>WNFV01018369.1_pt1 | contig 9982 bp, 9 predicted proteins | sample 5400101 | NCBI WGS metagenome assembly WNFV01 (sample SAMN13153361, study PRJNA577476) | soil metagenome | isolation source: 115 cm soil or saprolite under grassland replicate 1 | place: USA:California | collected 2016-06-15 | reverse complement strand
GGCTCGTAGGGCATGATCCGGACGTGACGCTGATCAATCGAATAGCAGCGGAAATACATGTCGAATTTGATTTCCTCCTGCAGCATCATCACCAACTGTCCGGTGTCGTTGTAAGCGCGGAAGAATTCCTCGCGATTATGCAATCGATAGACGTTCTTCCAGCCGCCGCCTGCGAACGGTTTGAAAAACGCGGGCCAGCCTACGTAATTGAAAATCCCTTCCCAATCGAGAGGATAGCCGAGATTTCGAAACGACTTGTCGTTGGTATCTGGCGGGGGCTGATTCGATGGAAGTAACACCGTTCGCGGAACAGCGACGCCGATTTTGGTCGACAGCGCGTTGTTGAAAAATTTCTCATCGGCGCTCCACCAAAACGGATTATTTACGACAGCCGTCCCGGTGAGTGCTGCGTTCTTGAGCCAGGCGCGATAGAACGGCACGTCTTGCGAAATTCGATCGATCACCACGTCGTATCCGCACGGTTCGCCCTGAATCACCCTATCGATCCTGACGAATTCTGCGGCGATGTCTTTGCCGCCGGTTTTTTGATTCACCCGATCGACAAACGCCGGCGGAAAACTCTGTTCCTGTCCAAAAAGTATTCCGATCTTTTTCATAGGTTATTACGTGTCTTTCCGAGCGGAGCGAAGCGTAGTCGAGGAATCCCGGAGTAACCTTTGCGTAATGCCGCGGGATCCCTCGACTTCGCTCGGGATGACGAAGAAACGCGCGGCGTGGACTCTCATTGACACCGCGGCTTCAAGCCCGGTGCACTTCGTGAGGAGCGCAATGAAGCCGTTTTAACGGCTTTGTCCAGAGGGAGGTGTTTGAATCGACCCGCTCAAGCAATAAGATAGGACATGGTCAAGAAATTACTGCACACGCGCTATCGCGTACACGACTTAGAGAAGACCATTTCCTTCTACAAGGACGTCCTCGGTCTGCAGGAGGTTCGTCGCCATACCTCCGGGCGCGGGTCACAACTCGTCTTCCTGAAAGCACCAGGCAGCGATGAGGAAATTGAGATATGCAAATTCGACGGGAGCGGCCCGATTGTGGTCGGCCCCGATCTGACGCATCTCGCATTTGAAGTCGACGATTTGGACAAGTTCGCCAAACACGCCGCGGCAAAAGGCCATCCGTTGTCGGACGGACCACATTCGACTAACGGCGGTAGAATTGCTTTCATTGACGCGCCGGAAGGCTACGAGGTCGAACTTATCGAGCACGGTAAGAAATAATATTTTGCACGCAATCCTGCTGGGCGTCTGCCCCGGACGCACATTCAAAACGCACCTCGCAGAACGACTTGTGACTCTCAGGCGGCGATCAGGATCGCACACATATGCAGCGCAGGCACTTGCGCAGGCAAACGTTTTGTCCGTAATTTCCCGTCCATGATTTGGCGCAATCGAATTTGGTTCCTTTGCGCACTGATCTTGAGCTCAGCGCTGAGCGCGTGGGCGCAGGACGTTGTTGATTCTGATATTGTCCGGCCGAGCGGCGTTAATGGGCCTGTTCGGAAAGCGAAGGCCGTAACGCAAAAAAGTTCTGATGACGAGACCGAATCCGATGCACCGAAAACGAAGAAATCAAAATCGAGTCATGCTCGGTCACATCGCGCGCGGGCAAAATCGAAAGAAGAGCCAGACACAATTGCCGCGCCTACCGAGTTCACGCCTGACGGCATACCGAAGACCAGTGCGGCTTCAGTGATCGTAGTGGACGCCAATAACGGCAGGATATTGTATGAAAAAAATGCGGATCAGGTACGACCACCGGCCAGCACGCAAAAATTGCTGACTGCACTGATTGTGGCAGAGACGGGTTTTCTTGATCGGCCGGTGACGGTGCAGTCGGTAGATACAATGTGTGACCCGGTCAAGCTGGGAATCAAGTCGGGCGAGACTTATCAGCGGATGGATCTTTTGCGGGCTTTGCTGGTGAAGAGTCCTAATGACGTTGCACGATGTCTGGCGCGAGACAACGCCGGGAGCATCGAGGCATTTGCCCAGCTAATGAATAGACGCGCACTGCAACTCGGAGCTGTGCATTCACACTTTGTGAATCCGAACGGCCTGCCGGTGCCGGGACAATATTCGAGCGCCCGCGATCTCGCGCTCATCGCCCGCGCTGCTTACGCGAACCCGACCATCCGCTCCATCGTCTGTCTTCCCCAGCTTGTCTTCCGTTATTCGAATGGGCGCACGCGCGAGCTTGAAAACACGAATAAACTTTTACGACGCCTGCCGTACTGCAACGGCATGAAGACCGGTTACACCGACGCTGCGGGTAAATGCCTGATCGCAAGCGGAACGCGTCCCGGCAAAGATGTAATCGTTGTTGTGCTTGGCGACAGCTCCAGCAAGGTGTGGCGCGATGCGTCCGCGCTGCTTTCGTGGGGCCTGTTGATGTAACAGCCGACGACGGGATTCGAACCCGTGACCTACGGTTTACGAAACCGTTGCTCTACCAGCTGAGCTACGTCGGCGGGAAGCGGCCAAAACATTGCATCCCGCGGCGGTTCACACAAGCGCGCTGCAACTCGGAGCTGTGCGAAGCGATAGAGAACCCTGACCGGGCGCGTCTCACACAGACGCGGCTACAGCGGCAGCACGAATGTCTCGCCAATTTCCCGCAGCGCAATGCGGTCGGGAGTTTCACTTAGCGCGGCTTCGAAGCGCTCGATCGGTTCGCGGAAGGGCTCAAAGCTGAGCCGGAACGTCTGGTGGTGCACCGGGACAACAAAGCGAACGCCTGCGGCGTTCACCATCTGGACTGCCTGCTCGGGCGTGCTGTGTGATTGGATCCACGGATTGTACGCGCTGATAGGCACGATTGCGACGTCGATTGGACCGTGTCGCCGCAGTGCTGCGAAGCTTTCGGTCATTGCGGTGTCGCCGGCGAAAATAATTCGGCGTTCCCTTCGTTCGATTAAATATCCATTGTACCCGCGGTGCGTGTCCCGCTGTGTGCGCGCGCCCCAGTGTTTCACGGGAAATGCGGCGATTAACATTTCGCCCGCAGCAGCGCTTAAGATCTTGGTTTCGCCCCAATCAAGTTCCGTGATGTTGGAAAAACGGGTTCGTTTCAATAAGAGTGTTCGCAGATCGAGATGATCAAAGTGCGCATGCGACAGAAGGATTAGATCGATTTGCGGCAGATCACGAAACCGGAGCGCGGGCGCGGTCAGTCGTTTCGGACCGATGGTGATGCCTGGCAAACGAATTCCGACACGCGGAAAAAGGACGGGATCCGTGAGTATTGTGACACCGAAAAAATTGATGAGCACTGTGGAGTGCCCTAGCCATGCAAGTGTCACCTGTGTATCACTCCATTTCGACGGCTCGGGTCTCGCAAAGGCTGGCGCGATTGGCCGCCAGCTTTCAATCGTCCATTCCCTGAATAGATGCCCAAGCCAGCGACGCACCCTGGATCCGCGCGGGACTGGTTGTTGCGGCGCGTGCACTCTGAAACGTAACACAGCTATCCTGGCTGCAGGATGAGCAGGCTGGAAGCCTGCACGACGAATCGGGCAGGACGCCTGACTTACGTCTTCTACGGCCTGTTAAATAAGCCCTTGAGCGCCTTCCAGAGCGTTCGAGCTGGTTTGGGCGGTCCGGCGCGGGCGACGAGGATGGGCACATTCGCTCGGTTCAAAATGTCCCGCGTTAAATCGCCCATGATGTAGTGCCGAAACAGGCCGCGCGCCTGCGATGTGCCTGTCACAATCAAATCGTAATTGCCGGCCCGGGCTTCTTCGAAAACCTGATCGATCACGATGCCATGCCTGAGATGCACTTCAGCAGGGACGCCCAGCCGGTCGAGTTCTCGTTTTTGACGACGCAAATTGGTCCCGAGCTCGGAGTTTGATTGGAGCAACTGATCAACATTCTCTTCCATGCGTACGAGATCGGCGTACATCGCGGGGGGCTCAGCCATTACGTGCAGCAGAGTCACGGATGCGCCTACGGCCGCGGCGAGCTTGCCAGTGAATTGGACCGCTTGCTCGATGAATTCTTTTCCGCCTGTGCAAACCACGAACCGCTTCAATTCCTTGCGTTCGCCGATGGCCATCAGCACCGGAGGCTGAATGGCCTTGATGACTTCGTAGGTTCTCTTTGATCGCCAGTAATGTCCCACAGCGCCCGTCCAGCGCGCGCCGATGACGACGAGATCGTATTTGGTGTTCGAAGTTTGCTGGACGATCTGCAAAACCGGCTCACCGAACTGAACGACGACGTCCGGCGATACGCCACGTTGCCGGAGCGATTGCGCCTGCGTCTGAAGCGCGTCGCGCAGGGGATGTTCGTCTTCCGATGTTTCTGCGATTCCCAAAAGCGTGGTCTCGGCTGTGAGCGGACCGGCCAACAATCCGCCGAAGTCAATTGCGGCTTGAGCTGAGGGTGTGCCGTCACTGCAAATCAAAATTTTCATGGCTAGAGCTTGTGGCCGGTCACGAGCGTATAGACGACTATCGCCGCGCCGATCAACGGCAGCGGCACAAAAGCGAGGCGGATCTTCGGACCCGCAAAATATTGCGTAGCGACCACGCCGATCTGCGCGCCGATCGCCGCACCGGTGTGCATGACGAGCGCGATCAGAATATCCACGTTGCCCTTGATGGCGTGAGTGAACGTTCCGTAGCTGGCTGAAATTATGATCTCAAAAAGATCCGTTCCCACGGCAAGGTGAGTGGGGATGCCGAGCACGTAAACCATTGATGGCATTCGGATGTAGCCCGCGCCGCCACCCAAAAACCCGCTGAAAAATCCGCCGACAAGGGCGACCGCCAGTATGGTCCAGAGAGAGATTTGTATCCCTGAGGTGGGCAGACTGATCATCGGCCAAATTTTCATTCGCTGAATCTTTTTTGTGACCGGTCCGAATGCTGAGTGATCTACTTTTAATGCTGCAGCCTTTACATCGGAAACGGTTCGACGCGATCGACGCTTGTTTAGCTTCAATGTTGTGTGGCTCTCCCAGAGCATGAAAACGGAAATGCCGACATACACAACAATGGCAACCCAGCTTACAACTGTGTTGACATTTCCTGCGCGCTTGAGTGCCTGGATCAGTTGTGCGCCGCCTTCGGCGCCGCCGATGGTTCCCAGGGCCATGATCATTCCGAGCTTCAGATCGACATTGCCCAGCGTGCGATGTTTTCTTGCTGCGACAATCGACTTGCCAACAATGTGCGCCAGGTCCGTTCCGACCGCGTAATTCCAATCCACTCCCATCAGGCGCAGCGCCGGACCTGCAATGAAACTTCCGCCTACGCCAAAAAAGCCGCCCAGAATTCCAATAACAAAGCCGACAACTGCCAGATAAAGCGGATTGATGTAAGAATCGGAGATTGGAAAGAACATGACTCATCTCCAACGGCGCCGCAGGAGCCGGAACAAAACTGTGGTTACCGCATCCAGAACGACGGCCTGGCCAGCTATGAGCAAGATGGCGACGACTGCATAAACGATGCGATGCTGCGTTTCGAGCTGATACAACCAGTCGGCCAAAACATGGAGGACCAGAAAGAAATAACCGGTGACAAGAACCGCATAAATTGCCAGCTCGGCTACAAACGCGCGCAAGCTTCTGGCAGCATCCTGTTTCATGAAGAGAGGTTAAGGGGGAGGTCGCTAAATGCGAGAACGGGTTTACTTTTGAGGAGATACGGGCCAGCGGCACGTTGCGGTTGCGTCTGAGCCAATGAGCGGGCACATTATTGCGTTAGGATCCTTTCTTCCTAACGTTCCACTTCACCCTCAGGGAAAACATGGCCGACTCAGCGAACAAATACCCCGAGAACGTACCGGGCAAATTCTACGTCGATGATCAGTGCATCGACTGCGATTTGTGCCGCGAAACGGCCCCCGCCAATTTCAAACGAAACGATGACGGCGGGCACTCCTACGTGTACAAGCAGCCGGAGACGCCGGACGAAGAAGGTCTCTGCAAAGAAGCGATGGAAGGCTGCCCGGTCGAAGCGATCGGCAACGACGGGAACGGCGCCTAAATGGTAGGGCGCGACCGCCGGGCGCGCCGCAGACGCGCCAATCCGAGTGAAACGATTCAGCGTCGGATTCAAACACCGCCCATCGCCCTAACCATCGCAGGTTCTGACAGTAGCGCAGGTGCCGGTATTCAGGCCGACCTGAAAACTTTTACCGCTCTTGGGGTTTATGGATTGACTGCTGTGACCTGCATTGTCGCGGAAGTTCCTCGGAAAGTTTCGCGAATTGAACCGGTAACTGCGAGAATGGTTCGCGAGCAAATCGAAGTGCTGCTCAAAAATTTCCGAGTAGGCGCGATCAAGAGCGGTCTGCTCTGCTCGGCGGAGATCGTTTGCGCTGTCGCGCAGGCCATTCAAGACGGCGAAAAAAAAGCAGCGCGATCCATCCCATTCGTAGTCGATCCGGTAATGATTGCGACGAGTGGCGACAACCTCCTCGAACGCGAAGCTATTGAAGCTTACAAAAACAAACTGTTTCCGCGCGCGACACTTATCACGCCGAATCTCGACGAAGCAGCCTTATTGCTCGAGACCACGATTGATGACCGGCGACAAATGGAGAGTGCTGCCAAAGCTCTCGCGAAGAAATACCACGCCTCGATCCTGTTGAAAGGCGGCCATCTTCACGGTGACAACGCGATCGATTTACTTTTTCACCACGGCGAATTGACAGAGTTCTCGGCGCCGTTTGTGCGCGGCGTCGAAACACATGGCACCGGCTGCACGTATTCGGCAGCAATCACCGCGGGTCTGGCGTCCGGCTTCTCGTTAGAACAGGCAATCAGGCGCGCGAAAAAGTTTGTCACCGAATCAATCGCGCTGCATTTGCGCTGGAAACGCGGTTCTGCCGAAATCGACGCGCTGAACCATTCGATTTGACTTGTGGGAGGGCGCTTTTTCAAGAGCCCTTCGGCGGCTGGAAACCGCCGCTTCCCTCAGCGGATCACGGCTTTTTCTCCCAGCGTCTTAATTGCAAGGCTTCGAGTGCAGACGCAGTTTCCGCTTGTTTCTTGCTCCGCCCAGTGCCCTGCCCAAGAACAATTCCTTCCCAAACAACTTCTGAGACAAAAGTTTTTTCGTGCTCAGGTCCGCTCTGTGAAACGAGTTCGTAAACCGGACTGCGCGGCGAGATGCTTTGTAATAACTCCTGAAGATCGCCCTTCGGATTGAAATCCACGGGCTCTTCCGCCAATTTCGCAAGATCGGCGCGAGTCTGTGTCAGAATGAAATTTTTGGCAACCTCGAGACCGCCATCCACGTAAAGCGCGCCGATGAGCGCTTCGAACGCGTCGGCCAATGTGGATGTACGCTCCCGTCCGCCACTGGCTTCTTCCCCACGCCCCATCAAAATGTAACGGCCCAGATCGAGAGCAGCAGCATGCGTCCTCAAGGCATCGCGAGAAACCAGCCGTGAACGCAATTTCGTCAGTTGTCCTTCCGCTTCGACTTGGAAATGACTGAACAAATATTCAGTGATGACCAGTTGGAGCACCGCATCGCCGAGAAACTCCAAACGCTGATAATCAAAGTGATAAAGCTGCGCTTCGTGTCCAAGGCTCGGGTGTGTTAGGGCTTCGGCCAACAAAAGCGAGTTGCGAAACTTATAGCCGATACGTTCCTCGAGCGGCGTCACATCGCTGATTCTGAGCAAAATCGAAGAATGTCGTCAACTCTATAAACCCAACTCCTCAGGGAACGGCATCTGACGCAGACGCCCTTTAAAAAACACAAAACGCCGTGAGCGCCGTTTATCGTTTTTGATAAACTTCCAGTGAGGTCACTACGTCCAGCGCACGCTGTAAAACTGGATCGTGAGGCGGCGGTTTTTCCGGCGCACGGCCGCGGCGTTGCTGCGCCGCCTCGGCGGCTTCTAACTCGGGATTTGTCCCGGCTAACAGCGCCGCTTCACTCATGTGCGGGCGCCCCGTCTCGTAAATGAACGGTCCCAGTCCTTTTTCGCTGCTCGACTGAAAAATCTGTCGCTTCTCGGACAATGACATTTCGACGGGCAAATCTGGTTTCACCCCTTCGGGAAATAACGAGCGGCCCTCGGGGGACACCATTTCAGCCACGGCGAGCCGAAGACCTTTGCCATTGGGCAGTGGCAAGTCTGAGTATTCGGCGGCGCGGCCGGCAGTTGGTTGGCCGATAACGAGTGCCTTGTTGTAGAACCGCAATGCAGCCGCAATCGCTTCCGCAGCGCCGCTCGTGTCGCTGTCGGCGAGCACCATTAGCAGGCCGCGAAATGCCGGCTCACGATCGGAGCTAAATACCCGGTCTTGACGCCCTGTCGGTTTGCGCATCGTAAAGATCGGTTTCCCCTTCGGACAAAGCCGCTTCGCGAATTCCGTGGCCAACGAAAAATCACTCGTCGCGGAACTGGCGCGAAGATCCACAATGAGATCGTTCACCTTTTTTGCGGCGAAACCGCTCAGAGCCTTGTCAAGCGCTTGAAGATTGGCGTTGTTCAATGTTCCCAGTCGCACGTAGCCTGTACGTCCGGCGATCAGCTCACTGTAGAACGCGCCTATGGTTGCCGGGGGAACGCTTTCTTTGCCTGCCAAAAGCGTGATCCCACGCGGCAGCCGCACCAACAAGCCCTCAACAGTTGCCCGACTCAACTCGGTGTCGGTGATTGCGTCCGGGTCGGTAAAATTAGCCTTCAGCAATGTGATGAATGCCTGAAGATCGGCAGGGCCTAACGAATCAACCAGCTCATCCACGGTAGGCATAGCTGATGGGGAAGGCGTCGGCTGTGCGGGCGATTTCGGTCCGGTCTGCGGCGTTGATGTCGGCGCCGGCAATTGGGCGGCCAGATTCGCACCGAGGACGGAGATGACAAATGTGGCCAGCAAAAATCGAGACATCACAATAATTCGGTCACGTTAGCCGTAACAGCATTCAGAGCAATGTCGCGCCGGTAATGACAATTCTCGAAATGAATACGCGACACGGCCTCATATGCGCGTGCCCGCGCCCTTTCGAGCGTGGATCCAAGCGCCGTGACGGCGAGCACGCGACCGCCCGCAGTCTTTACTTCGCTACCGTTGCGTTTCGTTCCGGCATGGAAAATCTGCACATCCTCGAGCTTGGCTGCCTCGGGGAGACCTGAAATTGATTTTCCACTTTCGTATTTGCCAGGGTACCCACCAGAGGCCAGCACAACCGTGACCGCAGCGCGGGTATCCCATTCAATAGCGCATCGCTTGATTTTCCCGTCAATGGTCGCCTCCAATAGTGGCAACAGGTCTGATTTCATTCGCGGCAAAAGCGCCTGCGTCTCCGGATCACCGAACCGGCAATTAAACTCCAGCACGCGCGGGCCAGCGTTGGTAATAATCAAGCCTGGATAAAGAAGTCCACGAAACGTTACGCCTGCCTGAATAAGACCACGCAACAGCGGCTTCATGATTTCGGTATCGAATCGCGATTGCAATTTGGTGTTCCAATTGTTGGCGGGACTGAAGGCGCCCATCCCGCCGGTGTTCGGCCCTCGATCGCCATCCAACGACCGCTTATGATCGCGCGCTGATTCCAGCAGAAGATAATTTTTTCCGTCGACCAAGGCATGCAGCGAGCATTCCGTGCCATGCAAAAACTCCTCGATGACAATCCGTCGGCCAGCGTCGCCGAAGCGATTTTGATTCATCATGTCGTCGATCGTCGATCTTGCGGTCGCAGCATCGGCGGCGATGACAACGCCTTTGCCCAGCGCAAGCCCATCCGCCTTGATCACGATCGGAAATCTCAGGCGCTCGCAGTAATGAAGCGCATCGCTGCTATTGGAAAATGTGCGTGCGTCCGCGGTGGGAATTTTCTCTGTGCACATCAATTCTTTTGCAAAAATTTTCGATGACTCAATTCGCGCTGCCGATTTGTCCGGACCAAACGCGCGCAATTTCTCGCTTGTGAACAGGTCGACGATTCCAGCAGCAAGAGGATCATCCGGGCCGACCACTGTCAGATCGA
>WNFV01010686.1_pt1 | contig 9982 bp, 11 predicted proteins | sample 5400101 | NCBI WGS metagenome assembly WNFV01 (sample SAMN13153361, study PRJNA577476) | soil metagenome | isolation source: 115 cm soil or saprolite under grassland replicate 1 | place: USA:California | collected 2016-06-15 | reverse complement strand
GCCCGGCGAACAGCCTGCCGCCGGAACGAGTCGGCAGCCTCCTCCTCGGGATCGCTCGCCGTCGGGTCGCTGAAGAGGTCGCCGAACTCACCGTCGTCGGCGGAGCCGATGCCCTGGTTGAGCGACACGGGTGCCTCCGCGACGTCGAGCGCCTCCTCGACGTGCTGGAGCGAGAGGCCAGAGGCCTCCGCGAGTTCCTCGCGCGTCGGCTCGCGCCCGAGCCGAGCCTGTAGCTGACTCGAAGCACGTGCGAGCTTGACGCGCCGCTCGTGGACGTGCACCGGCACGCGAATCGTCGCCGACTGGTTCGAGACCGCACGCTGGCACGCCTGGCGGATCCACCAGGTTGCGTACGTCGAGAACTTGAAGCCGCGCCGCCAATCGAACTTCTCGACTGCGCGGTTGAGTCCGATCACGCCCTCCTGGATCAGGTCCAGCAGCGGGACGTCTCGACCCTGGTAGCGCTTGGCGATCGAGACCACGAGTCGGAGGTTCGAATTGATCATCCGCTCCTTTGCGGCAGGATCGCCGCGCTCGATCCGCTTGGCGAGCGCCACCTCTTCGGCGGCGGTGAGCAGCGCGTAGCGGCCGGCCCGGTTCATGAACAGGGTCAGACCGTCGGTCGAGCCGAGAGACTCCTCAGGGACGGGTGCCCGCTCGCGCTCGCGCGGAGCCACGATCTCGACGTCGCGCGTCTCGAGCTCGGCGCGGAGCGCTGATAGCTCGTCGTCGTCGAGGTCGTGCTCGTGGCCGAGCGCCTCGAGCGCTTCCTCCTCGATGATCCCACGCTCCTCGAGCTCGTCGATGAGGCTGAGGACGGGTACTTCAAAGTTGATGGTGCTCAGTTCTACTCACTTCCTTCGTCTGGTCGGGGGGTTGGGCTGCGACATTCGACCCCGTGAACGCAGCCCACAACGCCCCGCAGGGCGCCGCACTTATAAAAACGCTCGACAGGCCTCAGCTATTCCGAGACCCTAAGTAGCGCCACGAAGTCGAAGACACCGGGCGGACTCGAACCGCCGTACGCGCGCTTTGCAGGCGCGGGCCTCGCCACTCGGCCACGGTGTCAGATGAAGGCCTCCGAGAGGAGTCGAACCTCTGCGGCCCGGGTTCGAAGCCCGGCGCTCTTCCGCTGAGCTACGGAGGCAGTGGAGCGTAGGTGCGGGCGGAGGAGTCGAACCCCATGGGCCGAAGCCCGCCGGCTTCTGAGGCCGGTGCGTCAACCAAACTTGCGCCACGCCCGCAAGTGAGCGGCGGCGTCGCGATCGCCGCCGCTCTTCTGTCCGGCTACTCGGGGAGTTCCGCGAGCTCGCGCTCTCGCCGGTCGTACGGCTCGAACTCCGCCACGATGCCGCGGAAGACCCGCAGCGCAGTCAGCAGCGTGTCGAGCTTGTGCAGCGAGTTTGCGCGGCCCGCCTCCGAGTCGACGTCGAACTCGAGATTGATGCGGTCGTTGCAGTCCGCGATCTCGAGGATCATGCGCGGCTCGAAGTTGTACGGGCACTCCCGGCAGTCGTCGTCACAGTCGTCGTTGTACTGCAGACCGCGCTCTCGCGTGTCCTCGACGTAGGCGACCACGTACGCGCCACCGTGGAAGCCGGGCAGGTTCAGAAACCAGCGCTCGTCGACGCGAGCGCGGTACGGCAGCACCCTCCCGTCTCCTCTCGTCGGCCGGCCATGAGCCGGCGTTGTCTAAGTTGCGCGCCGCCGCCTGGCCCGCTCGGCCTTGGCGCGTCTTTCCCTACCAGCCGCACGCGCGCCGGTAGGCACTGTTCATGCTCGACCTTCCCGACGATCGCGCCTGCGAGAAAGGCGCATGTAGAGGGTATTCGGCTCGATTCCCAGGTCTAGAGCGACCTGCCGTATGGGCTTCTCCGCCAAACGACGGTCAAGCTCGTCCCAGTCCGGCCATGCCAGCTCGAGACTCTTCGCATAGCACGCGTGGGAGCAGAAGCGCTGCGGATCGTGACCTTTGAACGTGCATCCACACTGCGGGCATTTCCGCGCTTCTGCCGCGGCCGCGTGCCCGGGATACGAGCCTAACGGCTGAGCGATTCGGGGCGCTGCGCCCATTGGGCGATGATCTAAGCGTTCAACCCAGTCGGCCGTGGCCTCAGTCCCACCAGACTTCCAGGATTCGATAGCGGCCGCTCGTGCCCAACAGCTTGCTCGCGGCTCGGCCCGTGACCCACAGTATTTCGTCGGCTTGCCAATGGCGCGCCAAAGCCGACAGCGATGCATCGTTCGCCCCGCTGCTGAGAACGTAGAGGGTGTCGACGTTCCAGTCATTCGTCCCAATGTCTCGCAGCTTGATGAGCGCAGTGTCTCCCAGGCGATCCATGATCGCTCCGCACCACAGCTGCCGGTGGCGCAGAAGATCGCGGGCTACTTGCACCCCATTGAATGAGTTGAACGACGCCCGCCTGATCAGCTCAAACTGGATGGCCTGAATCTTCGAGATCATCGGCGCTGGAGGCCTATCTTTCGCACCGCTAGGACAGCGCCCCTTAACGGACGGCGCGCTCGGTACAGCTCTTGACGAACCACCCGCCGCGAACATCGTGACGACGACTAAAAGCCCGATGGCACGACGTCCTATGCGCATCGAGTTCAACGATAGGCGGTGGCTCAACAGCACTCAACTGCCCAGCTCGTTTCTATGCCACTAGCAGCCGTCCGACTGGTGGTAACGTCGCAGGCCCCTGGGGCTGCGCTTTCCGATGTCCTTCCAGAGCCGAGCGTTGCTCACACGCCGCGACGACGCCGCCGAAGGGAGGCCCAAAGCTCCGGGACAAGGACTCGAATCCGGCTACGCCCAGAGTTACGTCAGAGCGTGGCGTCCTTCCGTTAGACCATCCCGGATCGGATCTTGTGCGTCTATGTCTCGCTCGGCGAATGCCGAGCGATGTTGTCCAAGCCACTCGCCTACTCTTCGACCCTGGATCGACGACCGCCGTCGATCTGGGCGGACGTCGTCCTACGTGGAGGAGCTTTGGCGCCCGAGCTTCGCACGCCGGCCGGAAAATTGCATGCTAAAGCACACGCTAATTCTTGTGGCGCAATTTTCAGGCGCTAAGCGCCGAGGGTCTTTCTCTCTCAGGCGGGGCCTCGATTCCTTCTAGGTTTTCTTCAAGCTGAGCATCACCTCTGATTACTGATGGTTCTGTCGCCTCCAGAAGCGAAAAAGGCGACCCTGTCGGGTCGCCCTCGCGTGGCTTGCTATGCGGCTAGGGGACTAGCGCGCATACCTCCCAGCGAGGGCCAGGACGTAGCCGGACCGGCGCTTCGAATCGAACCTGTGCCGGCACGGCATGACCGTCGCGGCTGACGCCGCTTCGATAGGGAACGCTTTGGTGTCGAGTGTGATCAGCATCGCTTGGGTTTTTCTCCGCGTCGGAGAATAGATCAAACATCGGACGTTGGCAAGAGTTCCAAACGAAGATCTAACGTTCGGTAATCCGCACGTTCCCAAAAACATCGTAAAAAAGCAGACCGCTAGTTAGGGAACGACATCTGGAGTCCGCTGGAGGCCCCTGCCTCGTTCCCGCGGAGATCGTTGCCGATCGACTGAATCAGCAGCGTCACCCGGCTTCCCAATATCCCGGGGCCACCGTTGTCATGGATCACGTTGTCCTTGAGAAGCAGCCTTCCCCCGCCGCCGTCCTGCCCGCCGGCGAGAACGATGCCAGCGCGCTTCGGCGGCGTCCGCTTCGCCGAGTTACGGACGATCGTGTTGCCGCTGATCTCGAGACCGGTCGCGAGCACCGCCGCACCTTCGTTGGGTTCGAGCTCGAGGAGAATCCCGGGTCCCGCATTGTCTTGGATCGTGTTGCGAACGATGCGCACGTCGAGCGCCGGCTGACCCCGGTCGTCGGGCTCGACGTCGATTCCCGCCGCGGGCTGACCAGGGGGCGAGTCGCGCACGCCCTGGATCGTGTTGCCCTCGATCCGGAGGCCGATCACGGCCGTGGCGGAGATCGCATTGCGGCTCGCACCGCTGAGGGTCGAGTCCAGCACCGACACGCCGCCGGCATACGAGTTGCCGTTGCCGCGGCCGCTGATCGTGATGTCGTCCTTCGGCGAGCCGCCGATGTCGAGGTGGCTGAGTGTGATCCGGTGGCCCTGCGCGGCGACGCCGTGCATCGACTGCCCCGCGGGCACGACGATGCGGAGATTGCTGATCGTGACGTTCATGGGCGCAGGCTTGAGACGGTTGGAGCGATTGACGAAGAACACGGCGCTGGAGGCGATCGGATCTCCGTCGGTCGAGTGAAGCCGCACCGGCCCAAGACCTAGCGACACGACGCACGCGCCGTCTGAGTTGATCGTCGCGTCGTCGTGCGAGACCCAGAGCCCTCTCGTGGCGTAACACTCCCCGTCGGGCAGTTTGGGAAGAAAGATCGTGCCGCCGCCGCGGTCGAGCCGCGCCTGCAGCCAGGGGGTGTCGTCGCGGTTGGGGCCGGACGCCTTGGCCGGCGGCATGCTCGGCAGTCCACGGGGAGGCCTCGCCGCTTGCAACGCACGCTTCAGGATTCCGCGGCCGCCGTTACCGCGCAGCACGTTGTCGCTGAGGACGACCTGCCCTTTCCCGTCGCTCTGCGCACCGGCGAGCACGATGCCCCCACGCGTCCGCGCCGGTGCCTTGCGCGCGTTACGCAGGATCTGGTTGCCGCTGATCTCGATTCCTGACGCCAGTATCGGCGGTCCGTTCCGGGGCTCGAGGTCGAGATAGACGCCGGGACCGGCATTGTCGGCGAGCTCGTTCCCGGTCACGTGTACATCCAGGACGGGTTGTCCGCGGTCGGCCGCGCGAATGCGAATGCCCGCCCCGCGGCGCGAGTGCGAAAGCGTGTTGCCCTCGATGCGCAGGCCGACGGGCCCGAACGCCGTGATCACGTCGCGCTGACCACCGGAGAGCGTCGAATCCGTGACGGCGACACGCCCCGTCATCCCGCCGGATCCCGTCTTGCCCTCGCCGATCAGGACGTCGCTGAGCGGCGCGCCGTCGATGGTGAGGTGATGCAGAGCGGTCTCGTGCGCGGAGGCGCTGATGCCGTACATCCGCTTCGCCGCCGGGACGGTGATGCGAACGCCGCTAATGGTTACACGGACCGGAAGAGGCGCTCGGAGATCCGAGTGGTTGAGGAAGAAGACCGCGTTCGACCGGATCGGCGTCCCGTCCCCTCGCTTGATCCGGCCCGGTCCCGGCCCGAGCGCGATGATGCAGGCGCCGTCCGACGTGATCGTCGTGTCGTCGCGCGACACCCAGAGCCCGCGCGTCGCGTAGCACGCACCGTCCGGAAGCTTCGGCAGGAAGATCCGGCCGCCCGCATCGAGCTGCGCCTGCAGCCACGCGGTGTCGTCACGCCCGGCGCCCGCCTCCGCGGACCCAGCGGACACGAGCACTGCGACGGCGCACGCCGCGAATGCAGACAACCTCACGAATCCCCGTCGGTTCGTCACGACCCCTTCGGCGGAATCCTAGACGGGGATGAACTGCTGTTTAGCTCTTCTTGATGAAGCTGACCGACCCGTTCGCCTCGAGGATCGCCCATTCGACGTCCTCGAGCGACGAGATCTGCTGCGATCGCATCTCCTCGGCGACCTCGTCCTCGGTCATCCGCACACGCTTGAGGTTGTGATCGATGAGCTTGCCGCGCGCGAACGCGACGGCACCGCTAACTTAGTCCCGCTCTAGAGCGTCTTCTGGTCTGACGGGCGTCGAGTTGGAGGTCGGGATGTTCACCTTCGTGGTGCGAAGACTCCTCTACAGCATCCCGGTGCTGCTCGCGACGAGCTTTCTGATCTTCACCGCGGTATCACTGAGCGGCGACCCGGCCGCGCGACTGAAGGCGAACCCGAGGTTCTCCCCCGTGGTGATCAAGCAGATCGAGCACAAGTACAAGCTCGACCGGCCGATCCCGGTTCGCTACTGGTTCTGGCTCAAGGACGTCACGACCCACAAGCTCGGCACGTCGCTGAACACGAATCAGCCGATCTGGCCCGACATCAAGCGCGTGATGACGCACACCGCCCAGTTGATCGTGACCGCTGAGCTGATCGCCCTGCTGGTCGGAATCATCGTCGGCATCTATTCGGCGATCCGGCAGTACTCGATCTTCGACTATACGACGACGACCTTAAGCTTCTTGGGCTTTGCCATGCCCGTGTTCTGGTTCGCGCTGCTTCTGCAAGTCCTGTTCGTCAACATCTACCTGAAGTGGGACGTGCGCATCTTCTACACGTCCGGGCTTAACAACCCGGGCGAAGGCGCGTTCTCACTCGATCGCATCCAGCATCTGGGGTTACCAGTGGCCACGCTCGCGGTCATCAGCATCGCGCTCTACAGCCGCTTCATGCGGTCCTCGATGCTCGAGGTGGTGAATTCCGACTATGTGCGCACGGCGAGGGCGAAGGGTCTGGCGGAACGGCGCGTGATCACGCACCACGTCGTCCGCAATGCCCTCATCCCGCTGGTGACCGTCATCGCCCTCAACGTCGGCGGACTGCTCGGCGGTGCGATCGTGACCGAGTCGGTCTTCGGCCTCGACGGCATGGGCTTCTACTTCCGCTCGAAACTCGCGCAACTCGATCTCTACGCGGTCATGGCCTGGCTGCTCGTTACCTCCGTGATCATCATCCTGGCGAACCTGCTCGCCGACATCATCTACGGCTATCTCGATCCGAGGATCAGGCTGAGCTAGGCGTACCGCGGTTGTGGTTCACGACCTCGATGTTGTTCCCGTCGGGATCGAGGACGAACGCGGCGTAGTAGCCGCGGTGGTAGGCCGCGCGCTCGCCGGGAGCGCCGTTGTCTCGGTACCCGGCGTCCGTGCACGCTCGATGGAAGGCGTCGACGGTCGCGTTCTCGCCCGCGGGGAACGCCACGTGGACCTGCTCGGTTGGGCGACCGAGCACGACCGAGCAGGAGCCGCCGGCACCGACGAACTGCGCGCGCTCGGGCAGATCCCTGCGCAGCCGAAGCCGCCGTGCGCTGCGACGAGCTCGTAGAAGCGCTTCGAGGCCGCGACGTCCGCGACCCGGATCCAGAGGTGGTCGACGTTGCCGGCCGTCCGCATCGAGCCGTGGTGCACGGCTTCGGCGCTGTTTCCGTCGGGGTCGAGCAGGAACCCGCCGTAGTACTCGTCCCCGTACTGAGTCCGCGGGCCGGGGGCGCCGTCGTCCCGATAGCCGGCCGCGGTCCCGACGCGCCAGAACTCATCCACCTCTGCACGTGAAGGCGCGACGAAAGCGATGTGCAGACGGCGCGTCACGGGCTTGTCGGCGTTCGCCTGGGCAAGGGAGAAGTCGTCCCATTCCGTGTAGTCGTCGCCGCTGTTCGTTCTCTCGATCGCGAGCGTGCGCAGCACCGTGTCATAGAACCGCTCCGACGCCTCACGGTCCGAGGCCCGGATCGTCACATGGTCGAACACGCCGGCGACTATGTCAGCTGGCGCGAAGGAAGGGCACCGTCGACGCCTGCAGGTTTGGCAGCGCGTGGTCGAGAGCATGATCAAGACGGCTGAAGCTCTCGGCCACGGGGAGATCGTCGATCTGCTCGGGGAAAATTCGCCGACGAGAAAGAAGTCTTTCGACCTGTCCCGCGATCCCCTGCCCGAGAGTCGTCGTGACCGGCGAGTGCGCCTGTGACGAATTGGGATAACGACGCCGCACGGCGCTTTCACGCGCGGACGAACCATACGCCCGCGAGCGTTCGACGCGGCGCGCGCGGCCTCGACTGGAGCAACAAGCCGCACCCGTACAAGGAGCACCCGCACCTCGAGCTGGAGCCGCTACCACCGGCCTACGAGCGGCTGCTTCGCCTCGGCGCGGGCGTCGTGCGCAGACGCGGCGGCTACGACTTCCGGACGTACTCGAGTGCGGGCGCGCTGTACCCGGTCGAGCTCTACGCCGCGACCATACGCGGCCTCTACTCGTTCCACGCGCGCTAACTCGCACTCGCACCGCTGCGCCAAGAAGACATCAGGCGCCCGCTCGCCGAGGCGGCGGCCGCGCCCGAGCTGGCGCGAGCCGGTGCGGTCCTCGTGCTGACCGGGATCCTCTGGCGCACGGCTTGGAAGTACGAGGCACGCGGCTACCGGCACCTCTGGTGGGACGCGGGGACGCTGCTTGCGAACCTGCTCGCGCTCGAGCCGACCGCGCGTGCCTACACAGGATTCGTCGACGACGAGGTGAATCAGCTGATCGGCGCAGACGGCAGGCGCGAGGCGGCGCTCGCGCTCCTCGCCGTCGGATCGGGTGACGAGGCGGTCTCCCCGGGCGAGCTTGCCGACATCGAAGACGAGGCGACGCCGCTCTCGGCGCGCCAGCGCTCGTATCCCGCCGCGTACGACGTGCACGCGGCCTCGTCGCTGCGCGACGCCGACGAGGTCCACCGCTACCGCGGTGGCTCGGCTGCCGGCAGCCCCCTGCCGGCACCGCCGATCGACGACCTCGAGCGCGTATTCCGCAGCCGCGGCTCGACGCGCGACTTCTCCAGCGCGCCGATCGCGCGCGACGAGCTCGCAGCGCTTCTCGACTATGCGCTCGCGGCGATCCCGATGGACGTGCAACCGGAGGCGCACATCGACCTGGTCGCGCACGCCGTCCGTGGGCTCGACGGCGGCATCTACCGCTATCGATCGCACGACACGTTCGAGCTCGTGCGTGCAGGCGAGCTGCGCCGCCTCGCTGGCCACCTCGTCCTCGGGCAGGAGCTGGGCGAACGCGCGGCGGCGCTCATCTTCGTGCTCGCCGACCTCGACCGTGTCCTCGGCGACCTCGGCAACCGCGGCTACCGCGCCGCGCAGCTGGAGGCCGGCATTCGCCTCGGCCGCATCTACCTCGGGTCCACGGCGCGCGGCTGGGGCGCGACGGGTTCGACCTTCTACGACGAGGATGTGAGTCGCGAGCTTGCAACTGATGCCGCGCCAATGATTGCCGCCGCGGTGGGCCGCCGCTAGGCATACAACTCGGCGGCGTCAGTGGTCCTAGAGGAGGTCGTGCAGCTCGGCGATCAGTCTCGCTGCCTGAGGTGTCGGAGACGCCCCGCGTAGCCGGCTATATCCGAGCGCCTGTTGCAGGCAGAGCTCGATCTCGGCCTCCCACGTTCCGAAGAGCTGATTCGTAAACAGATGGACGCGGCGCTTCCAGTGGTAGTCGGGCGGCTTCGTCAGCTTGCCCGCGCGACCGAGCTTGATGAGTGCCAGCGCGAGCTCGCTGCCGTTCATCCAGTCCTTCTGAATGCGAGGCCACACTTCCGCGCCGTAGTGGTCGGCCTCGCCCACGTAAGTCTCACCTCTCGCTCCGTGGCCACCCTCGTACCAGTCGTCGACAATTCGCTCCGCCTTCCAGTCGTCCAAAACCGCGGCGAGCGTTCGGCGATGCTCCGCGGCTCGGCCTGCATCTCTCCAGCGGATGCGGAGTCGAAGCTCGGGTTCCCAGAAGAAGAACCACGTTGCGATCTCTTCGCCGAGCTGCTCGTGTACAAGCACGTCGACCTGCTCGGCAAGCAAGGCCTGATCCATCATCCTCGCCGAAACAAGGTTCACCTCGGTCCAAGCTTCCACGGCACTACTCCCAATCCTGAGCGGGACGGAATCTCCAGCATCTTGACGACGAGATGCACCTGCGCAAGCGGAGCTCCGGGATGTCGCGGCTGGCGAGTGCTCCGACTGCTCAGCCGGAGGAGACGGCCATCCAACGGAGCGTGGCCGCGAGGCTCACGATCGGCAGGATGGCGAGTGGGAGAGCGACTGCGATCGGAAACATCAGTCGGCCCCGGTCCCGAACATCACGCCGTAGAGCGCGAGGAGCAGCGCCGCGAGGACGAGTCCGGTGATCAACAGTCGCTTCTTCATGCAGTCCAGTCTCGAGCACCGGACGCGTGAGGTCAGTACGGTTCACACCCCTCCCTTGGACGGCCTACCGGTGAATCGACCAGGCGCCGATTCATGGCCTGGCGTCGAGCTCCAGCGCCACA
>WNFV01010677.1_pt1 | contig 9986 bp, 11 predicted proteins | sample 5400101 | NCBI WGS metagenome assembly WNFV01 (sample SAMN13153361, study PRJNA577476) | soil metagenome | isolation source: 115 cm soil or saprolite under grassland replicate 1 | place: USA:California | collected 2016-06-15 | reverse complement strand
TCGTGGCTCTCCCAGAGTCTTCGGTGAAGCGCGTACATCTCTTCTTTTTTCGCTTCCGCTTGGGTTGATGCGTAGATCAGGTGAGTCTGTTTTTGCGCCGCGAGGTAGATCGACCAGCCGAGGACTGCGATGACCGTTCCGACGGCGAAGACAACCGCGCCGAGCGGCCCCAGGAGAACGATGCCTGCGATGAGAACGGCAAGATCGAGAAACCAGACAATGCTCTTCGCTACGTTGCTGAGTTCGATTCGTCGAAGCCCCGTATAGAAGAGGGCGAGTCCGACGACGATGCTTAGTGCCGCTAGAGCAATCTCCATCGCTCACATCATCGCGAAGGGGCGTGACGTTGGAACAGCGGTGCCTGAACCCGAGGCTTGCGGCGTCGGAGGGCTACTCGCAGCCCGTTCCATCGCCGTCTCCGTCGAGCCTATAGCGGTCGCTCCCGGTCACGGTTATTGGCGCAAGGCCCATCGCCTCGACGTCGGGGCAGTCCAGGTCCCCCGTGATCGGCAGGCAAGGGCTGTAGCCCGGTTCGCACCCCGGCTGTACCAGCGTTGCGGGGTTCGGCTCGTTCCTCTTGGGCGCTGTGGCGACTGCGTGCAGCGGGTCTAGCGATGCTTCGCACGCTCCCCAGAATCCGCGCCTTGCGGACTTAGCCCGCTTCGCTGCGCTCAGGAACTCGCGGGCGGCGAGGCCCCTAGCGCCCCCAGAGAACCAGACACTCGCCGCGCCCCGCTCAATCAAACCGAGGTTGACGCTCTGGCCGGCCATCCCACGCACCGGGCCTTTGGCAGACCCTCGAACGACATAACGCAGAAGCCGTCCGAAACGGTCCGCGTTGTTGAGCCTCGGATCACGAGCGACACTCACCTGTGTCCCGACGGGCAGAAGCTGTCGAAGTACCCTGCCTGCCTTCTTGCCGTAACACTCTCCCTTACCCTCCGGCGCGTCTATCTGGACGAGCCTGATCCGGTCGCCGCTGTCGAGGTAGATCGTGTCGCCATCAACCACCTGTGCGACGAGCAGCGGGCGGGGTTCGTTGGTGATGGTTTCCGTCGGCTCTGTTGCGGTGGGTGGGCCTAGGTTCTCGGTCGGAGTGGAAGACTCGTCGGCATTGCAGCCCACGACGAAGAGCGCGAACGCGCCGAGAATCGCGACCCCTGGCGTCTTTGACATTTGTAACGAGCGTAGTAGCTTCGCGTGCGCGGTTTGCTCGACCTCGACGACCTCCAGTCCGAGCGCAGCCGCTTCCGCCCCCGGCGCGTGCGCGGCCCACCGGCCACGGAAACGGCGCGGCTTCCCTCACATGCCGCTGTCCAACCCCGGCTCCCGCTACTCGCGCGCGCCGACCGCGCAGCACCCAGTCAATACCGGCGAACGCTCGATGGTCAAGGCAACTGCCTGATGACCGTCGCTCTGAATGGCGCGGCAAGCATCTCCAGCAGAGGTGCATAGGCGCGGGTGGCCGCACTCTCCTCTATGTGCGCCACCCGCGCCTCGGCTGACTCCCACTCGGCAATCTCTCTCGCTTCCGCGCAGGGGTCGGGCTCGATGCACTAAAGTCGCCCCGGCAGGTATCACCGGAGGGTCTGGGTTCACTCTCAGCATCTCAGTCGGCCCTCGGCACGGGCTCTGGGACGGCCCGGTGGATTGAGGCTGCCTAGCGCCCGGGGGCCTCCGACCCGGCGGGGCGCACTCGCTCCTAACCGGTTTTAGAAAGACAAGGAGGCACGAATGCGACGCATTCGCACACTGGCCGTACTCCTGGGCTCGGCGTTGGGGCTGTTGGCATTCTCGTCCGCTGCCCCGGCGGCGATTCCGGTCACGAGTACGTTTACCTACACCTCGAACATGCACCCGCTCGGATTCTCCGCGCGGGCGAACACTCAAAGCCCGTTCACGGCGAACTCGGACATTGCCTTCTGGGGAAAGACCGCCTATCACGGGAACTACGACGGGTTCCGGATCATCGACGTCACCGAGCCCGACAACCCGGTGGAGCTCAACGACTACCGCGACTGTGCGGGGAACCAGGGCGACGTCATGGTGTGGGAGAACCTCCTCATTCGGTCGTGGAACTCCCCGGCCAGCGCCACCCAGACGTGCGATGGCCAGCTGGTGGGGGCCGGATTCGAGGGACTTCACATCTTCGACGTCAGCGACCCCAGCGATCCCACCTTGGTGGGTTCGGTGCGCATGTCGGCCGTCCTGCCGAACAAGGTGATCGTTGACCCACCCTCGTCGGCCGCGGGCGAGTACCCCGCCAGCGGCGCGGCATTCGGCCCGGCGCCGACCGATTCAGGGTTCGCGGGACCGATTGTGCTGGTCGACGATGGAGTCGGTACGACGACGGACGGGTGCGAGCCATTCGCGCTGTCGGCCGGCGCGATCGCCTTGATCGATCGGGGTATCTGCACGTTCGTCCAAAAGGTGCACAACGCCCAGGACGCCGGGGCGGGCGCCGTGATCGTGGTCAACAATGTGGCGGGCGACCCGATCACCATGGGTGGGTCTGACCCGACCATCACCATCCCCTCGGTGATGGTGTCGCTGGCGAACGGCACCACCATCAAGGCGGGTCTCCCGGCAACCGGTACGGTGGCTCACGATCCGACTGCACCTCTCGGAGGCTGCGGCTCGCACACGGCCTCCCTGGTACCTGATGTGAAGCACGGGCGGCTGCTCGTTTACAACAGCGCTTCCGATGCCACATGTCCGGGAATCGACATCGTGGAGATTCCCCTGGATGATCCCGGCAGCGCCGAGTTCCTCCATCGGGCGCCCGCCGGTCGGGCGTGTCACGACACCGGCGTGATCCTGGGGGACGAGCTGAAGGCCGCGTGCGCCGGTGGGAACGGGTTCACTGTGTTCAGCATGGACCCGGCAGACGGCGGCTCGCTGGAGAACCCCGTTCAGCTCTACTCCGTCTCGGTGCCGGGGGTCACTATCGGCCATTCCGCCGCGTTCACCTGGGACGGCGACGTCATCGTGTTCGGGCATGAGCCAGGCGGCGGGGGTCAGGCTCGGTGCCAGGCGACCAGTACCACCGTCGACAAGACGCTCTTCTTCTTCGCCTCGGACACTGGTGCGCCGCTGGGGACGTTCGTCAACCCCCGCCCCCAGACCGCGACGGAAAACTGCACCTGGCACAACTACAACGTCGTGCCCACCCCGAGCGGCTACGTCCTCGTGGCTGCGCAGTACCAAGGGGGCATCAGCGTGGTCGACTTCTCCGACCCCGCCAACGCGAAGGAGATCGCCTACGCCGACCCCGCCCCGCTGTCCGAGACGCAGTTGATCTTGGGCGGCGACTGGTCCGACTACTGGTACAACGGGCGCATCTACGAGTCGGACATCACCCGAGGGCTTATCATCTGGCGTCTCAGCGACACGGCCGTTGCCGGTGCCATGAAGCTGGGCCATCTCAATCCTCAAACGCAGGAGTTCACTATCGGGTAGGCCGCGGCCGTTCTCGGGCGGGGGTGGGCCTGATCGCCCACCCCCGCCCGAGCGTTGCGAGCGGATGCTCGAGTCCACGGCGAACTTCATTTCGGTGAGCGAGCGCTCGCGCAGGTCGATCGCGTCGCCAATTCCCTGCGTCGCGTTTATCCCGGCGAACGACCAGGAGCGCCAGTGGCTCGATGCGACAGAGGGCATCCTTGAACAGAATCAGCTCAAGGACATCCCCACGGCCGCCTCGGCCGTTCCGTTCACCGCCGAAATCGCGACGGGGCTCATCGACCGTCTGGATGGCGTCGCCCTGCTCGCGGAGGCGCTCGCACACGAGCACCCGACCGGTCAACTGCACGAGCATTTCCGCGTGCTTGAGCGCGCCTTCTCGCGTCCAGCTCGGTTGCTCGCGGCCCCACTCCTGGACTTCTCGACTCCCGCGGAACAGCCGGCGCGGCGAGCGAAGGCTTGTTATGGCGCTAGGGTGCCACTAGTCAGACGATCCTTCGTCCCCTTCATCCTCTTCCTCGGTAGAGGAGTTCGGCGCCGAATGGCGGACGGGAGCGACTGCTCCCGCATGACGCGCAGCTGAATGTCGGCGGGCTCCGCCTATCGTCGCATTCGCTCCCGTGGTTGGCTGCCTCGGCTGAGAGCCAAGCGTTCGTGCCCGATCGACTGCGACTCCAGCCTCGGATGCCGCCGGCGAAACTCGCGCCAGCGGGACCGGCGTAACGATCTCGATCGTCTTGGCTTCCTCCGCGCTCCTCTCCGTGAAAAGGAGCGCTACCGATGCTCCAAGGAGCGCCGTCAGCACGATGTTGACAGCGACGAGGAAGATCAGACCTTTGTACTGTTGAGCCTCCCTGGCGACTGCGGTCACGACTGCGGCTCTCCTCGCGCGTAATCTGCTCTCCGCTGCCCACCGCGCCAGCGTGGCGGCGATCTCAGCGAGCTGCCTTTCTGTCGCAGCGCCGGCAGCCGTCACCGCCTGGCCCCAGCCGCCGCCAAGGAGTACCCGCGTCACCCGGAGGCGGCGCTGGTCGTGGCTAGGGGCCGGCGAGGGTTCGTCGTCTTTGATCCGCGAGCAGATGACGACCCCCAACCTCCGCGCCTGCGTGGCGAATCTCGCCGTCGACGCGGACCGCTGCCAGTTCCGCAGAATGCCGCAGAGTGCCTCCATCTGCACACGCACTCTGACCTCCCGGGGCGAAGGGAAGAAAAGCATCGTACCACTGGAGCGTTGGAGCCTTAGCTCCGGATCGCCTCGACGCTTAGCAGCGCTGCCGTTTCCCGCTTGGCGAGCAGCGTGCCGCCGGCACCTTGGCCGAAGGAGGCCTCTACTAGAGCTGAGCCCGGTGGGGTGCGTACACTCGGCCGGGATCACGCGAGCGGGCCGTACTCACGGTCAGCAAGCTCGTCGAGCCGAGAGGACGTAGCCGGCACGGTAGGCCTCTCGGTGAGCTCGAGGCTGTTCTGCCCCTTGTATCCACGCTCAGGGGCGTGGCAACGTCCGCAATGGACGCGACCCTACAACATGCGATCCGGAAGATCCGGTTCGAGTCGCCCTAGTTCGTCGGTTGCCGGTCGGTTCTCACCCGCGACGCGAGCGCGCTCTGCAAGCGCGACGGCCACGCGGCCGGGTGACGAGGAATCCGCGGGTCATTACCACTTGTAGCGGCCGGCGTCGAAGGGCCGAGGTTTCTCCTCCAACCAGTGGGGCCCGGTCAGCCCTCGTTCGAGGGGCCTGCTGCTCGTTCGCCGGAAGGACGCGTGTGGGGGCGACGGGCGCCGGCCGAGCGGGAGCGTCGACCGGGTAGGACCGCTCGAAGGGCTCGCGCATCCCGAACGCGCGGCTGTACCTTCCCCTTCGGCGTCGGCGCGGGGTCGGTCTGTCCGCCAGGCGCTCGAGCTTGATTTGCTCGACGAGCTCGCGCTGCTCGCGCAGCTTGGCCGCGCGGGCGTAGCCGCCCTTCTGGCGGCTCTCGAACGTCGCGAACGTGCCCTTTGTCGATGGGCCGTTCCTCTACATCGGTGCTAGGCGGGCGGTGAACCTGGTGCTGTTGGGGAGGACGAGGTCTCGAAGCCGCCAGGACGCTCTTCGACCGCGTCAAGGGCAGGCCGACCGCGTAGCAGCATCTCGCGGCGGTTGCTCGCCGAGTAGCGTGGGCGGCACGATGGTGCTTCCGCGGCATTGGGCGGTTGGCCCTGCGTGCCTGGCCGCCTTCCTCCTCGCCGGCTGTGGATCGGACGGCGCCACTCCGCCCATGGATCGAGATCCCACGAGCCTCGTCCGCTTTCTCGACAGGACGGTGCCCGGTCTCCTGCGGGAGCATGAGGTTCCGGGCGCGGCCGTGGCGGTCGTTCACGATGGCGCAGTCTTCTGGGCGCGCGGGTTTCGCCTTACGGACCGAGAGCGCGATCGCCCCGTCAGCGTGCAGACCGTCTTCCAGGCGGCGTCGATCTCGAAGCCCGTGACCGCCTGGGGGGTGATGCGGCTGGTCGAGCAGGGGAAGCTCGAGCTCGACGCGCCGGTCGGACGCTACCTGACGCGCTGGCAGCTGCCGGCGTCGGAGTTCGACCGCGACGAGGTGACGGTGCGGCGCTTGCTCAGCCACACCGCCGGCCTCTCGCTGGGCGGCTATCCGGGGCTCGACCCGGGCCGGCGGCTCCCTACCCTCGAGGCCTCGCTATCCGGGGCAACCGGCGGCGCCGGCGACGTTCGCCTTGTGCAAGAGCCGGGCTCGGCCTTCAGCTACTCGGGTGGCGGCTACACGCTGCTCCAGCTCCTCGTCGAGGAGGTGACCGGCGAACGGTTCGCGGACTACATGAAGCGCGAGGTGCTGCAGCCGCTCGGGATGAGGCGAAGCGCCTTCGTCTGGACGGCCGAGTTGCGCGCGGAGACGGCGCGGGCATACGACGGGTCCGGGAACCCGCAGCCCAACTACCTGTTCACCGAGCAGGCCCCCGCCGGCCTCTACACCACAGTCGAGGATCTCGCGCGCTTCGTGGCCGCCGCGATGCGCGGCCCGCGCGGACAACCGGTCGGGCGAGGCGTGCTCGCGCCCGCGACGCTGAAATCGATGCTCTCGCCGGCCCTTGCAACCGACGGAGCCTACGGCCTCGGCTACTTCCTGGAGCAGCGTCCGGACGGCCTGGCGATCGCCGGACACAGCGGCTCGAACCGCGGCTGGAGAACACAGCTCGCGATGCTGCCGGCCACGGGCGCCGGGATCGTCGTCCTCACGAACAGCGACAATGGCGGCGGCATCACGGACGATCTCGCCTCGGCGTGGAGCGAATGGGCCGCTGCGAGCGCCCGCTGACCCCGGGGCCCTCACCAAGCGCCGAGGCGTTTGCGGGGGCTTTTCCGTAGCAGGCCTGTAAGCCGGAGTATCGACATAGTTAGCCCCGGCGCCCGCACGCGACCAGCCTCCGCACTACCGGCACAAACGGCTTTCGGGGGGAGGGCGCGTTCTCACTTCTACGCTCCGCATGCCGCCCGTTGGCTGTGATGGCAGGGGCTGCTGGTAGTCAGGCGGTCCCGGCGTCTTGCCGTATGCAGCCGTATACCGATTGAAGACCATCAGCATTCCGCGCCTCGTCGGCCTCAGTCGGGCAGCTCAACCTAGCCCTGCAAACGGTCCGAACGATCGTTCGGCCCTTGTCCGAGGGCGTTGCTACACTGACCCCAATCCGCTTATGCGGAGGTGGAAGGTTCAGCCTTCGGGGGCCCCATACGGGGCCCTTCTTATGGGAGCCACTTCCGCCCGTAGCCTGCGATCCGGCCATTCCAGCCCCTCCGGTACTTGGAGTCTTCGAGAATCTGAGCGACTCGCCCCCCGTAGTTCGCTGGCAGGTTCTGCCCTTCATGGCGGGCTTTGGTTGCGATGAAGCTGGGGTGTGCAATGAGATCCGCGAGCTGGAGCCCGGTGATGTTCGCGCTCTTGGGTTTGACCTTGAGCTGGCTGCTTGTGAAGCGCGCGACAAATTCCGCGTGAGAGATGTGCTCGGTTCCATTGACGTAGATCCGTGAGAACTCGGTCTTCAAGCGCTTGTCCTCCTTCCCCCCACGTGACTCGGCCATCACGTCTCCCCGAGCGCCGAGCCCGCCCAACCACAGGGCGTACCTCTCCAAGAGAATCGTGAGGCAGTAGTGGTAGGGGTCGTAGCTCCACCGCTGGTAGCGGTTGAGGTGGTCGAGCTTGTCGATCACAGCCGTAATGACCACGTAGTCAAGGTCCCTAACGAGATCCATCAGCTCAGCATCGAAGGCAGCACGTATCTGCGGATCTTGCAGAGCTTGAAACGGCGGGCGCTGGTTCACCAGCTCTGCACGGTGAAGGATCACGTGTTCGTCGGGATGGACCCCGAAGTAGCGACCCTTCAGATCCTCGATCCGCGGATGGAGATCGGTCGCTACGTAGTCGAGAGAGACGATGACTCCGGTAAGGCTGAGGTAGCGATGGTTCTGGTTTTGGCTGGCCCGGAGATCGGAGTTGCCGACCTCGTCGATGTAAAGGCGGTACTTGGGCACCTGCCAAGTGTTTACCACCGAAGGGCTTCATGGGTTATTCGGCCCCGTGAGCTACGGTCTCCGCATAAGCAGAGCTGATACGTCAGCTTTCGAGTCGGCGCACATCGAATTCGCGGGCGAGTTGGCGACGCTCGCGCAGGAGCTGGTCGCGGATTTCCTCAAGCGGTGTCATCCCGGGCATCAGGCGGGGATCAGCTCCACGGAGAGCTGCTTGCTCGTGATCTCGTCAGCGGCGTTAGTGGTCTGCCCGGTCGTCTTCACGACGATCGCGCCGGAGATAGCGACGGCCAAGGTTTCTTGCCGACCCGAACCGCTTGTCGTGGCGAAGAGCAACGCTGTGGCCTCCTCAGCGCTTGCGCCGGTGACGAGGACGTGTGCCATCCCGGACCAATGGCCTGTTGCGGTGCCCGCATTTGCAACGGCTATCTCCGTCCCGCCGAAATAGAGCCGCGCGATTTTGGAGGCTCCAGAAGACCCCGTCATCGGGCCACCGGCAGCGATCCGCACCATGTCTCCAACGGCGAGAGTATTGGCGGGGATCGTAATCGTCTGCAGATCGGTCTCGACGGTGGCCGCGCCCGTCCCCACCGGGGTCGTGTTCTTGAGGAGCGCGGGGCCGTTCTTCCAGGTCGGCACGCCGCCGACCATTCCGATGAACTGCCTGCTGTCGGCCCCGGCTGCGAGCTTGGAGACGGCGAGCGCGGCGGCTGCGGCGATGTCCGCGTTGACGATCGAGCCGGCGAGGGCAAGCTTCGAGTAGGCGATAGCGGCGGCGGCGGCGACCTTCGAGTTGTCGACCGAGCTGGAAGCCAACTTCGCCAGCGTCACGGCCGCGTCGAGGATCTCCGCGGTGGTGACAGCGTTGGCGGCGATTTCGGAAGAGCCGACCGAATCGGCGGCCAGGTTGCTGGCATCCAGCGCGCCGTTGACGAGGTTCTCGATCGTCGTCCAGTTGTTATTCAGGTTGGCGTTGGCGTTCGAGACGGTCCCGTCGGTGGTGCGGGTGAGGGAGATGGCACCCATGAGGCTCCTATTCGTCGATGTCGGCGGGTTGCCCGGCTGTTCTCACGGTCGGCCTGAGCCCGCCCTGCGAGCGCGAGACGGCGCTGGCCGGGTGATACGGAATCCGTCGGTCACCACTCATAGCGCCCAGAATCGAAAGGCCGCGGCCGTTCCTCGACCGCAACGCGGGCGGGTGCGACCGGTGCGGTCTGAGCAGGAGGGTCGACCGGGTAGGCGGGCGCATACGGGTCGCGCAGCCCGTAGACGTTGGAGGTGCTGCGCGTCGTCCGGTTCCGGCGCCGGCGAGGCGTGGGCCCGTCCGCCAGGCGCTCGAGCTTGATTTGCTCGACGAGCTCGCGCTGCTCGCGGAGCTTGGCCGCGCGGGCGTAGCCGCCCTTCTGGCGGCTCTCGAAGGTCGCGAACGCGTTCGGGTCAGGACGCGGCACGGGTACGTGCTCCTTCCTGCTCCTTCGTGCTCCTTAGTGCGGCGCCGTGGCGGGCGAGCAGTTTGCGCGTCACTGCGGCAGTCCGCTTGTTGGGCGAGTCGGCCAGCTCCATGGCGACTTCGAGCGCCCTCGGCAGCATCTCAAGGAAGCGCGCCTGCATGTACTCCTCGAGCTCGCGGGGATCGCGGGGGACGGTCATCGCACCTTGGCCGGCTTGACGTAGCGGTCGAGATCTTCGGCCCTGACGCGGATCGGCGGCTTGGGGCCCGAGCCGAGCCTGACAGCCGCGATCTCGCCCCGCGAGATTCGGTCGTAGACCGAGCGCGGCGCGAGGCGAAGGGTGCGCGCGACCTCGTCGACGGTGAAGAGACTCGTCATGCTGATCTCCTGTTCTGCGGGCATGAAAAAACCCGCCGGGGCGGGCTCGAGGCGTACCGGTGGAACTGCTGGACGGAAGGCTCCGTCGACTCACACTTTAGCGAGAGTTGTCGGGATGTGTGCTCTTTTCCGCCGCCTGCCTGATCTTCAGGAAGGCTCCCGCGAGCCTGTCTTGG
>WNFV01010673.1_pt1 | contig 9988 bp, 8 predicted proteins | sample 5400101 | NCBI WGS metagenome assembly WNFV01 (sample SAMN13153361, study PRJNA577476) | soil metagenome | isolation source: 115 cm soil or saprolite under grassland replicate 1 | place: USA:California | collected 2016-06-15 | reverse complement strand
TTGGGTGCCGGTGCTTCGGCGAGGAGCTCGCGGATCGCCGGCCACGCCGCCCGCAGCCGCCGCAGGGTGGTCCGGGGCCGGGCAAGGGTCGAGCACGCGCCGGCGAGCCGCTGCAGGTGACGCACGAGGTTGTCGGCGAGGAGCGCACGTGTCGACGGCAACGGCGCGGGTGTCCAGGGATGTGCTGGTGGAGCGGGCGGGTCCGGAACAGTGTCGAGCAAGGTGCTGATCGTCGTCATCGCCGCCATACCGTCGGCGATGGCATGGTGCAGCCGCACGAACAAGGCGATCCGTCCCTCTGGCAGCCCGGTCAGGAACCACAGCTCCCACAGCGGTCGTGATGGGTCCAGGGGCTGTCGCCGCAGTTGTTCGATCGCCAGGAGCAGCTCAGCCTCGCCGGTGTCGGCAGGAAGCGGAAGGACGTGCACGTGCTCGCTGAGATCAAAGAACCGAGCGTCCACCCACTGCGGTCCGCCCAGCCCTCGCCGCGGGACGTGGATGACCTGCCGGAACCGAGGGACCAAATGCAGCCTGGACTCGACGGCCTCGCGCACCGCCTCGATCCGCAGGCGGCCGGTCGCCTCCAGCAGGTTGGTTCCGTCCAGCAGCGCCAGGGCACCGATGTCTTGCGGCCAGACCCTACTGGCCCGCAGCATCAGCTGGTCCAATGCGGTCAACCGGTCGATCGAGCTGCGCATCGCCCTCACCGTCACCTGGGATCGATCGGCGTGATGATGCCGACCCGGTCCTCCAGCGCCGCCGCGGCATCCAGGCACAGATCCTCGCGGTAACGAGGGCCGATCACCTGCACCGCCTGCGGCAGCCCCTCCCCGATGCCTACCGGAAGCGCCACGGCGGGCAGCCCGAGCGCGTTGACGGCCATGGCCATGCGCATGCTGCGGATGGTCTGGGCCACCCGACCCTCGTCCAGGTCCGCGCCCGCCTCCAAGGGGACCTCGGTGCAGACCGGGGCCACGACCAGCGGATGCTGTTCCTGGAACTCGCCCCACGCCCGCAGCAGCGACTGCCGGGTCACGAAGCTCTGCATCGTCATCACCGGGTCCGGATTCCCGGCCACCTCATAGAACGCCGACAGGAACCGCCTGGTGTCGGCCGGCATCATCTGCGACCCCAGCTGCCACATCGCCCGGACGTCGGGCGTGTTGAGCATGTCCAGCAGGATCCTGGCCGCCACCTCGATCGAGGGCGGCTCGACCTCGGCGACGGCGTAGCCGGCGTCCTCCAGCGCCCTGGCCGCCTTGCGAACCCCGTCCTGCACCTGCTTTGCCGTGCCCTGGCCGGCCGGGTCGACCACCAGGGCCACCCGGACAGGTGGGGCGGGTTGGGGGCCGCGCAGGGGCGCCGGCACCGACCACGGGTCGCGCCAGCTGGGACCGGCCAGCACCTCCAGGGCGGCTCGAAGGTCAGCCACCCGCCGGGCCAGCGGGCCCTGGACGTCCGTGAGCTGGACGCCGATCGGCGCATCCGCCGGCCCGGTGGTGGTCGCGTCCGGGATGCGGCCCAGGGTCGGCTTCAGCACACTGATCCCGCAGCACTGGGCGGGATGGCGCAGCGACCCGAGCCCATCGTTGCCGAGACCCAACGGGCTCATGCCGGTCGCAAGCGCCGCCGCCTCGCCGGCGCTGGAGGCGCCGGGGGTTCGGGACCGGTCCCACGGATTTATCGTGGGCCCATAGAGTTCGCTGTCGCAATGCCAGCGAAGCGCGAAGGTGGGTAGATTACTGCGGCCGATCGGGATCGCCCCCGCAGCCTTGAGGCGCTCGACAACGGGTGCGTCCAGCGTCGGATAGGCGCCCACCAGCGCCTTGGCTCCGTGCGTGGTTGGCGTCCCGACCAGGTCAATGTTCCCCTTGACCGTGAAGGGGACGCCGTGGAGGCGCGGTAGCTCACCGCCGCCGGCGACCGCGCGGTCGGCTGCCTTGGCAGCTTCCAGGGCCTGCTCGCCGAGGATGACCGTGACGGCGTTGACGGCGGGGTTCACCGCCTCGATCCGCCGCAGATGGGCCTCGACGACCTCTCGACTGGAAACCTGCCTGGACCTGATCGCCTCGGCCAGGTCGGTGGCGCTCACGCGCCAGAGTTCGGTGGCGGTCGCGACGCTCATCACTGCACCCCCTTGTGTGGCCTGCGACGCCGCCGAACGGCCGTCGCCGTGCTGGCCACCGCAAGCGCACCGAGCGCGCCGGTCGCCCACGGTCGCGGGTTCCTCCTAGCAGGTTGCTTATCGAACGACGACAGCAGCGGCGCGGACTCGAGGTGGACCGCGGTCGTGCCCACGCCAGGTTCGCGGCTGAACACCACCCTCGGTGTGCCGAGCCCGAAGGCGGACAGGTCGATCCGGAAAACGTAGGGGTCCTGGTCGTCAGGGTGGAGGGGAACGCCGCGGTTCACCGCGGGGATCGGGCTCAGGGCCCGCAGCTTGAGCTGCCCGCGGCGGACAAAGACCTCCGCTCCGACGACGAACCACCGCTGCACATCGCGGAACGAGCCGCGGAACGCATACCAGCCACACAGGTCGCCCCACAGCTCCGGATGGTGCGGCACATCGGTCCGGATCCCCTCGTCGGGGACGCCGAGGAGGTACCTGAGCATCCCGGTGACTTCGGCCCCCAGCCACGCCACGGCGCCCCTGGCCCCGTTGGTGAAGGCCACCACCCCGACCCCGTCGTCGGGCGCCACCGACAGCTGGGAGCTGAAGCCGGGCACCAACCCCTCATGCTCCACGACCAGATGCCCCCCGACCTCGTCGCGGAAGAACGCCAGGCCCATACCTGGTATCCGCGGATCGGGCCGGTACTGGGGCGCGAACATGCTGGCAAGCGTCCCGGGTTTCAGGATCGACCCCTGCTCGCCGGTGCCACCACCCAGCAGCGCCGCGACATAGCGGGCCATATCGCGCGTGGTTGAGTAGATGGATCCGGCGCCGACCATCACCACATCACAGTCGCCGACCGGGCGCGGGCCACCGGAACGCAGTGCGTACCCCGTGGCGAGACGCGACCTGACCCGCTCGGATCGGACCAGGTCGGTGTCGGCCATGGCCAGCGGCTCGAAGAGGTGCTCGCGGAAATAGCGGCCCAGCGGCTCCCCGCTGACGTCCTGGACGAGCTGGCCGAGGGTGGCGAACCCGTGGTTGCTGTAGGTGTGCCTGGTGCCCGGCTTGGCCACCAGACGCAGCCCGCCCCGGTAGAACTGTGCGAGCGTCGGCAGTTGCTGGCCGAACCGTACGGTCTCGCCCAAGATCGGCTTGAACGCGCGCGAGGGATACACCAACTGGGGCAGCCCGGCGGTGTGGGTCAGCAGCTGGCGCACCGTCGCCGCCCGGTGCGCAGCCTTCGCGGGGATCAATCGGTAGGCGCGCAGGTAGTCGCTGGCGGGGGCGTCGAGGTCGACCAGCCCCTGCTCCCACAGCTGCAGCACCGCGATCGCCGTGAAGGTCTTGGTGACCGACCCGATCCGAAACACCGTGTCCTGCGTGATCGGCGTCTTCAACGCGATGTCCGCGACGCCGTGGCCGTGGAAGAACTCCAGGGATCCATTGCGGATCACGCCCACCGCCAGACCAACCGCCGGGTGGCGGTTCAGGATCGCGCCGACTCTGGTCCTCATCTCCAGCTCAGAGACCTCGGGCACATGCCGGTCCGGATCGCGAGCACCGCCACCCACGGCGATACGTCGTTGCGCCAGGGATCCAGCCCTTGAGGTTGTCATGCGTTCATCTCCGTTCAGCCACCACTAGCGGCTGGGTGACAAGCGCACGCCAGGTGCATGCAGTTCGTCGCGCACGCTTGGCGCCGCAGCGGAGTCCAGCCCGACCAGCGCGGCGCTCACCTCCCACAAGCGCCTGGCCAGACCCGGGTCATACGACGCTTCGCTGGTGCGCGCCTCACGCTCGTTGGCGAAGAACCGGCCCGAGACGTCTTCCAGCTCGGCCGCCGTGGCCGCCCACACGCTCGTGCGCGCGCCCTCCTCCGGCGTGCGCATGAACGGCCGGCTCAACCCGACCAGCACCCGCCAGCCCAGCGGCAGGCGCTCCCCATGCCCGATGTTGGTGCGCACCACCCCCGGGTGCACGCAGTTGGCGGTCACGCCGGTCCCGCCAGGCGACGCGCCAGCTCGTAGGTGAACAGCACGCCGGCGAGCTTGGAGTTGTTGTAGGCCTGCATCCCCTCGAACCGCTGCGGTGCCTGCAGGTCGCCAAGGTCGATCCGGCCGCGCCGGAACCCGGTCGAGGTGAGGTTGACGACGCGGCTGGGCGCGCTCTGCTTGAGCACGCCGAACAGCAGGTTGGTCAGCAGGAACGGCGCCAGGTGGTTGACCGCGAACGTCGTCTCGAACCCATCGGCGGTGACGCTTCGGTGCATCAGCATAACCCCGGCGTTGTTGACCAGCACGTCCAGGCGGTCGTGGCCGGCCAGGAAGCGATCGGCGGCACCGCGGACCGACTCCAGTGAGGCGAGGTCGGCGTGCAGGACCTCGACCGCGTCGTTGCCGGTGCTGGCCCGGATCTGGGCCGACACGGCCTCCAGCGCCGAGGGGTTGCGACCAAGGACGACGACCGACCGGCCCATGCCGGCGAGCGTCTGCGCGGTCGCCCGCCCGATCCCCGACGTCGCCCCCGTCACCAGGCAGACAGCGCTATCCATCATCGCCGTTCCCCGCCTCGCATGCTGCGAGCCTTGGCCCACTTCTCCATGCTCAGTAAATGGGCCAGCCGGCCGCGCCGGTAGGGGCGAACGGCAGGGGGTGATCGGGACCCTCGACCTGACCGAACAGGATCCGTCGACGCAACCGACGGCAGGGTTCCAGGACGTGCGGGTGCACCGCGGGGGCGGGACCTGTTCCGGCGAGGACCAGCCACTGAAGCACGACCAGGTGCCGTCGACGGGCGGAACGACGGCCACATGGACAAGGCGCGGGCCATTACTTACAGCAATGAAAGTACAGCAGCGTCGTGCTCAGAGGCGGCCAGCCGTCAGCCAGGGCAGGCGGCTGGCGCTCCCGGCCCGGGCCAAGCTGGCGATGCCGTTCGGCGGCCAGCAACGTCTGGTCGACGTCGTCGCGGTCGGTTCATCGGTCAGCACCACAGGGTCTCGGGCTTGGGGTGAGGGACGGCAGGACCGGGTGGAGGCTGGCGGCTCGTCCACCGATCGTGAGGCCGCCCTGATGGTACCGCTGCTCCCGGCGTTCATCTTCCCAGGTCCATTGGCCATCCCTGAGCGGGCCGTCCGGCCGTGTTCAAGCGCGCTGGCGGCTGGCTGAATGGACCCGTGGCCACCGTCTGGAGCCACGGCGGGCGGCTGGCCCACCAGCTGGGTGACCGGTGACCAGGGGACGGCGATGGATACCAGGACCAGGACCTCCTGGCCGGAGCTGTACCGGCAGGTCGTGCAGACCGACCTGTGCGCTGGCTGCGGCGCCTGCGTGATGGCCTGCCCCCGTGATGTGCTCGACTACGACCACGCCAGCTACCACCCGGTCAACACCGAGCCGACCACCCAAGCCGACGCCTGCGCCCACGGCGCGCGCGGCTGCGACATCTGCACCCGCGCCTGCCCCCGGTTTGGCGCCTGGAACTGGACGGCGACCAGGCGCTGCACGGCCGCCCACGCCAACCCGAGGAGGTGTTCGGCATCAGCCGGGGGATCTGGTTGGCCCGCGCCACCCACCCTGCGGTGCTGGCCGCCGCCCAGGACGGCGGGCTGGTCAGCGCCCTGCTGATCTGGGGCCTGCGCAGCGGGCAGATCCAGGGTGCGCTGTGCTCGCGCCGCTCTCCCACCCGCCCCTGGGACGCCGAGCCGTTCCTGGCCACCACCGCTGCCGAGGTGCTGGCGGCGGCCGGGTCGCGCTACAGCTACTCGGCCAACACCCTGGCCATGCGCCAGGCCGAACAGCGCGGCCTGCAGCGGCTGGCGCTGGTGGGGACCAGCTGCCAGGCGGCGATCAACGGCACCCTGGCGGCCCGGCGGGTCAACAAGTACGCCCGGCGGATCCAGCTGACCATCGGGCTGCTGTGCTCCAAGACCTTCCAGTACCAGGGCCTGCGCCAGGTCATCCAGGACCACGGCGTGCCGCTGGCCGACGTCGCCAAGCTCGACATCAAGGGCAGGCTGCTGGTGTGGCGCCACAGCACCGGGGAGCGGGTCGACATCCCCCTCACCGAGCTGCGGGGGTTCACCCGCCAGGGCTGCCGGCTGTGCTCGGACTTCGCGGCCTCCCTGGCCGACATCTCCGCCGGCGGGCTGGGCCAGCGCGACGGGTGGACGCTGACGATCGTGCGGACCGGGCGGGGCGCCGACTGGCTGCAGGGCGCCGCCGACGCTGGCGCGGTCACCCTGCGCCCGGGTGAGGAGGACCCGGCCGCGATCGCCCTGCTGGCCAAGCTAGCCGCCAAGTCCCGCCGTCGCGCAACCGCCGCCTCGACCGCGGCCACCCCGGCCGGGTAACGGCGGCAGGCCCGTCGCTGCAGGCCCCCGGCCGGCGTTTGGTCACGGGCGCACCGGACCCGACGGCTCCTGGCGGCCGCCAGGGGCCGGCTCCTCGGACGGCCAGGGCTCCCGCCGACCGCGCGGGGACCAGGGAACCGGGAAGGGAAGCAATGGCGCCTCCTCGGGCCGCGGCAGCCGTCCACGTTGCGGCCCCGTCGTCGGGTGGCGTCGAATCCGTTGGAGACCCACGAGGGGAAGGAGGCGGCGATGCAGCAGGAGGCATACCCAGTCGGGGTCACGGTGGACTATCCCGATCGGCCGCTGGACCGGCTGGCCACCGGCCTCCGGATCGTTGTCGCCATCCCCATCCTGATCGTGCTGGGAACCGTATCCGGGGGAGGAAGCTGGCAGTGGAGCGCCGACAACACCCGCGCCGCCGCCGGCGCCAGCGGCCTGCTGGTCCTGGGGCCGCTGCTGCCGATCGTGTTCCGCCAGAAGTACCCACGGTGGTGGTTTGACTGGAACCTGGAGCTGCAGCGGTTCGGCACCCTGGTGGGCGCCTACCTGGCGTTGCTGGACGACCGCTACCCCGCCACCGACCAGCACCAGTCGGTCCACCTGGACTACCCCGGCTGGATGTCGCCGGGGTTGACGAGCGTTGCGAGGCTCATCGTCGAATCGGCGAGCGGCCATGGCACAACCCCACCGATCGCCGTGCAGATGGTCGGACGGTCCTCATGAGGCGCCCGCCTCAGGAGCGTACGGCCGACATCGCCCGAAAGATCGCGCCGGAGGTGTTCTGCCTGGGGCCGTGGGGACGCACCCAGACCAATGTCTACTTCGTCCGCTCCGGCTCGTCGTGGGTGCTGATCGATGCCGGCTGGGCCCGTGACGCGCCACGGATCCAGCGGGCCGCCGAGTCCCTGTTCGGCACCGACTCCCGTCCGGCCGCGATCCTGCTGACCCACGACCATCCCGACCACGAAGGCGCCGCCCTGCGACTGGCCCACACCTGGGACTGCGCGGTCTACATGCACCCGGCCGAGCTGCCCATCGCCACCCGCGACTTCGCAGCGATGCTGGCGACCGCCATGCCGCTGGATCGCTGGGTCGTGCTGCCGCTGATGCGTGCCATGGGGAGGCGGCGGCGCGAGGCGGTATTCGCCCGCTCCAGCCTCGGCGAGGTCGCGCGCACGTTGGAACCGGACGCCGGGATCCCCGGCTTGCCGGGCTGGGCGTGCATCCCCACAGAGGGCCACACCCCAGGCCACGTGTCGTATTTACGGCCCGCCGACCGCGTCCTGATCACCGGCGACGCCGTCGTAACGCTGAAGATGAACTCGCTGCTTGGGCTGCTCTTGCAGCGGCCAGGCCTCTCGGGACCGCCGTGGTACACCACCTGGAGCCAGCGAGCCGCCAGGGAGTCAATCGTCAAGCTGGCCCGCCTCGAGCCCACCGTGCTGGCCGGAGGCCACGGCAAGCCCATGACCGGCACCGACACGGCCGCGGCCCTGAACGCCTTCGCCAGGCTCGCCATGGACGGATAACCCACGCTGCGACCACCGACCGCGAAGCCACCAGGTGATGAGGTCCTACCTGAAACCGCAGCCCCGACGATCGTCGGCCTCCAAAGAACCTCCTGAGCAACGCCCTCATCTACCGCTGTCACGGCGCAATCCCTAACGTCAACCCTGCCAGCTTCTTGACGCAAGACGCTCTTGCCCATGCGTTGGCCGTCACCCTGCACTGCCACCCGGCAATTATGTCCTGTGGTGCGACGGTGCCCACGAGCGCCAAAGCTGCTGGTGACAGGGGCGCGCAGCAGGTTGTGCCGAGCGGGACCGCTGCGTGCCCTTGCCCGTCGGCGTCACCCAGCCGGATGGATCGCGGCGCGAAGGCGCTGGTCACCGCTACTTGCCCGTCGCGGTCCCAGGGGGACCGGCAACGCATGGGCAAGCCCACGACCAGCGCAAACGCCTCGTCGGCTGGTCCTTGAGAGCGGATTTGCGGTCCATGGTGGCCGCGATTGGCTCCTGCGGGACGGCGCACGGACACTCGGCTTCCGGGACCTGCGCGGGTACTTGCAGGCACGCTGCGACGCCGGCTACAGCATCCCCGGATCGCGACAGAGCTTGGAGTGCGCGACTGGCAGGTGCAGGCGGCGCTAGCGCGGTCCGGGGTGCGGCTGGCGCCTCGCCCGCAGCGGCTGGCAGCCCAGCGGCGGCGGTACACCGAGGAGCGCATCGCCGCCCGCGTAGCCGCGCTGGGCTTCGCCGACGTGCACGCCTACCTGGTTGACCCAGTGGTGGAGCGGGCGTGGCTGCTGGCCGATGTGGCCGTGGAGCTGGCCGCGCATCGGGTGACGGTGCGCCGTCTGCTGGCCCGCCACGGGATCCGACGGGTGCGGCGCACGCCCCGAGAGCGGGCCGCGGCGGATTCGGGGCGTCGGGTGCAGTCGGTGGGGTGGCAGGCACGTCGGGCGGCGCGGCTGGCAGAGCTGGGCTTCGCGGATCTAGCCGCGTACTTCAAGGCGCGCTATGTGGACCAGGGGTGGTCGGTGAAGCGGATGCGGGCCGAGCTTGGAGTTGGCCGCAGGTGGCTGGTGGGGGAGCTGGCCCGGCTGAGCCTGCGACCCTGACCCGCAGGTCCGACCGTGGCGGCATGGCTGCTGGGCGAGCGGCGGGCCGCAAACATGCTGCGGGGGTCTCGCTCAGTGTTGCCCGGGGTTTGCAGGTTCTGGAGGCGGTCGAACGGAGTGGGCGCTCGGCGTGCCACAAGCGGGCCATTCGAGTGCCGGGGATGGGAGCCGCAAGCCGCAGGCCCGCCAGCACCGCTCTGGCCTGTGGATTCCCGTGGTCATCCCCGGCTGCGGTGCGGTTGAGTGGCGGGTGATCGACGGATGAACGAGCCGCCGACACGCATGAACGGTGGGTGATCGGCCAGTGATCCAACCGATGCGGTCCTACCGCCGGGAGACCCTGATCACCGGAGAAGCTCACTAGCTGGGAGTTCCTCGACGTCCTGGCGGTAGCCGCCGTCGCCAATCGCAAGGCCGACCCAGCTCGCAGCGCCTCGACCACGGATAGGGCGCTGCCATCCTCGGCAGTCCAGTTCCGCAGAGGCCGGATGTCGAGAGGGGGTCTGAACGCATGAGAACGACGTCAGCCGTCTCGATCGCGACGTCTGTCCCGGCGCCGATCGCGATACCGAGGTCGGACTGCGCGAGTGCCGGCGCCTCGTTCACTCCGTATCGCGTCCGCGAGCGGTCAGCTCGGGCCTGCGCCCGAGCGGATCGGGCTCGACGAAGACCGAAGACGGTCGCCAACCACGCGGAGCACATCTACGCAAGGATCAACGCCTCGACCCGCGCCGCCCCAGGCGTGTTCTCGATGCAACGCGGCCTCCTCCCCGAGGAGGGTTCCCCGCGCGCCTCCTCGCCTAAGGCGTTGAGCCGTCCTGCATCGCCTGCATGTTCTTCATCATGACCGCCTCGGCCGTGCGCAGCTCTTCGCTGGGGCTGAACCACAAGATCTCGGTGC
>WNFV01010672.1_pt1 | contig 9988 bp, 9 predicted proteins | sample 5400101 | NCBI WGS metagenome assembly WNFV01 (sample SAMN13153361, study PRJNA577476) | soil metagenome | isolation source: 115 cm soil or saprolite under grassland replicate 1 | place: USA:California | collected 2016-06-15 | reverse complement strand
TGCTGGGGGAGCGCACATCGAACAGGAGGTTCGAGCGATGCGCGGTGACGACCGGAAGCAGGCGGCGATGTGGAGCTATCTCTCCCCCGAGGCGCGCGTGCCTCAGGATCACCCGCTGCGAGCGATGCGCACCATGGTGGACCGCGCGCTGGCCGATCTTTCCCCGCTCTTCGCCCAGCTGTACGCGCGAGTGGGTCGGCCCTCCATCCCGCCGGAGCAGCTCCTGCGCGCGCTCTGCCTGCAGCTCCTGTACTCGGTCCGCAGCGAGCGTCTGCTCATGGAGGCGCTCGACTACAACCTGCTCTTCCGCTGGTTCGTCGGCCTGAACGCTGATGACCCGGTGTGGGACGTCACCGTGTTCACCAAGAACCGCCAGCGGCTGCTCTCCGGCGAGGTCGCGCAGGCCTTCTTCGCCGCGGTGATCGCCCAGGCGCGAGCGGCACAGCTGCTCAGCGACGAGCACTTCACCGTCGATGGCACGCTCATCGAGGCCTGGGCCGGACACAAGAGCTTCCGGCCCAAGGGCCGCGGGCCGGGCGGCGGCGGGGAGGGCGACTTCAAAGGCCAGCGCCGGCGCAACGACACGCACCGTTCGACCACCGATCCCGAGGCGCGCCTCTGGCGCAAAGGAGCGAGCCAGGACGCGCGACTCTGTTATCTCGGGCATGCTCTGGTGGACAACCGCCACGGCCTCGCGGTCGGCGCCGCCGTCACGCCGGCCAGCGGCACCGCGGAGCGCGATGCCGCCATCGCCCTCGCTGCAAGCGTGCCGCGCGGCGCGACGCTCGGCGCGGACAAGGCCTACGACACGCGGGGCTTCGTCTCGGCGCTGCGCGAGCGGGGCATCACCCCGCACGTGGCGCAGAACACCACCAACCGCAGGAGCGCGATCGACGGCCGCACGACGCGCCATCCGGGCTACGGGATGAGCCAGCACGCGCGCCGACTCGGCGAGCGCGTCTTCGGCTGGAGCAAGACCATCGGGCTGCAGCGCAAGACTCGCTACCGGGGGCAGCCGCGGGTCGGCTGGGCCTTCACCTTCACCCTGGCGGTGTACGACCTGGTGCGGATGCGAACGCTGCTGCCGGTGATCACGTGATGGTGCGGACGCCGCGCGCCCGAGAACGATCGACGCCCCTGCCAGCGAGATAGCGGGAGCCTTCAATGCAACTCCCGAAGGAGCGACGAAGGGTGAAGCGCGCCGCTACCCGCCATTCTTCCGCACCCTCCTAGTCGAACGGGTCCTATCAGCCGAGCGTCCCCGAATCCCTCGAAAACCAACGGATCTGATCGGCCAGAGTTTGCTTCATCCAGGCGTCTATCGGCCACAATTCGGTGTTCAAATCGACAGTGAACACGAAAGCTTGGCCGTCGATCCGCGTGGAACCGTACGTGGTCGCAGATGAACTGGAGACGAAGGTTTGGCGCAGCGGCTCCCCCTCTGATTCGCCGACGTGATGAACAACGGGCGGATCAGACGGCTGGGGCTGACTCCTGCGCCGGAGGCGCCGGCGGATTAGCGGCGGCGGGACGATTCCGGAGTAGCTTCGCCAAGTCGTAGATCACCGCCTTCGCCTGACCGTCAAGGCCATGCGCCAGCTGCTCCCAGTCCATCTCGACCAGCCCCTCGATGAACGTCTCTGGACGAGCTCCGCAGAAGTGAGCGAGATGCAGGAGCTGCATCACCGATGGGGCATTCTTGCCGCATTCCCAGCGGGAGATCTGTCCCTTGTCAATCTTCAAAGCGTGCGCGACCTGCAACTGCGTGAACTTGCGCTGCGTGCGCGCGACGCGGATCCGCTCGCCCATGACCTGTCGCATGCGTTCGTCCGTGAGGTGTTTGGCCGGCAAATTTTTCACTTGCGCGAGGAGCATAAAAGTTGCGCTGCAGCCTACCAAGCTACTAGCCAGCCGAGCATTGCGGTTCACACATGATGTTGTGGCGACCTAAGCCATTGACCTACATCTAGTGGGTGTGCGACCGTCGAGAGATAAGGGTCCAGTGCGCGGAGGATGCGTGACCGACAACCGCAAGCTCGATCAGCGGGCCCGCGATGTCATCGGGTTCATCCCGATGAACGCGCTACAGGACGCGGTCGCCGCGACCGGCAAGGCACCGAGCGGGCTGGCCACGATGGGCGGGATGCAGCTGCGCAAGCACGTGTTGGCCCACCGGACCTTGACCGCCGCCCAGATCGTCGAGCTCTGGGAGCAGTGGCGCTACGGCAGCCGCGTGGCCCTGACGCTTGCGATCTTCGAGGACCGCCCGAAGAAGCCGGCTACCGGATTCCTCTCCGATGTCGGTCAGGAGCTCGAGCGGGCGCTCGTAGAGCGCGAGGCCACTGACACGGAGCGTGAGCTCGCCATCGTCCTGATCGGTGACGACCGCTTCGATGAGGACCAGATCATCGAACTCAGCTTCCGCTATGGCCACCACCACGAGTACCTCGACCTCGAGGAGCGTTCGCGGTCGGTCATCGAGAGCCGCTTCGGCTTCGCCTGGATCTGCGCGCGCGATCAGTTCATCGCCGTGAGTGGTGAGGAGCGGGTCGTGGCCGAGATGATTGGCGCGGTCACCGCAGTCCTGGGCAAGGGCGCCGTGCGGGTCGCATTCGGCAAGGCGACGATGGACGCGAACTTCAAGATGGAGACGATCTCGAGCATCCTCCATCTCGATCTCTTCACCGGCACGCGCCGGCGGGTCTCTCGCGAAGGACTGAAGGGCGATCCCGCGGCGTACGACGAGGTCGTTGCTCGCGACGTCGACAACCAGCGTCTGCGGGCGCTCTATGGCGAGGACATCACGGGCGTCGGCACGGTCAACGTCTCGGTGAACGCTGAGCGGAGCCGCCTCAACACCACCCGACCGGTGCCGGCGTCGGGGCTCCGCGACTGGGCGAGCGACAAGCTGACGAAGCTCGCCCGGAGCCAGCTCGCGCTGCGGGACGAAGACCCGATTGCCTTCTTCGTGGGCATCCACAAGCGGGTCGTAGACGGCGTACCACACGCACACCACGAGGCGGTCGCGGATCTTGCGGTCGCGATCGCGACCTGCCGCAAGACGGGCCATGAGCGGATCGCGATGAAGAAGGACGCCATGACTTTGGTGGCGAAGCTGCCGGCGAAATCCGGGTCGCTGTCAGCGCGCCCGGACTGCGTCCTCTGCGGCGAGATGGTGCTCGCCAAGTGCGACCACTGCCGGAACCACGCAGTCCAGTTCAACTACGCGGAGGAGCTCTGCTGCGCGCGATGCGGTGGGGGTACGTTCACCTGCTACCAGGGCCACGAGCTGCCGGCGGCAACGCTGACGAACACGCTGACCTTCGAGCCCGCCGACGAGCTGCTCGGCTGGATCTCGCTGATGCTCGTGCAGATGCGGCTTGAGGTGTACGAGCGGACCGGCGAGCAGTTCTGGGTCCGCGGCACCCAGCTGCTCTACCAGCAGCGACCGTTGCTGCCGGACGGTACGTACACGGTCCTCATGGTGGACATCGAGAACTCCACGGCCCTCGGCCACAAGAAGGCGCTCTACGCGGAGCTGCTCGCGACGCTGCGCGACGGCCTGATGTCGCTCGCGCGCGAGTATCGCGGCCACTTCGGTCAGGACACCGGCGACGGCGGGTTCGCCTTCTTCGACAGGGAGAAGGACGCGGTGGCCGCGGCGCGAGCCCTCCAGGCGCTCATGCGCTCGAGCGAGCACAACCGACTGGACGCTTCGATCCGCATCGGCCTCGCCACCGGCGCGGTCGAGACCGCAGGCCGGCGCTACACCGGCTTGGCAATCAACCTATCGGAGCGCCTTCAGAAGGAGGCGCTCAAGGGGAGCCGCATTGCGCTCGACGCCAAGACGCTCTTCGGCGCGAAGGCGGAGGCGGCGGTCCTGGGGTCGGTCAACAAGCTGAAAGGCTTCGCCGAGAGCACCGAGGACTACTACCTCCTTGCTGAGTCACCCAACACTGCGAACAACACATAGCGAAAAGGAGAACCGGAGTGGTCTACATCACTGCTCGGCACATGGAGGGCGGTTTCCGGCACGAGCACATCGCTCGGGTACGTTGGCGGAATCCCGGCGACGGTGCCACCGGCGAGAACTCACGACAGGAGATGGTCGACTGGATCAACAACAAGGGCGAGGCTTACGTCACGGACGGCCAGCGCCAGATTCGCGTCCACGTCGTGCGCGCGACACCGCCCTACATCCAGACGTACGCCGATGGGGTCTGGACCGACAACTTGCTCGCGCTGCCCACGTTCTAGGTGACCACCGGCGTTGGCGCTGGAGCGCGAATTCTGAACATCGCGAGGGTGACTACAAGAGCGAATCCAGCGAGCGCCACGCGGCGACAGGGATCTGCGAGCGACAGCCCGAAGGTCCGAGCGCTGTTCTGGCCGGGCAGATCCCGTGGCCAATGACGACGCCCCGCGCGAGACGGGCCGCGAGACGTCCTTTAGTCGTCTTTCGAGTAGAGATCGCTTCTAGCATTCATGCATGCAGCCCACCTACCGCATGTACGTCGACGAGAACGGGAACAACGATCTGGGGGCGTCGGAAGATCCGAACCACCGCTACCTCGGGCTGACCGGCGTGATCTGCGCGCTGGACGCCGTCGCCGCGACGATCGCACCGGAGCTCGAGGCCCTCAAGGCCAAGACCTTCGGGACGCATCCCGACAATCCGATCGTGCTGCACCGTGCCGACATGATGAACAAGCGGCACCCGTTCGAGGCCCTCCCGTGACGCAGCGGTTTGCGCAGCATTCGACAAGGAGCTCATCGCGCTCCTGGCGAAGTGGGAGTACCGCGTCGTCACCGCGGTGATCGACAAGCTTGAGCATCAAAACCGCTACAAGGTCTGGTTGGCTGACCCTTACCACTACTGCCTCGCGGTGCTCATGGAGCGATATGCGATGTTCCTCAACACGCGGAGCGCCCTGGGCGCGCACGGCGACGTGATGGCCGAGTCGCGCGGCAAGAAGGAGGACATGCGCCTCAAGGCATCGTTCGCCGGGCTCTACCAGAAGGGCACCGAGTACATGGGCGCCGACCAGATGCAAAAGTGCATCACCAGCAAGGAGCTCAAGGTGGCCACGAAGCGGGACAACATCGCCGGGCTCCAACTCGCGGACGTCGTCGGCCACCCGAGCTACAAGACGATGATCGCCGTTCACGGTGGCGACGCTCCTGGGCCCTACGGCCAGCAAATCGCCGCGATCCTTGAGCACTCGAAGTACCGTCGGAGTTGGGACGGCCGGATCGACGGCTTCGGCCGGAAGTGGCTCCCCTGATGCGCGCCCGCGGCACCGCGCTGCGCGATCGCTCCTAAACAAAACGGCCCCCTTTCGGGGGCCGCCGAAGGCAACTGCCTTCCACCTCCGGATCACCGGATTGAGGTCATGGTCGCGCGGACCGCGTGCGCTGTCAAGGTCTTTGATGCAGAAATGCATAAGAGTTCATGTGAATTTGCATCGACTTCTAATGCTTCCTCGTGCGAAGGGCCGGAGCGTGGCGGCGGCGGCCCGAAGGGGAGCGACCTTGGACGAGGACCGGTTTCGGTCAGAGCTTCGTGCGCGCATGCGTCGGGCGCGGGTGACCACATGGGGCCCGATCCAGAAGCCCTGTGCCGAGGCGATGAAGGTGACCCAATCGCAGATCTCGCGCTGGGAGTCGGGCGAGTCGCTGCCTCGGATTACGGAGCTCATCCGCTTCGCCGAGGTCTGCAATGTCACCCTCGAGGAGCTCATCGGACCTCTGAAGCCCGTGCCATCGCAGCTTCTCCTCGGGCTCGAGGCCGACGCGCAGAGCGCGATCGTGGATCTCGTGGAAATCATCCGGAAGAAGACGCTCGAGGCCGCGCGACGCCGCAAGAAGCGCGTGGCGACGGGACGGCGCTCATAGCGCGACCGGTGGCATCTGCTCTCTAGACTCACTCAAGCGCCGAGGTCCAGGGGAGGCAGTCTGCCGCACATCACGCGTGCGATTGGTCCGGACGAAGCCGACACCTGTCGCGAGTACATCGTCCCGCGTCTGCTCGAGGCTGGTGGCAGGAAGATCAGATCCTCGAGCAGCACTACTTCACCGACGGTCGGATCGTTGGCACCGGCAAGCGCCGGCACCGGCTGCCTGGGTTGCGCGCCGACTACCTGCTCATGGCGGCGCCGAACTTCCCGATAGCGGTCGTCGAGGCGAAACGGCTCTACAAGCTCCCGAGCGACGGCCTCCAACAGGGGATGCGCCATGCGGAGATCCTTCATCTCCCGTTCGCCTACGGCAGCAACGGCACGGGCATCGTTGAGCACGATTACGACACTGGAGCGCAGCACGACCTAGCGGCATTCCCTGGGCCCGAGGAGCTCTGGTCACGCTATCGGCGCTGGCGCGGGCTCGTGGACGACCGCGTCGCCGCAAGCGTGCTGCTCCCGTTCAACCGCGACCTGCGGACGCCTGATGGGTCAGTGAAGGAGCCGCGCTACTACCAGACCATCGCGATCAACCGCGTCGTCCAACGGGCCTTCGAGGGCAATCGTCGGCTCCTGCTCACGATGGCGACGGGCACGGGGAAGACCTTCGTTGCGCTGCAGATCGTGTGGAAACTTTGGAACAGCGGGTGGAAGGGCACACGCCGTCCGCGGGTGCTCTACCTGACCGATCGCAACATCCTCGTCGACCAGCCCATCACCCTAGAGTTCAAGCCGGTCTTCGGCGATGCCGTCTGGAAGGTACAAGGCGAGGCCAAGGCCGGACGCGAGATCTACTTCGCGCTCTACCAGTCGATCGCGGACAACCCGGACGCTGCCGGACTGTTCCGTGCGTACCCGCGCGATCACTTCGACTTCATCGTCGTGGACGAGTGCCACCGCGGCAGCGCGCGCGACCAATCGAGCTGGCGTGGGATCCTCGACTACTTCGCGCCTGCAACGCAGCTGGGCATGACCGCGACGCCGCTGCGCGACGACAACCGCGACAGCTATGAATACTTCGGCAACCCGCTCTACACCTACAGCCTGGCCCAGGGGATCGAGGACGGGTTCCTCGCGCCGTACACAGTCCATCGGGTCATCCTGAGCCCCGACGCGAAGGGCTGGCAGCCCGGTCCCGAGCAACTCGATCTCTTTGGGCGTGAGATTCCGCCTGGGCTCTATCGCACGCCCGAGTTCGAGCGGGTCGTCTCGCTGCTCATGCGCACCCGTGCGGCCGCGCGGCATCTGACCGGGTACCTCAAGCGCACCGACCGCTTCGCGAAGACGATCGTGTTCTGCGTGGATCAGGAGCATGCCGAGCAAATGCGCCTGGCGCTGCACCAAGAGAACGCCGACCTGACCCGCCAGTACCCGCACTACGTCGCGCGGATCGTCTCCGATGAAGGCGACGTCGGCCGCGAGCACCTCGACAACTTCGCCGACCCGGAGAGCGCCACGCCCGTGATCGTGACGACCTCGAAGCTACTTTCGACGGGCGTGGACATCCCGACCTGCAGGAACATTGTCTTGTTCAAGCCGATCGGCTCGGTCGTCGACTTCAAGCAAATCATCGGCCGCGGCACCCGCCTCGCGCCCGATCAGGACAAGTTGTCGTTCGCGATCATCGACTACGCCGGCGCGACGGCGCTCTTCGAGGACCCCGCGTTCGATGGCTTCCCGGAGGAGATCCGGACCGAGACGATCACGTCCGAGGGCGAGACCGTCCAGGAGGAGCTCACCTGGCGGCCGCCTGAGCCCGCGGGGCCGCGCGACGAGTCCGGCGAGCTCGCAGCTGACGCGGACGAGGCGCCGCCCGAACGCACTCAAAAGTTCTACGTGGACGACGGCGAGGTTCAGATCTCAGCCGAAGCCGTGTACGTGCTCACGGCTGGCTCGGACAAGCTCCGGGTCGTCCGGTACGAGGACTACGTCGCGGACCAGGTCCGTCGGCTCTACCCGAACGCGGGTGAGCTGCGTGCCCAGTGGCGCACGCATGCGGGACGTGATCAGGTCATTACGGCACTCGCGGCACGAGGCATCAGCTTCCGCGACCTTGCCGAGCGCACAAAGCTGCTCGAGGCCGATCCCTTCGACCTCCTTGTGCACGTCGCGTGGAACGGTCCACTCGCGAGCCGCCGCGAGCGCGCCGCGCGGCTGCGTCGCGAAAGCGAAACCTTCTTCGCCCAATTCGCGCCGGCGGCGCGCGCCGTTCTGGACGACTTGCTCGAGAAGTACGCCGACCACGGGGTCGATCAGCTCGATGACCTCAGTGTTTTGGAGGTGCCCCCTCTGACCCGTCACGGTTCCCCTGTTGAGATTGCGGAACGGTTCGGTGGCGCGGAGGGGCTGCGCCGCGCGGTCGATGCGCCTCAGCGACCAGGTCGAACGTTGGCTTGATGAGGGAATCAAGCTCGCGAAGTCGCGGAAGGCGCCGAAGATTCGGACGGCGTGGAAGGATTACAAGGGGCTCTGCGCGGAGCAGAACCCACCCGTGCGTGCCGTGTCGCTGACGACCTTCCAGCGGCGCTACGGCGAAACCCCGAAGGCCGAGCGCGAACGAAGCCGCCACGGACGTAAAGCAGCGCACAAAGCAGAGACCCGGCGCCCGCGCGCCTCGCACGCGGTGCCGAAGGATGGCCTCTACGGGGGCCATCGCGCGCACATGGACCACACGCTTGGGGACCTTGAGATCAAGGACAGTGAGTCAAACCTGACGATCGGTCGCGCGTGGATCACCCTGGTCGTCGACGCGTTCACCGACGCAATCCTCGCGATCATTGTGCTGTTCGACTCCCCCTCTCGTGGCACGGTCCAGTGCGCCATCCGAGAGATCATCCGCAACTACCACTGGCTTCCCCGGTGCCTTGTCGTGGACTGGGGCGTCGAGTTCACCTCGTCATTCATGCACATCGTCAACAATTCATTCCGCATCGCGATCGAGATGCGCACGAAGAGCGGCCCGAAGTTCGGTGGTTCCCTGGAGCGGCGGAATCACCTCATGCATCAGGAATTCATCGACGCGCTTGACGGGGCAACGAAGGAGCGCAAGAAGGTCCGGGAGATGGACCCCGACTGGGAGCCATCGAAGCACGCGATTTGGGAGTACGGCGAGCTCTGCGACTTTGCAGAGGAGTACAGAAGGGCGCACAAGGCCACGCGCCGACAAGGGAAATCGGCTGCGCCGGACGATCTGCTCGCGAAGAGCCGCGAGCTTCTGGGAGATCAGCCGCAGCGGCGTTGGAGCGCGACGAACCCGGGCGTCATGGCCCTCACGGCTGTGCCGACCGCGCGCGGTGGACGATCACACGTCGGACCGCAGGGAATCAGCAACCTTGGTGAGACCTACTGGTGCACGGAACTTGACGCCCCACTCGTCCAAGACATGTACGTCGACACCCGAATGGAGATGCTTGAGAAGAGCTGGATCTGGGCCATGGTCCGCAACCGCTGGATCAAGGTGCCAGGCGAGCACGCGGAGGAGCTCAAAGGGCTGACCGAGACCGAGCGCCGGCGGATTGCGGCGGTCATCACGCAACGAAACCGGCGCCCCGCCGGCACCGAGGAGATCATCGCCTTCCGTCGGCGCATGCTCAAGTACGAGCAAGACAAGATCACGCGTCGCGCAGAGGAGCAGCGGAAGCATCTGCGCGCGATCGTCGGTGGCGCCGCCCCGGCCGGCGTCGCCCGCGAAGACGATTCCGACGACCAAGACGTTCCTGTGTTCGCTGTGCACGAGCGGGATGACGAATGACGTCTGCGATCGAAGAAGCTCCGATCATCAAGCGCTTCCGGAAGACGGAAATAGCCCATGCGCGCCAGGAGGCTGTCCTCAGGACGCTGACGGCGCAGCTCCGGGGTGCACGCGACGGCTTCAACTTGCTGGTCGGTCCGCCCGGTGTGGGTAAGTCCCTCGTGGCCAAGCTCGTGTGCGAGTGGGCGAAGGCGCAGTGTGATGAGTCGTGTCGGAACGACCCCAACCATGTGCCGTTCGTGTTGATCCAAGTGAAGGGCGTCCCGGGGCGGCTCGCCCA
>WNFV01010671.1_pt1 | contig 9988 bp, 7 predicted proteins | sample 5400101 | NCBI WGS metagenome assembly WNFV01 (sample SAMN13153361, study PRJNA577476) | soil metagenome | isolation source: 115 cm soil or saprolite under grassland replicate 1 | place: USA:California | collected 2016-06-15 | reverse complement strand
GGAGCTGGAGGCCCGCAACCGCGACCTCACCGAGGCCCTCGAGCAGCAGACGGCGACCGGCGAGATCCTGCGCGTCATCGCCAGCTCGCCCACCGACCTCCAGCCGGTGCTGGACGCTATAGCCACGAGCGCCGCCCGGCTCTGTGACTCGATCGATGCTCAAGTGTTTCGTATTGACGGAGATGTTCTTCAGTTAGCGGCTTCACACGGGCCACTCCCGACACCAGAAGCGAGACCCATAAACCGTGGTTCGGTCAATGGCCGGGCCGTGGTGGACCGCCGAACGATCCACATCCACGACCTTGCCGCGGAGAGCGACAGCGAATGGCCCGTCGCCAAGGCCTACCAGAAACGCTTTGGCCATCGAACGACCCTTGCTACACCCCTGTTGCGTGAGGGAGTTCCACTGGGCGCCATTACGATTCGCCGCATGGAGGTCCGTCCCTTTTCGGACAGGCAGATCAGGCTCCTCGAGACCTTCGCCGACCAGGCCGTGATCGCCATCGAGAACGTCCGCCTCTTCAAGGAGCTCGAGGCTCGCAACAGAGATCTTACCGTGGCCCTCGACCGCCAGACGGCGACCAGCGAGATCCTGCGCGTGATCGGTAGCTCGCCGACCGACGCGGAGCCGGTGTTCGACGCGATCGTCAGGAGCGCCGTGCGGCTCCTCGGCGGCTTCTCGGGCGCTGTCCTTCGCTTGGTCGGCGACGACCTCCACCTGGCGGCGCTTACGTCGACGAGTGAATTCGGAGACGAGGCGATGAAGGGACGATTCCCGATGCCTCTTGCCGACTCACTATCGGTACCGGTGGTTCGTGAGCGCGCTCCGCGCTTCGTGAGTGACATTGAGGTAGATCCCGGGGTCCCCGGCGGAATGCGTGAGATTGCCCGGGCGCGAGGCTATCGAAGCGTGCTGCAGGTGCCGATGCTTCGGGAGGGCGCGCCGATCGGTGTGATCTCCGTCACCCGCCGCGAGCCGGGGCCCTTTGCAGCCGAAGAGGTCGAGCTGCTCAAGACCTTCGCCGACCAGGCCGTCATCGCCATCGAGAACGTCCGCCTCTTCAAGGAGCTGGAGGCACGCAACCGCGACCTCACGGTGGCCCTGGAGCAGCAGACGGCGACCAGCGAGATCCTGCGCGTCATCAGCAGCTCGCAGACCGACGTCCAGCCGGTGTTCGAGACGATTGCCGCCAGTGCCGTTCGACTCTGCCGGGCGCTCTTCAGCATTGTGTCCCGGCGGGAGGGCGATCTCATCCACGTCGCTGCCCAGAACAACCTCGGCCCGGCGGCCTTGGAGGAAATCAGGCGTTCCTACCCGATACCGGTGGACAGAGAGTCGATCACCGGGCGCACGCTGGTAGACCGCACGGTGGTTCACGTTCGAGACGTCGAGACCGATCCTGACATGCCGGGGCGTGGTCGCGAACTCTCGCGCGCCTTCGGCTTTCGCACAGTCGTGTCGGTGCCAATGCTGCGAGAGGGGGAGGCGATAGGCGCCATCGCCGTCGCCCGCGCGGAGGCGGAACCGTTCTCGGAACAGGAGATCGTCCTCCTCAGGACGTTCGCGGATCAGGCCGTCATCGCCATCGAGAACGTGCGCCTGTTCAAAGAACTCGAGGCGCGCAATCGCGACCTCTCCGAGGCGCTGGAGCAGCAGACCGCGACGAGCGAAATCCTGCGGGTGATCAGCAGCGCGCCGACTGATCTTCAGCCGATGCTCGACGCGGTGGCCGAGAACGCCGCCCGGGTCTGTGGCGCCGCCGACGCCCTCATCTATCGCATAGACGGTGACGCCCTCCAGTTGGCGGCCCATTATGGACCCCTCCCATGGATGACCGAAAACATGCCCCTCAGCCGCGGCTCCGTAACGGGCAGAGCCATCGTTGACCGGCGAACGATCCACATCCATGACCTCGCGGCAGAGCCCAAAGAAGAGTTCCCGGTGGGCAAAACGTACCAGCAGCGCTTTGGGCAAAGGACCGTACTTTCTACGCCGTTGCTCCGCGAAGGTGTGCCCATTGGGTCGATATCAATCCGCCGGATGGAGGTCCATCCCTTCTCGGACAAGCAGGTCAAGCTCCTCGAGACGTTCGCGGACCAGGCCGTGATCGCCATCGAGAACGTGCGCCTGTTCAAGGAACTGGAAGCGCGCAACAGGGACCTCACGGTGGCCCTGGAGCAGCAGACCGCCACCAGTGAAATCCTGCGCGTGATCAGCAGCTCGCAGACCGACGTCCAGCCGGTGTTCGAGACGATCGTCAGAAGCGCCGTGAGATTGTGCGACGGACTCTTCAGCGGCCTCTATCAGTTCGACGGCGAGCTGATCCATCAGGGCGCTCATCACAACTACACCCCCGAAGCCCTCGAGGCGGTGAATCGCGTATTCCCGGCGCGCCCCAGCCGAGCCATCGGGACAGGGCGGGCGATCCTCGAGCGCGCAGTGGTCCACATACCCGACGTTGAGAGCGATCCGGAGTACCAGCAACACGGGCTGACCCGCGCGATCGGCATGCGAAGCGGCCTCTTCGTCCCAATGCTGCGGGAAGGCGCTCCCATCGGCGTCATCGTGGTGGCGCGCGCCGAGCCCGGACCGTTCTCCGACAACGAGATCGAGCTGCTGAAGACCTTCGCCGATCAGGCGGTGATCGCGATCGAGAACGTGCGCTTGTTCAAGGAGCTGGAGGCGCGAACCGCCGAACTAACCCGCTCGGTGGGGGAGCTGAAGGCACTTGGCGAGGTCGGCCAAGCGGTCAGCTCGACTCTTGACCTCGAGACCGTCCTGAGCACTATCGTCTCGCGCGCCAACCAGCTCGCCGGCATGGATGGCGGAGCCATCTATGAGTACGACGAGGCCCGTGAGGAATTTCACCTGCGCGCGACGGACGGCTTGGCCGATGAGCTGGTCGAGGCGCTCCGAGCCACGCCTATTCGGAAAGGACAGGGCGCAGTAGGGCAACTGGCGGTGACCCGTGAGCCGGTGCAGATCCGCGACATCGCCGACGAAGGGATCTACCGGAGCTTCGTCCGCGAGATCCTCATGCGCTTGGGGAATCGTTCGCTTCTGGCGGTCCCGCTGCTGCGGGAGAATCACCTCATCGGTGCGCTCTCTGTGAACCGCAATACGCCGGGCGAGTTCGCGCCGGAAATCGTCGAGCTCCTGAAGACCTTCGCGACCCAGTCGGCTCTGGCCATCCAGAACGCGCGTCTGTTCCGCGAGATCGAGGCCAAGAGCCGGGAGCTGGAGGTGGCCAGCCGGCACAAGTCCGAATTCCTCGCGAACATGTCACACGAGCTGCGGACGCCGCTCAACGCCATTATCGGCTACAGCGAGATGGTGCAGGAGGAGGCCGAGGATGTGGGCGCCAAGGGCCTGGTGCCCGACCTGAAGAAGATCAACGCCGCCGGCAAGCACCTCCTCGAGCTGATCAATTCCGTGCTGGACCTCTCGAAGATCGAGGCAGGCAAGATGGAGCTCTACCTCGAGGTCTTCAGCGTGCCGGACATGGTCCGGGACATCGCGGCGGTGATCCAGCCGCTGGCCGAGAAGCGGTCGAATCGGCTCGAGGTGCGCTGTGACGAAGGCGCGGGCATCATGCGCGCGGATCTGACCAAGGTCCGGCAGGCCCTCTTCAATCTGCTGAGCAATGCCTGCAAGTTCACCGAGCGGGGCACGGTGTCGCTGACAATCAGCCGAGAATCGACGGGCGCCGGAGAGTGGCTGGCCTTTGAGATCAAGGACACGGGCATCGGGATCACGCCCGAGCAGATGACACGGCTCTTCCAGGAGTTCTCGCAAGCGGACGCCGAGGTGACCCGGAGGTATGGAGGCACGGGCCTCGGGCTCGCGCTGAGCCGACGGCTGTGCCGGATGATGGGCGGTGACATCAGCGCCGAGAGCGCGGCCGGACGCGGAAGCATCTTCACCATCAGGCTCCCGGCCAGCGTCGCCGAGCCCAGCGCCGAGGCAGCGGCCGTGGGAGCCCAGGCCAAGCCGGCCACCGGGCAGGCCGGGACCGTCCTGGTCATCGATGATGAGGAGACGGTGCGTGACCTCATGGAGCGCTTCCTCGACAAGGAAGGCTTCCGGGTCGTCACCGCAGCCGGTGGACCCGAAGGCCTGCGGCTCGCCAAGGAGATCCGGCCGGACGCCATCACGCTTGATGTCATGATGCCCGCCATGGACGGCTGGGCCGTTCTCTCGGCGCTCAAGTCGGATCCGGACCTGTCCGACATTCCGGTGATCATGCTCACCGTGCTCGATGCCAGGAATCTGGGCTATGCCCTCGGGGCCACGGACTACCTCACCAAGCCGATCGACCGCGACCGTCTCACCGCGGTGCTGAAGAAGTACCGGCGCGACCTGCCGGTCCTGATCGTGGATGATGATGCCGACCTCCGCCGGCTGGTGCGCCAGCTGCTCGAGCGGGACGGCTACAAAGTGGCGGAGGCCGAAAACGGCCGCGAGGCGCTGGCGGTCCTCCCCGAGATCGCGCCCGGGCTCATCCTGCTGGACCTCATGATGCCGGAGATGGACGGCTTCGAGTTCGTCATCGAGCTCCGCCGACATGAAGAGTCGCGGCAAATCCCCGTGATCGTCATCACGGCCAGAGATCTCTCAGCCGAAGACCGCCAGCGTCTCAACGGCTATGTGGAGAAGGTGCTCCAAAAGGGAACCTACAGCCGCGATGCGCTGCTCGCCGAAGTGCGGGAGCTGGTGGCGCTTTCCATTGCCCGACAGCGGGGCGGCCGCTGATGCCCAAGATCCTCCTGGTCGAGGACAATGAGATGAACCGCGACATGCTCTCCCGGCGACTGCAAAAGCGAGGGTACGACGTCGTCCTCGCCGAGGACGGCCAGCAAGGGGTGCGCCTGGCGCAGTCGGAGTTGCCGGCGCTCATCCTCATGGACATGAGCCTGCCCGTGCTCGACGGCTGGGAGGCGACGCGGCAGCTCAAGGCGGCCCCGGCCACCCGCTCCATCCCGGTCATCGCGCTCACGGCGCACGCGATGGCCGGGGATCGGGAGCGGGCGCTGGAGGCGGGCGCCGATGACTTCGATACCAAGCCGGTGGAGCTCACTCGCCTCCTGGAGAAGGTCGAGGCGCTCCTGGCGAAGAAGCCCCCTCCATGACCCCCGAGCCCGCCGACCTTGCCCGCCTGCGCCACGAGCTGCGCACGCCGCTGAACCACATCATCGGCTATAGCGAGATGCTACTCGAGGAGGTGGGTGAGAAGGATCGGGTTGCGCTCGCGAGTGAGCTCCGCCGCATCCACGAGGATGGCAAGCGCCTGCTCGCCCTGATCACTGAATTCCTCTCGCCCGCGCAGGAGGACACAGGCGCGCCCGATCTGGCATCGATCCGCGCGGCGCTCACGCCACCCCTCGAGCGCATCATCGCCTGCACCGAGAGGCTCAAGAAGGAGGCCGGGCAAGGCCCCGCGACGACTCTTCTCCCGGATATCGACCGCATCTCTTCGGCCGCCGCTCGACTGCTGGCGGTGACCAACCATGGCGGGATCCCTCCCGCTGCGGCGAGCGCAGCCGACAGGCCCGCCAGCCAGACGACGGCCGTCACGGAAGACTCCTCGCGGCTCGCCGCCGATCGGGGTGTCATCCTTGTCGTCGACGACGACCAGAACAATCGGGAGATACTGGCTCGCCGGCTTGCCCGCGAGGGCCACCACGTCCATGCGGCCGCCGACGGCCCGGCCGCGCTCGACGCTCTCAAGACGCACCCGATCGATCTGGTCCTCCTCGACGTGATGATGCCCGGAATGGACGGCTACGAAGTCCTTCGCCGGCTGAAGTCGGATCCGGCGCTGCGTAACGTGCCGGTGCTGATGATCTCCGCGCTCGACGAGCTTGATAGCGTGGTTCGTTGCGTGCAGCTCGGAGCCGAGGACTACCTCCCGAAGCCTTTCGACCCGGTGCTCCTCCGGGCGCGCATCGGCGCCTGCCTCGAGAAGAAGCGGCTCCGCGACCAGGAGGTCCGCCATCTCCGCGAGCTGTCCGAGTGGAACCGCACGCTGGAGCAGCGGGTCCAGGAGCAGGTGGCCCAGGTCGAGCGCCTCGGCCGCCTCAAGCGCTTCTTCTCACCTCAGCTCGCCGAGCTGATCCTTGGGGGAGGCGCCGACGATCCCCTGAAATCGCACCGGCGGCAGGTCACTGTCGTGTTTCTCGATCTCCGAGGCTTCACGGCCTTCGCCGAAACGGCCGAGCCCGAGGAGGTGATGGCCGTCCTGCGCGAGTACCACGCCGAGATGGGGAAGCTCATCCTCGAGCACGAGGGCACGCTCGAGCGCTTCACCGGCGACGGCATGATGATCTTCTTCAACGACCCCGTGCCGGTGGCGAACCCGGCCGAGCGCGCGCTCCGCATGGCCGTCGCCATGCGCGAGCGCGTCAATGACCTGAGCGCCGCCTGGCGCAAGCGCGGGTACGACCTGGCCCTGGGCGTCGGGATCGCCGAAGGGTATGCCACCATCGGCGCCATCGGCTTCGAGGGCCGCTGGGACTATGGCGCCATCGGCACCGTCACGAACCTGGCCGCGCGGCTCTGCGGCGAGGCCAAAGGTGGGCAGATCCTCGTCACATCGCGCGTCGCCGGAGCCCTGGAGGACCTCATCGAATGTGAGGAGGTGGGCACATTGCCGCTCAAGGGCTTGCTCAAGCCCGTGCCGACTTTCCACGTACTCGGCCTCAGGCCGAGCCGGTGAGCGCAGCGCCTCCGATGCTCGACGCTCTGCCCGCGCTCTAGCCGACGGGGGACGGGGTGAAAACGCTCTTCCTCTTTGGGTTGCTGGCATGGCTGCTGAGTGACCCGCTCCTCGCCGGGCTGATTCTTGTCGCGGTCTTTGCCGGGAGCTACCTCCTCTATTCGCGGCGCCTCTTCCGCTGGCGGCAGCAGTGGCGCAATCTAGCCACGGCTCGGCATCTTCAGAAGACGCTCATGATCAATCCGGAGGACGCCAAGGCGCATAGCGATCTGGGTGGGCTCTTGGTCCGCCGCGGCCGCTTCGCCGAGGCCCTCCCCCACCTGGAAAAGGCCATCGAGCGCTGCGAAGACGTTCCGGACACCAATTTCTATCTGGGCTGGGCGCTTCTCAGGCAAGGCAGCCCGGAGAAGGGACGCCGGCATATCGAGGCCGCCCTGGCGATCAATCCGCGCTTCGGCTACGGCGAGCCGCACCTCCGGCTCGGCAATTACTTTTTCGAGCGCAAGGAATTCACAGAGGCCATCCCGCATTACCAGGCAGCGCGAGACATCCACCGCTCCGGGCTGGAAGCCGCCGCCAAGCTCGGGGAAAGCACCCTGGCCGTCGGGGAGCCGGAGAAGGCCGTGGCCGGCCTGCGAGAAGCCCTGGCTGTCTATCGGACCCTGCCCTGGTTTCGCAAGCAGGAGGAGCGGGGCTGGGCTCGGACAGCCAGGGGCGCCCTCCGCCGCGCCACGCGCGCTGCGAACACTTCGCGCGCGTCGGCGGGAGCCCCCAAGTAGAACGGCTTCCCGCAGTTTCCCCTTGACAGCGGTTCGATAGTTCCATATACTCGAAACTATGAAAACGATTGCCCCGCTGCCGATGGCGCGACTCGCGGCCAATGCGGCCCACGTGGAAGCCTTCAAGGCCCTGGCTCACCTGACCCGCCTGCAGGTTTTTTTCGTCCTGGTCCGCGCCGGGCGGGAGAAGCCGGTGGGTGAGATCCAGGAGGCCGTAGGCGTTCCCGGTCCTACCCTGTCCCATCACCTGGACATCCTGCGGCGGGCCGGGCTCGTCGAAAGGCGAAAGGAAGAGCGGTACATCTACTATTCAGTCCAGCGGGAGACGGTCACGACGCTGGTGCGTCTGCTCACCGCCTGCTGCTAGAGGAGGATCCCATGAGCGCGAAGGTGCATCTCCACATGCATGTGGCCGATCTCGCCAAGAGCCGGGACTTCTATGAGAAGTTTCTCGGCGGGCGTCCGGTCAAAGAGAAAGCGGGCTATTTCAAATTCCTCCCGGAGTGGGCGCCCGTCAATCTCGCGCTGACTGAGGGCCGCCCAGCCGGAGAAGGGGTGGTCGATCACGTCGGCATCCAGGTCGACACCCCTGAGATCGTGATGGCGGAGCTCGCCCGCGTCAAGGCCGCCGGGCTTCCGGTGCGCGAAGAAATCGGAGTGAACTGCTGCCACGCGAACCAGGATAAGTTCTGGGTCCACGACCCCGACGGCGTGGAGTGGGAGGTCTACTACCTGAACTACGATCTCGAGCCGGAGGCCGAAGTGCCCGCTGCTCGCTCAACTGGCTTCCCCATCGCCCGGTCGAGCGGGTGCTGTGCGCCTAAGCCGGCCGGCGGGAAGAGCTAGGCACCCGATACCTCCTCGTTGATGACCGCCGGCGGCCCCGGCAAGCGGCTCAGCGTCTTCGAACGCTACCTGTCCGTCTGGGTGGCGCTCTGTATTGTTGCCGGAATCGCGATCGGCCGGCTCAGCCCCGGCTTGGTGAGGGGCCTGAGCCGGCTCGAGGTCAGCCACGTCAACCTTCCGATCGCTGTGCTGATCTGGCTCATGATCTATCCCATGATGCTGCGGATCGACTTCGCGGCGCTTCGGGGCGTTGGACGCCAACCCAAAGGGATCCTCGTCGTTCTCTTCGTCAACTGGCTGGTCAAGCCCTTCAGCATGGCCTTGCTTGGCTGGATCTTCTTCAAGCATCTCTTCGCCGGCTTGATCGGACCCGAGCTTGGGGATCAATACTTGGCCGGGACCATCATCCTGGCGGCCGCGCCATGCACGGCCATGGTGTTCGTCTGGAGCTATCTTACCGACGGAGACCCCGCATATACGCTGGTGCAGGTGGCCCTGAACGATCTCATCATGCTCGTCGCCTTTGCGCCGATCGTGATTTTCCTCCTTGGCGTGTCGAGCATCACGGTGCCCTATGACGTGCTGTTCTATTCAGTCCTGCTCTACATCGCGATCCCGCTGGCTGCCGGCGCCGGCTCGCGGGCGATCCTCCTTCGAACGCGGGGGCCCGCATGGCTCGAGGGGGTATTTTTGGCGCAGCTGAAACCGGTGTCGGTCGCGGCGCTTTTGGCGACCCTGGTCCTGATCTTCGCTTTCCAGGGTGAGGTGATCCTGGGCAAGCTCTCCCATATCGTGCTGATCGCCATTCCGCTCCTGATCCAGGTCTATTTCAACTCCGGGCTTGCCTACGGCCTCGCGCGCTGGCTGCGGGTGCCTCATTCGGTGGCCGCGCCCGGCGCCCTGATCGGCGCCAGCAACTTCTTTGAGCTGGCAGTCGCCACGGCCGTCTCGCTCTTCGGACTGACCTCCGGCGCCACATTGGCGACGGTGGTGGGGGTGCTGGTCGAGGTCCCGGTGATGCTGTCCGTCTGCAACGTGTGCAACCGGACGCGGGGCTGGTTCCCCGCCCGCGCGGCGGCATGACCACCGTGGTTTTCGCCTGCGTCCAGAACGCGGGGCGCTCTCAGATGGCGGCGGCCTTCTTCAACGCGCTGGCTGATCCGGGCCGCGCGCGTGCCGTCTCAGCGGGGACTCAGCCCGCGGACCGCGTCCATCCCGAGGTCATCGCCGTAATGCGGGAGGTGGGCCTGGATCTGAGCGCGGCCCGGCCGCAGCGGCTCACCGACGAGCTCGCGGCCTCGGGCCGGCTCCTGATCACGATGGGGTGCGGCGACGCCTGCCCGGTCGTGCCGGGGCTTCGGCGCGACGACTGGCCCATCGAGGATCCCAAGGGCCAGCCGCTCGAGCGGGTGCGCGCCATCCGTGACGAGATCCGCGCGCGAGTCGAGCGCCTCGTCGCCGCCGAAGGCTGGGTGCCCGCCCGCCGGTGATTCGCGGCCCCCCGAGGAGGCTATTCGCGGAACCGATTGACGATGGGCAGGCGCCAGTCGCGGCCGAAGGCGCGCGGCGTGATCTTGATCCCGATGGGCCCCTGGCGGCGCTTGTACTCGTTGCGGTCCACCATGCTGATCACCTTCTTGACGATGT
>WNFV01040003.1_pt1 | contig 9989 bp, 7 predicted proteins | sample 5400101 | NCBI WGS metagenome assembly WNFV01 (sample SAMN13153361, study PRJNA577476) | soil metagenome | isolation source: 115 cm soil or saprolite under grassland replicate 1 | place: USA:California | collected 2016-06-15 | reverse complement strand
GCTCGGGTGACCACGCGGGCAAAGAGTAGAGCACGGAGTGTAAGCTCTGCCGCGCCGCCCTACCCACGCGCCTCCGGCATGTGGCGCCCGAGCGCCTAAACCTTTGTCGGCAAAGTCGCACGCGGCGCCGGTCTGAACACCGGCGCGGCGTGCGCTCGCATTACACGTCCAGCAATTCCTCGTCCGCGAACTCCGCTCGCTCTTGGATGAACTCGAAGCGCGCTTCCGGCTTATTGCCCATCAGGCGTTCGACCGAGCGGTCGGTCATCTTGCGCTCATCCTCGACCACTACGACGCGCAACAGCGTGCGCTTCTTCGGATCCATCGTGGTCTCTTTGAGCTGATTGGCCATCATTTCGCCCAGCCCCTTGAAGCGGCCGATCTCGACCCTGGCGTTGGCGTGGAATTCTTTTTTCAAGAGTTCATCTTTGTGCTTGTCGTCCCGCGCATAAACATTCTTGCCGCCATGGCTCAAGCGGTAGAGCGGAGGCACGGCGAGATAGAGATGGCCGTTCTCGATCAGTTTCGGCGTCTGCCGATAAAAGAAGGTGATCAATAGCGAGGCGATGTGGGCGCCGTCGACATCGGCGTCCGTCATCACGATCACCTTATCGTAGCGCAGGTCCTCGTCGCGATAGTGCGCACCGGTCCCGGAACCGAGCGCCTGCATCAGTTCGGCAAGCTGCTGGTTCTGGGCCAGCTTGTCCTTGCCGGCGGATGCAACGTTGAGGATCTTGCCGCGCAACGGCAGCACTGCCTGCGAGGCACGATCCCGCGCTTGCTTGGCGGAGCCGCCGGCCGAATCGCCCTCGACGATGAAGATCTCGGCACCTTGGGCGGCGGTATTGGTGCAGTCGGCGAGCTTGCCGGGAAGGCGCAGCTTGCGCACCGCGCTCTTGCGCGAGTTCTCCTTCTCCTGGCGGCGGCGGATGCGCTCCTCCGCGCGCTCGGTCACGAAGTCGAGGAGTTTGTTGGCCTGGGTGGGATTGCCGGCGAGCCAATGGTCGAACGGGTCCCGGATTGCGTTCTCGACGATGCGTGTGGCCTCGGCGGTCGCCAGCCGATCCTTGGTCTGACCCTGAAATTCCGGCTCGCGGATGAACACCGAGATCATGCATGCGGCGCCGTTCATCACGTCGTCGCCCGTGACTACTCCCGCGCGCTTGCCTTGGCCCACGCGCTCGGCATGGTCTTTGATGCCCTTCAACAGCGCGCTACGCAGGCCCGACTCGTGCGTGCCGCCGTCCGGCGTGGGAATCGTATTGCAATAGGACGACAAGAAGCCGTCGCTATCAGCGGTCCACGCGACCGCCCATTGCGCGGCCCCGTGCACGCCGATCTTGCCTGCGCTGCCGGTGAAGATGTCGGGGTGGACCAGGGCAGCGCCGTTGATCGCGGTGGACAAATACTCGTTGAGTCCGTTAGCGAAATGGAAGGTGGCCTTCTCCGGCACGTCCTCGACACCGCGCAGAAGCTCCTTGGCGCAGGACCAGCGAATCTCGACGCCTCCGAACAAATAAGCCTTGGAGCGAGCCATCTTGAACACGCGCTCCGGCTTGAAATGCGCCCTTGCTCCGAAAATCTCGGGATCGGGGCGGAAGCGCATCTTGGTGCCGCGCCGATTGGGGACGCGCCCTAGCTTTTGCAATCTGCCTTTCGGCTTGCCGCGCTCGAACACCATGCGGTGCAGCGTCTGCTCGCGCGCGACCTCGACTTCCATGCGCTCGGAGAGTGCATTGGCGACCGAGACGCCAACGCCATGCAAGCCGCCCGACGTCTCATACACCTTCGAGTCGAACTTTCCGCCCGCGTGCAACGTGCACATGATCACTTCGAGCGCCGATTTGTTCTTGAACTTCGGATGGGGATCGACCGGAATTCCCCGCCCATTGTCGGTCACGCTCACGAAACCGTCGGGCTCCATCTCGACGTCGATGAAGGTGGCGTGCCCGCCGAGCGCCTCGTCCATGGAATTGTCGATCACCTCGGCGAAAAGGTGATGCAGCGCCTTTTCGTCAGTTCCGCCGATGTACATGCCTGGACGCCGGCGCACAGGCTCAAGGCCCTCGAGCACTTCGATGTCGCGGGCGGTGTAACGGGCCTCAGCGCCGCTTGCAGGCCTGCCGGCGCGCGCCGGCTTGCCCGAGTGCCGGCGCGTAGTGGCCTCGGGCAAATCCGAAAACAGGTCCTTGACCGGATTTTGGATCGGGCTTTTGGCTGCTGCTTTGGCGATCTTCGGCATGCGTCTCATAATCGGCGAGGTTGAACGAATCAGCCGCCACTATGCCACGCCGGTGGCGGCAGCGTGACGCCGGTGTTCGGCTGAAGGAAGGCGGCTGTCCCTCTCATATGGTCGAACTTCATCATCCGTTCAACTCGACACCGTATGCTGGCCGCTGACTGCGGGATATTCACCCGATCCTTCTTGCTAAGCCCTAAACGGCGTGTTCGGCCCGCGAGTGTCGCCGCACAATGTGCCGCCCCGGATGGCGCCGTGCGGACAGCTTGCAACCCGTCTGGCCTTGTCCGGTAAGCCGCGCTAGACCGAGGCCAATAGGGGGCCGCCTCCCGCATGTTCGAGAGCCTCGAAGCTCACGCCCACCAAGTGGTGGAGTTTGTGCGTGTCCATGAGGTGTGGGCGGCGCCCATTGTTTTTGCACTCGCCTTCGGCGAGTCGCTCGCGTTCATTTCCCTGCTCGTTCCAGCGTGGGCGGCGCTGGTCGGAATCGGTGTCCTGATCAGTTCCGGCAACCTCAATTTCTGGCCGGTTTGGGTCGCGGCTTCGATCGGCGCCGCCCTCGGCGACTGGCTGTCCTTCTGGATCGGCGTCAAACTCGGACCGCCAGTCGCGCACATCTGGCCGCTGTCGCGACATCCGGAACTGCTGCCCAAGGGCGAAGCATTCGTGAAGCGCTGGGGGGCGCTTGCGATTTTCATCGGCCGCTTCTTTGGACCCTTGCGCGCCTCGGTCCCGCTGGTCGCCGGCATTTTCCGGATGCCGTGGTGGCAATTCCAGCTTGCGAACTTCAGCTCGGCTTTCGTTTGGGCCGCCGTGCTTCTTACCTTGGGCGATGTGGTGGGCAGGCTCGTCACCTGGGTTTGGCGATAGGACAGCGATCAGAGTCGGACCGGGTCAGCCGGAATCGGCTGGTCCTGCCCGAGGTGGGCCCCGTCATTCGGCCAACTTTCGGATCATCGCGCCGACGATGTTGCAGTAGTCGTCGGTCCACACCCATTGGCCTGGGTCAGCCGCCTTGGGCGTCCAATGCCGAGACTGTGCGAGGGGTCCGAAATCCTCCTCGCTACGTGCAACCGCGGCGACCGTGGCGCCGAACTTGTACGGATGGGCCTCTTCGTCGGGATCTCCCTCGTCGCTCAAAAGTGTCGTCAGCCCGTTCGCTGCAGCGATGCCTGCGACCACCGAGGCGAGTTCAAGGTGCCGGCTCGACACGTGCATGACCACCATGCCGTGCGGGCTGAGCTTCTTGAGATAGGTCGCCATGGCTTCGCGCGTGAGCAAATGTATAGGGATGGCGTCGGAGGAGAATGCATCGACGATGATGAGGTCGTAGGCGCCGTCGCGGGCCTCGGCGAGCGTGAGCCGCGCATCGCCGAGGATGATCGGCACATCCGGCCGGCACATCCACAGAAAGCTGAACATATACGGGGTGCGGGCAACGCGGACCACGACCGGGTCGATCTCGTAATAATGCACGGTATCATCAGGCGCGGCGCGGCAGGTCAGCGAACCCACGCCAAGCCCGATCACCGCAAAGCGGATCGGCCTGTCGACACGCGCCCGCACCGCCCCATCGGCTTCGTAGAGACGTTGGCCGCCGTGCAGCGTGGTTCCGTGCTGCAGGAGACGGAACTGACGGTCCGCGGTTTCCACGATCTTGGTCACGCCGAAGAAGCTGCGCACGAACATCCCACCGGTCGCGTCGACGACGATGTAGTTGAAGAGGAGGACGAAGCCAATGACCGCAGCGAACGGCAATGACGCACGCCAGAACAGCACGCTTGCGGCCAAGAGCGCACCCACAGCCCAGTCGAAGCGGATCGCGTCAATCACGACTGGATAAAGCGCGCCCACGACGAGCATGAAGAGCGCGGCCGCGATGCCGGCGAACAGCAGGTAGCGCCGGGAGCGGTCTTGCGGCAGCGTGAGCCCTGGACGACACAGCACGGCAAGCGCAATGAGAATTGGATATTCGGCCACCCAGTTGAACAGGTGCGGCGCGATCAATCCCGTGGCGATGCCGCCGATCAGGCCGCCGGCCGCCATCCAAAGATAGAAGGCGGTAAGATATCGGGGCGGCGGCCGCGTCCGCGCGAGTTCGCCGTGACACATCAAGGCGTTGACGAAGAACACCGCGAGATGAACGGCGAGGACCCCGACGATGGTTTTGATCGGATCGAAGATGATGACCACCACGAGTGCAACGATGAACGGCGGCTGCAGGGCTAGGACGAGCTTGTGTGGGATGATCGGCCGGCGCGCAAATGCGATGACGAAGGTCAGCAGATAGAGCGCGAGCGGAAGCACCCACAGCAGCGGCACCGCGGCGACGTCCGTTGAGATGTGCGCCGTCACCGCGACGAGAAGGCCAGCAGGCACCGCCGCGAGGGCGACCCAGAACGCGGCATCCTTCCAGGTCGGCGCCACATCTGCCGCGCTGTCCGCACGCGCAGCTGCGTCCGGCGACCGCCACAGCAACACGCCACACGCGGCAAGCAGCAAAATGAGGAGGCAAAAGCCGACCGACCAGAACCGTGCTTGGTCGCCGAGTCGCACGAATGGCTCGATGACAGTCGGATAGGACACGAGCGCGAGGAAGCTTCCGATATTGCTGGCGGCATACAGGAAATACGGATCTTGTGCGGCGGGATGATTAGTGCGCGTGAACCAGGCCTGAAGCAGCGGGCTGTTGGCCGCGAGCGCGAAGAACGGCAAGCCGATCGAGGCCGTGAACAACCCGATCAGCCAGAGGGCTTGCCCGGTCTCCGGCGGCCGGTCCCAACCGGCGGCAATCGAGACCGGCAGCGCGAAGACAGCGGCGATCATCACCGTGAGATGAGCCGCGACCGACAGCCGGCCGGGCGCGTAGCGCGTGAGCCAATGGGCGTAGGCGTAGCCCGCGAGAAGCGCAGTCTGGAAGAATACGATGGCAACCGACCACACCGACGGCGCACCGCCGAAACGCGGCAGCACCAATTTTGTGAACATCGGCTGTACCATGAACAAGAGCGAGGCGCTGAGGATGATGGGCGCGACGAACGTAGCCAGCAGCAAGAGGCGCGCGGTTGTCGCGCTCGGCGTCGTCGCGTTCAGTGAGCGATCGGCGGTTGCCATGTCCTAGCCTTACCGCGTCGCGTTCGCGGGTGAAATACCCGTGCTTGATTGCCATCCGTGCGGCGTCGCGGCCTAGGCGAGGCGGGCCACCATGGGTACCATCATAGGCAACGCTTCGCAGAAAAGACTGTGAGCCGATGCTCAGGAGGAAACGTCATGACCAAACTCACACGCCGTAGCCTGCTTACCGGTAGTGCAGCGGCCACGGCTGCCGCGGTGATTGCGCCGTCCACAAGTGGGCCGGTGCGCGCGGCCGCGCCGCCTGCCGGCACGCAAGCCCCCGGCTGGTACCGCTACAAGGTCGGCAGCTTCGAGATCACCGTGGCGACCGATGGCGTGAACCGTTTCAAATTGCCGGACAACTTGGTCACCAACGTCCAACGGGAGGAGGTCAATGCGGCGCTTGTCGCGGCGCACCGCGAGCCGGACGTTTACGTCACTCCGTATAACCCGATCGTCGTCAATACCGGACAGAAGCTCGTCGTCATCGACACCGGCCTGGGCGAGGCGGCCTTCAACGCGAGCAAGGGGTCGAACGGCCAGTTCTTGTCCAATCTCGCTGCGGCCGGCATCGACCCCAAGACCGTCGATACTGTCATCATCTCGCATTACCACGGCGACCACGTGAACGGTCTGTTGAAGGCGGACAATTCGCTCGCCTTTCCCAACGCCGAGATTCTGGTGCCGGCGGCGGAACACAAATTCTGGATGGATGACGGCGAGATGAGCCGCGCCCCGAAAGGCCGCGTGGAGGACCTGTTCAAGAACAATCGCCGCGTCTTTGCCGGTGAGGTGCTCAAGCGCGTGCGGACGTATGACGAAGGCAAGGAGGTCGTGCCGGGCATCACGGCGGTCGGTACCCATGGCCATACCCCAGGGCACAATTCCCATGTCGTGGCGTCCGGATCGAGCAAGGTCTATGTCCAGGCCGATGTCACCCACGTGCCGTTCCTGTTCGCGCGCAACCCCGGCTGGCACGCCTTCTATGATCAAGACCCCGTCATGGCGGAGGCAACGCGCCGGAAAGTCTACGACATGCTGATCGCGGAAAAGATGCTGGTGCAGGGCTTCCACTATCCATTCCCCTCGCTCGCCTATGTCGAGAAGAGCGTGTCGGGCTATCGCGAAAGCCCGGTGGTCTGGAATCCGACGCTCTGAACTAGACTGGCCTGGTGCGCGCTCGCCGGCTAGGCCTAGTCGCTGCCGTTTATAGCGCCCGCCCATGACGATGATCGCTCGCCGCGCATTGTTGCAACGCCGCCGCGCCGCGCAGCCAAGTTTACGCAGGCTGCGTAGACTTGCCTGCGCTTCGGCACGGGCGCGCGATCGCGCTTGATCGTCACCCATGCCGCCGGACTCGGCTCCCGCGGCACATTCTCTCAACCACCCGCGTATGACCGAGCTCCAGCGGCCTCTCGCATCGGAGCACGGACATGTACGCCCACGCTGCCTTCAAAGTCCATCACGCCGTCGGCCTCGCCTTTGCGGCCGCGCGCGGCTTTGGCCAGGTGATCGCGTACGAAGGCGGTCGCCCGGTGGCTTCGCTGCTGCCATTCCACGTTTCGGAGGCGGATGGCGGATTGCCGCGCGTCCAATTTCACGTGGCGCGTCCCAATCCACTCGCCAAGCTTGCGGCCAAAGGCGGGCCATGGCTGATCGCCGTTGCTGGCGATGACGCCTACGTATCGCCGCGCTGGTACGCGAGTCCCGAGCAGGTTCCCACGTGGCTTTACGAAGCTGTGCAGCTATCCGGGCCGGTGCATCTCATCCCGACCGCTCATATCCCCGATCATCTCGATCGTCTCGCGGTGCAATTCGAATCCGGGCTGCCGTCGAACCGGCCGTGGACGACGGATGGCCTGTCGTCACAGCGGCTCGCGACGCTGATGGAAGCGATCGTTGCCATCGAGATGACGGTCGAGACCGTCGAAGGCAGCCTCAAGCTCAACCAGCACAAGGCCGACGCCGATCATATCGCGGTTGTTCGCGCACTGCGCGAGCAGGGCAAGCCGTCCGCCCACGCGATTGCGGCGCGGATGGTCGCGTTACGGCCGCACTTGGCGTACGAATGAGCGAATTGAACGGAAGGATTTGAGCCATGGCTGACAAGGCCAAGATCGGCGTGCTCGGCGCATCCGGCTATACCGGAGCGGAACTGCTGCGGCTGCTGATCCGCCATCCGCGCGTGGAGATTGTGCTGCTCACCGCCGAGCGCCGCGCCGGGCAACACATGCGGCAAGTCTTCCCGCAGTTCTCGCCCTATGCGCTGCCAAAGCTCGTGGCGGTCGACAGCATCGACTGGAAGGAAGCTGCGCTTGATCTCGCCTTCTGCGCGTTGCCGCATGCGACCACGCAGACCGTAATCAAGGGGCTACTCGCCGCGGCCCCGAACACGAAGGTCGTCGATCTCTCCGCAGATTTCCGCCTCGATGATACGGCCGCCTATGCGCACTGGTACGGCCACGAGCACCAAGCTCCGGAGCTGCAAAAAGAGGCGGTGTACGCACTGCCCGAAGTTTACCGCCAGCAGATCAAGTCCGCGCGGCTGGTCGCCAATCCCGGCTGCTACACGACCTGCGCGGAGCTGCCCCTCATCCCGCTATTGCGCGAGAAGGCGATCGATCCCGATGAGATCGTCGTCGATGCCAAATCCGGCATGACAGGCGCGGGCCGCGCGGCGAAGGAAGAGATGCTGTTCTCCGAGGTCTCGGAAGGCTTCCATGCTTATGGCGTCGGCCACCACCGTCACATGGCTGAGCTCGATCAAGAATTCTCGAAAGCCGCGGGACGCAAGGTCATCGTCAGCTTCACGCCGCATCTGCTTCCCATGAACCGGGGAATTTTCTCGACCATCTACGTGCGCGGGCTCAAGACCCCGCCTGACGGCCTGCACGCAATTCTGTCGAAAGTCTACGCCGAGGAGCCGTTCGTGCACGTGCTGCCGTTCGGCGAGATGCCGCAGACCCGGCATGTGCGCGGCTCCAACATGATCTTCATCGGCGTCACCAAGGACCGCGTCGAGGGCCGCGCCATCATCTGCGCGACGCTCGACAATCTTACGAAGGGCGCCTCGGGGCAAGCCGTGCAGAATATGAATCTCATGCTCGGCTTTCCCGAGACGCTGGGGCTTGAGCAGGTGGCGCTGTTTCCGTGACCAGTAATTGATTTGCACGCGTCCTCGATCCGCGTGAACGCGGGGGCGCCGTGGTGCGCGCCTCAGTGCTGTAAGATCTTCGATAGAAAAATCTGAGCGCGCTCGCTGCGCGGCTTGCCGAAGAATTCGGCCGTCGGCGCGTCTTCGACGATCTCGCCCCCGTCCATGAACACCACACGGTGGGCGACGCGGCGCGCAAATCCCATTTCGTGCGTGACCACCATCATGGTCATACCGTCCTTGGCGAGCGCCACCATGACGTCGAGCACTTCATTGATCATCTCGGGATCGAGCGCGGAGGTGGGCTCGTCGAACAGCATGGCGATCGGATCCATCGCAAGCGCACGCGCGATCGCCACCCGCTGCTGTTGACCGCCGGAAAGCTCGCCTGGATATTTGCGGGCATGCGCGCTTAAGCCGACGCGCTCGAGCAGGCGCATGCCTTTCGCTGCCGCTTCATTCTGTTTGCGGCCGAGCACCTTGATTTGCGCCAGTTCGAGATTGCGCATCACGGTCAGGTGCGGGAACAGCTCGAAATGCTGAAACACCATGCCAATCCGCGCGCGCAGCTTCGGCAGATTGGTCTTCGGGGCATTGACCGAAATGCCGGCGACGGTAATGGAGCCTTCCTGGAACGGCTCGAGCCCGTTGACGCATTTGATGAGCGTCGATTTGCCGGAGCCCGACGGACCGCACACCACGACGACTTCGCCCTTCTCGAGGTGCGTCGAGCAATCCTTCAGCACCTGAAAGTTGGGGTACCACTTGCTGACTTTGCTGAGCGTGATCATGAGCTGTCCTCAGCGGATGATCGCGACCCGCCGCTGCAAGCCACGCACGAGCAGCGAGGCGGTGAACGAGATCACGAAATAGACCAAGGCCGCGAATAGGTACATCTCCACCAGACGCCCGTCGCGCTGCGCCACTTTCGATGCCGCCCCGAGAAAGTCCGTGATGGAGAGCACGTAGACCAGCGAGGTGTCCTGGAACAGGACGATGGTTTGCGTGAGCAGCACCGGCAGCATGTTGCGGAATGCCTGCGGCAGCACGATGTAGCCCATCGTCTGCAGGTAGGTCATGCCGACTGCCTGCGCGGCGCTGACTTGACCGCGCGGGATCGACTGGATGCCGGCGCGCATGATCTCGGCGAAATAGGCGGCCTCGAACAGCGTGAACGTCACCAGAGAGGAAGCGAACGCGCCGACCTGGATCGGCTGTGAAGCGCCGGTAACCCATTGACCGATGAACGGTACGAGGAAGTAAAACCAGAAGATCACCAGCACCAGCGGTACTGATCGCATCAGGTTCACGTACCCGGCGGCGACCAGCGACAGGGGCGCAACGCCGGAGAGCCGCATCATCGCGAGCAGCGTGCCGAAAATGATGCCGCCGCAGGTCGCCAGCGCGGTCAGCATCAGCGTGAAGGTCATGCCGTCGTAGAAAAGGTAGGGCAGGGAACGAATGATGACGTCGAAGTCGAAA
>WNFV01010670.1_pt1 | contig 9990 bp, 9 predicted proteins | sample 5400101 | NCBI WGS metagenome assembly WNFV01 (sample SAMN13153361, study PRJNA577476) | soil metagenome | isolation source: 115 cm soil or saprolite under grassland replicate 1 | place: USA:California | collected 2016-06-15 | reverse complement strand
TGCCGGTAAGGAAGAGCGCGAGCCCGACGTAGAACAGCACGAGCGTGCCGGTGGCGATACACCCGCAGCCGAACACCTGCAGGGCCATGCCCCCGACAAACAGGTTGCGGTTCGAAAGGAAACGGCCGCCCAGGTAACCGCCGAAGAGGTGCAGGCCGTAGTTGAAGGCGCCGAACACGCCCATCAACGTGGTGGCCGCTTTCACGCCGAGATGGAGATGCTTCGTCGCGTAGAGGACCAGGGTCGAGTAGAGGACGGCGAAGCCGAGCGTCGCGAAGATCTGAATGAAGAACAGCGCAGCCGTTCCCTCCGGGACCTGGGAGAGAAGGCGCTTGAAAGATTTGACGAAGCTGATGCCCATCATCTTCGCTCGCTACCTCGCGAGCTTGACCGTCCATGTCGCCTCATCCCAGTCGGCTCCATTGACTCATTCACTCCCGTTCATTCGGCTCTTCAGCTTTCCCATCTATCTCGCTCAACTCCCGTTGGCTCGATTCATCATGCGCTCCTTTGTCGCTCGGCGCGTCGGGTAATGTCAAGGCGCGCCTGCTACAACTTGGCAACCCAGTGACGAGTAATCACTACGCTGGAACTTCGCGAACTTTTCCGTCTTTCCAGATGATCATCGGCAAACCTCGGCGACGAAGTTCGGCCCGTTTTTTTCGCGTCGCGCGGCGGTGGGCATCTGAGGCGAGGCGCGCCTCGGGCGACATCTTGCTCTCTGGAATTGGTTTTAAGCCGTTATACAGATTTTTCTTCATGAAAAGAGAAGAAGCTTCGCAGATCAATAATAGTGTGAGTGGCGGATTCTGCCAACAACTTCGCGGGTGGCATCGTTCGGCCGCTGAGCGTCGATTCAAGCGCAAACGTTTCCTGTCGATCTATCAATTCGCGCAGTTCATTCAACAAAAGCCTGCCGGCTTTAAACGCGACCGCCTCTGGCTTAAGTGGGGATAGTCCGCGCGCAATCTCGTCGGCGTTCAGGAAACGAATCACGCCGATGCTCGGCAAAAATTCTTTCGCGAAGGTCGTTTTACCTGCACCGTTGCAACCCGCGATGAGGTAGACTGTTGGTTTCGCACCGGGCATCCGCCATTACTGTCAGCGACTCGTAATAGCGGCAAACAATAAAGTTCGTTTCGGGCGACATAGCGAGGGGGCTGCAAAATTACGTCCCTTTACAACTTTTTAACTTTGAACTCCATGATCTCTGTGACCTCTGCGGTAAAGTTCCAGCCGCGCCTCATTTCCAAGGCGTTGAGGAGTCGCCGCGGCGACCGTTCCATCTTTCTTAGTCGACAAAAAGCGCGCGAGCTTTCTTAAACACCTCGTCGAATTTCGCGGCGTTCACCTTTCCAACAGAGTGAAGAATGATGTGGTGTTCAAGAGTGAAAAGTCGTTGCGGCCGAATGAAGCATGGCTGACCGACTTGGCCGCGTTCACAATCGCTATTGTCCAGCGGAACGGCGAAAGCATCCCAGTGTGCTCGGCTCGTGATCTGGCAGAGAATCAAATCCGCGCCTGGAAGATAGGCGATAACCAAAGCCGGGCGGCGCTTTTCGCCGGCTCGCGGAAAAGGAATGACAACGATTTCGCCGGCTACAGGTTTGACCACGCGGCATCCTCTTCTTGTGAGTTCCAATCGCGCCCGAGAACAGATTCGCTCAGCTCGGCGCCGTTGAACGCACTGTTCTCGGCAGAATCGTTTGACGTGCGATCCTTATCGCTCGGTTCCTGCGCGCTCACGAATGAATCATTGCATGTTTAACCACGAAGGACACGAAGAAACACAGAGAACGGAGCGAACGGGGTTGAGCGACATGGAAGGGTCCGAGCCGGACTGGCCTTAGTAACGAGGGTAGAAGCGTGTGAACGGAGCCGCGGGGACGCGAGCGACATAGATGGGCAAAACCGAGAGGTCGAAATGGGCGGGAGCACATGAGTCAACGTGGGGGCTGAGCGAGTTTCAACATTGTTCGTTTGGACTTCGTGATCTCTGCGATCTCTGCGGTGAAGGCGTCCCGAAATTATTGTTTCGAAAGTTTCGCTTCCTCCAACAACAGAGTTCTCACATCCGCTAGAACAAGGCGCGGATCGAGCGTGCCGGAACTGTAGATGTTCCGAATGCGGCCTTCGCGATCGATCAGAAAAACGCGCAAGATGTGATAAAGCGGACCTTGCGGATCGGCTGGGTTTTGTCGCTTATCCACGGCCTGACCGTAAGCGTCGAGGATGGATTCCAACTCCGCGCGCGATTTCGCCGTGGCAAAGCGCCATTCACAGCCCGTTTTTTCCTCGTGAACGCCCTCAGAGTAAACGGCGAGTCGCTGCGGCGTGTCGTATTCCGGATCGAAACTCAAACTGACGAGACGCAAATTCTTTGCCAGTGCGTTGTCGTCCTCACTGGCGCGATGGAGCTGGCTTAAAACGCCGGTCGCGTAGGGGCAGGCTTTCGGCGCCGCACAACGCGTGTAGATAAAACTCAACACCGTGACCCGTCCGTGGGTCAGGTCACGCAGGCTCAGTGATTTGCCATTCGAATCGAGCAGCGCGCCATCCGGAGCAACCTTCACCACCGGCAAACTGTAACTGCCCGGCGCAGGCGGCTCGTAATCGTAATCGGGGTCGCGAGGAAGAATTTCTCCCGCTGTGGCGAATGTTCTCGCGATCAGCAAAGCAAATATTAGAGAAACTATTTTAAAAGTTGCGCCCGGAGCGCACCATCGAACGTAGTTGCGGCTGTTAAATCTTTCGCTCCTCACCTCAATCCTCTCCTCCCGAGGAGAGGCGGAATTAGTTACTCTTAACATTGCTCGCGACCGTGCGATTCGGGCCAAGCTTGGTCGAGCCAAAGAGCATGTGATGCGGGCGACCGAGTTTGAGCGCGGTGAAATCCAGATCAAACTTCGGCTTCAACTCCTTGCCGTCCCAAGCATAAGCGCGGACGAACTGCTCATTGTCAGCGCCTTTCTTGTCCCATCCCGCCAGCAGCGAGCTGGTAAAATAAACCCGTTTTCCGTCCCAGCTTTGCGACACCATGTTCACCTGCTTGCCAATCTGTTTCTCGTAAATCTGTTTCGGCTTTTGCGGGTCCGAAACGTCGAACACGCGGCACTTGCCGTCACCGAAACAATCGACAAACAATGTTTTGTCGTCGGCGCTCAGACTGATGTCGACCGGCAGCACGCCGCCTTTCACATTACCGATTGTCGCAACTTCTTTGGCCTGCCATTCGCCTTTGTCGTCGGCGTAAACGAGCCAAAGTTTGGATGTCAGCGCCGTGGCGGTGAAAGCGTAGTTATGCTTGTCGCCCCAGGCCCAGCGGATTTCCAGCGGTGCGCCCGGAACTGCGAAAACCTTTTTCGGCTGCCGCGCGTGAAAATCCCACATCACCATCGTCGAACCGAAATGCTTCATCGCTTCGGGATCGGCGGTTAATTTGCTGAACTCCGTCATGTAATTGTTCCAGCCGGTGAACGATGAGGTCAGAAGCGCGTTCTTTCGTGGCAACACTCGCGCATCGTAGCCGTACCCATCGGCGAGATTCGCATTAGCCGCGCCCTGCGCACCATCCTTTGTAGGCAACCAATGAGTCGCGATGTAATTGCCGTCATTACCGAATTCGACCAGCGCGGTCCGGCCGCCGTGATCTTTTGCGTTTGAAAGACACGGAACCAGCATCCGACCGGGCAAGGCATACGCGCCATGCGGTCCAATGGCGCCGCCGGTGGTTTCCGCGAAATTGTCGATCGTTTTCACGTATCGCGGTTTCGCCGGATCAGTGTGCACGTCAAAAATAAACACTCGGCTGTTATCAAGACCTGCAAGCCAGAGTTGGTGGCGGTCGTCGGTGAACCCGCCGTGGTGCGCCTCGTTGCGGCCCTCGACCGAAGAGCTACTGACGGCTTTGCCATAGCTCGGCGAGCCTGGTTTTACGTCGACGGTGACAAGTTTATCTGCACCATCTCCGAGCCCTTCGACGCCGAGCGTCCAGACATAGACGAACTCTTCCTGCCCTTCGATGCGGGCGAGATAAGGTGAAGAGCACGTTTCATCGGCGCGAGCCAAGTTCAGGCCGAAAATGAAAGCGAGCGCGAGTGCACCCGAAAAGACGACGCGCGAAATTGCAGCGACAAGTAACTGACTATCGATGGATGTTTTCATTTTTGTGAGGTTCATTGATCACGGCTTCGAATAGATTTTTGCTCCGGTATTTCGAAATTCTTCGGCTTTCTCGCGCAATCCTTCACCAATGGCGACGCTCTCGTCGATTCCTTTTTGTGCAGCGTATTTTCTAACGTCTTCCGTTATGTTGACGAGCTTCGTCAGCCCGCGAAGCTCGCCCTGCGGGTGACTTTTGATGTCATCTACCCGGCCGCTCCCGCTCAAAGCCGTGTTCATCGACATGCGCATCATACTTTCTGATAAACATCGCCAGCCTTGGCGAATTCGGCGGCTTTCTCTTCCAATCCACGTTTAACTGCGGCCTCATCGCTCAATCCTTTTTCGGCAGCGTAGCGGCGAACATCTTCTGTGATGCGCATGCTGCAGAAGTGTGGGCCACACATTGAACAAAAGTGCGCGGTCTTGGCGCCTTCGGCAGGAAGGGTTTCATCATGGAACTCACGCGCAGTTTCAGGATCGAGTGAGAGATTGAATTGATCTTCCCAACGGAATTCGAAGCGCGCTTTGCTGATGGCGTTGTCGCGGTACTGCGCGCCGGGATGGCCTTTCGCTAAATCGGCGGCGTGTGCGGCGATTTTGTAGGCGATGACGCCGTCTTTGACGTCTTTCTTGTTAGGCAAACCGAGATGTTCTTTCGGGGTGACATAGCAAAGCATGGCGGTGCCGTACCAGCCGATCATCGCCGCACCGATCGCGCTGGTGATGTGATCGTAGCCGGGGGCGATGTCGGTGGTGAGCGGCCCCAGCGTGTAGAACGGTGCTTCGTCGCACCACTCCAGTTGTTTCTCCATGTTCTCTTTGATCATGTGCATGGGGATGTGACCCGGGCCTTCGTTCATCACCTGCACGTGTTGCGCCCACGCGCGCTTCGTGAGTTCTCCTTGAGTGTATAGCTCCGCGAATTGGGCCTCATCATTTGCGTCAGCGATACTGCCTGGCCTCAGGCCATCGCCTATAGAAAAGCTGATGTCGTACGCGGCCATGATCTCGCAGATTTCGTCCCAATGTGTGTAGAGAAAACTTTCCTGATGATGCGCAAGACACCATTTGGCCATGATCGAGCCGCCGCGCGAGACAATGCCGGTAGCACGGCGCGCGGTGAACGGGATGTAGCGGAGCAACACGCCGGCGTGAACAGTGAAGTAATCGACCCCCTGCTCTGCCTGTTCGATGAGCGTGTCGCGATAGATTTCCCAACTCAGTTCCTCGGCGCGGCCACTGACTTTTTCGAGCGCCTGATAAATCGGCACGGTGCCGATCGGCACTGGGCTGTTGCGAATGATCCATTCACGCGTGGCGTGAATATTTTTGCCGGTGCTGAGATCCATCACCGTGTCGGCGCCCCATCTTGTTGCCCAACGCATCTTCTCGACTTCTTCCTCGATCGACGACGCCACAGCGCTATTACCGATATTGGCGTTGATTTTAACCAGGAAATTGCGGCCGATGATCATCGGCTCCGATTCGGGGTGATTGATGTTCGCAGGAATAATGGCGCGGCCGCGCGCGACCTCTTCCCGCACAAACTCCGGTGTTATCCCATCAGGGATGTTGGCGCCGAAACTCTCTCCAGGGTGCTGATGAGCGAGGTCGTTGCGGGCGAATTCGGAATGTTTGGAAGCGACTCCGTGTTCTTCATTCCGCACTCCGCATTCCGCATTCCACATTTGTTCTCTGATTGCGATGAACTCCATCTCGGGCGTAATGATGCCACCCCGCGCGTAAGCGAGTTGTGTGACAGCGCCGGACTTTGCTCTGAGTGGTTTTCTTCCACCCGGTTTCTTAATTCTTAATTCGTCCTCCTCACTTCCATTGCGCTTTGCCAAATGCTCGGCATGGGCGGCGGAAAGAAATCCATCATCAATCGGCTGAACTTTGCGCCCGTCGTGTTCTTCCACGTCACCGCGGTCGCGGATCCATTTTGCACGCAGTGCCGGAAGTCCTTGGGTAACGTCGCCGTGAAAATCGGGATCGCCCCATGGGCCGCTGGTGTCATACACGCGCACCGGTTCGTTCACTTCGATCTCGCCGTTTATCGACTTTGTCGGCGCCAGCGAGATTTCGCGAAACGGCACGCGAATATCGGGATGAATTTTGCCGCCCACGTAAACCTTGCGTGAATTTGGCAGCGGCTTTTCGACAGAATGAACAGAATCGACAGAATCTGCCGCAACAGATTTTGCCGAACCTATTTTGTCCATTTTGTTAATTCTGTCTGAAATCAAAAAGCCATGCGCGGAAGAACACATGGCTGAAATCGCCAGTCCGGCATCGGACCCTCGCTCCCTTCGGCGGCATTACCCGCATCAGGTTCAAGGGGTCTCTAGCTTTTCGCCAGACTCTCAGCCACGCGGCTCCCCCGCATTACTGTTTGAATTGAGAATAAAGCCGGGCTCGGCGAAGTCAACGCAGCATCTGCTGCGCACTTCGCCGCGGCAGGCAGCGCAATCGGCGAGCCCGCTGCCTGCAAACGCTGACGAGAATTTATCCCGCAGGTTTCGCGGCTGGAGCTTCCTTCACATTCGTGTGAAAGATCGCCTGCCATTCCCCCTTCTTCATTTTCCAAATGGAGCCGGCGTTGTAGGTACCGGATTGGTCTTTCCCATCGTATGTGCCTTCGACGGCCACCTTATAGGTCGCGACAGCTGTATCCTACCCGTGTGACGTCACTTTGTAATCACTGATCGCGAACGATTTCATGTCCCACTTTTGCATGTCCGCTAATTCCTTCTTCATGTCAGAGGTGCCCTCGGCATAAACCCCGAGGAAATCCGCCGCCACCACTTTCTTGAAGTCGGCAGCGTTCTTGTCTTTGAACGCCTGCCAAGCCGCCTTTTCCTTTGCCATCATCGCGTCCTCATTTGTAGCAGCGGTTGAAACGGCGACCGTCGCAAGCAACGCGATCATTGTGTAGCTAATATACTTTTTCATTATGTCCTTTCGTTGAGGTTGAGTGCTGAAGTCAGCTTGCTGCATTCAGGCAGATGATCAAGGCCGAGCCTGCGTCTTCTGCAAATACCGCACACGACATCGCCTTCATGCGGCAGGGTCAACCGTGTCGAGGTTGCGTTTTCACGGAACAATGGGAGCGGACTCGAGAGACGATCTTTGCGAAGGAGTTGAGGCGTGCTGGGGCGCAAGAAAGGCAGACCTGCCGACCAAGTCGAGTAAACTTGAGTCTGCTTCCTTCAACTTCCCTTCCTGAATAGCGGGTTCAATCGGCGCCGATTTGATTTGCTTCCGATAATCTGCAACGAGCATTGGCGGCTGCTTTTTGCCCAACGCCCGATAGTTCTCGATCCCGACGCCGATCGCCGCCGCCAGCTTGCCGCGCCAATCTTTATTCGAAATCAATCTGCCTTCGCCGCGCTCTGTCAGGAATCCTCCTTCGATCAGCACAGCCGGCACTTTCGTCAGGCGCAGGACAGCGAATCGGGCACGTTTGATGCCGCGGTCGTACTCGGGGATGTGACCGAGGACCGAATGATAAATACAAGCCGACAGCGCCATGCTTTGCGCATCCACTTCACTGCCGGGTTGCATGCTAAATGAACTCGACGCCACCGCGCTGTCAGACGTGGATGGCGCTCCGCGCGGCGTAAACGAAAAAATTTCGAAACCGGTGGCGTTCGGATTATCATTCGTCCCATTAAAATGAATGCTGACGAAAATCGAATTGCGCGCGGCATTGGCGATCTGTGCGCGCACTTCCAACGGCACAAAATAATCGCCCTCGCGAGTCATGATCACGCGCAGTCCTTTGGCCTGCAAAAGCGGGCGCAGCTTTCTCGCCGCATCGAGGACAAAATCTTTTTCAGATCCGTAACGACTCACCTGGCCTTTGTCGTACCCGCCGTGTCCCGGATCCAGAACGATCGTTTCAACCTTGCCAACGTTTGCAACACGATGCGGGCGAACGAGCGGCTCGATGGTTTTGGCCACGTCAGTGCGCGACACCAGATATTTTCCGCCCTGCTCAATTAATGGGAAACACAACCAGCTGCGTGCACCGTTAATCATCGTCTCGCGGCTGCCACTAACAAATTCCAGTGGATTCTTGATGGTCTCGAACCGGATTTTCTCACCCGCACCGACAACGCCCGCGGGCAAACCGTAAAACCGAGAAATATTTTCGACGCTTAGGTAATCCTGACCACTTACCTTGATGATTTGCCAATCGCCGGCAGCGAATGTCGTTGGTTGTGCGAGGGCAATCCCGGTGGTGAGCAATGCCACATTAAACCAACATCGCACCGTTCCGATCATCTCTGCGCTAGGTTATCAAAAGATCGGACCGATCTCAATAGGTCAAGTGACCATCGCCTCTCCCCTTGGCGGAAACATGCGAACTAGTAATTGACTTGTTGATTTTTCGCGTTAAAAACCGGAAATGTTTTTGCCTGCTCGACGTATCTGCGGCGCTTGGATTGCTTTGCTCCTGCTGGGTTTGACGCCGCTATCTGCCATCGCAGGTTCTCCTGCTCAAAAATTTTCAAAATCTTGCGTCTGGCGCGTGACCAATGCCAAAGCGCCATTTTATCTGGTGGGCTCAATTCATGCGCTCAGCAAAAGTGATTATCCGCTCCCCTCGCCGTACGAAATCGCGCTAAGAGACAGCAAGCGCTTCGTTTTCGAATTCGATCCGAATCGTCATTCCGAATTCGAAAGGAAATTTGAAGCTGCCGCCAAATATCCGCCGGGACAGGATATCCGTTCGAAGATTGACCCGCAGCTCCTGGCTTGGCTGCGTCAAAATATTTTGACCGTCAAAGCCGACCCTCGCCGCGGAAAGCGAGCACAAGTTGCAGGTTTCGACAGCGAACTCCGTTACAAACCATGGTGGATTGCACAGCACCTTGCCGCCCCGGCTAGCTACAGCAAGAGTTCCGCCTCGCACGGCTTGGACAATTATTTCGTGGACCGTGCGCAAACGGTAGGCAAAGAGATAGGAGGACTCGAATCGGTTGATGAACATGTGGCGGTTATGGGTGGATTGTCAGATCGCGACGGCGAATTCATGCTGCGAGAAGCGCTTACTAAGCCGAAGGATGGCGCAAGGGAATTCAGTAGGATGTACAAGGCATGGCGCAGGGGCGATACCAATGCGCTTTGGGCAGGTGACGCGCAATTGCGCAACCAGGCGCCCAGGATTGCGGCGCGGCTCGTCGATGATCGCAACGTGAAATGGGTTTCGCGAATCGAGGCCGAACTGAAAACTGGTAAACCAACAGCGATTGTCGCGGGCGCGCTTCATTTCACCGGTCCCCGCAGTGTCATTGCGCTATTGCAAAAACGCGGTTACAAAATCGAGCAACTGTAGTAGCCGTCTTGGCTATCCCGCTGTAAAGAAAGCTCCCTTCCTGCGGGAGCCGCTTCAACGGAATTGCGTTTAGAAGGTCTAATCCGCATCACACAACCCGGAGCCACTGACTGCCTTTTCAAAACTATGAAGTCATTCATCCCGATCATCATTTCGATCTTTTGTTCACTCAACTTGCGAGCTGCAACGCCACCGCAGACCGAGCAAAATCCGCCGCCGCTCGATCCGAAGAACATGGATACATCAGTCAAACCCGGTGATGATTTCTTCCGCTATGCCAACGGCGCGTGGATCAAGCGCACCGAGATCCCACCGGAATATTCCCGATGGGGAGCGTTCAATGAGCTGATCGAGCGCAACAACGATGCGCTGCACGTGATTGCCGAGCAGGCCTCGAAAACGCAGGTCGATCCAAAGCTCGCGCCGGAAACACAGAAGGTGGGCGATTACTACGCCAGCGGCATCGATGAGAAAACAATCGACGC
>WNFV01014253.1_pt1 | contig 9991 bp, 10 predicted proteins | sample 5400101 | NCBI WGS metagenome assembly WNFV01 (sample SAMN13153361, study PRJNA577476) | soil metagenome | isolation source: 115 cm soil or saprolite under grassland replicate 1 | place: USA:California | collected 2016-06-15 | reverse complement strand
AAAAACGGCTATCACAAATATGAAAAGTACTCTAACTGCCGCGCCGCTTGACACAAAAGAGGCTTTAAATCCAATTGCTACTAATTCCCCGTTGCCCAATGAAATTATTATCGCTACCGAAACCCCTGCCCAAATACCAATTACCGGTAATATTATTGGTGCTGATTGTATTCCGAACACACAGGGTATAAATGCGAGCGTTGTAGGAGTAATTGACGGTGATACCATAGACGTGAAGATTGATAATCAGACTTACAGAGTGCGCTATATTGGAATGGATACCCCCGAAGATACTACTACAAAAGAACCTTTTGGAGCGCAGGCAACGGATCAAAACCGATTGCTTGTAGAGGGTAAAGAAGTAATTTTATATAAAGATGTTTCTGAGACAGACAAGTATGGCAGATTGCTACGATTTGTAATTGCCGATGATAAATTTGTTAATTTTGAGTTGGTAAGGTTGGGATATGCAGAAGTAACAACATATTCCCCCGATGTGTCTTGTCAAGAAAATTATCTTGAAGCGCAGAGAGAAGCACAAGGCGCGCTCGTGGGATTGTGGGGATTACCTATAGCCACCTCCACCTTATCAAGCCCATCAAGCGAGAAATGTGACCCGTCTTACCCTAAAGTTTGTATTCCCCCGCCGCCTCCTGATTTAGACTGTCCAGATATACCGTATGACAATTTTCAGGTACTTCCCCCTGACCCACATCGTTTTGATAGAGACGGGAATGGCATTGGTTGCGAAAGTTAGTTGAGTACTAATACCCATATCCAAACACCCCGATCCCAGTCCGCGAAGCTGTTTTTTTTTAGTGCAAGCTAGCAGTCTATATGACAAACAATCTGTATATCATTTGTAAAGCACAAAACCTTGTGTTAGATACGAGGCAACCATATACTTTGAAAATACGCCGGAAAGGTTTTTTGCAATGCCTACCATTATTATTCTTTTCTTTGTTTTGATTGCACTTCTTATGCATACTTTTGCGAGCTGGTACGCGAACAAGCGAGCCGAAAAGTTATTTTACATAGAATGGAGAAAGCAGGAGCGTCAGCTGTGTAACAACTGCGGAAACAGTTTTACTGGATGGGTTAATTACTGCCGTAGTTGTGGTGCAAAAGTGAATTAGAACAGATAGCCGTCCTACCGCTTCCTTAGCTTGGCAAGGTTATCTATGGGGCTATGTGCCTTGACACTCCCGAATTTCGCACTAAAAATATGCGCTTGCCTACCTAAATTTACAGCAGATATGGCGATCCCTCGGGGCGTGGCGCAGTCCGAAGCGAAGCTCACCGGAGGTGTCTAGCGCGCTTGCATGGGACGCAAGAGGTCGGAGGTTTCCCTACAGGGACACGCACGGCAAATCCTCTCAACCTGACAGAATAGGAGTGCGGACTTAAGTCCGCACTCCGCTATTTAACTTGCCAATCCTCACTCGTTGGATTATCCTTGCGGGCGGGAGTGGTTAGGTCCCGGTGGGTCTCCTGGTCTTCAAAACCTGTGGCGGGTCGCGTTGCGGGCCGCGGTGGGTCCGACTCCCATCCACTCCCGCCTATTGTTTTTGACTTTCTTTAAGGAGCAATACCATGGGTGACCAAAAGCTTTCCATAACATCCATTTATCGAAAATATGCCGCGACGATCAGTATTTTTCTAGGACTATTATCGATTCTAACCTGTCTGATATCAATAATGAGAGACTGGGTTGGACTGGGTGTTCTTGGACTTGTGGCTGCCTATATTAGTCTCTTTATCGGCAGAGATATAAGGAAACGAATCGCAAAATCTGTTGAAAGTGGCAAACCTTCCGATATCCCAGAAGATCAAAGGCGGCTTTTCTCCTCTGGGTCATATCTTAAGAATAGATATTTCTCACCTATTCTGATTACTGTCCTTTTGATTACGTTTGGATGTGTGATGACCATGGTCATTTTTATGAATAATCTAATTAAATAGAGGTAAACGAATGACTTTCCCGGAATCCGAAACTCTAAACAATATTGTTTCCCGTGTTTTTCGCTACGATGATGTGACTCTCGGCGAGCCTCAAAAGGGATATTATGCACGATATCGTGGGCAGTTACTCAATGAAGACTCTGCCGCTGCGTATGATCAACTCGCTGATTCGCTTAGCGAATACAAGATCACACCTTTATTCCGTATGGAGCAGGGCAGGCAAGTCATTTATCTTACACCGAGCAGACCTGAACCAAAAAAAAGCAAGATTTCGACGAACATCATTTTGTTCGTACTGACCGTCTTTAGTGTAATGCTCGCGGGCGCGCAACCGCAGGGGCCAATCCCTGCTGATCTTGGCGGACAATTGCTGGCAATCCTCAAAAGCATTTTCACAGGCTGGCCGTTCGCGCTGAGTCTACTCGGTATTTTGGTCTCGCATGAGTTTGGGCATTACTTGATGAGCCGTTACCACAAGACTCCGGCTACGTTGCCGTATTTCATTCCATTTCCATTTAGTCCCTTGGGTACGATGGGTGCAGCGATCATTATGCGCGGCATCCCAAAGAATAAACGCATTCTCTTCGATATCGGTGTCGCCGGTCCGCTGGCTGGGATGGTTGTGGCAATTCCTGTGCTATTCATAGGTTTGGCACTTTCCACTCTTGGAAGAGTGGAGCCCAGCCCAGGCGGTTTTATAGAAGGCAATTCGCTGCTTTATCTCTTCGCTAAATTTGTGGTTTTTGGACAATTGCTTCCGTCGCCTGTTCACCAGCAGGGTCTTCTATATTGGGTTCAATACTTCTTTACTGGCCGGCCTGTTCCTTTCGGCGGCACAGATGTGTTCATCCATCCGGTTGCATTTGCGGGGTGGGCGGGGATTCTGGTCACGGCGTTGAATTTAATCCCTGCGGGTACACTGGATGGCGGCCACGTCATTTATTCACTATTTGGAGAAAAGGCAAAGAGAGCCTTCCCATTCATTATCGCACTGCTTGTTTTTCTGGGATTTTACTGGAGTGGTTGGTGGCTATGGGCCGTTTTGTTATTCTGGCTGGGACGAGTCAATGCAGAGCCGTTAGACCAAATTACACAACTTGATCCGAGTCGACGGGTGGTAGCCGCAATCGTCATTATCGTTTTCCTTTTGGTGTTCATGCCTGTCCCATTCATGACCCTGGCGCGATGAAAAAACTGTACAACGCAATTTTCATCGTCGCAATTTTTCTAACAGCATGTGGTTCTCCTTCGATCACAACGACTCCCCTGGCAACATCAGTGGGTGTAAAAACTCAGAAGCCGACTCCGAATGTCGACGCGGCGAGCGGTTTAGGGGTCAGTGAAGAAGCATTGCATGGAGTACAGATTGACGTCTGGCATCCATGGTACGGCGTCGAAGCGAGTTTATTTCAATCAATGGTCGAAGATTTCAACGGAACGAATCAATGGGGGATTAAAGTCAACGCGAGCGGGCATGTCAATTTTAGCAATCTTTATGAAGACGTAACGACTTCTCTGCCAACAGAGAACCGGCCTGACCTTGTGATTGCTCTGCCTGAGCAGGCGCTGGGTTGGAACAATGAAGGCGAAACTGTTGAAATGGGTCCGTATATCGAAGATCCATTATATGGATTGGATACTTCGGATTTTCCAGTTGTATTCTGGGATCAGGATAATGTGGGTGAGCAGCGTACAGCCGTCCCTGCGCAACGAACGGCGCGCGTTTTACTCTGGAATGAGACTTGGGCAGGCGAACTCGGTTTTGATTCGCCTCCCAAATCGCCTAATCAATTTCGGCAGCAGTCCTGCCGTGCGCATCAAAGTATGGCATTGGATACAACACCCAACAATGATGGTAAGGGTGGTTGGATCGTAGACTCCGAGCCAATGACGGCCTATGCCTGGTTGCTCGCTTTTGAAGGCGGAGTTCTCGAAGGCAATGATTATCGTTTTCTAACGCCCAATAACATCGAAGCATTTACTTTCTTAAAAAAACTGGTTGAAGATGGATGTGTCTGGCAGGTGAATACGAGTAATCCCATCACAGAGTTTGCGACGCGCCAGGCATTATTTATCTCAGCAAGCCTAGAAGATTTTCCTGCTCTTACGCGCGCATTTGCGGCCGCAAACAGTACGGATAAATGGACTGTAATTCCGTATCCTGGCAACAATTCACAAGCTGTTGTAATATATGGTTCATCATATGTCATGCTTGAGTCTTCGCCTGAAGAACAACTTGCCTCGTGGATTTTTATCCGCTGGATGCTGGAACCAGAACAGGATGCACGCCTTGTGGAAGCCACCCATTTGTTCCCGCTTCACGCCTCAACCGTTGACCTGCTTTCCGCTTATCAAAGTTCTCATCCCCAATGGGCGGAGGCGGTTAAACTTATCCCGCTCGGTGAATTGACTCCGCAACTCGCTTCATGGCGGACCGTAAAAGTGATGGTTGGTGATGCCTTCAATGATATGTTGCGCCGTGCTGAATTGAAGAGCGGCCAAGTGGCGAAGGTACTAGCGCAAATGCAGGACACTGCGCATGTGTTGAATAAATAGCAGGAGTCCAACGTCTGTCTTACCATCCCCGTAGGGGACCTGACGTTGGAATTCCGAAGTCTCCTGACTTCGGACTCCAGTTTCATTACGCGAGGAAACTATGCCTATCTACGAATATGTTTGTATTGAGTGCAAAAATGAGTTTGAAACGATACGCCCGATGAAAGATGCCGATGCGCCAACAACCTGTGAAAAGTGTGGTGGCGAACATGTGAAGCGCAAGCTGGCTGTCGTTTATGCCATGAGCGGCGGACATGCTGTATCGGGCATGTCACATAGTTGCGACTGCGGCTCATGCAATGGGGGAAATTGCGCGGGGTGTGGATGAGAAGATAAGACGTTAGACTAACTGCCGTCTTATCCTGTTACTGATTTTATTCCCTTGCAAGAAGTTCATTACTCTTATCCTGCGGGCTTCGTTAACGCGCGGGTGCGCCTCGAGGATTCCACACTTATTGGTTAATATAGAACATGGTCCAGTCAATGGATGGGGTATACGCTCGTGTTCATCTTCGGCGCGGCTTGTATGTTATTGAATGTTTTATTTTTGAGGAAAATACAGGTTAAGCATTCGCGCTGAGCGCAGGGACTGAACTTTTCAGTCCCGTAGTCGAAGCGGAGCCGACATGATAAATAGAGATTAATTGAAACCTGTCCTTCGACTTCGCTCCGCTCCCCTCAGGACGAAGACTTCCCTGAAGTGTATAATTTAGGCATGAAAAAGTATTGGTTTATCACGTTAATTCTGGCGGCGGTAGCCGCCTTTTTTGCCTGGCCGTATTTCACAAACGTCAAATTGCCCGGAGAGGGATTCTCAACTTTTGGCTCAGATACCGTGCGCGCAGAAGTAGCTGAAATTACTGAGCAAGGCACTGTGGATCTAGGTGGTCATAGACAAACGTATCAAATCGCACGTGTGAAAATCCTTGAAGGTGAGTTTGCAGGCGTCCCGATGGAAATTGATTATGGGAAGCGTCAAGTTCGTTCGGATGATTACTTGCTTTCACCAGGCGATAAAGTGCTGGTGACGATTAGCACCACTCCGAATAATGTGGTCAATGCGTATTTTGTAGATTACGTCCGAACTACCCCGATTTTGTGGCTTACGGCTATCTTTGCTGCGGCTATCTTTGCTATTAGTGCCTGGAAAGGATTACGCGCTCTTCTGAGCATGGTGTTCAGCCTTTTCGTTATTATCGGTTACATCATTCCGCATATCCTGGCGGGCGAGGACCCGCTCACGGTCAGCATCATAGGCTCGGCAATCCTCCTGGCAGTCACTTTGTATCTCACTTACGGCTGGACTCTCAAGACCCACGCGGCGGTAGTGAGCATGGTTCTTGTTTTGCTTCTCACAGGTGCGCTTTCCGCGCTCTTCATAATTTTTGCTCGGTTGAATGGCACGGGCGATGAGAATGTAATGTTCCTCATGCAGATGCTTGAAACGCCAATCAATTTACGTGGGCTTTTGCTGGGCGGTATGATTATCGGCGCGCTGGGTGTGTTGGATGATCTGGTTACGACTCAAGCCTCGGCTGTGTTCGAGCTCTACCATGCGAATGCCAACCTCGGCTTTCGCGGCCTATATAAAGCGGCCATGCGTATCGGTCAGGACCATGTGGCGGCTACCGTTAACACCCTGGTTTTAGCCTATGCTGGGGCATCTCTTCCCATGCTGCTCATGTTCTCCTCGCCCGCGGCGATTACGGTTATCTAGTCAACTTTTCTTTCATTGCCGAGGAAGTGGTACGGACCTTGGTTGGGTCGCTGGGACTGATCGCGGCTGTCCCATTGACCACGGCGATTGCCATCCTCTTCGCTCTTAGGATTGAGTCACTTGCGAAATGGGAGCAGGTTCTCGGTCCAGAAGGAAGCGGGCACGTTCATTGATTGTATTAAGTGTTCCATTGTCTACCTGTCTACTTGTGTACCTGTTTTCATGTCCATGTTATTCGTAAAGTGCAACTTTCTACGCATCCCTGCGTATAAGTAGGTAGAAAGTCTAAAGGAGCGCGCGTGAACGAAGAAATGGCCTGGGTATCCCAGGCCCAGCAAGGCAGTGACGAAGCTTTCACACGGCTCGTCGAAACCTATCAGACACCTGTTTATAACCTGTGCTACCGAATGTTAGGCGAGCCGGAGGCGGCGGAAGATGCCGCTCAGGAAACCTTTCTACGGGCGTTCCAACACCTGCATCGCTACGACCGGAAACGACCATTTGCCACGTGGCTCCTCTCGATTGCCGCTCACTATTGTATTGACCGCCTGCGCCGCCGCAAATTCGCGATGTTTTCAATGGATGAGGAAGACGATGAAGGCAATATGATTGAGTTGCCCGATCCCGAATCGCCCGACCCCGAAGCAGAATCCGTCAAAGGCGAAACGCGTGACCGGATTCATACCATGCTGAAAAACCTGGATGATATTGACCGTGCTGCGATCGTTATGCGGTACTGGTACGACTTTTCCGAAGCTGAGATTGCCGAGTCTTTGCGGCTAACGGTCAGCGCGGTGAAGAGCCGACTACACCGCGCACGCAAGGAACTGGCTGGCTTATGGCAGGAAGAAGAACCGCGCTCCAAACACGAAAGGAGGCCACATGAATCACCGGCCTTTTGAAGATTGGCTGTTGAACAATCAGCCTCTCACTCCAACAGAAAAGCGTGATCTTGACTCACATTTACGAACCTGCAAGTATTGCGCCGCGCTGGCCGAGACTGGGCTTGAATTGCGAACGGTTCGCATGGCTACGCCCGCGCCCGGCTTCACTGTGCGCTTTGAGAAGCGACTTGCCGCACAACGAATCGCGGATCGGCGCCGCAGGTTTTGGGGCTTAATTGTATTCATAGTAGGTGGGGCTGGATTGTTGCTTTGGTTCAGTGCGCCATATCTTCTTGCGTTCATCGCCTCACCTGGGCACTGGATTACTATTGCGATTAGTTACCTGTTGTTTATTGTTACTTCAGCACAGACTCTAGGTGAAGCCATGTTGGTGCTATTCCGTGTTGTGCCAGGTATTATCCCAACATACATGTGGATGGTGATCATTTCGGCGCTGGCTGGTCTTAGTTTGTTATGGACAATATCAATTTGGCGGTTTAGCCGCTTTACACAAGTACCGCAACAGCATTAAATGGTAGGGTCTTCATCAATTTTCTCGCTTAGATTTAGCATGACGCCCTACATCTTGAGGAAGTTGCGGTAATGGGAGCATAAATTATGAAGAAAATATATAAGATGATTGCACTATTTGCCTTGATGTCATTCCTGTTGATGCCGACCCAGGCTGTACAGGCTCAGGGTCCGGAAGGAGGTGGGAAGGTTGTCTTTGGCGAGGACTTTACACTTAAAAGCGGCGATACGCTGGGAGGCGATCTCGTCGTTTTCGGTGGGAATGTAACAATTGAAGAAGATGCCATTGTGAATGGCAGTGTCGTCGTCTTTGGCGGCAATGTAGAATTTGCCAAGGATTCCAAGATCAATGGCAATACGGTCATGATTGGTAGCTTCCTATCTTGCCGCATTTGCCTGTTGCACCGAATCCACCGGTTATCAACGTTAGTACGAACCTGTTTGGGGAAGCAATGGGTGTCATTTTTCGTGCTTTGGCTGTGGCCGCACTTGCCATGTTGCTGACGCTCTTCCTCCAGCCCCAATTGGAGCGAGTGTCAGACGCAATTATGCATCAGCCTGTTTTGGCAGGAAGTTTTGGATTACTGACTGCTGTGATTGCACCACTGGCCATCCTAATTCTGGTCGTTACATTAATCCTTATTCCGGTTGCACTACTAGTAGTGGTTATCCTGCCATTGGCTTGGCTGTTTGGCATTATTGCGCTAGGTCAAGAAGTGGGTGAGCGCTTTACGAAAGGCATTAATCAGACCTGGGCTCCTGTCCTTACCACCGGCTTTGGAACGTTCCTGTTGATGTTGGTTGGAGGTTATATTGGAATGATCCCATGCGTTGGCTGGCTTGCTCCTTTCCTGATCGGCATCATAGGAATTGGTGGTGTGATCATGACCTGGTTCGGGTCCCGCCCAGGGCCAACTGCTGCGCTGGTGCATCAGCCTGTCGAAGTGCCGCCAGCGTCGTAACATGGCGTAAGTTCGTCAGCAGTACAACTGCGATGGAACAAGGGGGACTCTAGATATTCCTCATGATATAATTTTCCCGCCTCGGAAAACCCTCCGGGGCGGGTTTAATTTTGGAGGAAGAATGCTTACCATAGGCCCCAAGAACGAAATTCCCAATACCCCTATTCACAACACACCACCCCCGCTGATCGAAGTCTCGGGCACGCACCGCGAAATGGGATGCCAAATTGGCGAAGCACGGCGCGAACAGATCCTGCATAGTATTGCCAATGCCCATGTCTTGATCGATCAATCATACGACCAGCTTGAGCTGAGATGGGAGGGCGCACAAATCCAGGCGCGCAAATATCTGCCCTTTGCCGAGGAACGCTATCCACAGTTTGTGGATGAAATGCGCGGCATTGCCGAAGGTGCCAATGTAGTCTTCGACGATGTAATGGTTTTGAACGCCATGGAAGCCGTCACAATGGATGCTCTGCACCTCACGCGTTGCACAAGTTTCGCGGTCAACGAACAGCGCACGGCAGATGGCCATATCCTTGTTGCACACACCGAAGATTGGGTGCCTGAAGATGAGGATGACGTATACGTGATCTCTGCGAAGCCGAATGATGAACCTCCGTTCCTTGCCATGACCTACGGCGGGCTCCTGCCCAATGTGGGATTCAACGCCTATGGCATCGCCCAGCTAATTGATTCTGTATATCCGACGGATTCACGTATCGGCATTCCGCGTCTTGTCGTCGCGCGTGCGGTGCTAGCTGCGAAACGCATTTCCGGGGCGATCGGCCGCGCCCTGCTCCCTCACCGTGCCGCGGGATATAACCATTTAATCGTGCATGAAAGCGGCGAAATGTATTCTATCGAAGTATCCGCCCGTAAATTTGATATCCTGCATGGCACGGATGGTTATATGGTTCACACCAATCATTATCTTTCATCAACTATGAAGGAAATCGAAAGTGATCCCGAAGAATTAATCTCCTCGCGCGTGCGCTTTTTCCGTGCCAATCGTCTGTTACGTCAGAGTTCCTTACATACCATCAAGACCTTGCAGGCCATTCAAAAGGATCATGTCAACCTGCCGAATTCAATCTGCAATCACGCTATCGAATGGACCGACCCGCTGGATCGCGAAAAGACCATCAACGCGATGGTTATTGACCTGACCGCACGCGAGATGCACATCGTGTGGGGCAATCCCTGCCAGAATGCGTATCATACGTATCATTTGGATGGGTGAGGAGAAGAATGAGGAAAGAAGAAAGAGATCGCTGGCGAGACGGTCTCTTTCTGTTCCTGGTCCGATAAAATAGTGAGCAGATTCAAAACAACTCGGAGGCAGGCATGGCGACTTATCAGGTAGGACTTTCAAGAAT
>WNFV01010666.1_pt1 | contig 9992 bp, 5 predicted proteins | sample 5400101 | NCBI WGS metagenome assembly WNFV01 (sample SAMN13153361, study PRJNA577476) | soil metagenome | isolation source: 115 cm soil or saprolite under grassland replicate 1 | place: USA:California | collected 2016-06-15 | reverse complement strand
CTCCCGGGATGGACGGCCGCCTCGCCCTCTTCCGCAACTTCGACGAGCACGGCAACCCGCTCGCGCGCCCCAACACGCTGCTCATCGACAGCGAGCAGCTCGAGAGCGGCGAGGCGCTCGACGATGACTTCCGCAGCATGGCGGCCGACGAGATCGACCGCTTCCGCCGCGAGATCGTCGAGCGCACGGGCGATCGCCGCGAGGCGGAGGGCTTGACCGACCAGGAACTGCTCCGCGAGGTGATGAACACCGTCGGCCGCCACGGCCGCCTGGGCGGCTCCATCCGCTGCGTGGTTTCCGTGGCCATGCTCACCGAGGGATGGGACGCCAACACCGTGACCCACGTGCTCGGTGTGCGCGCCTTCGGCACGCAGCTCCTCTGCGAGCAGGTAATCGGGCGAGCGCTGCGCCGGCAGTCGTATGACCTGAACGACGACGGGCTGTTCACCGTGGAGTACGCCGACGTGCTCGGGGTCCCCTTCGACTTCACCGCGAAGCCGGTCGTCGCGCCGCCTCAGCCGCCGCGCGAGACGGTCCAGGTGAAGGCCGTGCGCCCGGACCGCGACGCGCTCGGCATCCGCTTCCCACGCGTCGCGGGCTACCGCGTGGAGCTCCCCGAGGAGCGGCTGACGGCCAAGTTCAACGACGACTCGACGCTCGAGCTCACTCCCGACCTCGTCGGCCCGTCCATCACGCGGAACCAGGGCATCATCGGCGAGGCGGTGGATCTGAGCCTGGAGCACCTGGGCGACATGCGGCCGTCCACGCTGCTCTTTCACCTGACCCAGCGCCTGCTCTACACCAAGTGGCGCGACGCGGGGGAGGCGCCCAAGCTGCATCTGTTCGGCCAGCTCAAGCGCATCACCAGGCAGTGGCTCGACAACCATCTCGTGTGCAAGGGAGGCACCTACCCCGCGCAACTCATGTACCAGGAGCTCGCGGACATGGCGTGCAACCGGATCACGGCCGGGATCACGGCGGCGTTCGCGGGCGAGCGCCCGATCAAGGCGGTGCTCGACGCGTACAACCCGGTGGGCTCCACGGCGCACGTCCGGTTCAATACCTCCAGGACGCACCGCTGGCAGACGGACCCCGCGCGCTGCCACGTGAACTGGGTGGTACTGGACAGCGACTGGGAAGCCGAATTCTGCCGAGTGGCCGAGTCGCACCCCCGGGTGAAGGCCTACGCGAAGAACCACAACCTCGGCCTCGAGGTGCCATACCGCTACGGCTCCGAGATGCGCCGCTACCTCCCCGACTTCATCGTGCTGGTGGACGATGGGCGCGGCGACAACGACCTGCTGCACCTGGTCGTCGAGATCAAGGGCTACCGGCGCGAGGACGCGAAGGAGAAGAAGGCCACGATGGACACCTACTGGGTGCCCGCCGTCAACAATGTCGGCACGCTCGGCCGCTGGGCGTTCGCCGAGCTCACCGAGATCTACCAGATCGAAGCCGACTTCAAGGCGAAGGTGGCAAGCGCGTTCGAAGAGATGATCGCCCGGGCCGGCGGGGTACGGCCCGCACTTTTCGCTTGACAGCTTCGTGCGCGGGGAACCAGCGCATGTCGGCTGTGCCCAGCGGATGCCGGCCCAGCGGCCCGCACCGGCCCGGCGATGGGCGCCCGGGCGTGTCCGGACCGAAAATCATCGCTCGTCCCAGAATCGCCCGTCCTGGACGCTCCCAGGTGGCTCCGAAAACCGGGTGTAGAGTCGCCCTAGCATAAGGGAGACTCGCCATGGAGATCCATTCGCCAGACATCCCCGTCAACCTGCAGCCGTCCGCGGAGCTCGACCGGCTGGGCGACGAGATCGCAGAGCTGTCGGCGCACGTCGAGGCCGCCACTGCCCGCCTCCTCGACCTGATCCGCGAATTCGACACCCGCGGGGGCTGGAACACCGGATTCCGCTCCTGCGCCGCCTGGCTGGGCTGGCGGGTGGGACTCGATCCGGGTGCCGCCCGGGAGAAGGTCCGCGTGGCGCGCGCCCTGGGAACGCTTCCGCTCCTTGCCCAAGCTCTTGCCCGCGGGGAGCTCTCATACGCCAAGGTCCGGGCCCTGACCAGGGTCGCCACCCCGGAGACCCAAGAGCGGCTGCTAGGGGTGGGGCTGGCCGGCACGGCCGCCCAGGTCGAGCGGATCGTGCGTGGCTGGCGCCGGGTGGACCGGCAGGCCGAGGCCCCCGAGACTGCGCGGCAGCACGCGAGCCGGGCGCTTCACGTCTACGAGGACGAGGACGGCACCGTGGTGCTCCGCGGGCGGCTGGCGCCGGAAGTCGGCGCGCTGCTCCTGCGAGCATTGGCGGCGGCCCGCGAGACTCTGTACCAGCAGAATCGGGGTGAGGAGAAAACCAATCCCCCGGTTGACGCGTCCGCGGACGCCCCGACGATGGCCCAGCAGCAGGCGGACGCGCTGGCCCTGCTCGCGGAAACGGCCCTCCACCACGGGCTCGATCCCGGCGCCCCGGGCGAGCGGTACCAGGTGGTGGTCCACGTCGACGCGCCGGCGCTGGCCGACCCGGATCAGCCCGGCCAGTCCGTCCTCGAGGGCGGCGCGCACGTTCCCGCAGAAACGTCGCGGCGCCTGGCGTGCGACGCCAGCCGGGTGGTGATGCAGCACGATCCAGACGGCCACATCATCGAGGTCGGCGCCCGGACCCGGACCATTCCCCCGGCGTTGCGGCGCGCGCTGCACCACCGGGACCGCGGCTGCCGCTTCCCGGGCTGCGGGCTCCCGCTGGGCGAGGGGCATCACATCCGGCACGTCGCGCCAGACAGACTAAGACAAAACGCACTACTAAGACACGACGCAGTACTAAGGCCGAGGCGGAACACGCTCCGAGGGGCAAGCTGGCGGTCGGACCTACGGCGACGATCCGGCTGCCCGTCCATCCCTTGTACGGCGAGGAGGTTGAGGTCGTTGCTCGCCACGGCCGACACGCCCTAAAGGTGGAACAGCCCGATGGCCAGGTGAGACTCTTGCCGGTCGCCTGGACCGATCTGGTCCCCCGGCCGGCGGCGCTGACAGTGAACGGCCGGCCGGTGCGACTCGCGCCGACCGCGCTTCGCGAGCTCAGCGCGTGGGTGGCAGTCCGCATCAAGCACGGGCCGTCGCTCGAAAAACTTGACTCTCCTCGCACCGATGAGCGAGAGCTAGAACTCGATGCCGCGCCCACTGACGGGGCTGCCGTGCGCGACCACGATGGGGAGACTCTTACCCTGGTGGAGCAAGCTGGTCCACCGCGTGCTGATCGCCGAAACGTGCAGCAGAAACGAGGCCACCAATGAAAGGACAGATCGAGGCATCGCAGCTGTCACGACGCGCGTTCGTGTACGTGCGGCAGTCGTCGATGGCCCAGGTGGTGCACCATCAAGAGTCGACGATGATGCAGTACGACCTGCGGCAGCGGGCCATCGCTCTGGGCTGGGCGCCTGAGGCCGTCGAGGTCATCGACGAGGATCAGGCCCGCAGTGGAACGACGACCGAGGGGCGCAGCGGGTTCGCCCGTCTGGCCGACGCGATCGCGCACGGAGAGGCCGGCGGGGTGTTTGCTATCGACGTGTCGCGGATGGCGCGCTCGTCCGAGGACTGGCGGCGCCTGCTGGTGCTGTGCGGCGTGGCCGGTGTGGCGGTGGTCGACCAGCAGCGGATCTACGATCCCAACAATCAGGATGACAAGCTCCTCTTGGAATTGAAGGGGACGATGTCCGAAGCCGAGATCCACTGGCTTCGATTGCGCCTTCAGGGAGCGCGGCAGCACAAGGCGCGGCGAGGAGCCCTGAGGATGCCGGCTTCGACCGGATACCTCTGGGGCGAGCGCGGCTTCGAGCTGGATCCCGACGAGGCCGTGCAGGGGGCCGTGCGTGCCGTGTTTGAAAGGTATGAGGTGGAACCCAGTGCTTGGGCGGTCGTACGGTGGGCGCGCCAGACGGGGTTCACGGTCCCCACGCGACGAAGCTCAGCCGACGGAGACTCCGAGGTGACGTGGAAACCACTGGGCATTTCGCGCGTCCATGAAATGCTGAAGAATCCCGTCTACGCCGGCGTCTACACTTACGGTCGCCGACGCGAGAAGAAGGTGCTCGTCGACGGACAGATCCGACGCGTGCGCCCCGACGCGCGCGATCCGGAGCGGTGGTTGGTGAAAATCGAGGGGGCGCATCCGGGCTACATTTCTTGGGAGCGGTATCTGCTGAATCAGGAGAAGCTGCGCCAGAACATGACGCGCATGGGGAACTCGAGTGGAGGGGCGCCGCGCGAAGGGCCCGCCCTGTTGAGCGGTCTGCTCATCTGCGGCCGCTGCGGTCGTCGCATGACACCACGCTACGCGCGCGGCGCGGCGGCGCGGTATTGGACGTACAAATGTCAAGGTGATCGCAACACCAGGGGCCACACGCTGTGCTGGAGGGTGTCCGGGGCTCGGATCGACGCGGCGGTGGAACATGTGTTTCTGCAGACGATGGTGCCGGGCGAGCTGGAGCTGTCGTTAGCGGTCGACCACGCGGTGGCAGGCCAAGCGGAGGAGCTGGCCAAGCAGTGGCGTGCCCGCCGAGAGCAGGTGGCATACGAGGCGCGGCGAGCCGAAAAACGCTACAAGGCTGTGGACCCCGACAACCGCGTGGTCGCGAGAACACTCGAGCGCGAGTGGGAGGGCAAGCTTCGGGAGCTGGAAGAAGTAGAACGGCAGTACGCAGAGGCTCGTCGCACCAAACGCGTGGAACTGTCCGAGGAAGACCGGGCGCGAGTGCGGGAGCTGGCCCGAGATCTCCCTTCCGTCTGGCGATCGTCGGTGACCCCGCCCGCGGACCGCAAGGCCATGCTGCGGCTGGTGATCGAAGCCATCTCCCTGTCACCGATCGACGTGCCGCAGCGGGCGACCCTGGTCAAGGTGGCCTGGCAGAGCGGGACGGTGACCGAGATCGAGGTGCCCAGGCCCCATCCGGGCAATCGCTATCGGATCCCGCCAGCCGCACTGGAGCGGGTGCGCGCGTTGGCCGCCTCCGGACAGCACGACGAGCAGATTGCGGAGATCCTCAACGCGGAAGGAATGCGGACAGGTCGAGGTCGCCCCTGGAACATGTGGGCCGTCCAGTGGACCCGGAAAAAAGAGCGTATCTGCCGGGTAGCACCCGATCGCCCACGGCGCGAACCCCTCCCAGATCACTACTCAGATGGACGCTACTCCGTGCCGGGGGCAGCCACCCGCTTCGGCGTGAAGCGGAAGACAGTCCGCGCTTGGATCAAGCGTGGACTGGTGAACGCCGAGCGCCGCGATTTCGAGGAGCACCGCAGGGTGTGGTGGCTGGAGATCCCCGCGGAGACCGCCGCGCGACTCGAACACCTCGTGGCTGCTTTCAGACGCGCCTGAACCGAAGAGTGAACGCCCAGACTCTATATCTTCGTGTAGGAGGTCGCAGTATGAACGGCGATACACTGGGCGCAAGGCGGCCCGACCACGCTCTCGAACCTCGCCCTGCTCTGTCGCCGGCACCACCGCGCGGTCCACGAAGAGGGCTATCACCTCGATCGACAGCCCGACGGCGCGCTCCAGGTCCGGCGGCCCGACGGCCGCCCCCTGCCCGACGTCCCGCCTCCAGTCGCGGTGCCCGCTGACCCGGTCCAGGCCCTCCGGGCGTTGCACGACACCCAGGGTCTCCGACTCCACGCGCGCACGGCGTGCCCGCACTGGCTCGGGGAGCGCCTGGATCTCGGCTGGGCGATCGACGTCCTGCACCCGCTAGCCAACCCAGGCGCGGGATCGCGCCCGTGACCCGAGGAACGGGAATCGCGGCCCATCCCCAGGCCCGGGCCACGTCGACCTGCTCAGCGCCCGCTGGGCAAGACGCTCGAGTTCAAGCGCGACGCTCAACCCCGCCCCGAGTGAAGGCCATGACTTACCCACACAGGATCCTGAAGAGCCCACTATGTGGTCTCCGCAAATTAACTTTTACTTTTAGTAAGACCGGATTTGATGGTGTAGTTCCAGTCCGGATAGCGCGCGTGACGTTCGAGACGAATCGCCTCCATCTCCTCGTCGGAGATCTTGGTGCCGGCTTCGTAGGGAGCGGGGATCGAGGATGGCTTTGACCCGAAGCCTCGCTCGGGTCCGGGTTGCGCTGATGAGGTTGACGACCGTTTCGTAGCTGACGAGCGGCTGGCCTCGCCAGTTCAGGGCTCATGAACGAGAACATCCGATGCTCGGTCTTGTTCCACTTGCTGGTCCCGGGCGGGTAGTGACACACGGTGATGGCCACGCCGAGGTGATCGGCCAGTTGTTGCAGGTGATACTTCCAGGCGCGGTTGCGGCTCCCATTGCTCCCGCCGCCGTCCGCGCACAGCAACAGTGCCTTCGCCCGCGGATAGCGGCGCCGCCCGAAGAGGCACCACCAGCGGCGGAGGCTCTCTACCGCAAACTCCGCCGTGTCGTGGCTCATGCCCACGTTGACGAAGCCCTCGTTGCGCTGGACGTCGTAGGCGCCGTAAGGGATGGCGGTGCCTACAGCCAAGCTGGGGTAGTCGTAGATATTGACATGGTAGGGCTGCCCCTTCGGGCGCCAGGTCCGCCCAGCGTTCTTGAACGCGCCCACGCGTTCCTTCTTCTTCGCGTCGATCGACAGAATCGGCTCGCCGCGCTTGAGGAACCGCTTGACCTGGGCGTTGATGTACCGAAACTGCTCGTCCCGCCCCGGGGGCGCGGAGCCTTCCTTCGTCTTCAGATTCGCTTGGAGGGAATACTCCAGCTCCCGGAGCCGGCGGCCGACCGTGTCGGCGCTGATCGGATGTCCCCGGCGCGTCAACTCTTCAGCGATGCGTTCCGTCGACTTGCTGGTCCAGCGGAGGAGACTCATCGGGTCGCCGGCCGTCGTTTCGTCCATGATTTTCTCGATCGCACGGACCAGCTTCGGATCAGCCACCTCCAACCGCTTCCGGCCTCCGCCCGGTTGACGCACCCGCCCGCTCGCGCCGAGGGCCGTGCCCGCTTGGAGTTCGCGCATTCCCCGCAGAATCGTGGGGCGCGCCATGCCCGTCAGCGCGTGCATCGCCTTCAGCCCGCCCCGGCCCAGCGCGAGGGCTTCTCGGGCGACGAACCACCGGGCTTGCGCTTCGTTGAGTGTGCGCAGCACCCTGAGAAAGAACTCCCGCTCCGCTGGCATATCTCATCGAGGATACCGCGCCACCCCCACAAGAGTAATAGTTATGTTGCGGAGACCGCTTAGTTTAGTCAGACGCGCTCTTGGCTGCGCGGCGCGGCTCCACCATCTGCTCGGGCCGGACGAGGCGGTCGAACTCCTCCGCGGTGACATGGCCCAGGGCGAGCGCCGCGTCGCGCAGGGTCGCCCCCGTCTCGTGGGCCCGCTTGGCGATCGCCGCCGCCCGGTCGTAGCCGATATGCGGCGCCAGCGCCGTCACCAGCATGAGGGAATTCTCCAGGTGATGGCGGATGCGGGCGTGGTTGGGCTCGATTCCCGCCACGCAGTGCTCGCGGAACGACGCACAGGCGTCCGCCAGGAGCCGGACCGACTGGAGCAGGTTGTGGCAGATCAGGGGCTTGTAGACGTTCAGCTCGAAGTTGCCTGACGCCGCGCCGATATTGATGGCGACATCGTTGCCCAGCACCTGGGCGCAGACCATGGTGAGCGCCTCGCACTGGGTCGGGTTGACCTTGCCCGGCATGATGCTGCTCCCCGGCTCGTTCTCCGGGATCCGGAGCTCGCCGAGCCCGGCGCGAGGCCCCGAGGCCAGCCAGCGAATGTCGTTGGCGATCTTCATGAGCGCGCAGGCGAGGGTCTTGAGCGCCCCGCCGGCGGCCACCGCCGCGTCGTGAGAGGCGAGCGCCTGGAACTTGTTGGGCGCGCTCGTGAAGGGGTGCCCGGTCAGCGTCTGGAGTAGGGCGGCCACGCGCTCGCCGAAGCCCTCCGGCGCATTGAGTCCGGTCCCCACCGCGGTGCCGCCGATGGCGAGCTGGCAGAGCCCCGGCAGCGCGGCCATGATCACCGCCAGCCCCTGGTCGAGCATGGCCACGTAGCCCGAGAACTCCTGGCCGAGCGTCAACGGGGTGGCATCCTGGAGATGCGTGCGGCCGATCTTCACGATCCCGCCGAAGGTCCGGGCCTTGTCGTCGAGCGCATCCCGCAGCGCCTCGACGGCGGGGATGAGTGCCGTCGTGATCTGCTCCACCGCGGCCACGTGGATGGCGGTCGGGAAGACGTCGTTGGAGGACTGGGAGCGGTTGACGTCGTCGTTGGGGTGCACGGGCTTCTTCGAGCCCATCCGTCCGCCCAGGATCTCGATGGCGCGGTTGCCGATCACCTCGTTGGCATTCATGTTCGTCTGCGTCCCGCTGCCCGTCTGCCAGATCACGAGAGGAAAGTGCTCGTCGAGCTTGCCCGAGATGACCTCGTCCGCCGCCTGGATGATGGCGCGTGCCCGCTCGGCATCGAGGAGACCCAGGTCCTGGTTCACCAGGGCGCAGGCCTTCTTGATCAGGCCGAGCGCCCGGATCATCTCGCGCGGGAAGCGCTCGCCGCCGATCTTGAAATGCTCGAGGGAGCGCTGGGTCTGGGCGCCCCAGTAGCGGTCGGCGGGCACCTCGATGGCGCCCATGCTGTCCGTCTCGGTTCGCGTCTGCACGGTCATCATCCTCCTCCGTGATCGGTCATGGCAGCGGCCAGCCGAGAAACTCGCAGACGCCGCGCCCCATGATCCACTCCTTGTCCGCGGCGGTGAGCCAAGGCAGCTCCTCCGTGAACAGGGTGATCGCCTGGCGGTAGCTGCACGGCAAGCGCGTGAAATCGGTACCCCAGAACATCCGCTGCGGCCCGAAGGCATCATAGACGCGCCGGATGTGCGGGTGGAGCGCGCGATGCGGGTAGGGCTCGGTGGAATAACATGGAAGCGCCGAGGCCTTCACCGCGACGTTGGGTCGGCGCGCGAGCGCCAGGAGCTGCGGCAGATCGGCGAAGGCGGCGGCGTCCTTCAGGCCGCCGCCGATGGCCAGATGATCGATCACCAGCTTGAGTCCCGGATGCCGCTCCGCGATGGCGTCGATCTCACGCAATGAGGCGGGGACGAACACCATGACGGGTAGCCCCGCCCGCTCGGCGGCCGGCCACAGCCAGTCCGCCGTACCGTCGGTGAGCCACGGGCGCTGCACGGGCGTGTGGAAGGTGAACCGGAGCCCGAGCATCCCGGGCTGACGCCTCCACCCCTCGATGAGCCCGCGGCTCTCGGGGCGCTCCAGGGCCAGCCGGCCCATGACCGCGAAGCGATCCGGATGGAACCGCGCCGCCTCCAGCGCGAGGTCGTTGCGATCGCCCTCCCACGACGGCGGGACGATGACGACACGGTCCACGCCGGCCGCGTCCATCTCCTTGAGCAGATGGTCCTTGGAGAACGGGTATGGGAGCTGGGCCTGAGCCGCCCGGCCCGGCGGCCATGGACGATCGGGCGTATCGGCCCCCCAGATGTGCACCTGCGAGTCAGCGATGAGCATGCAGACTCCTTTCGAACCCAGAGCATATCGTGCAGATGCCGTCGGTCACCTCGTAATGGATCTGCGCGAAGGCCACGCCTTCAGCTCCCGGCCGACTTGTCGTCGCTCCCGGCCTCGCTCGGCGAGGCCTCTTCGGCGTCGCCCTGCTTGAGCTTGCGGAAGACGGTCTTGGGATCGATGCCGAGGATCCGGGCGGTGAGCGTCTTGTTCCCCTTGGTGAGCCTGAGCGTCTCCTCGAGCAGCCGCTGCGCCACCTCCGCGAGCGGCGTCCCCACGCGGATCTTGAACACGCCCTCGGCCGCGGCCTGGGCCCCGGCCGGGAGGTCCGGCGCGCCCGCTCCCTCGGCGGCGGGGCCACGAACGAGCATCACCGACCGCTCGGTCACACTCTCCGGAAGATCGGCGACCTCGATTCGGGCGCCGCGAGCCAGCACCACGGCGCGCTCGACGACGTTCTCCAGCTCACGCACATTGCCCGGCCAGGAGTAGGCCTCGAGACAC
>WNFV01010995.1_pt1 | contig 9994 bp, 6 predicted proteins | sample 5400101 | NCBI WGS metagenome assembly WNFV01 (sample SAMN13153361, study PRJNA577476) | soil metagenome | isolation source: 115 cm soil or saprolite under grassland replicate 1 | place: USA:California | collected 2016-06-15 | reverse complement strand
CCGCGATGAGATTTGAACTCATGACCTCCTCCTTACCAAGGAGGCGCTCTACCCCTGAGCTACGCGGGCAACAACAGGGATGAAGGATGATGGCTGAAGGATGAAAACAGCCCACTTGATCATCCTTCATCCTTCCTACTTCATCCTTCCACTTTGGAGCGGGCGACGAGATTCGAACTCGCGACCCTCAGCTTGGAAGCCCGGTGCCATTAACCACTCGACCACCCCTGCATATCCTGCCAAGTGCTTAGTGGAGCCGGCGAAGGGACTTGAACCCCCGACCCTCTGATTACAAATCAGATGCTCTACCAACTGAGCTACGCCGGCCCGCTATAGACTACAAATAGCGCATTCCGACAAAATGCTGATACTACCAACCCACATGCGAAAACGCAAGTCGCAGTCAGAATTACAGATATCATAGCACTTGCACGCAAAAAGAACGCGCCCGCTTTCATCAATTACAGTTTGTGAATCCGGCTGATTGAGAACGAACCGCGCTTGCGCGTAAAGACTCGAACCGAGAAAAACTAATCGTGGACCACTGGAATGACTGTCTCGCTCGGCTGCTCAGGGACGTAGTGCGCCCGCTTATTTGAGAGGATGGATCGATAAAACGATCGGAAGTAACCATACATCGAAAGGCAGGACGAGATCACAACTAACCAGAGCATCGCTCGCCCGGCCGTATAGAGCAGTACCTGCCAGTCGCTTGTGGTAGTGGGGTCTGGTCCGAAAAGATGCTGCCATGCAGCACGTAACTCCGGAACAGACCAAAACTCAATCGCGGGAAAGGGCAGGCCGAAATTTTCCACCGGAGGTTTGCCGGCAACACTTGAAACAATCAGCAGCGCCACGGTCAAGACCTGAACCAGCATCTTAAACTTCCCCATCTTCGATGCTGAGATCACCACACCATCAGCAGCCGCAATTGAACGCAAGCCCGTCACAGCAAACTCTCGACCGATGATTATCACCACGGCCCATGCCGGTGCCAGCTGATTCTCAACCAGTGAGATTAGCGCAGCGGAGATCAACAGCTTGTCTGCGATCGGATCAAGCAGTTGACCCAAACGCGTAACCTGATCCCGACTGCGGGCGAAATGTCCATCGAGATAGTCAGTCAACGCAGCCCCCAGAAAGAGAGCGACGCCGAAGATGTGGCGCGGCAACCCAAACCAGTTTTCTGAAAACGGCGTGAGCAGGACAACGACCAGAAGCGGAATTATGAAGATACGCAGGAGCGTTAAGCTGTTTGGAAGATTCACACCGGTTACGCCTCGGAGAATAGAGCGTTCAACTTAGAACAGCGAGCAGTTAATGGCAGTGTAGGTCTCGCCTGAAAATCGTGTCAAGGCCGACAACTTTGCTGCCGCTGCAGGTTGGATAACAACCTTTGGCCTGCGCGATTATCCATCAGCAGCCTCAAAGGCTGGACTCTGAACTTGCAGCCTGAAACTGCAATCAGTATCTCAAATTTTGGCAACTTGCCGCTGATCATTCGGTGGGCTAGAATGACTGGTTCGCCACCCCCTTATATTCGCATCCGTAGTGGCCAGCGTGGTTTTCATCAGCAGTCTTAGCAAATGACACTCGATCGCATCACAGTAAGAGGAGCGCGCCAGCACAACCTCAAGAACATCAACGTAGAGATACCTCGGGATCGATTCACGGTAATCACCGGACTGTCCGGCTCCGGCAAGTCTTCACTTGCCTTCGATACAATCTATGCAGAGGGTCAGCGCCGTTACGTTGAATCGCTCTCCGCTTACGCGCGGCAATTTTTGGATCAACTGGAAAAGCCTGACGTCGATTCGGTTGACGGCCTTTCACCCGCAATCTCTATTGAACAAAAAACAGTCTCACGCAGTCCTCGCTCAACCGTGGGCACGGTTACAGAGATCTACGACTACATGCGCCTGCTGTTTTCCTCAATAGGACAACCGCACTGTCACAAATGTGGAGCGGCCATCACGAGACAAAGCGTTGAGCAGATTGTCCAGAATGTTCTCGGCCTCGCTGAAGGTGAAAGGGTCATGATCCTGGCGCCAATCGTGCGCGGCCGTAAGGGTGAGTTCAAGAAAGAATTGGAGAAACTTGCTAAGGATGGCTTCCTGCGAGCTCGAGTCGATGGCGAACTGTTGTCGCTTGACGAAGAGATAAAGCTGGATAAGCGACGCAACCATACGATTGAAGCAGTGGTCGACCGGCTATTGATCAAGCCCGGGATTAAGGAACGTCTTTCGGAATCAGTTCGCACAGCGCTGAAACTCACCGGCGGCGCGGTGCTTGTCGCGGTAGTCGATGGCGAAGAAAAACTTTACTCGGAACGGATGGCTTGCGTGATTTGCGGTATCAACGTCCCCCCGCTCGAGCCGCGATCGTTCTCGTTCAATTCCGCTTACGGCGCCTGCAAACGTTGTCACGGGTTGGGCACAATCCTCGAAGTTGATCCAACCAAGTTGATTCCTGATGCCAATAGTGCCGCCGACAAACTCACCTTTATGGGACCGGCTGACAAACAGGGATCGGCATATCTGAAGAGTGCGCTGCTCGCCGTCGCGAAACATTTCAATGCAGATGTGAAACGGCCATTTGCTGAACTGCCCAAGGAAGTTTGCGACGGCTTCTTCCATGGTGTTAGTGGGCAGTTAACCTTTCGTCAGGGCCTTTACTCTTATCAAAGCCCATGGAAGGGTGCCTTGCGCTGGCTGCGAGATCGACTTAATGAAGGCCCCTCCGAAAAAGTCAGAACTACCTTAGAAGAACTCGTTTCGCCGTCAATCTGTCCCGACTGTAAAGGCAGGCGCCTCAGGTCCGACTCGCTCTCCGTGCGTTTGGGCGGCCGGGGCATCGCGGAATACACCGCCCTACCAATCGAGGATTCCGTCGCTGCATTTGACGCCATAAAATTGAATGCTCGCGAGGACCAGATTGCCGGTCAGATCCTTCGCGAAATAAAAAATCGTCTGCGCTTTTTGGAAAGCGTTGGCCTGGGCTATCTCACACTTGACCGTCCATCTTCCACGCTTTCAGGCGGCGAAGGACAACGCATTCGTCTGGCTACACAAATTGGCTCGCAGCTTCGTGGCGTCCTTTATGTCCTCGATGAGCCTTCGATTGGGCTGCACCCTCGCGACAATCAAAAACTGCTCGACACCTTGACGGCATTGCGCGATTTGGGCAACACCGTGCTCGTCGTGGAGCATGACGAAGAAACTATTCGCCGCGCCGACCACGTGGTGGACCTCGGGCCAGGCGCCGGCGCTCACGGTGGTGAACTGGTAGCTCAGGGGACCGCTGCGGATGTCGCCAACAATCCTCGCTCGATCACCGGGCTTTACATCAGCGGCTTGAAAAAGATTGAAGTGCCATCCGATAGACGGACGCCCAATGGTAAGTACCTCATAGTTCACGGAGCGCGTGCCAATAACTTAAAAGAGATTGACGTTTCGTTTCCCCTCGGGTTGTTGACGGTGATTACTGGAGTGTCGGGTTCGGGCAAATCGACGCTGGTGGGCGACATTCTCTATCCCGCGCTCGCACGTCATCTCCACGGCTCGCTGTCGCAGTCTGGAGCCTGCGCAGCCATCGAGGGATTGGAATATGTCGACAAGGTCATCGAGATCGACCAATCGCCTATCGGCCGTACGCCGAGATCCAACCCGGCAACATACACCGGGCTGTTCACACCGCTGCGAGAGCTTTATGCCATGCTGCCGGAGTCTCGCGAACGTGGCTACAAACCGGGACGATTTTCCTTCAATGTCAAAGGCGGTCGCTGTGAAGGTTGCGAAGGTGATGGCATGAAGCGAATCGAGATGAACTTCCTGCCTGACGTTTACGTCCTCTGCGACGTCTGTCGTGGCGCTCGTTATAACCGCGAAACGCTTTCAGTAAAATATAAGGGCAAGTCGATCGCTGAGTTGCTCGACACGACCGTTGAAGAAGCGTTGCCCCTGCTGGAAAACGTTCCGCAGATTCAGCAAAAACTGCAGACGTTGCTCGACGTGGGGCTCGGTTACCTCAAACTGGGGCAATCCGCTACTACGCTCTCCGGCGGCGAAGCGCAGCGCATTAAGTTAGCCAAGGAATTGTCAAAGCGCGCAACCGGACGCACGGTGTACATGCTCGACGAGCCGACCACGGGTCTTCATTTTGCCGACGTGCATAAGCTACTCGACGTCCTTCAGCGGCTCGTCTCCATGGGTAATACGATCATTGTGATCGAGCATAATCTCGACGTTATTAAGTCTGCCGACTACATCATCGACCTTGGTCCGGAAGGCGGCGAACACGGCGGGCGCGTAGTTGCCGCAGGCACGCCGGAAGAGGTTGCGCGTTCGCGCCGATCACATACTGGCCACGTGCTCCGGCCGTTGCTCAATGGCCGCTTCGTTAAAAACGGTGACGGCAATCCTCGCCGCGAAGACAAGAAGATCGCGTGATATACTCCTGCCCGCTGCTGACCGCAAAACATGTCAATCTATGATGATAATTTGCGCCCTCTAAAGTTGGACGCCGTAAAGACCTATCCGCTTACTTCGCGCCCGAGTAAGGTTTCACTCGACGATTTTGCCAGTCCAGTCAAAGACGATGCTTCGCTTAAAGATTTTCTCCTCAGTCTCCCAAACATTCTGGCGGTACAAAGTTTAAGAGAACTTGCCGGCCATATGCGTCGCGCGCGCGAATTGCAAAAACCGATTATCTGGGGCATGGGCGGTCACGTAATCAAAACCGGACTCGGACCCGTGATCATCGATCTGTTGGAGCGAGGTTTTGTCACTGCCATCGCAGCCAATGGCTCAGTGCTCGTCCACGATGCCGAGATCGCAATGGTAGGTTCGACTTCCGAAGATGTCGATGCCACCCTCGGTGAAGGCGCGTTTGGCGGCGCCGAAGAAACTGGCCAGCTTTTGAACCGCGCCGCACAGGAAGGCGCGACTGAGGGACTCGGGCTTGGCGAAGCAACCGCTTGCGCACTGCTGGCCCTCAATCCAAAACATGCAGACTACTCTTTGCTGTGCAGCGCCTATCAATCGCAAGTCCCTTTCACCGTTCATCTGACCATCGGCGGCGACATCGGTCATTTTCACCCGCAGGCCGACGGCGCCGCATTAGGAGCAACCACGCATACTGACTTTAGATTGCTCGCTGAGCTGGTGCGGCGAATGGACGGTGGCGGAGTTTACTTAAACATCGGATCGGCAGTTACTTTACCCGAAGTGTTTTTAAAGGCCGTTACCCTTGTACGCAACCTCGGCCATGGACTTACCGACATCACCACCGCTAACTTCGACTTCATACAATCCTACCGGCCGCTTACGAATGTAGTTCGCCGTCCCACCGCAAACGGCGCCGGACAGGGCTACTCGATTACCGGCCATCACGAGCTCATGCTGCCGCTCCTGGCTGCAGAACTAATCTGCGGGCCCCAGGGAGTAATTGGTTCCTGAGCGAGCCTGAGTGCTGCCGCCAAACGCAGAATCTAGACCCCCTAACCCTGCCCGGAAATTTTTCTTCTTTTGAAACGTTGACAACATCGCAGGCTTTGGATTATTCTCCAAATTGAAATCGGTTTTCAATTTCATTACCGATTTTTGCCTTTTATCCAAACCCGGTTCACTAGAGGAGCAACATGCAAGCAAAAGCCGTATTCACACTTTTCGTTAGACCTTCCTGCAGCCTGCTGCTTGTGGGGGCTTTCCTTTATGCGGCCCAGGCCGGCGAAATAGTCACGCAATCTCAGTTGCGCGGCAAAGTGGTGGATCCAAACCATGCTGCCGTGGCCGGAGTCAAAATCACCGCCTCAAGGAATGGCCGAACCGACTATTCCACGCTGACCGACGCGAATGGAGAGTTTTCCATCTTACTCGAGCCCGGCGAATACACGTTGAGCCTTTCAGCGGCTGGCTTTGCGGAAGCGTCGTTAACCGTTCGCTCTAAGCCAACCAGCTTTGAACCGTTAGAGATCGTTCTCCAGCTTGCCGGGTATAGTGCCACAGTCACGATTACCGACATGGCCGGCTACGACACCGTTACTACCAGCAGCGCTACGAAAACGCTCACTGCACTGCGCGACGTGCCGCAATCAATCACAGTGGTATCGCGGGAGGTGATCGAGGACCAGGCAATGCAAAGTATCGCCGACGTCGTCCGTTATATTCCCGGTATCACTGCCATTCAAGGAGAGAACAACCGCGATCAGATTGTGATTAGAGGAAATAGTTCATCTGCCGACTTCTTTCTTAATGGCGTTCGTGACGACGTTCAGTACTACCGCGACCCGTACAACCTGGATCGGGTCGAGGCTTTGAAGGGACCCAACGCCATGATCTTCGGCCGCGGCGGTGGTGGCGGTGTGATCAATCGCGTGACCAAACAGGCGGGATTCGCTTCGTTAGGAGAGTTGACATTTCAAGGCGGATCTTACAGCAACAAACGGATCCTGGCTGATTTCGATCGACCGTTCAGTAACCGATTTGCCTTTCGCGTTAACGGCATGTACGAAAACTCTGGCAGCTTCCGCAAGCATGTTGATCTTAACCGCATCGGCATAAACCCAACCTTGACCATCGTCGCCGGCAAGCAAACTCAGATCAGACTTGGCTATGAACACTTTCGCGATAACCGAACCGCCGATCGTGGCATTCCTTCGTATCGTGGCCATCCATCGGATGCCAATATTTCAACCTTCTTTGGTAATCCCGACCTTAGCTTCGTGCACTCTCGTGTGAATCTTGTTTCCGCCGTCATCGATCATCAGGTCGGCAACCTCAACATTCGAAATCATACGCTGTTCGGCGACTACGATCGCATGTATCAAAACTTTGTTCCCGGCACAGTGAACGCAGACGAGACTCGCGTCAATCTTTCCGCCTATAACAATGCGACGCGCCGCCGTAACATCTTCAACCAAACTGATCTTACTTATGCCGCGAAAACCGGTTCACTGCGACACACACTTTTAGGCGGAACGGAATTCGGCCGCCAGATATCGCATAACTTTCGCAACACGGGCTTCTTCAACAACACGACAACGGTGATCTCTTTACCTTTTGTAAGCCCTACTATCGATACTCCGGTTACTTTTCGTCAGAATGCGACTGATGCCGATAATCGAGTACAGGCTAACATCGCTGCGACCTATGCTCAGGACCAGATTGAATTATCCCCAAAAGTTCAGGTGCTTGCCGGAATCCGCTTCGATCATTTCCACCTGCGCTTTCACAACAATAGAAGTGGTGAGGACTTAGCTCGCGTCGACGCTTTGCTCTCACCGCGTTTGGGAATTGTTGTCAAACCAAGCGAATCCCTATCGCTCTATGGTAGTCACAGTGTGTCTTACCTGCCGAGCTCCGGCGACCAATTCTCTTCGCTGACAGCAATCACGCAGACGCTTAAACCGGAAAAGTTTGCCAACTACGAATTCGGCGCGAAATGGGACATTCGTCAATCTCTTTCGCTGACGGCGGCGGTCTATAAATTGGATCGCACCAATACTCGGGCAATCGATCCGAACAACCCCGCAAAGGTTGTGCAAACGGGTAGCCAGCGCACGAAAGGATTCGAAGCAGGACTAAACGGTACGATTACGCGCGCCTGGAAGGTAGTGGGAGGTTATTCATACCAGGATGGCCGCGTCACCTCCGCGACGACAGCGGCTGCAAAAGGAGCCCGCTTAGCTCAGGTCCCGCGTCACACCTTTTCGCTGTGGAACACTTACGTGTTCGCGAGGAAGTGGAGAGCGGGCGTGGGGGTTATTCATCGCTCGGATATGTATGCCGCGATTGACGACAAGGTCGTTCTTCCCGGCTACACTCGAGCGGATGCAGCGTTGTACTTTACGGTCAGTGAAAAGATCGGTCTTCAGGCAAACTTTGAAAATGTGTTCGATAACAAATACTTCATCAACGCGGACGGCAACGACAACATTTCACCGGGTTCCCCTCGCGCCGCTCGTGTAGCGTTGACCTGGAAGTTCTAGCATTCCCTTATTCTCCCGCAAAAAAACCGGACCTTGCGCGTTACATTTATCAGAGCCTCTAGGCTATAATCCGACTCCCAAAGAGGAGCCGACTTAGCGAATAAGTAAGAGGTTTTTTGGAAAACTGGATCGCAAAGGTCAACGGTATCAATGCAGCCTGAGAAACTAGCCCATTTTAGAACACTACTTGTCGCCGAGCTCGGTAAGCACAACGCGCACATTCGCGAGGATCAGGCAGCTGCACTCGAAGCCTCAGATAATGACGTCAAAGATACTGTCGACCTTTCGGTGCAGGACGTAAACAAGGAGCTTGCCTTGCGCCTCGGTGAACGCGAATCGCAGATGCTTGCCGATATAGATCAAGCCCTTTTTCGAATCAAGGAGGGTACCTACGGCATTTGCGCTCGATGCGGGAAGTTGATCGATGAACGCCGCCTGGAAGCTCTGCCTACTGCCCGCTACGACGCTGCTTGTCAGGCTTTGATTGAAAGCGCGAACGGTGACGACGAACACGCCACGCTCTAAACCTAAGTCCAAAGTCCAAGGTCCAAAGTCCAAGGTCTGTTTTGCGAAGACTGAAATCCTTCGCTAGAGAATCCCATTACAATCTACGTCGATCATCAAGCTTGCAATCCAGGAGTCCAGTCTAGCTAAACAGACTTTGGACCTTGGACTTTGGACCTTGGACTAGGCCTTGGGATGCGCCTTGTCGTAAACCTGAATTAATTTTTCCATGGAAACGTGCGTGTAGATTTGCGTCGTTGAGAGGCGAGCGTGCCCGAGGAGCTCCTGAATGTCGCGTAAGTCGGCCCCACTGTCGAGCAGGTGAGTGGCGAACGAATGGCGCAGCGCGTGGGGACTGATGTCGTATCTTCCGGCACAGATGCGTATGTACTTTTCAACCACACGGCCCACCGAACGTGTAGTTATTCGGGTTCCCTGATAGTTGAGAAACAGTGGCTCCGGTTCTCGCTCCGAAACAGGTGCCGCATCCAGGAATTTTTCGCGGACCTCCAGATACATTTTTAGAGCTGCCAGCGCCGGCTCGCCAAAAGGCACGATGCGTTCCTTGCGTCGTTTTCCTGTCACCCGAATCAGCCGGTTCTTGAAATCGACATGGCCGAGATTTAATTTGGTCAACTCCGCTACACGCACCCCTGTCGCGTACATCAACTCGAGCATTGCGCGGTCACGTTTGCCCAGGTCCGTCTCGAGATCGGGAGTTTCCACAAACTTAATCGCTTCTTCAATCGACAGGTGTTTGGGAAGTTTCTTTTCCAAACGCGGTGTCGCAACGAGTTTCGCCGGGTTCATATCCAGTGTTCCCTCGCGCACCAGGAATTGAAAAAACGTGCGTAAGGCTGCGAGCTTGCGCGCGATGGACGTTTTCTGCTTCCGGGCCGCGTGGAGCGTTGCCAACCATTCGCGGATGGTGATGTGATCTATGGCGGCGAGAGTGGGTTCTATTCTCTTCCCTGTTTTGGGATGGGCGGGCGCCAGGTAATCGTGAAACTGCTCGAGGTCGCTCTGGTAATTGCGCAGGGTGTGCTCGCTCAGGTTGCGCTCGTAGCGCAGATGCTCGAGAAACTGGGTTAACCGCTGCTCCATAGATTTCAGATCTCAGATTTGAGATCTCAGATTTCAGATTTCAGATCCAAGATTTGAGATCTCAGATCACCACTCATTCGCGGCAACATTCGGGGCCCTCGGCGAATAGTATCCTTTACGCGCTCGCACGCGCACGTCTTTCCGCGATCTTATTCGCAGATCAATCAGATGAAACCGGCCATCGCGGCGCTCCTCTCCCGCGTAATAGCTCAAAACGTATTGATGCGCAAGGTCCGCCGCGATCTGCTCGAACGCCAGATTCAACTCGTTAGTTGTCTTGGGAATGTAAACTGCCCCACCGGTTTGGCCGGAGAGTTGTTCCATTCTGCGCTCTGCCGCCAGCGCGCGCAGGTTAGCGCCGTCGTAGAGTCCCGTTTGCACTATGAAAATCTGACAGTC
>WNFV01017748.1_pt1 | contig 9999 bp, 7 predicted proteins | sample 5400101 | NCBI WGS metagenome assembly WNFV01 (sample SAMN13153361, study PRJNA577476) | soil metagenome | isolation source: 115 cm soil or saprolite under grassland replicate 1 | place: USA:California | collected 2016-06-15 | reverse complement strand
AAGTCGGTAAACCAATTGTGGGCGATGTTCCGAGACGTGATAATTTGGTGTTCTAAGAAGGAGAGCCTGGTATTTCGGTCGAGCACGGGCATCCCTTTGTGATTCGGAGCAAAAACGCTTGCGATGTACAATCCGAGGGTCATTGGAACGATCGTGATAAACAGCAGCGCTTTCGAAAGGTCAAACACAAGAAATGGCAGCACATACCACAGAAAAAAGCCTCCTCCATATAACAACATCTCGCCAGAAATACTCGGGCAAAGGCCTCTTCTCAGTTGCCGAACAAAATATTCGATGTTATTCTTAAATTGAAACGAATAGGCGAGTAAGAATGTTAGCGGAAAGTAGATGTAGGCTTGGTAACGTCTCAAGAGGCGTGCTAAGCCGATTTTCGATAAGTACCGTGTTCGGGTAAACGAGAAAAGCGGAATCTCGATATCAGGATCTTCTCCTTCTTGGTTTGGGTGCGCGTGATGCGCACTATGTTTGATTTTCCACGCATTGTAGTTCATGAATGCAAGTGATGCGCAGGTCATTCCCACCACATCGTTCATAACCTTCGTTTTCAACACCATCATGTGCGCGGCATCGTGCATGTAGCCTCCGAGTTGACTTAAGCACAGCGCCAGCGCCATTGCGAAGACGCTAAACAGAATAGTAGTCTTAGTGACCAGAAGAAAATACCCAATAATAGCCATCGCTGCGAAAACACAGAGCGCGTGCAGCGCATAGAACGTGTATGAGCGCTCAAATAGCCGCGCGGCTCGTACCCGCATTTGCAGTTCTCTGTAGAGTCTCGCACCTTCGAGCAGTGTGCAGATTGGCCTATATGTCGACTCTGCAACGTTCATTGTGCCTAATACCGCGCGTCTTCTTTCTTATTCCATCGATCGAATATTAACTGTTTATACTTCACCTCTGGGTTGCCGCTGAAAATGGATGGATTGCCCGTTCGCGATCGCCTGCTCAGGGATTCGCCAGTATTTCGGCATACCTAATGAGACTGTGCCGGGCACTTCATACGCCAGCGAAACACTTCGTGAACAGTGAGAATGCCGTTGCAACAGGTTGCTAGTACAGGTTTATGCAAATGACGTGTTTGCTACTGTGGCATGACGGTTCTGCAGCCCAAAGGATTTTACTCCCGCCTATTTCCGGTGCCCGCCAGATCGCTCAGTAGGAGCGAAGAGGAAAAGCTCATCAGGCTTGGCGACGCGATGCGCTATAACGTTGAGCGCGAAGGGACACTTACGCCGCGGGTTGGATACACGTACTTCAGTCAGTTCGTTGGCCACGATCTAACTTATGATCCAACTCCCTTAGACAACTTTGCCAAACCAATCCCCGCGCGAGCGCTTGAAAAATGCCGAAGAAGCAGGGCGCCATGGTGTCAGCGCTAAAATAGGCGCTCCTGGGATGACAAAACAAGTCGATCCGTATAGCAGATCGAAAAAATTCGCTGCATACTGGCCATATTGGGCCTGAAATTTTTTGGTTTTGAGACTCATCGAGCTATCGAATGCCACCCGGGACGTGAAGCGGTTTTTGAAGGTCGCCTACTGGGTTTACGGGGAGGATCCGTGTTGGGTCGCGCCGATGTTGATGGATATCAAAACGGTGCTAAGCCCTCGCAACCCTTTTTTCCAAAATGCGGAACTGAAGTTATGGGTCGTTGTTCGAGACGGGCTCGACGTGGGTCGGATTGCTGGGATAATTGATCGGACGTACCATCAAATCCACCACGAGGATGTGGCATTTTTCGGCTTCTTTGAGGTGGCGGACGATCCGGAGGCGAGCCGCCTCCTATTCGACGCGCTTTTCACTTGGGCTCGTCAGCAGAAGATGACGAGAATTTTGGGCCCGATCAATCCTTCGACCAACGGTGAATGTGGTGTGTTAGTGGACGGTTTCGACAAACCTCCGGTGCTTATGATGCCTTACAATCCGCGTTATTATCCGGGGTTGATTTCGGCTGCGGGATTTGAGGCAACCATGGATTTGCTGGCCTATTGGGTTGATCTTTCGGTGAATCCCCACCGCCGGTTAAACCGGATCGCCCCTCGGTTCGGGCGGACGAAACCTTCCTTCGTTATTCGCCGCATGACGCGCAAAACGCTAAATACGGACCTCGTCAAAATACGCGAGATTTATAACGACGCGTGGGATAAAAATTGGGGATTCGTCCCAATAAGCAACGCCGAGGCCAAGTTCATGGCCGAACGTCTCAAGCCGTTTGTCACGGAAGGCATGGCTCTTATGGCCGAGACTGTGGGCGAACCCGCGGCTTTCCTGCTGGCTGTGCTGGATTACAATCAGGCCTTCCAACTACTCAAAGGCCGATTTTTCTCATGGAAGCTGCCGCACTTCCTCTTGTATCTGTTCGGCCGAAAGAAGCCGGACATAGCCCGCATCATGCTCCTAGGAGTGAAGAAGAAGTTTCGCCGCCTTGGCCTTGAGTCTGTGATGCTGGCCGAGGCACTCAAGTTCTGCCTCGAGGCGGGTCATTTGGCGATTGAGGTTTCTTGGATTCTGGAAAACAACTTACCAATCCAGAGCTTGATCAAGATCTTCGGCGGACAAATTTACAAGACTTACCGCATCTACACGCGTCCACTTCAATGACGCGCCGGCGAAGCTGCGATTACAGGGCCGCCTCTAACGTCACAGGGCTTCGGCAGCCCGCCAGCAGGGGCAAGACACCAGTAAAGTTTTTGGGACGCTGGAAAAAGAACCACGGCCAAGAGCCCACCCGCGATTACGTCAACAACGTAGTGGTACCGGCAATAGACCAAAGACACGATGATCAGAACTCCAAGCGGTAGGACCAAATAAAAGAAACGCCGTTCGTATGCGAAGCTGAAGAGGAGACAAAAGACCGTGGCCATCGCGTGGGCCGAAGGAAACGCATCCAGTTTGGGATGTTCCAGCCGGCTCATGATTTCATGCACCGCCCGCGAAATTGGTGTCACCTCAAGGGTTATGCTTTGCCGATCAGTTAGCGCGGCGTAAGGTCCTTGAGCAGGAAGGAGAAAGTAGCCCGCGTAGTTGACGAAGAACGCAAAAGTGATGGAGAAAATAAATAATGTGGCAATCGCCTGGTTTTTTTTCCAAATCATTATGCCCAATACGACGGGCAGAACGTGATAACTGGCGTAGGCCAAGTAGAGTATATCAGTCGCTTCCGGTCTCACGAAGCGCTCCATCCAGACGGTTGGATCTGTTCCCAATAAAGCGCGGTCCGCCCAAATGAGCAATCGATCGCCGTCACACCATTTGCCTGCCGGCAATAAACTGCCCAAGATTTCGAACACGGCCGTCACCGTAATCACGGGATAAAAATTCAGCAAAAGTCGGACGCCCAACGGCAATTTCGCCTCGCGTCGCGACAGCCACACCATCGCCGCGACAATTAGAATCAAAGAGCCAGAACAGATGGCCGGTACGCTCCACCCAACCAGCCGGCCGTTGACCGCAAATGCAGTCGTCAAGATCACGAGGCATAGGGTTGCGGCCGCGTGCGCGAGTTCGAGCGGCCTTAACGACCACGACTGTGCTTCAGTGAGATTTTTGCTCATGACTTTCCCATCCGAATGTTCGAGCTCCCTAGGCTTCAGCTTCGGCGCACGGGCCGGTGCAGATTTAGTTTTGAAGATCGAATACTCCGGGACCGACGGTGGTTTTGGGAAGAGGACGTGCGGGAATTTTCCGACTAGAGCGGAAAAGACGGGACCAATACCTTTGATATAAAAATAGAGCCGCCGCGGACGACATCCGAGCCGTGATTTGAAAGAGTCCGCCGTTTGACCAACGCTGATATATTCTGGTCCGCGGCTCAGGGCATAATCCAGTTGATGGTACATGAGGTTGAAATAAAGATCCGCCTCTGCATTTTCCCGGTAATCAATTCCGCAAAACACGAAATAGAAGGCTCCATGGTCCTGCAGCCCCCAGTTAAAGGCGACGACGCGGTTTTCCCGGCGGACGACGGTGAGGGAAACTTGACTGGGAAATTGTTTGACGAGAGAATGAAAGAACTCGATGGGCAATTGTTCCAGTTTCACGTTGGATTTTTCTACCACCGTTTCGTAGAGGCGATGAACATTCTTGTCGTATAGGCGAAGGATTTCGCGACTATCATGCAGGTGGGCTATGGCGAGCCCAGCACGTTCGAACTTTCGTTGGGATCTCCGGATATCATTCCGGTAATGCGAGTTCAGCGCACCGCAATAGTCGCTGAAGTTCTTGTAATCAGCATGGAACATATAGCTCGCGGGACCTTCCGCGCAGTAGTAGCCGGCGGCTACAAGCGGCTTTAGTACTTCACACGTAACTGCGTCAAATTCCTTGTAAATAATCAGTCGGGCTTTTTCCAATTGCGCCAGATCCCTAGCGAGGACATCATCGAGTAGTTGCAAGACTTGGTCGCTATCTGCGCCTGGTTTTATCACAAAGTGATTCTGACCCAGCGAAACCGGCAATCCGCAAAACAGCGCCTTTATTTTCGCGCATTCTGGAAAATAGCGGCGGACGATCCGGGCGAATTTTTTCATGCGCGCGCTGGCTAGCGTAACCAAATCAACGTTAAACGTACAGGCGCTAGCGCACGCAATGGGGATCGCCTGTTCATTGTAAAAGATTAGGTGCCAAAACCGGTTCTCTTGGGCAAAAGCCTTCTCTACGGCAGAAATGAAACCGGTACTCATGAAGATTCCGGCCCCAGCTGACCGGCAGACTTGGTTCCAATCCTCAAAGGAACACCGTGTGATAGCATCGTAGATTTTGAAGGAATATGCCATCGATCTTTTCGGTTCTACTCCCTGAGAGACAACCGGACTTTTCTCTGCTGTGGTCCGCAAGCGGGATAAGAGTGGACGGCCATCCTACTTGGCCGGACTGTCTTGGAAGCGGAGTTCTTGTTCTCTCGCTCGAACAATTCAGCGTAGGCTCCTAACATCGCGCTATTGGTGTTAAGATCGGCCAGAGCAAAGCCATGCTTGTCTGCGATACTTAAAGCCCTGCGCACATCTTGAGGTTTCACCGAACCAATCCGATCGTGGACGCGAATTCCTTCTAGTCCCATCAAGATTGTTTCTGCCATGCATGGAAAAACATGTCCCTTTCGTAGCGGAATGGCTCCGAACTTTAGGTCGTCGTTATAAGGTAGTTTCACGATGGCCCCTTGGATCAGCAGCACGTCGGGCCGTTCGCGTTTAACCTCCTCTGCGACGTCGGACGGTAGAGAAATGTCGCAAATGATAACTGGTCCCGGTCCCAGATGACGTGGATAGATCAAGGGATCCGGGGTGTTGGAGGCTGTGACGATGATAGAGCAATCAGAAATATCTTCGATTGTGTCCGTGACGCGGACGGATGCATGTGTCTTTGCCTGTTCGATCAGCTTTAGCAAACCTTCTAGCTTTGGCGACGCGAGGTCGCGAACCACGAGAACAAGGCTCGCAACCTTCGGCGCAATCATGAGCGCATACGTGCTTGCGATGTTTCCGGTGGCGCCGACCACGGCGAGGCGGACGCTCGAAAGTTCGATTGCCTTTTTCCGCGCAGCTCGGTGGATGGCATTGAGGCCCATGCCGACCGTCAGCGCATTACCCGAAGTTAATGCGATTCCGCGCGTCCTAACGCGCAAGCAATTGGCTGTAACAATGGATGTGTATCCGCCAAAGCCGATTACGTGACAGCCTTCGTCTCGTGCTAACGTGACGCCTTCTTCGATTTTTCTTAGGATCCATTGTGAGTCTCGGTTTTTCATGGCGTGCATGATTTGCCGCGACGTCAGGTCCAGTCCGATAAAACTCAAGTGCACTTCTTCTCCGGTTCGCGAGCGGACGTTTACTTGGTCAAATATTGTCGGGCTGCACATTCTTGCGCTCATATCCAAGTAGTTCTCTAACTCGTGAGAGTCGAAGCCTTTTAGCGAAGGCTCGCAAATGGTAGCCTGTTGGTCGAACAATAGGTGGCCAAGAAAAGCAACCCGCCGGTGGGTGTGGGGAGGCTCTTGTCGGTACCGCTTCGGCGCATGTCTATAGTCCACAACGGGTCCCGGAGGTAATCCGATTTGGAACCTTGTTAAATGTCCGACATCTTCGGCTTTCAGAGCCTGGCAAAGCCACTTCGTTGCCTCGATGAATTTCCTAAGATCCCCTCGCTCCACATAGGCCGAGGGTTCCAAGCGAAGCGTCAGCGGATGGCTCAGGGTCGGGGCAATGCGAATCTTGTGGGCATTTAGCAAGTATGATGCGGCAAGGTAGCCGAGATGTTGCTGTTGCGAAAGCATTCGCAGTGTATAAGAACGGCTGTACCGGTTATCGTGTAGCTCTAGCCCGACCATTAGCCCAGCTCCGCGGACATCTTTGATCTGTCTTGGAAATTGGTGTTGGAGCTCCTCTAATTCCTTGATCAGGAAGTCGCCGCTTTCCCTGCACCGCGCAGGGAGATTGTCACGGTCCAGAATCTTCAACGCTTCGAGCGCGATGCCGCAACTGAAATCATCTTCGGCAAACGTCGAGCTGTGTTTCACGGAAAACTCTTCCACGTAACGCTCGCGCCGAACCAATAGCGCACCGATCTTCGCTAGCCCACCCCCCAGAGCTTTCGACAGACAGATATAATCAGGCTTGATCCCAAGTCTCTCGCCAGCCAGAAAAGTTCCGGTGCGTCCCATCCCAGTCTGAATTTCATCGACTACCAGCGGAATATCATTTTCCCTACAGACTTTCGTGATCCACGAGATGAAGGCGGCAGGCAACGGAATGATTCCGCCTTCGCCCGTGATAGGCTCGATGAAAACCCCGCTGACTTCGTTAACGGATTTGAGCTCTTCTTTCCAGGTCGCAGGGTTCCCAGGATCCAAGAAATGCACGGGCGGGCCACAGTCTTTGTAGGCGTCGCGGGAAAAGCGCCTTTCACGGCCCAGAAGACTTTGCGGGGGCGTTCCAACAAACAGTGTTCCACGGCGGCCTCGACTGTTTCAGCACCCGAATTAGTAAAAGTTACAATGTAATCTCCCAACCGTCGACAGAGTTCTTCAGCCAGCCGCGCGGCCCCTCCCCGACACGAGGCTTGGGCAAGCATCGGAACCTCCGCTTCTAACAGACCTCGCGCCGTAGCAACCAGCTCCGGATGGTTGTGCACGAAAAGGTTTGCTCCATAGCCGCCCAACAAGTCCAAGACGGGAACTAGCTTACCATGCAAACGACGCCAGAGGTGATCGCCGCTCGCCCGCTCATATGTGACGTCCAACCGCAGGGCCCGAAACAGGGGTACCAAGCCTGGCCTACAGAACTGTTCGTATTTGTTGTCCACGTGGAACTCGTTTGCGAGACCTAGGTGCCTTGTCTCGGCGCCAGAACTGGTCGCTTTCCAAGTACAGGGAGCGATTCATTCAATTTGCCGAGCTGAACGTTATGAACCCATCGAACATGACTCCCGTACCGTAGTGCATCACGAACGGGACTAGGATGGAACGGGTTCGCCAGGTCATTACTCCCCAAATGACCCCCATGATTACGGCCGAAGAAGTTTCTTCAACGGTTTTGGGCATGCTGACAGGGTTTCCCAAATGAATGATCGCCGATGGAATTACCTGCACCAAGATCGAAACCGGGACACCTACTGCGGTCTCTGTCCCAAGCTGGATGAAGCCTCGAAAGAAAAACTCCCAGCCGATGTAATATAAAAAATAACACGCCGAATAGAAGGCAAAGACCTTCACGCTGTGGCTCTGTACCAAGTATTTGGAATAGGGAAAAATCGCACGTTGATCCGAATGATGCGAGTAAATGAAGTAGAGCAGTGCGGCGATCAACACCTGACAGAACACAGCAAACTTCAGAACGCTGTAGTTGGTGGGAAAGCGCAAGCCGTAATTGCTGGGAGATTCTTTCAAGATACGTACGACGACCAGCATCGGGAGAACAAAAAAGCAAACAAAGGCGAACCCGAACATGTAGAAAATCCGGTACATGTCGTATGGACTTGGACCGGCGGGCGTACCAGCCGGGTGGTACGCCGTCATTCCTCCTCCGAGCGATGTTACCTCCAGGTGAAAAACTGCATCAAAGTGTTTCGGATCGCCCCCGTAGCAGAACAGGATCATGAACAAAACCGAAGTAAAGAGCACTATGACGGGCCGCTTGCGCCCCCGTACCATGTGCCGGAATTCTACCCACCAATGGTTCCTTATTACTGAACAAGAGTTCGCGTTTTGATGCAGCGGCCGTAATCTGTTTAAGAGCGGCGTCCTCATACGGGTTATACCTCTTGAGGCTGCGCATCGATGCGAGCCCAGGACCCGCGGAGCCGAGGGATGTCGTAGAACCAGGTGTTGAATGTCTTGTGCAGCAAGTAGACGATCAGGACCGCGAAGACAAATGGGTAGCGATAGCGAATTAGATTTCCGAGCAGCTTTCTCACTACAATGAACGGAGAATACAGCCGTCGCTTCGTTTCGATGTACCGATAGTAAAATTGAGATGCCGTGAAATTTTGTAAGCGTATCGTCAGATCATCGCAGTTATAATATTGCCAATCCGGCTCGAAGATTCTTTCGGAAGCTTTAAGGCGATCGTATAGCGGAGTGCCGGGAAAAGGAGTGGCGATGAATGGGACGAGCACATCAATGCTCGATCGACGGTACAATTCTACCGTCGCATCGAATGATTCTTCGGTATCGTTGTCGAGTCCGAATAAGATATTGACTTGGACTATGGGAATGTATCTCTTGATCTGCTCGATCCGTTCGATGGTCGTCTTAATCACTGAGTCGCTTCCCTGCAATGCATTCTTCTTATATCGAGTGGTCAAAGACTCGATGCCTATCTCGACGCCTATGCACCCACTATCTCGCAGCAGTTCTAGGTATCCATCTTGGAGCAACCAAACGATGCTGGACTCCATTAGATATTTCTTTTTCAACGGAACCATCCGTTTGAGAAGTTTCGCCGTAAACGGACGGTTCACACCGAAGTTTGGATCGCAGAAAACGAAGAAGTCGGACTCCAGGTCGCGTACGTCTTGGATTACGTCATCCACGTTCCGCTTGTAGTAAGTCGAACGCGCGTCGGTGCAAAAATCGCAATCGTGAGGACAGCCGAGCGACGAGAGCAAAAGAGGAATTTTCTTGTTACCATAGAACCGCTTGATTTCACGAAAGGACGGGATCTCCTTCATCTCGGGCGAAGCCACGATACGACCGGGGATGGTGTTCGGTCCGACCCCGCCTGCCTCAATTTCGCCGAGGGTGCTGCGCCAACTCGCCTCGTCGCAGCAATCAAACACTAGGTCGGCGTGTTGCGCTGCCTCCTTCGCGCAACCCTTGGTATGGGGGCCACCTATGATCACGATCTTGCCCGCTTCCCGGAATCGGCGGGCAGCCTCATAGCCCCGGGCGCTTAGAAAGGTATAAATTCCCAGCGCAACCACGTCGCATTCATTTGAATAATCGATCTCGGCGAACTCGAGGAACGAGACCTCTGCTTTCCATCCGGAACGCTCGGCCCAAACCGCAAGGATCGGCGGCATGAGGCTGTTGATGGACGAAGAGGACGAGATCCCCATACGGTGCTCACGTAACTCGATCACCCAAATTTTCATGACCGGCGGTGGACTTCACCTCTGGGTTGCTGCTGAAAATGGATGGGTTGCCCGTTCACGATCGCCTGCTCAGAGATTCGCCAGTGTTTCGGCACACCTAATGAGACTGTGCCGGGCACTTCATACACCAGCGAAACACTTTGTGAACAGTGAGAATGCCGTTGCAACAGGTTGCTAGTACAGGTTTATGCAAATGACGTGTTTGCTACTGTGGCATGACGGTTCTGCAGCCCAAAGGATTTTACTCCCGGCTATTTCCGGTGCCCACCAGATCGCTCAGTAGGAGCGAAGAGGAAAAGCTCATCAGGCTTGGCGACGCGATGCGCTACAACGTTGAGCGCGAAGGGACACTTACGCCGCGGGTTGGATACACGTACTTCAGTCAGTTCG
>WNFV01010657.1_pt1 | contig 10000 bp, 11 predicted proteins | sample 5400101 | NCBI WGS metagenome assembly WNFV01 (sample SAMN13153361, study PRJNA577476) | soil metagenome | isolation source: 115 cm soil or saprolite under grassland replicate 1 | place: USA:California | collected 2016-06-15 | reverse complement strand
CCGGTCTGCGATTCCCCGCCTCAGACTTCGCAATGTGTTGCTGAGCAGCGCACGGTCTGCGTCAGGAAGATCGGGCGTGTGGTCGCGGCGCTCAACCAGCCATTGAGCTTCCGCGACTCGATCGGTGAAGTGCGGCGTTGCAATATCGACTTGGCGCATGCCGGCATGCAGCCGCTTGAGCGTGTGTGCGTACTCGGCTGGCGCGATTTCTCGCGGCGACACAGGTTCGTAGTAGGCCCACAGCGTGACCACGAAGCCGTCACGCACGTAGACGCGCGGCTCCACGCGAGGCTCAAGCGCAGCCACTGGGCTCTCGGTTTTCGCGAGTCGTTGCGCAAGCTCGACTTCGAACGCTGCGCCCGGCTGATGCACGACGCTCGCGACGCGAACAACGACGTCACACGGCAGCAGGCGCAAAACGATCCGGTTCGAGTCGTGAAGCACAATCGCGTCATCGACCGTCAGGCCAAGCGCTGAAGCGCTCGACAGAGCCGCAGCCACCGCACGCGGAACTTGTGATGCCTGCATGGTCGCCTACCCTCGCTGCATCGTGCCGGGAGAATCTCCGTAGTTCGGGTAACAGGTTGCTATTATAAACCTTCAGATAGCCCGGTTCAAGTTTCATTTAAGGCTCTGTGGAGCCTTTGGGAGAGCGCGCAACGCAGTTAAGCTGCACGTTCGGTATAACTTGGGTCTAACGGTGTTATACCGCGCGGCCGTTCTTGGAGGGATCATATAGATGTGGAAAAAGTGGTAACCACAATCCCTGCCAAGCAACATCGGAATATGTGTCGGATATGTCGTGGTGAGGTGTGCTGCTCGATCCATGGCTACTGCGATTGAGAGTGTCAGCAACAGCGTATCGAGCTATTTGGGATCGTTCAGATGCGAAGCCTCCATCTCGAAGCCGCCCGATTTGTTATCACGGAAGCGCTCTTCAGTAGAAAGTAGCGCATGTTCAAAACGTGTCAGTCGATGCTGTCGATTTCAAACGATGCCGAACGACTAGCTCATGTCAAGAGTAAAAAGAGGCGGGAGTCATTCCCTGCTTCAAGCAAAAAGGAGCGACAGCGATGCGAGCCATGACCTTTCAGACAGCCACCGCGAAGACGGTATCTCGAACCCGTTCACGCGTGTTGAACATTGCGCTGTGGACACTTCAGGTGCTCCTGGCGACGGCGTACCTGGCGCACGGCTGGATGATGGTGTCGCCACCTCCAGAACTGCTTGCGCTGATGAATGCGCAGTTGGGAGAAGGGTTCCGCCTGTTCATCGGAGGAGCAGAATTGCTGGCGGCGGCCGGTCTGATCTTGCCGGGTATCACCCGTATTCTGCCATCCCTGACCGCCCTGGCAGCAGCTGGCTTGATGATTGTGATGAGCAGCGCCACCGTTTTGCATGTGGTGCGTGGTGAGCGCGGGAGCGCGGTCGCTGCTGCGGTGCTCTTTGTCCTTGTGACGATCGTGGCCTACACTCGCTGGAAGGTACAGCCCATTGCAGGGCGAAAGCACGTATAACCATCGCGCGACTCGGGCGTGTTTTGGATGAGCAATGCCGCCATGCCGCTCTACAGTACGTTGAAGCCAGTTTGGATCAAGACCACAGGAGGTCGAAATGTCGGTATCAGTGCTCTATATGTCGATGTCACTCGATGGGTACATCGCGGGTCCGAACGACGAATCGAGCAACCCCGGCGGCGACGGCTTCATGCGGCTGCACGAGTGGATCGTCACTCCGGACGGGGAGTTCGGCCGGCCAGAGGGGCCGGCCGGACAATTGTGGGACGAATGGAACGCGGCCGGCGCGGTGCTGGCGGGTCGGCGTACCGTGGAGCAGGTCGATCACTGGGGCGGTGACCATCACGGTGTCCCGATCTTCGTGCCCTCTCACCGGCCGCCCGGCCCGTCCGTCGCGAACTACCCGCTGGTGACATACGTGACCGATGGGATCGCGAGCGCGATGGCACAGGCAAAGGCCGCCGCCAAAGATCGGAACGTGATGGTGCATGGCGCGTACACGGCGCAACGGGCGCTCGAGGCCGGGGTGCTGGATGAGTTGCAGATCCATCAGATCCCAGTGCTGTTCGGCGGCGGCCGTCGGTTGTTCGACGTGTTGCCGTCGCGCGTCGAGCTGGAGATCGTTCGGGTGATCGACACCCCGGAGGCCACCCACATCCGCTACCGCGTCCGTCGCTGAGTCCTGACCTCGCCAAGCGCCAGCCGAAGCGTGACCTGGCCGACAAACACCAACGCAGGGTCTTTCAACTCGGCTGGCGCCTGTTGCACGCCTGATTTCCTTGGGCGCCTGACCTCGGCCGCAAACGTGGCCCGGCAGCGTTCGCCAGAGTGGATACCACCAAACTTATCGTGCGGCGAGGAACTCGAGCACGCGCTGGATCAGGAGCGCCGACGCCTCCGCATCATAGGACGGCAGTGAGCTGTCAGCAAAGGAGTGCTGGTCGCCGGGGTAGAGAAAGAGTTCCGCCTGGTCGGCTTCTGCGACGAGTGCCCGAGCGGCGTCGATGTCACCCTCGCCGACGAAGATCGGGTCGGCGTCATCCCATGCACCTGCACCGGCACACCCTTTGGCCACTCTGAAGAGAACTCCGCGACCGGCACGCAGGCATAGAACAGCAGCGCCCCGCGCGCCCCGGCGCGAGTTTGGGCGAGCATTTGCGCCGGGAGTACACCGAATCATTGCTCCTAGCAATTTGCCGGCCAGTGTTTCGCGCTGATCTGCGCTGGCTGCGGCGCGCGAGCGACGTGGACGGCGTCGGGCGCAGCGTGTGGTTCGGCTCTGTTCATTGCTGCCGATTAATTCGTTTGAAGCTGTCGAAATAGTGGTTCTGCCCCTCGTCTTCATACTCGCTGCTTACCGAGATGTCACCTGCCGAGAGCAGCCTTCGGTACTCTGCCGCGCCAAGTGATCGTGACTCCAGCCCCGTCATCGCATCATTCCATGCCACTGGTTCAGCCGGCGACGTGAATAACAGGCGGCCACCAGGCACCAGTATATCGGCCATTCTTCGGAGGAGCGACCGCTGCGCTTCTGGCAGGAGCAGAAATAGCAGCCCCCACGCGAGGACCCCATCGAACATTCGGTTGAAGAACAAGGAGTCCTCGACTGATTCGCACGCGACCGGTGTTTCGGGGAGGTTGTGTCGGAACGCCTCGACCAGGGAGGGCGCTGCATCGATGGCGTAGACGTTCAGGCCTTCGCTGACCAGAACCTTGGTAATCGGCAGGCCAGACCCGCAGCCTACATCGATGACAGCGGCCCCGCGAGGCAGCGTGCGGGCCCACTCGCGCACCAGCCTCGCACCAATGGCGGTCGAAGGCGCGCGGCCCCGACCGGCAAGGAATGCAGCAGCGACGCTTTCATATCCATTGGATGGGTCGATCATTGATACAACCAGTTCGGTCGATATAAGGGCCTTACGCTATGTTGAGCTGCGAGATGCCTTGCGTGCGAATACATCAAACGTCATATTAGGCGTCCTGCGGCAAGGTCTGACTGCGGATACCCGCATCCAGCTCGTAGAGGAGCGTCTCCAACCTCGTCTTGCCCGCTTGACGAGCGGGCATCTGCAGCAAGACCTCGCGTACTTCAGCGGGGGCGTGCTCAATCGCCCAGCGAACCTCTGCGTCACCGATACTTGGGTCGCCGCCGTGGTCGAGCTCAAGCGCCAGTGCGGCATAGGCCGCAGAACCGACAATGTGCTTTGTCTGATGGACATCTGCCAAGGGATGTGTGTAGGCGCTCGCCGCCGACGCTCCTGCGGCGCGAGCGGCGGCAGCCGCAGCCCCATCGCCGGCCTCACGTGCGGCGACATGCGCCTCCAAGGCAAGCGAACGCAACCGAGCGGTGCGCTTACCGCCAGCGGCGAACTCCCGGATGCCTTCAATCGCCGCACGGGGCCGCGCATCTGCATTAGCGCGCGTCTCATACACTGAAACTGCCCGCTCGGCGCAATCCGCAGCCAAGCCTCCAATCACCCTGAGTGACTCCAGGCTCAGCGTGAAGTATTTAGACTCACGATCCATCTCTCACCTCCGAACACCACGAATGCTCGAGAGCCACACGCTTTCGCCAAGACCATAGGTTCCGGCGACACTGGTCAGTGTGCAGGAGGCCAGCCTGATGTTGCTCCTACACCCGCTCAAGCGGTCGATAGGGTGGCTGGGGCAGCTCAACGCCAATCAGGTCGCCAGCTTGCACCTCACCACTCGCCAGCACAATCCCCATCACACCGGCCTTGCGGATGAGATTACCCTGCGCATCACGCCCAAGGACTGCTGCCTTCAAGCCCCATTGGAAGTAGTCAAGCTGGTCACAGGGATTACGGAGCCCGGTCACTTCGACCACTGCACGCGCACCGATACGCAGCCGCGTACCAGTCGGCAACCCCAGCAAATCAATGCCACGCGTGGTGATGTTCTCGCCCATATCCCCCGCCATCACGCTGAAGCCGGCAGCCCGCAATTCGTCATGTAACTCTGCGTGGATGAGATGCACTTGACGCAGGTTGGGCTGGGTCGGATCGGCCGCGACCCGGGAACGATGCTTGACCGTCCGGCCCATATGCGCGTCGCCCGCGACGCCGAGCCCAGCCACGAGCCGGATACTGGGGTGATTTGGTTTGCTAAATGTGTGCGTTGGGCTGCGACTGACCGCCAGTATTACCCCACTCATCAGCCAACACTCCTTTCTCGTGACGCACTGCTGCCGACCACACCGCACCGTGCTGCTAGTGGACCGCTCGCATTCCCAGGTGTGATCGAGCTGACTGTTACCGGTATCTTTTTGAAGGATCGGCTTCTCGGTTCAAGTGCGTTCAAGCGGGTCGTTTGGATGGCTTCCACCGATCGGATCAGCCCATTTTACGGCGCGTTCGACCGTCGATTGAGGCCATTCTGCTCACGGCCAGAAGATATCGGTACAGTTAGCTCTCAGAAGTATACTCTATGTGTGCGCGAATATGACGCGGCGGCCCAACGGTGAGGGTTAGTGGCGGCGGGTGAGAACCAACTTGGGCGACAGAAAAAACTCGATGCCAGAAAACGCTCGAAAACGGCGACGAACCCCCCCGCCGTCCACTGCACGCTTTGTTGAGCGTACTGGCGGGGCTGGGGGCGGCGTGGTGAGCGTCCCCTGGACAGGGGTTGACGGCCACAGCACAATGGGTCTTGTCGGCGCATTTTTTGGAACTTGCCGACCGACAAAGCAAGCTAGCTCACCCAGCGACTCGGGGATGATAGCGAATAACGATAATAATATATTGACAAACGATAAATCATGTGTTACAGTATAACAATCGATTAGTTCTACAGTTGGAGTTGTTTGAAAAATAGCTGATTGGAATGCCAACGAGTTTTCAAATACGCCACCAGCGGATGGCTTCCTGTAGGCATATTTTGCTAAGTCCAACTGTAGTATTACCAAATGAGGTATTTATGAAACTAAAACGAGGTTCAACATTATTCTTAAAGGTAGTCATTTTACTTATCGCAATCGGCGTGCTTGCCGGTATGATTAGGTTTCCTCAAACTGAAGGGAGAGCTACCAACTTAGATCTTATCAGTATTTATACAGATCCGCTTATTATCTATGCTTATATAGCTTCAATCCCATTTTTTGTTGCGTTATATCAGGCATTTAAGCTTTTAGGCTATGTTGATACCAATAACGTTTTTTCTCAACGAGCAGTGAAAGCAGTGAGGAATATAAAATACTGCGCAATCACAATCAGTGGCCTCATTGTACTAGGAATACTTTACATACGGTTATTTGTTAACGGTGACGACCCAGCAGGTCCTACTGCCTTGGGCATTTTTACTACTTTTGCTTCTATAGTCATCGCAACTGCTGCTGCTATTTTCGAAAGACTGCTCCAAAATGCCGTAGATATAAAATCAGAAAATGATTTAACTGTATGAGGTACAATTATGGCAATCAAAATAAATATCGATGTAATGCTTGCTAAGCGAAAAATGAGCGTTACTGAACTTACAGAGAAGGTTGGTATAACCATGGCTAATCTTTCCATCTTGAAAAATGAAAAAGCAAAAGCTATCCGTTTTTCAACTTTGGAAGCGATTTGCAAAGCCTTAGATTGTCAGCCTGGAGATATTCTGGAGTACAAAAGTGACTAGCTTTCTGACTTCAAAATGCCTAGCTGGTAGCGGTATCTTCTGAAGAATGCAAGATCAGATACATGTTGGCGATATCCGTTAACCGTGACCATCCGCGCCAGAGAGTGGTAATACCGGGTTCACCGTCGCCAAGAGCCCTAAAAACCCGCCAAGCTGTGCGATCCAGCGCACGGCTTGACGTGCGGAGGGCGCGACCGCTGGAATGGTCGGTGAGCGATGGATGGTGGTAGAGAGCGCTTTCCATTCGTGCTCAGCCAGAATGGTGGTACACGGCGCAGCGGGCGTCTGCCGATTGATATGCGTGAGCCAGAACAAGCGCCAGGCGACGACGCCCATCAGTGCCAAGTATGGCTTGAGGCGCTCGGCCTCTTCCAGCCGACCGTCTTCGACGCTCCAGCCTGACTTAAGAATCGTATGCCACGACAGGGTCCCTGGCCACACACAGGAGTAGCCAATCCGTTCAGTTGCATCTAGCCAGGTCGCAATCGCCACGTTGGTCAGCAGCAGCCAATCGAGTGACTCGACCCCTTCGGGCGGCCGCTCTTCGTGCAACCAGATCGCCCACACTGGCAGTGGCTCCAACCAGATCCCCGGATCGTCAGCCGCTCGCCGCGGTGGTTGCAGGGTGATGTGCGCGACACGCACAAGCTACTCGGCACGCCGTGCCGGCTTTGCGTCTCGCGCGGCCACCTCGACCGTGACCGTTCCGACCACCGCCTGCGTGGCCATGTGTGCCCACAGCAGCTCGGCTTCGCCCGACAGTCGCCGATCCTGCGCTGCACGGATGACGTATTCGGCGGAGAGCTCGTCCGCTTCAGCCAAAAACTCAAAGATGTCGGCTTCCCGAGAAGGCAATCGTGACCAGGCGCACCTCGCTGGGGGTCATACTCACACGCTCACGCAGCGCCGAGAGCCACTTGTGGCTTTCTTTGTCGGCAATCGGGCGCTGCTTGGTCCGCTTGGCAGCACGCTCAGGCTCAGGGCGCGCCCAAATCTGCTGATCGAGCAGACCCAGCGGCAGTCCCTGTGGCGTAAACGCGAGGGTCGAATGCATCACCAAGCCACGTTGTCCGCCACCGATCGGTCCCAGCCCACTGGTTGCTGGATGATGGGTGTCGTTGAGAAAGGTGGTGTCCTCTCTGGCCAGGATGAGCGGCGCATGGGTGGCCATGCGTTCGAGTGTGCGCTGCTGGTGCGGCAGCAAGATCTCGGCTGGCAGCGCACGCTCTCTGGCGAAAAACGCGTAGGCCGCCTTGGTATGGTGCCAATCGGCGCTGGCCTGATTGATCGGCGCGGCGGGCTGCGCCCCGAAGGCTTCCGCCATGATCAGCAACCGTCGATTCAAGCGCGCGTCACCGAGATCCAATCCGTGGAACTCCCGTACACTCCATCCTGCATCAACACGCTCGGTCATGTGCTCCTCCACCTCGCTATTTGCTGCTTGAGGAGGAATTGTACGCATGGATGCCTGCATCGTCACATCAGGCACAGGGAACGCCTTTCCGAAAGATACCGGTAACAGTCAGGTGTGATCGAGCGTGTGCAACGCGCGAAACGTGAGGAGGGTTGATGGGAAGCCACCCAACGAGTGGCGTATCAGCCGCCACGGCGATGCTGCTTGCCTATTTCAAGTGACGCTGGAAGAACGCATCCCACGATTCAACTTCGGCCGCTGGGATGTCTGTGTGGCCTCCCGAGTTGATATGCATCGATTTGTCGGAGCTGCTAAACGCATTGAACAGTGCGATGCCATAGCCTCGGCTACGAATCGGGTCGTCCCATTGAAAGGCGAAACGTAGCGGTATTATAATTCGCTGAGCAGCGCACCGTAATGCGACGTGATCTGGATGCAAGTGCGCGAGGCCAAGCACGGCACACTGAAAGCGTTTCTCCTCAGCCAGCAGCGGCACGCCAATCCACGTACCTTGCGAAATGCCCCAATAGCCGACCGAATCAATAGCTGGCGCAAAACACGCAAGTGTCATATCAAGGGCAGCTTGCCACTCGGGTACGGCTTGAGCCGCCAGCGTGTCCAGAAACACGATTTTCTCTCCAGCAGTTAACGACGGCGCGCTCACATCATCGCTCCGCAGCCGGCGTTCCGTATTCAGGCGTTCTGCTTCCGCTGCTTCACGCGTGATCCGCTCACCGTGCTTGGGAGCATCAATTGCCAGACTGGTCCAGCCGAAGCTCGTTGCGTAACGGATGGCTCGGTCACGAATGCCCGGCGTCTTCTTGTGTTGCGATCCGCCATGCCCCAGGGCAATCAATGTCCGAGATTCGAGCGGTGCGCTGGGTTTCCAAAGCACACACGGAACGGCTTCACCAGCGACATCGACGCTGAAATCGATCTGGAGAACGTCGTGCTCCACGTATGTGGTTTTGCTCATGTGGAGACTGTGGTTCATAAAGGAAATCTGCCGCCAAACGTCTTATGCCATGGTGCGGACAGCGTCCGCACCGATTGGCCAATGCCCTTGCAAGAATTGATCGGTAGCCGCGAAGAAACGATCAGGAGCGTCCAGCCACGGCAAATGGCCTACACCATCCATCACCAGGAGCCGCGCGTTCTGCAGAGTTGCCGCCCACTCCTGTGAGGCCGCCAGGAGGATCGTATCCTCAGTTCCATGAATGACAAGCGTCGGTGTGCTGATATGCGCCATGGTGCGGCGCCAATTCCAGTTCCCGAAATCGCTCCACAGCACGCGAAAGAACGCTTGCACATTGTCGGGCCATTCGTTGGGGAAGCTACACGGGTCGTTGCGCATCCGTGTGATGGCTGTTGGATCAGCTAGCCGTTGGGGAAAGTACACATGATTGTAGGCTCGACAATAGCTTGCGCCATCACTGATGTCGGTTCCCGCCTGACGCATCTTCTTCAATTGCTTCTCACCCGCCCGATCGATGCGTGCGGCAGCGCGCGCCCGTAGCGCGGCGGCTTGGGGGTCTTTTTTCGCACTGAACAGGCTGCGCTGGAGCGGCAGCGCGCCGATGAGCAGCAGCCGAGTGACCTGCTCCGGATAGGCTCGCGTATAATGCGCCACCACAGTGGCCAGATACGACCATCCGACCAGGCAGAACTGGCGCAGCCCCAGGTGCTGCCGCAGGGCTTCCAAGTCCTCGACTTCCTGGCGCAGCCCAATCTTGGTCTGATCGGTCACCCTATACGAGCCACCGCGGCCACGCGAGTCGTAGAACACCAGCGTGCGTCCGGGAACCAGCGGCTCCCAATCACGATCGAGCCAACAGGCGCCGGGGATGAGGATGACATCAGCACCAGTGCCAAGCGTGCAATAGCGAAGTCGCAGGCCATCGTCAACAGGCAGAAACTGCTCGGTGCGCGGCATGATTCCTCCTGGCTATACCTGATCAGCCACTGCGCCATCATACCACACCGGTATCGCGTGATGCATTGATGGATTGCCGTCCAACGCCCTGCGCTTCAGCTGCGCCGCACCGATAGAATGGGAATGCAGCTACGCACAAACCAGCAGCCAAAATAGCTCGGCTCTTGTCGACGCGGAGTGCTGTTGGCTGCAACCGTTGTTGGGCGGCGATTTGTGACTTTTCCTTCGTAGTTATGCTGTTAGTTGTCTCATGGTGGCCAAACTACTTATATGGCCTTTCGGATTGGGCGAACATTCCGCAGTATTGAAGGAATACTGAACATACGCAGCTCATGATTCAATTTTGACGCCGTAAATCCCCATAGAGCACCCTTGAAGTCTATCAGTGCAGCTGCGGCAAAAGGTTCTCCCAGTTCATTTGCGAGGTAGCATGAATCTTTTATTGGAACAGCTACTGGATTGCAGCGAATTGCGCCTGTCACACGAGCATTCGTTATCTCG
>WNFV01010647.1_pt1 | contig 10004 bp, 9 predicted proteins | sample 5400101 | NCBI WGS metagenome assembly WNFV01 (sample SAMN13153361, study PRJNA577476) | soil metagenome | isolation source: 115 cm soil or saprolite under grassland replicate 1 | place: USA:California | collected 2016-06-15 | reverse complement strand
GAGAATTGCTTTGTATCCGTTCGGGCGGTTTACTGAGTAGGCCACCCTGACGTGCGTGCGCTCATGGTGCAGGGAACATCGAGCTGGGCGGGTAAGAGCCTTATCGCCACAGCCCTGTGCCGCCACCTTGCCCGGCAGGGCCTGCGAGTGGCGCCGTTCAAGGCCCAGAACATGTCCAACAACGCGCGTGTCGTAGAGGGCGGCGAGATCGGGGCCGCACAGTACCTCCAGGCTTTGGCCGCAAGAACCGCCCCCGATGTCCGGATGAACCCAGTACTCGTCAAGCCGGAAGGGATGACGCGTAGCCAGGTTGTGTTGCTGGGAAAGCCGGATCCTGAAATCACGGCGCGGCCATGGCGGGAACGTGCTCCGCGCCTCTGGCCGACGGTCTTGGAATCGCTGGAATCGCTGCTTGCCGCCTATGACGTCGTGGTCCTTGAGGGCGCGGGAAGTCCTGCGGAAATCAACTTGATGGACGTCGATATGACGAACGCTCGTGCAGCTGCCGCGGCAGACGCTTCGGTACTCCTTGTGGCTGATATCGATCGCGGAGGTGCCTTCGCACATCTCTACGGGACCTGGGCGCTGGTACCTAGCGAGGCGAGACAGCGCCTTCGCGGTTTCGTCCTCAACAAGTTCCGCGGCGACGTCTCGTTGCTGGCACCTGCTCCAGAGCGAATCTCCAAGGCGACCGGGATCCCGGTGATCGGCGTGGTTCCCTGGTTTCAGCACGAGCTGCCGGACGAGGATGGCGCTGGCAAGCCTGGAGTCAGCGGCCCTCCTCCAACCAGCGTTGTAGCGGTGATTCGCTATCCCTTTGCTTCCAACCTCGATGAGTTCAAACCGCTGGAGCAGGTGGCGGCGGTGCGCTGGGCGCAGGCGCCCGAAGACCTGGACGGCGCCGACCTGGTCATCCTCCCCGGCTCGAAGCATGTAGCAAGCGACCTCTTATGGCTGCGGTCCGCGGGCCTCGACCTTACTGTTGGCGCTCGAGCGCAGGCTGGTGCCCGGGTTTTGGGCATCTGTGGAGGCCTCCAGATGCTCGGTCTTCGGCTGCACGATCCCTATGGCGTCGACGGCACCGCAGAAGGCCTTGGCCTCTTACCAATCGAAACCACCTTTGAGCGCGAGAAGGTCACCCGGCGAGGTGCGTATCGATTCGCATCGACGCTGCTGCCTCCCTGGGCAGAACTGGCGAATCAAGCGGTAGAGGGCTACGAGATACGGCATGGTCATACTCGCTCACTTCCAGCAGCGCGAGCCGCGATGCCGGGCGGCCTGGCATGGGCCGACGGTTCGGTGCTAGGAGTGGCCGTCCATGGCGTGCTCGAGAACTGGAACGTGCTCCAGGCACTGTTTGGGCGAGTTCCCGAACACTCGCTCGACTCATCGCTGGACCGCCTCACCGACGTCGTTATGGCCAACCTCGATGCTCGCTTTGTCGAGGGACTGGTTGGGCTTCACCTGGCGTCGCGCGCGGGTAGCCGGCACCGTGCCGCGCAATCCCAAACCAGCGACGCACTGTGATCCGGCCGGGCTTGCAGGTGACGTTGACATCAGGTTATTGCAGTCGGAGCGGTTGAGCGACGCGTCTCGCGACTGGGCTGAGCCCTAGCCCCGGATCTCAGCGAGAATCGCCGCCAGGTCCTGCAGCAACCGGTGCTGGATTGCTGAGCCGTAACTTACCCGTGCCACTCCGAGTTCGGCCAGCCGCGAGATTGACGGTGCCTGCCGCGCCAGGATGTTGACTGGGCCCCCGACTGCCTCGACGAATTTGGCGATGGCACGCTCATCATGCAGGAAGATCGGATACACGCAGTCGGCCCCCGCGTCCAGGTATGCCCGGGCCCGAGCAATGCCCTCATCGAGGTGCTCGTCAGGGTGCTCGCCGTAGTCGGCGACGAATACATCCACACGGGCATTGATCACCAGCCCATACGCTTGAGCGGTCGCCGCGCGGCGGACGGCTGCCAGCCGGTCAGCATGACGGTCGCGCTGAGTTAGACCGCCGTTCTTGTGGTCCGTGTCTTCCAGGTTGCAGCCAGCCACCCCGGCATCCAAGAGCGTCGCGACGAGTTCGTCTGGCGGTAGGCCGTAGCCTGACTCGGCGTCAACCGATACCGGAACGTCGACTGACCTCGCTATCCTTGCCGCGGCCGCGAACATCTCGGCGGCCGGAGCACGCTCCCCGTCCTCGTATCCGAGCGCCTCGGCGACCCCACCGCTGGTGGTGGCGACTACCGGGAACCCGCCGGCGACAACGGCCCGCGCAGATGCAGCGTCCCATGCGTTCGGCAGCACTAGCGGCGTCCCCGCGATGTGGAGAGCTCGCAGCCGGTTGCATCGTTCTTGAAGAGTCACGACTTCCATATTCGAACGTCAGCTTCGAGAAATGCCACTTCATGCCACGCGGGAGAGGCGATGTCGAGCAGGTTGACCGATCTCGCCGAAGCGGCGCTCTGTGGATACGCCCGCCTTATCGTCTGCATCGGGACAATTGCGATCGCTGCGCCGGCTCACCAGCGCCCGATGTGAAACATCTCCTCGAACGGCCGGCGACGTCTCGTGAATACCGAGCCGCGAGGCTTGTCCTCCGAAGATGGATATCCGAGCGCGATGACGCCCAGCATGGTGCATGACGGAGGAACACCAAGCTCGCGCACAACGTCAGCCTCGCCCCGGGTGATCCCGAAGTACCAAGCGCCAAGGCCCTCATTCACTGCCGCCAACAGGATCAGCATGATGGCCATCGCGGTGTCCACCGTCCAGAATGGGACCGGCCAGTTTTCCTCCTTGTCCATTCCGAACTGGATCTTGTCTGCCTGAGCGTATCGGTCCAGATATAGGCGCTTGTTGGCAAAAGGCAGAACAAGGCAAGCTGGGGCCAGGTCGGGCTCGCGTCCAGGAAACGATTCAGGGTCGGTCGGATCATCCGTGGTGCGATAGAACCATTCGAGCTCCGCAGGTTTAGCGAGAACGATGAAGTCAAAACCTTGACTAAAACCTCCGGATGGCGCATGCCGCGCCACCTCCAACACCCGCGTCAGTACCTCATCAGGTATCGGCTTCTGCTCAAACTTTCGAACCATCCGGCGGCGGCGTATCGCATCACGAAATTCCATGTCAGCACCCTAACCGTTCATCAACGTCGGCTCAACAGAGGTGATGTCGACCGGGCCATGCGGCGTCTAGGCCGACCGCGGGATCAGGCTTCAGATAGCGACTGCGCATCAGCGTTCTCCTGCCTCCAAGCTGCCATAAGCTGATCGCCCGCTTCGTTTAGTGGACGTTGGTTGATCAGCGAGATACAGGGAAAGAGATAAGTTGGGTGTCGATTGGTGCCGCATTGAGCAGCGGTTTTAATGCCGGTTCTCAACAACCGACGAGTGGGGTTGGATCGGTCGGCGCACCGCCAACCTCAAGCTGAAAATGGAGGTGCGGGGCGATGGAAAGTCCCGTGCTGCCGACAAAGCCGACCTTGTTGCCCTGTTGGACCGCCTCGCCAACGCTGACGGTCACCTGTGACATGTGAGCGTAGATCTCGACCAACCCGAAGCTGTCGGTGATCTCGACCCGGAGGCCGAAGTAGTCCGCATAACCAGCGGCGGTCACGGTGCCACCCGCCGCAGCGAGGATCGGCGTGCCGTAACCCGCCAGCACATCGACGCCGGTGTGAAAGTGGGCGTAGCCGCCGTAGCGCGGCTCCAGCGCAAATGAGGTCGGCCCGAACTTCTGGATTATCGACGCTCCCGGGATCGGACACATCAGTTTGCCAGGGGCAACCGGATCGGCTAACGCACCGGTGCTCAGGTTCGGACCGATCTCCGCGTCCACCGGGATGACAAGCACCAAGCCGGGCGCCAGCTCCGGACCACGAATGTGATTGAAACCGAGGATGGTGGTCACGTCCACCCCATAAGTGGCGGCGAGGCTCGCCGCCGAATCACCCGTCCTCACGACGGTGACAACGCCGGGCACCGGCGGCAACTCGAGAGTCTGTCCGACCCTTAGCGGTACCACCAGCCCGGGATTCGACCACGTGATGTCCCTGAACGGGATGCCAAAAGCGCGCGCAACGCTTTCGAGCGTGTCGCCGTCCTTGATCGCGTAGACAATCGGCTTGCGGTTGGGGAGGGGCGAAGTCGGAATTGAGTTTGGTTTGATGATCACGCTGTCGCGGGCCAGCGCAACGTCGCCAACCCAACTTCCTTCGTCCGCCGCCTGGGCATTGAGAGCCGCAGGCCTGGCAGCGATCGAGACGTTGGAATCGTCGGCGGCATAGCCGGACATTGCCACCGCTATCAGCAGTATCGCGGCATGGCCGGCGTAACGATAACCGCGCAAACCGCAAACCCCCAGGCTTCAGTCTCCGCACGCCGCAGCGAGGGATTCCTGCGCCACGGTAACAAACCCGCTACTGAACCGTCAACGCGCTCTGTGACGTGCCTACGGGAGTCTCCTGGATGCGGCCAACGGGAACATCATCGGTGCCCGGTGGACGGTGGAGATACGAAGCTCAAGCTCTTCGCCGAGCTGGGAAGGGACGAGCGACGAACACCTCGGTCCCACGCCCCCACCAGCAGGTGACCACACCATTGTCGCTTCCTTATCTATATGTGAGGCTCACGCACCAGGACACTGGTAGGTCTGGAGCAGCTCGAGCTTGGCCGTGTCGACCGACTGCCAGTCGTCTTTGAGGATCCCGCCCGTGTCGCCCGAGTCGGGGTTCCAGGACCAATAGGCGTAGCTGATCCGGTGGTGCTTGGCGAATGCGACCAGCGTGCGTTGCCATACCCCTTCCGGATCTCCGCCCACCGAGCGCCCGCCGAACTCGCCGAGTAGCACCGGGGCCACGCCTTCGCTCTGCAGCCCGGCCCAGTGGTCCATCCAGAGGGAGGTCAGGTTGCTCGGGAACTCGGGTGCGCGGAACCACGGCTGCGGATACACCTCGGGCCCGTAGTCATGCGCCGAGTAGACGAGTTTGTCCGGCCGCGACAGCCGGACGGGATCGACTCGCGCTCCACGCAGGTTGCCACCCCACCAGTACCAGTCGTTGCCGTACCTCTCGATCCCTTCGACGACGATCAGCCAGTTGGGGTTGACCTCAAGGATCGCGTTGCCCGCACGTTCGGCGGCCAGCCGCCAGTCCGTCGACTTGTTGCCGTCTCCCCACGTAGCCCGTCCGTGGGGCTCGTTGTGGAGGTCGGCTCCGATCACCGCCGGCTGGTCGTGGTAGCGGTGCGCAAGGCTCACCCAGTCGCGGATCCAGCGCGCCTCAGGAATGACCGCTGTGTACCAGAGTTCGCTCTGCCCGTCCGCCGTCGGACGATGCCTGTCCAGCAGCACGCGCATGTGGCGTTTGGCGGCCCCCTCGACGATGCGGTCCATCACCTCGATGCTGGTCAGGTTGTGCAGGTCCGGGTTCTTTGCGTAGTCGATCGAGCTAGGCATCCGGCGCTCATCCAGCACCTGGTTGCAAAACGGCAGGCGCAGCAGGTTGAAGCCGCTCGCGACGATCTGGTCGAGCATGTCCTGCCAGCCGCGCGCCCAGAGACCGTGGGGCGCGAACGTCGAGGTCTCGAAGCCGAACCAGTTCACACCGGTCAGGCACACCTCGTAGCCGTTCTCGTCGACGAGTGCCCCTGCGGCGGCGCGCAGCCCCGGCGTTGGTGACGGCCGCGACGACGCCAGTGGTGATGCTTGCGATGTCGCTGATCTGCTGCAGTTCTGGAGCATGGGCGCGCCGGCGACCATCGCGATCGCGGCCGCCTTGAGAAAGGCCCGCCTCGTTAGGACCGGCATTCAGACTCTTCAGTGAATCTTGGCGCCACTTCGGCATCCTGGACGGATAACCCGAAACCTTCAAGCGATAGTGACTTGAGCGGCGACGCAGCCCAGAGTCCATGGCGGAATTGTTCGCGCGCCTCAGCCGCGGCTCGAGTATGCGCAACGCGTTTCCGAGATCGTTTGTTGGGCTGCACCGATTGGTCGATTGTGGCGTACGCAGGTAATGGACTGTGGCATAGGGTTCGAGGCGTTCGGCACTTGAATTGGTGTGCGAAGGCGCACCATTTGGTCACATATCGCACTCCGCCAAACTGGCGGCAGGGTCGACCGGGCGGCTGGAGCCCGTTGGCGAGTGAATGGCGCGCTGCGGCCGCTCAAGGAGTTGTTCCACATCGCATCTGAACAACCCACTGTGAAGATCAACGCCTTGATCTACGGCTCGGTGTGTTCGGCGTGAACTCCGTCTAAAAGGTCGTGTGCAGGCGCCAACCCGACGGACCTGAATCGGTTCTCAGGGAAAGGGGAAAACGCGTGTGGAGTGAATCAGCGGTCCTGAGGGAGTCACAGCGCCGCTTTCGACGGGACTTTACGGTGGAGTAGCGTGGTGGCCGAACACGATCTGGCTCAGCGTGTACAGCGCCACCGCGACGACTGTCCATACCACCAGCGCGACGATCAGGGTCACTAGCACGCCCCACTGCGCGGTGAACATCGCCAGAACGATCGCGTAGACGACGAAAGCCGCAGCGCCAAGCACCGCTCCTTCGGAGTCGATCGCGGCCTGCTCCTTTCCCTCCCGCTTCTGGATCATCGTAAGCGAGGCTGGCAGAATGGCCGGAAAGCCGAGCCAGACTCCGCCGAACTTCGGCCCGAGCAACATTCCGATGAGCCCGGCGACTAGCGAGATGCCCGCGCCAAACATGAACCGCACGACGTAGTCTTTGGGGCCGTGCTCCGCTAGTTTGCGGGGGTCGGCCCGGGGAAATCCACGGTTCATCTCAGAAACACCGCGTAAACCGCGAACGCCGGTAGCGCCCAACGAGCCAGGCGAGCGCGCTGCCGGTGATCGATCCCAGACGCTTGACGAGAAACGCCGCTGCGGCGCTGAAGAACACGAGCCCGATCGCACCGGCGATCATTCCGGTCGCGTACTTCTCATCCTTCGCGGCGCCCATCGCGAGCCCATTGACGAGCAGGCTGGCGGCGGCCACCGAGGGCGCGCCTGAGAACAAGCCGGCGAACATTTTGGGCTTGACCGCGTTGCTGATCATCGCGAATGCGACGACGAGCGCGCCCCCCGCGAGGACGCGCACAGCGAGCAGAACGGCATCTCTCATCTGATGCCGGACGTCCTTCCCCTCTTCGTCGTCACCAGCGGCCGCAGCCCATTTGCAGCCGCAAGGTCGCGTTCCACAGGCGGCGTGCGGCCCGCGGCTTGAGCCATATCGGTATAACTTTGCTGGCTCGCGGCTTACCTTGTGCTTTGCCTTTCGGCGGAGGAGCGCGACGACCGCCGCCTCCTCCGCGCGCAGCCCGGAGGGCGTCTTCGCGACCGTGACCTCGAGCAACGGCTTCACCATGCCGTCGAGAAACTGTCGATGACCGCCGGATCCACGTGGTCACCACAACCCAATGGTCGCCGCCCGCTTGCATTACTGACCGCAATGGATGGCTGCATTCGGTAACGACCGCAGATTTGATAGTGGACAGTCGTTATCCCAATATGAGGATCGCCCAGGTCGCCCTCTCTTCGTTCCGGTGCCTCCGGATCAGTACGGTGGCACCGAACGCATCGTTCACCCCCTCACCCAGGAGCTGGTGAAACGCGGACATGAGGTGATGCTGTTTGCGTCCGCAGGTTCCAAGACTTCAGCCGAGCTGCACGCCACGTCCCGCGTCTCCTGTTCCCGAGGATCGCTGCCCGAGCTGATTCAAGATGGCCGGCACGGCTTCATTGCAGCTAACGAGGATGAGCTGGTTGACGCGTGCAGGAGGGTAACGAGCCTCGATCGCGAGGAGTGCCGGCGCTGGTTCTTGGATCGCTTCTCTCCAGAGCGGATGACCGCGAATTACGAACTCGTCTACAAGCGACTCGTAGCTCACCACCTGAGCACAAACCGTTTCCGCTTACCAGCCCAATGATGAGCACCGCTCTTGGGCAACCGTCACGGAGGTTGCGGGCACCGGACATGGAGCGCAAACTACCGACTTAGCGAGGCATCAACTTCGAGGGTCGGGCTTCCGACTGAGCTCGAGTGCACCATCAGGGAGACGCCCATGGAGACGATCAACCCGAAGGTAAGCGCATTCGTCCGAGCCGCCAAAGAGGACCCAGACCGGTTCTGGGCACAGGCCGCGACCGCCCTTCCGTGGCACCGGCGCTGGGACCGGGTACTCGACTGGGACCCGGAGCGCCCGGACGAACGCGGCCGCTACTTCCAATGGTTCATCGGCGGCGAGACAAACCTCGCATATAACGCCGTCGATCGCCACGTCGAGGCCGGCAACGGCGGCAGGGCCGCGCTTGTGTGCGAGGACGAGCGCGGGGGGCGGACTGTCCTGACCTACGCGCAATTGGCCCACGACGTCCGGCGAGCGGCAGCAGCTCTCCGCGGTATGGGAATCCGTAAGGGTGATCGCGTAGGCATCTACATGCCCACCTGCCGGGAGGCGATCGTGTTGATGCTCTCCTGCGTTCGGATTGGTGCCATCCACATCGCGGTCTTCGCGGGTTTCGGCTCTGGCGCGTTGGGCGAGCGCCTGGAGATGGCCGGCGCGACTGCACTCTTCTGTTCCGACATCACATACCGGAAGGGCAAGGACGTGCCGCTGAAGGGGATCGTCGATGAAGCACTAGGTGACCGCGCCAAGCATGTCCAGAACGTCGTCGTGCACCGGCGCAGTGCCGAGGCTCCCGCGATGACGGCGGGCCGCGATGTCTACTGGGAGGACTTCCTCGCCCTCGGCGCTGGGCAGACCGACGAAGTCGAGTGGCTGGAGTCCAACGAACCCGCTTATATCCTGGCGACCTCAGGCACCACGGCCAAGCCCAAGCTCGCCGTGCATACTCATGGTGGGTATCAGGTCTACATCCACTCGATGGGCGAATGGGTCTTTGGCCTCAAGGAAAACGACGTCTGGTGGTCGACCTCGGACATTGGTTGGATCGTCGGACACAGCTACATCGTGTATGGGCCGCTCATCGCAGGCTGCACGACGATCGCGTATGAAGGCGGGCTCGATCATCCGAGCGCCGAAACCTTCTATCGGATCATCGAGGAGAACGCCGTCACTGGAATTTTCACTTCGCCAACCGCCGCCCGGATGCTCATGAAGTACGGCACCGCGCCGGCGCGCAAGCACAATCTCGGCTCCCTGACGCGAATCGTTTGCGCAGGCGAAGTGCTTAACGCGCCGGCTTGGGAGTGGCTCCAACTAGAGGTGCTCGAGAACAAAGTCCCGGTGATCGACCACATGTGGCAGACGGAAACGGGGGGCCCGATCTTCGGCAACACATGGGGCCTCGGCCTGCTGCCCATCAAGCCCGGCTCGGGTGGCATTGCCCTGCCAGGCGTGGAGGCGATGGTCGTGTCGCCCGAGGGGGACGAGCTGCCGGCGAACGAGAAGGGGATGATGGTGATCAAGCGGCCCTTCCCGGGTCTGACGGCAACGCTTTGGGGCGAGGTCGAGCGCTACGCCAATGACTATTGGCGGCGAATCCCTGGGAAGACGCTTTACCTCAGCGGAGACGCGTCCTCGTTCGACGAGGATGGTTATGTATGGTTCAGCGGGCGGGCCGACGAGATTATCAAGATTGCGGGCCACCGCATTGGGACGATCGAGGTGGAGACGGCTTTCCTCCGCCACCCAGGCGTGGCGGAGGCTGGCGTGACAGCTCGACCGGATCCCGTCCGCATGGAGGTCATCGCGGCCTTCGTCGTTCTCAAGAAGGGTTACGAGGCGTCTGACGAGCTCCGCAAGGAGCTTCTCGAGACCGTGCGCCGCGAGCTCGGCCCGGTGGCCGTGATTGGGGACCTGAACTTCGTCACGATGCTTCCCAAGACACGCAGTGGAAAGATCATGCGGCGGGTATTGAAGGCAGTCACTCTCGACAAGGACCCAGGAGACATCTCTACGATCGAAGACGCCGGCTCGGTCCAGGACGCACGAGAGGCGTGGGAAGCGATGCGCAAAGAAGTGACGGCTGGGCACTAACC
>WNFV01023478.1_pt2 | contig 10006 bp, 10 predicted proteins | sample 5400101 | NCBI WGS metagenome assembly WNFV01 (sample SAMN13153361, study PRJNA577476) | soil metagenome | isolation source: 115 cm soil or saprolite under grassland replicate 1 | place: USA:California | collected 2016-06-15 | reverse complement strand
CCTCGATAATCACACGCAAATCGGCTTTGCCTGCCAGGATGGCGGAGATCGTCACAAAATGACTCTTGGTAGTGTTTGCAATGACTTGAGCGAGGGTCGTTTTGCCAGTTCCCGGGGGGCCCCATAAGATAATCGAGGAAAACAAGCGATCGGCTTCGATGGCGCGGCGCAGCAGTTTTCCCTCACCCACAATATGTTCCTGCCCAATGTATTCATCCAGTGTGCGCGGACGCATACGCGCAGCCAGCGGCGCCTCCTGTTTCATACGTTCTTGCATGGCGTGGTCAAAAAGATCGTCAGTCATAAGGTGATTATAAAAGAGTTTTGTTATTCGGGAGTTTCATGTGCTTAAAAAATAACGGACTGTTTTACACAGTCCGTTACGGAAAGACTTTTGCAAATTACTTGCCTTGACAACCCTTTTCAGGATGTCGAACCAGAAGGGTGCACCCTGTCTTGCAGCGAGGGCCGTGATGAAGATACCAGCCAGCTTGAGGAGAATATTATTCTGATTATTGGCTTGGGGCGGAGCTACACATTTATTCGTCCCTATCACGGGAATGCCAAAAGCCTGATTGATGCCTGGAAATAGCTGGCAGTTGGCATCAGAGATAGCCTTTCCCTTACTATCGTTGATTACCCAGCCCACTGGCAAACTGAGACCCGTGAATTGGTCTCTGAAATCCTGCAATGCCTGCTCCGGGTTGGATTGCATCTCGCCCTGTGGAAGTTCAAACTGTGACGCATTTTGAGCCAATATCGCGCGGACAGATGGCTCGCGCCAGAGATAAAGCGTAAGGTTAATTGAATCCACATTTAATAGTAGCGCCACCAGAAAACCGATGAGCAGCGCCATAGCCTGGGAATAGCGTTTAAACACCCCACTGACACGATCCATCGAATCATCAAACCATTTTTCCACACTTTTTCGGGCTTTGGCAAGTTTTGTTTCGGTGCCGGTAATATACTCGTCAATATTTAAGAACAGGGCATTTAGAGTTTGATTGACTTCCGGGCTAATCACGCTCAATGCCGCGACTCCTCGCTGAAGGCTGGTGAATGCGTCATTCCCTCTGGGAGCCTCCTTATGTTTGAGAAGCTCATCCATATCTGCCTTACGGTTCTTGGCTTCCTCCAGGGCTGCCTCGATCAATGGTCTTAAGTCTGGATATTTCAAAGCGAAATCTTCTGCTCTCTTTTTTAATAACGCGAGCGAGTTTTTCGTAAACGCTGTGCCTGCCTCCGTGGCCGCGGCGCTGCGCGCAAGATCCGACAATAAATTAAGCTCGATAATCACTGCCTGGTCCACAGGTATTTTCACATCCTTTTGAAGATCATCTCTGATTTTCAGGATACCCTGTTGAATTAAGGACGATTCTGTGCCGGCAGTGATCGCAATATCGAACAAAGCCAGTGAAAATTGCTGGGAGGGTATATATGACGGTAGTTTCCTTATTTCTTTGGTGAAGCCACGCAGGATTGGATATCGATAGAACCAGGCTGGTATTCGGGACGGTTCTTTTCTTTTTCTTGCCGTAAGGCCACGGATCACGGGATGATCATAGAACTGAGCCTTAAGATTAGGGTTGGCGAGCATCTCATGGATCGCAGCCTCCATATCACGGGCGCGCTTGTCCCTCATGGTACTGACCCATTCCTGCAGCTGGATGGTTGTCAGGCTGAGTACGATCCAAACGAACATAATTCCAATTGCAACTTCGGCAATGGGGCCCAGATTCATGGCGTCCTCCTTGGAGGGAAAAGAATGGAAGGGGATATCGGCTTATGGCTTAGAAAGAAGCGATAGCGGCTTTCCTGTCGGTGAAAGTATCGATATACATATCAAAGCCGCTGGTTTCAAAACTTGTTTTTGTTTCGGGAGATAAGTTCAGCAATTTCAAATGAGGAGATTTGTACGTTCCCGCGCTAATTCCCTTTTTCATTTGATCATCACTGAGATTGGCTTCGGGGTTGATGGAACGAAGTTCATTGAATAGGGTATGGAAGGCGCGCAGACCTGCGCTGCTCACGAACGGCGCATGTGATAAATCAACAAGGATGTAGCGCGCCCCCTCATTAATCAGATTTCTAGTTGTGGAGAGAAATGTTTCATATGTTGATGAGTCAATATTTCCGTCTACATGCAGGACTGTTATGGGAACACGCCCATTTTCAGTTGATACTTTGATTTCCATGAGCTCCTCCGTAGGACTAATTCCTTTGGCAATTTGGGATACGGATAGTATATAGAAGAGTGGGATAAATATCAAGCCCTTCGAGTCACCTGCACGGCACCGGATGCCGTGTGATGCCAATGTGGCTCAGGAAAAGCCTTTAGGCATTGGGAGTTGCGGGTTCTGCCCGGTTTCGGTTATGGGATTCATTAACGATATAGATGCCGATCAGCGCAATGGCGCCACCGATTCCCTGCCAGATACTCGGGATTTCGCCGAGCAATGGGATCGCCAGAAGGGTTGTCATAATTGGCTGTAGAATCATCGTCGGTGAAACAACGGAAGCGGGGAGATGCCCGAGGGCATAAGCAAGTGACATATATCCAATTAACTGTGAAACCACTGCTGTGGCCAGAAAGACTAGCCAGGTCTGTGTGGGATAGCCAGCCAAAGGATATTGAAGTATTGTATTTACAATAAAAAGGGAAATGCTTGCGCCAACACCCACAAGCCAGATATGGATGATGGGATCAAAGCGAGTGCGGCTTTTTTCAGTAAAGAGAAAATATCCGCCGTAGAAAAAACCGGTACAGACTGCCATCGCATCGCCGATCCCAAAGCGAGGGTGAAGGATGAAATCCGTTCCCATGATCAGCGCCGCGCCCAGAAGGGTAAAGGCAAGTCCGCGCCAAAAACCGGAAGTGAGTTTTTGTTTCAGGATCAACCAGGTTCCCAATGCCACCCAGAGAGGGGCGGTGTTGCCCAGCAGGGTTGCGTTGGCCGCAGTCGTGTAGGAAAGTGAGGCCGTCCACAACCCGAGGTCACACGCTGTGAACACGCCCGCCAGCAAAGGAAATAGAATGGACTGTGACTTGATCGATCGATTTGTTTTTAGGCGTGGCAGAAAAAAGGGTAACAACAAAAATATAGAGAAGAAGAGACGATAGAAGGCAGTGACAGGACCCGGTGCATTTGCCCAGTGTACGAACATGGCTGAGAAACTAAGTGAAAAAATGCCTATGCCCAGTGCAACATAGGCAAGCAACGTTTTGTCCACAGGACTCCCGCCACACCTGCCCTGGTACGGCTTAAGCCGCACGGTGCCAGGGAAAACACGCGGGACTATAGTGCTTCGCTTGTTTTGAGTCATTGTGATGTAATCCGTGATGTGAATTGAAATTTTATTGGACTTGGAGACGATCCAGAAGCGGAGGAAGTTCGTATAACGTGGATATACTCGCTTCCGGCTGGATCGAAAGATGCTCCTCAGTTTTTGGGCCAGCACGGCGGCTGATCCAGATTGCATACAGCCCGACACTCTGTGCGCCGCGTACGTCTGCATCCAGATTATCTCCGACCATGATTGCTTCAGACGGTAGAAAATACCAGTTTGAGAGCGCAAGCTCGAAGATGCGCCGATGCGGCTTACGATAACTGCACGCGGCAGACGTGAGGATAAAGTCAAAATATTGAGCGATTCCAAAGCGACGCGCAAGCTGCTGTACATCCTGGTCGTCACCCGCATTGGAGATTAGACCCATTCGGTAGCCATCCGTTTCAAGCTTCTTGAGGGTTTGTAGTGTGTCACCTTCGAGTGCCCAATTCGTTTGTGTGATGGCAAAGAGACGATCTAGCGCGCCGCGAATAATCCCATCTGAAATATCGCGGTATCCTTTATCTTCCAACACATCGCGCAGGACAAAGGAGTAGGTTGTTTCCAGCAAATCCTTTTCACGCTTCCTGAAGTATTTATCGAGTCTTTTGCGGAATTCGCGGGGGAACGTGGAAAGATTCAGTTCCATCCCTTGTTCGCGCAGATAATTGGTCAACGCTTCATCTGCGTGGGCTGTGATTGAGTCCCAATTGGCGCGTTCATACATGAGTGTTCCACCCAGATCAAAGATTACTGCGCGAAGAAAATTACGGGACATAAGTAAAGAACTTTATTGCCAATCATGGATGCGGATTGATTATTTCTTTCCATTGCTCTCTTCAGGCGTTGATGTCCGCTGCGGAGTGGTGGTAACCAGCACCTTATCCACCCGACGGCCATCCATATCGACGACCTCAAATTTCAAACCGTGCCACTCGAAATGATCCGTTGGCTGCGGCACGCGTCCAAGTGACATCATAATAAATCCACTCAGTGTTTCATACTCACTTTCATGGGGAAGCGGAGGCATGTCAAATATCTCTTTGAACTCATCGATTTCCAGCATGCCATCCAGCAGCCACGAGCCATCCTGTCGTTGCATGGCTTGGGGCTCATCAATTTCCATTTCACCGACAATCTCTTCGAGAATGTCATTGATGGTCAACAATCCTTGCAAAGCCCCAAATTCATCGATGACCAGCAGGATATCTGTCCCTTTTTCTTTGAGAATTTCAAGTGCCCTGGATGCCAGCATTGTTTCTGGGACAAAGAACGCGGGCTTCAGTAACTCCTTGAGTTGGATGGGTTCATTGTTTAGGCTTCGAACGAGCAAATCTCTGGCTTTCACAACACCAATGATCGAATCCAAGGAACCTTGCCGCACAGGGAAGCGCGAATAGTTGCATTCAGCAATCTTTTGGCGGATCTCTTCGGTCGTATCCTCAATATCCAGCCAGACAATATCCGGGCGCGGTGTCATCAGTGAATAGACGCGCTGATCCGCCAAGCTGAACACACCTTCTACCATATCCTGTTCGGATTCCTCAAAGACACCTGCCTGTGTGCCCTGGTCAATCAGCAGTTGGATTTCTTCTTCCGTGACAGGTGGTTCCTGGCTTACTTTTACACCCAACAGCCGCAGGATGGATTCTGTGGAAAAACTCAGGAACCTGACGAATGGATAAAAGATCCGCGTAAAGAACATCATTGGTTTTGCAAAGAATGAGGACATACCTTCAGGGTCACGCAGAGCCAGTCGCTTAGGGACAAGGTCACCTAGAACCAGTGACAGATACGTAATAGGAACAACGCCAACCAATAGACCGATCACGGCACTATAAGGTTCCAGCGCAGGATACCTACTGAGCTGGGCATCAATCAATATACCAAGTGTCGATCCGGTCAATGCGCCGAGCAGTAGGTCAATAGTTGTAATGCCAATTTGAGTGACAGAAAGGAACTGATTCGGGTTTTCCGTTAATTTCAAGGCGATGCCTGCACGCGCATCCCCTTTGTTTAATTCATTTTGCAGACGAGCTTTCCGTGAAGAAAGCAAGGCTGTCTCTGCTGCGATCAGGATGGCGTTAATGATGAGCAATATACCAATCGTGATCAATCCAGGGGTTAAATTAATATTTAAGGGAATTTCTTCCATGATCCAATCAACTTTTCCAAGTTTCCTATTGTACTATGGATAAACAAACTGCTTTTAATCCTTCAGCAGCTTAAAATAATATTCTTATGCCAATTCCTCCGTCTCTTTCAAGGATTTCTGCTGATCAACAGACGAATTTCAGTTGTTCTTCAGATGTTCTTCAATGCCTTTCAGCTTGATATATATCTTATATAGATATAGAAAAAAGAGATAGCAAGCGGCGAGCCAAGGCTTAAAGTCACTGCGCTGAAGCCAAAAATGATCTCCATCAGACCGAGACCAGGATTAATCATATGAATCTCCTAACCAGTTACTTGAATGCCAGAACCTGGATGCACCTCGCCGATCATCCATGCTTGTTGACTTAATTCTTCTGCTCGTGCAAGAAAGGAATCTAATTTCTCGCGCGGCACCCCCAGAAGTAAACCGCCGCTTGTCTGAGGATCAAATAATAGCATCTGATTGGGTTCGTCGATCGAATCGGCAAACTCCACTTTTGCTTCAAAATGTTTCTTGTTATCAAATGCGCCGCCGGGGAAAATTCCCTGCTCCGCATATTTGCGCGGACGCTTCTGCCATCTCCATTCCATGCCCCAGAAGACTGTAGCCTGTAACGTCTGTGCCGCCGCGTAGACTAAATTCGCTTGCCAACTGGCTGGCAGTTCTATTCAACCGTTTCATCCAATTGACAGCCTCAGCTACATCCTGCTCATCCGCTTTTTGTTGTTTCAAGGCTGTGGTTGTCACACCGAAGCCCAAGGGTTTCGTCAGAACAAGCACATCACCGACATGCAAGCCACCCTTGCTCAACATTTTACGCGGATCAACAAACCCAATGACAACGAGTCCATACTTGGGTTCCTTGTCCTTGACGGTGTGCCCACCTGCGATCACAACTCCAGCTTCACGCGCTTTTTCTGCGCCGCCGCGAATAATCTCGCTCGAGATTTCTGCCGGCAAATTATCAGGTAATGCTGCCACATTCAGGGCCAGGAAAGGTTGTCCGCCCATCGCGTACACATCTGAGAGGCTATTGGCTGCGGCAATTGCGCCGTAGTCATAGGCGTCATCGACCACCGGAGTGAAGAAGTCTGTGGTCACGACGATGGCCCGTTCCTCATCCAAGCGCCAAACAGCCGCGTCATCAGGTTCCCACAGACCAACCATTAAGTCTGGGAATGAAGCGGAATCAAAGATGTCTTTGATAGGACGCAGAACCTGCGTCAGCGCCTCAGCGCTTAGTTTGGACGCTCAACCCGCGCAAGCGGATAGAGTGGTGAGGCGGATTTCACGTCCAGTTTGTGGAATCGGCATCAAGCCTCGTTTCAACCTTGCGAAGGTTTTGATTCTTTAAGTTTCGCTCTCGAGATCAACCTTCGCAAGGCTGGATAAAATAACCAGCAACCAGTCTCTCTGGTTACTGGTCACTCTCTCACCTACATGACAGTCATTTTTGCACAGCACTCCAGCAATAAAGTGAGAAGGGATATGACTGTCACCTGTTTTACAAGTTAAGGTGTTGTTGAAGGAGTAGTGGTCGTCGTTGTCGTTGCAGGAGCCTCAGCGGAACCTGGCAGCGGCAAAATGAACTGGTTACCGCTGGGTACAAAGATCGTTTGCACGCCAGGAGATAACTTCAGGATATATTGGTATTGTACCAACTCGGGCGATAGCGACGCGGCGAGCAACTGATTTGCTTTCGCTTCGGCTTCCGCCTGAATGAGCCTGGCTTCTGCGGCACCCTTCGATGCAATTACTGCGGCATCCGCCTGACCCTGTGCCACCTGGCGAGCCTGCTCTGCTTCCTGTTTTCTTTGCTCAACGACCAGCTTTGCCTGTTGTGCTTGTTGTTCAGCGATCTGCTTCTGCTCCACAGCCGCGGCATACTCCTCGCTGAAATGAATATCGCGGAGCAAAAAATCCACAAGCACAAGATCATTTTGTGTCATCTTGTCAGCGATAGATTTTGTAATCAAATCTTCCAACTCGGCCCGCTTGGTGCTGACGATCTCTTCCACACCATATTGCGAAACAGCATCGCGAATGGCGTTACGCGCGGTAGGGCGGACAACCGAGTCTTCGAAGCGGTCTTGCCAGTTGATGTGCAATTGAATCACATTTTGCGTGTCCACCGCGTAGATGATCGAAGCGTCGACGAATACTTCCTGTCCATCTTTCGTTCGGGCGCGGATTGAATCGTCGCCTGGGGTTTGTCCCTCTTGGGCTACAGCAGACATTGTATACGTTTGGCGCGAAATCCTATAAAGCTGCACCCGTTCCGCGAAAGGAACAACCCAGTGCAAACCAGGTGTAAGCGGGTCAGGGCGATACCCTTTGCTATCCAACGCTGAAATCACGACACCGCGTTCTTCAGGGTTGATAAAGACCAATCCTGCTCCCAATGCTGTAAGCACAACAGCAGTAACCAGCACACCAACCGTTAACGGTCCCAACCCTCTCGTGGCCTGATTACGCGCCACGCGTGTGACCATCAATAAACCAATCCCAATCGCTGCCAGCCATGCAAACCCAGCGAGTGCTCTAAGGACATCAGCAATGTTCATAACAGCCTCCGATTCATATTGAAAGAATTATACCGCCATGATAGCATAGCGACATGCATACAGGGAAAGGGCAGGTGCTCGAGCTGATTCTTGAGGATGGATACCGCCACGTGCGCGTTTCCTGCCCATCAAGTTTGATTCCTTCTCCGGGCCAATACCTGCTTGCAGGCAACGGATCATACTCACCTTTGCCTGTTCCACTTTTTCATACGGATTCTGCCCCTCAAGGTTTTATCGCCGCGTCACCCATCCCTGAGGCATGGAATCCGGGCATGGAACTTTACCTGCGCGGCCCACTAGGAAATGGCTTCCGTCTGCCGTTGTCAGCCCGCAAAGTTGCGCTCATCGCGTTTGACGTCTCGCCAGCTCGATTAAAAGGCTTGATCTCACTGGCTTTAAGACAAGGCGCGGCAATCGTGCTAGTTTGCGATTCCAGCGTGGACCGTTTGCCTGACGAGGTGGAAGTGCAGCCGATGTCTGCTCTGCCTGATATTGTCGATTGGGCGGATTATCTGGCTTTTGATGTCGCTCGTGAGAATTTGAATCTATTGAAGGAACGTTTGGGAAAATTGAATCACATCCCGGATGGGAAAGACGCTCAAATCCTCGTTTTTACTCCGGTCCCGTGTGGGGGAGTCGCAGAATGCGGCGTTTGCGCCGTGACTCTGAAATCCACTTGGAAACTGGCTTGCAAGGAGGGTCCTGTTTTCGCTTGGAGACAATTGGAGTAATGGATTGGAGTCCAACGACTCCAGTCGTTGGCATTCCAAAGTCAGGAGACTTTGGACTCCTCTTAAAACCAAATCCTGAAGGACGTTCTGGTTGTGCCAGCAAGTCCTTGATGCACAACGACAATATCAATCGACACAAGCTCCCCCTGTTTTTGATTTGCAAAATTGAACGAGATGGTACCAAGCCCTGAACTATTCGTGGTGAAGAAATAATCTTCTGTTCGTCCATCTGGCCAGGAAATTGTTGCTTTGCCGGTGGCATTAGCAACGGCTTGTAAGGTTTGGCTTTGTACAATCACATAAACGGTCTGCTGGCCGGTCGTCCGGGTCAGAGGCTTCAGGACAAACGCTCGGACTCGGATAGAAAGGATGGCATTGATCGTGGCATCCAATGGCTTAACCGGCTTAAGTTGAGCTGGATCTTCGCTGAGCTGATCGAAGTATAAACGTCCCAGGTCTGTGAGGACAACGCGCTGATTCTCAGGCCGGTCTGCGCGCCATTCGAAGCGAGCTTTTTCAAAATATTGCACGATGAGATTCTCGTGGAATTCAAACGGCGAGAGGGGGTTTCCGAATTGTGCCGCGCCACCATTGGCTTTGTAAAAATCGAGGAAGGCAAAGCAGACCGAGTAACCGGTGGCAAACAAATCGCAGCCTGCTGTGTTACCGAGTTTCAATTGGTTGGAGGGTTGATAAAGGGCTTGTCCAACCGGGGTGAGTTGTACACGCTGATTTTCCGGCAATTCCGTGTGCGTTTCAAAACGGGCGCGTTGAAAATATTGAACGGTCTCGCCATCCTTGGAGGTCATCTGCTCTGTGATGGGATAACCAAAAACCAGTTGTGGATCATGTACACTTTTATAGAAACGTAAGAAATCCCCTTTGACGTGATGGCCTGTCTCTGGAAAATATTGCACATCTGCTGACTGAGCCTGTACTGTTCCCCGGGGTGTCAGCAAAATTGTCAGAACCAAAAACAACGCAGCGAGTCGCCAGATCGCTTTCATTGAATTCATTATACTCAGATGAACTTTCTACCACCTTACAATTGCTGAGCATCATCAATAATGATTTGTTATATGTTTACAATCGTTCTATAAGTTTTCAGTATGAAGTAGTGCTGCGATGATGCGTTCTGCGGCGTGCCCATCGCCATATGGATTCACGGCCCGCGCCATTTCTGCATAAGCAATCGGATCATCCAGCAGCCGAGTCGCTTCGTGGACGAT
>WNFV01024748.1_pt1 | contig 10009 bp, 9 predicted proteins | sample 5400101 | NCBI WGS metagenome assembly WNFV01 (sample SAMN13153361, study PRJNA577476) | soil metagenome | isolation source: 115 cm soil or saprolite under grassland replicate 1 | place: USA:California | collected 2016-06-15 | reverse complement strand
AGAGCGCCATTAGGTGCGACATCCTTAGGCCAGGTGCGCGCGCAGCGCTCGGAGAAGGGCGGCGGCGTACGCGACGAACATCACGAGTGACACGACCCCCCCGCTGAGCAGCTTTCCTACTCCGCTCGGTCCGACGAAGACCATCTGGAGCAGGCTCGGACCCATCAGCGCGAGGGCAGCCAGCCCGAACAGAGAGGCTCCGACGGTCGGGCTGAAGCTGGCCGGCAGCACCCGCTCGTCCGCGAGCTGTCGATAACGCCAGCGCACCAGAAATGCGATTCCAAGCACGAGCAGCCCGAGCACGCCCGCCGCGAGGCGGTATTCGACGACCTCGTCGAAGTGGTGGGCGGTCGCCGCGGCCGTGCAGTCGCCGCTCTCCGGGTGGAACCTTAGGAAATCGGCGCAGCGCTGGGGCGTGTAGGTCACCCCGGGTCGATCGCCGGAGACGAAGGCTTTGCCAAACGCGGCGCCGAGCCCGGCAGCCAGGGCGCCACTCACGCCGATGGCCACGAAGCCAGTACCCACCAGCACGGCGAGCGAGAGCAGCAGGTGAAGCGTCAGGGTCTGGTAGCGGTTGATCACCATCGAGAGCGCGGCCCGAAGTCCGTCTATCCCAAACGTCGACGAATCGCCGAAGATTGTACCGGCTCTCGCCGCCGGCCGCCGCATCATGCCGCATTCAGGGGAACATCAGACGCCCCTATAGAGCGCCGGAGCCCCTCGCGGATGACCCAGCAGAGAGATCAGCGATAATGGCGCTAACCCAGGCTCACCGGAGATTGCCATGGACCCCCACACCCGGCGGCAGTTCTTGCGGAGCGTGGCTGCCCTGGGCCTGTCCGGGGACTGGATTCCTGCTGCTGTCCGCTTGCAGGCTCCAGTCATCCCCAGCGCAGCAGCAGGCAAGGGTCTGGCGGATAGGTTATCTCGCGAGCGCCTCCGCTGGCCCGTCCGCCACGCGCGACGCATTCCTCCAGGGGCTGCGCGAGCTGGGCTACGTGTCCCGGCGGTCTCGCGCGTGGCGGCGCTCTCGAATCCGACGAATCCGGCGAACACGCTGGAGTGGGCACAGACCCAGGACGCAGCCCGGATACTGGGAGTCCAACTGCTGCTCCTTGAGGTACGCAGCGCCGACGACTTCGATGCCGCTTTCGACATGGCCAACAGGGAACACGCCGATGGGCTCATCGTCTTCGCGGACCCGCTCTCCAACTCTCGCCAAGCCATCGTCGAGTTCGCTGCGAGGAGCCGGCTGCCGGCGATGTACGGATGGCGGGAGCACGTGGACAGAGGTGGCCTGATGGGCTATGGACCGAACCCGCTTGACTTGTTCCGGCGCGCCGCCACCTACGTGGACAAGATCCTCAAGGGAGCGAAACCGGCTGACCTGCCGGTCAAGCAGCCGACCAAGTTCGACTTTGTCGTCAACCTGAAGACGGCCCAGGCGCTAGGTCTGACCATCCCCCAGTCGGTCCTGATGCAGGCGACTGACGTGATTCAGTAGACGAATTGACTGGGCGTGAGGCGCAGGGGATACTTGACACGGATAGGGACCAAGCGTGAGCCTGGATTTCTGGTGAAGCTCGCTTGATCCCGGAGGCGCAGGAAGAAAAAAAGGAGGAGCGCAATGCCCCGCTACATGGTCGAGCGCACATTCCCTGAGGGCCTGAACTTGCCCGGCGGCGAGGAGGGCGACGAGATCCGCATGAAGATCGTGCGCAACAACGCTTCGCTCGGAGTCACCTGGCTGCACTCCTATGTAACGCCCGATCGGAAGAAGACGTTCTGCGTCTACGACGCGCCCAATCCGGACGCCATCCGCGAGGCTGGCCGCAAGGGCAGCATCCCGGTCGACACGATCACACAGGTCAGCGAGCTGACGCCCTACGAGTACTGAGCCTGCGATTTTCACCGCGGAGGACACGGAGGAGCGTGGAGGCAAGAACCAAAGTGTCTCTGCGTCCCTCCGCGTCCTCCGCGGTTAGGCGAATCCCTCACTCGACGCGGCGCGTTCACTGGGCGGTGTACCCGCCGTCCACGAGGTAGGCCGCCCCGGTGATGAACGAGGCCTCGTCGCCCGCCAGGAACGCCGCCAGTGCGGCGACTTCCTCCGGGCTCGACCTTGCCCTGCAGGCGAGCCGTCATTGGCGTAGGCGCGGGTCGAGCGCGTCGCGCAGCCCGTCGCCCAGCAGGTTGATCGAGAGCACGGTCAGCATGATCGCCAAGCCCGGGAAGCAGGCGATCCACCAGCCACGCTGGAGGAACTCTCGGCCGTCGGCAAGCATGTTGCCCCACTCTGGGATGGGTGGCCGGATGCCGAGGCCGAGGAAGCTCAGCGCGGACCCGGTGATGATGGCGGACGCCATGCCGAGTGTCGCCAGCACGATCAACGGCGCGCCGACGTTCGGCAAGATGTGCCGCACCAGGACGAGTTGATCGCGACACCCCACCAGCCGCGCCGCCAGCACGTACTCGCGCTCCTTGACGCTCAACACCGTGCCGCGGGTGACCCGGACGTACTCCGGGATCGCGGCGATCCCGACCGCGATCATCACGTTGAAGAGGCTGCCCCCGAGGACAGCGATGATGGCCAGCGCGAGCAGGATGCTCGGAAACGCCAACAGCAGGTCCACGAACCGCATGATGAGCGCATCGACGGTGCCGCCGTAGTAGCCGGCGAGCAGGCCAAGGGTCACCCCGCAGATCGCCGCGATGCCGACCGAGACGAACCCCACCGGGAGCGACCAGCGACCGCCCCACAAGACCCGTGACAGGACGTCGCGGCCGAACCGGTCCGCGCCCATTGGATGAGCCGAGGAGGGCGGTTCCAGCGAGGAGCGCTGGTTGGCCTGGATCGGATCGTACGGGCTGATAAGCGGGGCTAGCAGCGCCAGCAGAACGACCAGCAGCACGAGCGCGCCGCCGACGAGGGCGCTCTTGCTGTGCAGGATCCGCCGCAGCGTGTCCCCGGCCGGGCCGTACTGCGCTCGCCGTTCCTTCGGGACGGCGAGCGGGAAGGCGGGAGCGGCGGCGGCCGCGGAGCTCAGTGGATCGGCGAGTGGGGAGACCGACCTCATCGGTATCGGATGCGTGGGTCTATGTAGGCGTAGGAGATGTCGACCAAGAGGTTCACCAGCACGTACCCCGTCGCCACGAACAGCACGGTGCCCTGGACGAGCGGGAAATCGCGGCTCCCGATCGCGTCCACCGCCAGACGGCCGACCCCGGGTCGCGAGAAAATGGTCTCGGTGATAACCGCGCCACCGAGCAGCGCTCCCAGCTGCAGGCCCAACACCGTCACGGCCGGGATGAGCGCGTTCTTGAGGGCGTGGCGGACGAGCACGAGCCGCTCCGCCAACCCTTTGGCGCGGGCGGTCACGACGTACTCCTGGCGCAGCACCTCCAGCATGCTGGAGCGCACCAGCCGTGCGAGAACGGCGGACGAGGTCATCCCGAGTGCCAGGGTGGGCATGATGAGCCGCTCGATGCCGCCCTGCCCGGTGGCCGGCAGCCAGGCGAGGGTGAACGAGAAGAGCAGAATCAGCAGGAGGCTCGAGTAGAAGACCGGCATCGAGACGCCGAGCATCGCCAGCGCCATGGTGGCGGTATCGGCCCAGGACCCGTGGCTCACGGCGGCGAAGACGCCGAGGCTGATGCCGACGACGGCGGCGAAGGTGAGCGCGGCGAGGGTGAGCTGGACCGTCGAGGGGAGCACTTCCAGGATCGAGTCGCGGACCGGACGCTGGCTGCGGAGCCCCACTCCGAGATCGCCGACCACGGCCTTGCGGGCGTAGTCCCAGTACTGCTCCAAGAGGGGGCGGTCGAGCCCGAGCTGGTGACGGATCTCGGCCGCCCGCTCCTCGGAGAGCGGCTTGTCGCCGGCGAACAGCAGCACCGGGTCTCCCGGCACCAGGTGCAGCATCAGGAAGGTGACCACCGAGATGCCGGCGATCACCGGGATCACCTGGACGATGCGCTGGGCGATGTAGTGGGTCACCCCACCCTACTTCTTGAGCTGGGCGTCGTACAGCCAGACGTACGAGGCCAGGGCATCCAGGTGGTCGCCCTCAACATCGGCGCGCTTGGCGTGATGGGACACCGAGTCGATCAACGGGATAGTGATCACCTCCTTCAGCACGCGCTCCTGGACCTGCCGGTACAACTCGACGCGCCTGGCCGGGTCGATCGTGCCGGCCGCCTCCTCGAGGATCTTGTCGACCTCCGGCACCTGGTACCTCGCGCGGTTGAAAGCCTCGACGTTGCTCGAGTGGAAGATCGTCCGCAGCACGTCGGGGTCGCCGTAGGAGAACCACATGAAGCTGACGTCGTAGCGGTTCTGGCGGAACTGCTCGCGGGCGGCGGCGCGCTCCAGCGGCGTGACTTTGTAGTCGATGCCCACGTCCCGCAGGCTCGCCTGGATCGACTCGGCCATCGCCTTGTCTCGCGGGCGCGAGATGATCGGGTGGTCCACCACCAGCTTCTGGCCATCCTTCTCGCGGATCGCATCTCCGCCGACCTTCCAGCCGGCCCCGTCGAGGATCTGCTTCGCCTTGGCCGGGTCAAAGCTGAACAGCTTTTCCAGCGAGGCGTCGTAGCCGAAGGTCGGCCGCATCAACGGCGTCCAGGCGACCTTGTTGAGGCCCTGGAAGACGGACTTGTTCAGGCCCTCGCGGTCGACGGCATACGCCATCGCCGTGCGGACCTGGAGGTCCTTGATCGGGTCCTGGCTCGTCTGGTTCAGCAGCAGGATCCAGCCAGAGCCAGGCTGTGGCTTGTCGATCACGACGAACTTGTTGTCCTTCTTGAGGGCCTCGTACTCGAGCGGGTCGACCTCCTCGACGTACTGGACCTCGCCGGTCTTCAGCGTGCCCGTCCGCACCGACGGCTCGGGGATGATCTTGTAGACCAGCTCGTCCAGGTTGGCCGGGCCGGTGTGCTTGAAGAACGAGGAGCCCCAGTTGTAGTCGGGGTTCTTGACCAGCCGGATATGGGTCTTGGGGACCCACTCCTTGAAGATGAAGGGGCCGGTCCCGACCGGGGCGCGGGCGAACTCGGCCGGCCCCATCTTCTTGAAGGCCGTCGGCGAGATGATCCCAAGGTACCCGTTCAGGTTGGTGAGCAGGGACACGTGTCCCGTCTTCATGTACACGCGGACGGTGTTCTCGTCGACGACCTCGGTGCGATCGTACGGGCCGATCTGGTCGTGCGACTGGCCGGCCTTGGTGGCCGGATCGACCACGCGGTCGAAGGTGAACTTGACCGCCTCGGCGTTGAACGGGGTGCCGTCGTGGAACTTGACGCCGCGCTTGAGCTTGAAGGTGAAGACCTTCGCGTCGGGCGAGACCTCCCACGACTCGGCCAGGCCCGGCACGAACTTGCCGGGCTCCGGCTCCCACAGCAGCGGCTCGCAGATGTTGAGGGTGACCCGAATGGCGCTGTCGAAGTTGGTGACCTGCGGGTCCATCGTATCGTCCAGGTCACCGCTGAGCGCGTACACCAGCGTCCCGCCGGCGGTCGCCGGCGCGGCCTTGGCGGCGGGCGCCGCCGGCGCCTGGGGTGCGGGCCGCGGGTGTCCCCTTCGGTGCCTCAGGGGGCGCGGCCGCCTGGCAGGCAGCCAGGCCGATGCTGCATGCGCCGGCGCCGGCCAGGATCAGGAACTCCCGGCGCGCCATCCGGCGCGGTCGGTTGGACGGGACCCCTTGCTGCATGGTCGTTACCTCCCTCCGAGTTCGCCTCGTCTGGACTAGAACTGATGGATCTCCATCGAATCGGCGCGATTATCGGATCGCGGCGGACCTCTCTGTCCACGCCCTGGTCTCCGCCCCGCTCTCACCTCCTTGTCGTCTCCTGCCCCGCCACCACGGTCGGCGGCACCGAGGGCGTGGCGGGTGCCACCGTGTCGAGCATCGCGTGCGCCACCAGCGCTACCGGCACCGAGCCGAACGACAGCAGCCGATCGTGGAACCGCTGCAGGGAGAACCCGCTCCCCTCGCGCGCCTCCAACGTGCGCCGCAGCCGGCGGATGCCGTCCCAACCGGCCAGATACATGCTCGCGGTCGCCGGGAACAGGCTGTTCTTCACCGCCTCGGCCCGGGCCGCCCGCGGCGCCATCGCCACCCGGTCGCGGTAGAAGGCGGCGGCCTCCTCCAGCGAGAGGCGGCCGTGGTGCAGGCGGATGTCCACCACGGCCCGCGCCGCCATCCGCAGCCGGGCGTGCTGTTGGGCGTAGCGCTCCAGTGGCGTGAGGAAGCCGACCTCGTCCATCAGGTCCGTGGCGTAGCAGGCCCAGCCCTCGGCCATCGTGCCACCGCACAGCATCGCGATCCGCGAGGCGCCGTCGACCGCCGCGACGCGGCCGATATGGGACGCCGCCCGCGCGGCGTGCCAGTTCTGCACGTGGTGCCCGATCCCGCCGTGGTGAACCACGTGGTTGAGCTTGATCACGCTCTCGTTCGTGGCGCGCAGCCGGCGCTCCCGCTCGGCCGGGTCGTCGGCCTCGATCGGCGGGACGAAATAGTCGACCACGGACGGCGGGTCCAGGGCCGCCGGCGAGCGGTACGCCAGGAAGTATAGGGACGGCGTCGCAGCGCGTACCCAGGAGGGCTGCGGGATGTAGCGCACGGGCCAATCCGGCAAGGTCAGGAGTCGATGGGCTTCGGCCGCCGCCCGGGCCTCGCGCCACACCTCGCCAAAGCGGGCGTAATACCGCTCCGCGGGCGGGTGCGCTTCCGCCAGCTGCGCGATCGCCTCCGGCCAGGTCGCCGCCCCACGCCCCGCTGCGCCTGCGACGAGGCTCGCTTCCGCCTCGGCCATCTGCTCCAGCGCCAGCGCCTCCAACTTGGACGCTTCCGCTTCGAGTGCGTGCGCATCGCGTAGGAGCAGGGCGAACGTCTCAGCGCCGCAGGCGTAGGCGTCCGTAGCGCGCGGCAGCAGCTCGCTCTCCAGGTAGTACCGGAATGTGTCGAAAGCGCGCATGGCCGTGTCCGCCGCGAGGCGCGAGCCGTGGTGCTCAACTCCCTGCTCGGCGAGAAGCTGATCCACCCCCTCCCCGAACAACTGGATCGCCGCGGTGCACTCACGGCGGGCCCGCTCGGCCCAGGCCGCGGGAGCGCTGCGGACGGTCTCGCGGGCCTGCGCGAGCAGGTGGGGCACAGCATCCAGGCGGGCGGTGGCAGGGTCCAGCCGCTTTGCGAGCGGGGCGAAGTTCCCCAGGAGCAGCGCGAGCACACCGAAGATCGCTTCGCCCGTGTAGAGGCTCGGGTTGGCCCAGCGGAAGTGGGCCGAATCGTACTCCCAGCGCTGGATCCGCAGGAACCCCTCGGCGAGGCGCCGATCGAGCCGCTGCGATAGTCCGAGCGGCTCCGGCGGGAGACCGCGCAGCCGGCCGAGCAGCGCCTCGGCATCCGCCAGCACGTCGCCCACGCCAGATTCCGAGTAGTCCGGCAAGCGGTCGGCGTGTTCGTGCACGCCGATGAACGTCGCGTTCACCGGACGGTGCCGGTGGTACGAGGTGAAGAAGTCGTCCAGCCAAGCGGAGAACGCGGGCGCCTCACCCGCCTCCGGTGTGGCTAGCGCTCCAGCGGTAGATCGATCCATCGTCGCTCGTGGACGGACCGCTCCACGGCGTTGATCACCTCCTGGACCTCGGCCCCGTCGTCGAAGCTGCCCTGGTTGCGGTCGCCGCCGTCGAGGATCTCGTCGAGGAAGTCCTTGATCAGATTGGCGTAGAACAGCGAGCGCCACGACTCACGCGGATGCCCGCCGGCCGGGTAGAAGCGCTGCGGGATCTCCACCTCCTTGAACTCCACGCCGTCGGGCCGCGCCACCTTGATCGTCTCGGCGACGCCGAACTCCTCGACCAGGCGACAGATGATGGCGCCTGCTTCGCCGTAGATCCGCGCCTCGATACCGGGGTAGTTGCCAACTGTCACGTAGCTCGTCTGGACGGAGCCGATGGCGCCGTTGGCGAACTCGGCGATGAAGACATCCCCGTCGTCGATGTTCATGCGCATTATCTGTCCCGTGGCGCGGACCATCCGTTCGGGGATGAAGTTGCGCATGGTGCCCACGACGCTGCGGTAGTCGGCCCCGAGCCACCAGCGGCCGATGTCGATGATCGGGGCGCCGTAGCCCTCCAGCGACGACGTCCGCAGCCTGGCCTGGTCGGCAGTGTGGTCCACTTGCCGCAGCGGCGTCTGTGGATCGAGCCACTGCGAGTTCTGCTCGTAACCGTTGAAGATGAACGGTCGGCCAACGAACCCTTCGTCGATGAGCGACCTGGCGTACTGGACGCCGGGACTGTAGCGGAAGGTGAAGCCGAGCTTCGTCTTCAAGCCTTTCTGCCTGGCCAGCTCGCTGGCCCGGCGGGTCTGGCGGAAGTCGTAGGCGACCGGCTTCTCGCAGAGCACGTGTTTGCCGGCCTCGAGGGCGGCGCTGGCCAACTCGAAGTGGGTGTGTGACGGTGTCACGACGTCGATGACGTCGAGATCCGGGCGCGCCACGAGCGCCTGCCAGCTCGCCGTTGCCTCGGCAATCCCGAGTTCGGCGGCCAGTCGACGGGCGCGGTCGACCTCCACGTCGCAGATCGCCACCACCTCGCAACGCGGGTCACGCCGCCAGCCCGGGACGTGGGCGCGGGTCGCCCAGATCCCAGCGCCGAGCACGCCCACCCTGAGCTTGCTCTCCCTCAATGCCACCTACTCCTCCCGGCGCCGCGCTCCGAAATCCGGCGCCCTCGATGCGTCCCGCAGCACCATCGCCTCAACGATCTGCTCCAACGTCGCCCGGCGCCCGTCGCGGTCCTCCTCGGGGGCAATGTAGTGGTCGATGACCGCCCGCAGGGCACACGCCGGTCGCGGCACCGCAGCCGCTCCAGCAGCCGACGGTGGAGCGCCGCGCCGGCCTCGATCGTCCGCCGACGGCGCTCGAAGCTGCTCAGGATGAGGCTATAGTACAGACTGGGCCGGGGCGTCAAGCGGAGCTCAACCTGGCAAACTTCGGCCCGGTGAGCAATGGGGGTTAGTCGACGTGCCGCAGACGGGGGTCCAGGAAGTCGCGCAGCCAGTCGCCGATCACGTTGATCGACAGCACGGTCAGGACGATCGCGATCCCTGGGAAGGTCGCCAGCCACCAGGCCGAGGCGACGTAGGCGCGGCCGTCGGCGAGCATATTGCCCCAGGTTGGCGTGGGCGCGTGGATCCCAACGCCCAGATACGAGAGGGTCGCCTCCCCAATGATCGCGGCGGCAACCCCAAAAGTCCCGATGATGATCGCCGGCGTGATCACGTTGGGCAGGATCTGGCGGAAGAGGATGGCCGGATCTCGGGCTCCGATCGCCTGCGCGGCGATGACGTATTCCTGGTTCTTGGCGGACAGCACCTGGCCCCGTACGATCCGGGCATACGGCACCCAGGACCCGATGCCGAGCACGATGATCACGTTGAGCAGCCCACCGCCGAGCACCGCGACGACGGCGATGGCGAGCAGGATGAACGGGAAAGCTAGCTGGACGTCGGCCAGGCGCATGACAAGCGCGTCGAGCGGGCCGCCGTAGTAACCGCACAGCAGCCCGGCCAGAACGCCCACGCCGCCGCCGATCGCCACGGCGCTCACCCCGACGATCAGCGAGATCCGGGCCGCGTAGATGATCCGACTGAGGATGTCGCGGCCGTTCACGTCCGTGCCAAGCAAGTATTCGATGCTGCCCGTGGTCGGTCCGGTCTGCGCGAACGAGCCGGCCAGGTTCGGACAGGTGGTGAAGGCCGGGCAGAGTCGACTGACCGCCAGCGAGCCCTGATAGGGGTCATGCGGTGCGATCCAGGGCGCCGCGATCGCCGCCAGCGTGATGGCCAGTAGAATGACCAGCCCCACCAGACCGAGCCGGCCACGCCGCAGCGAGCGCCAGGCCTCCGCCCGGGCGCTGCGACTGCCGGCCCAGCCAAGCTCCTGGACTGGCTGGCCGCCCATTCGGGCGACCGCCACTCGCTCTGCCATTCTCCTCCCGGAGCTG
>WNFV01010635.1_pt1 | contig 10010 bp, 10 predicted proteins | sample 5400101 | NCBI WGS metagenome assembly WNFV01 (sample SAMN13153361, study PRJNA577476) | soil metagenome | isolation source: 115 cm soil or saprolite under grassland replicate 1 | place: USA:California | collected 2016-06-15 | reverse complement strand
GTGCCGGCCGAGCTTCCACCGGGTGCTGCCACCGATGAACACGGCCTGGAGGTGCTCCCAGGGCACCGGCAGGCGCTCCAAGCCGTCCTGCGCCACCAACGCGACCGGTTGGTGGACGGGCTGACCAGGCTCGACGTCGCCCTCATCGACGGTCGCCCACACACTCTGCAGGACCGGCTGCCAGCGTTCGAACAGCGCCAGCGTGGCCGTGGCGTCGCCCACGACGTCGGGGGCGGCGACGAACAGGCACCCGGAGCGGTAGCTGATCGCCTCCAGGAGGTCGAGGTAGCGGCCCGGGTCGAAGCCGTGGAAGCAGTCGTTGTCGGCCGCCCACGGGATGCCGCAGCCCTCGGTGATGTCCAGGCCGGTCAGCATCCTGGGGGTGAACAGCTGCCCGAGCGGCCCGTGCCAGTACGACAGCAGCGCCCGCACCGACTTGGAGACCAGCAGCAGCGGCCCCATGGTCATGAGCCCACCTCGCCGTGGTCGGGCAGGCGCGTGGCCAGCACATACTGCAGTTCGGTGAGCTGCCAGCGGCCGGGAGCGGCGTCAAGGCGCATGGCCACCGGCTCGATGCGGGCGCCTCGCTGGAGGACGGCGACGGCGTCGACAACACCGGGGGTGAGCTCCTGGATAAGGACGCGCCGCAGGGTGTGGCAGGTGACGGCTGGCCCGCCGCTGCAGCTGAGCCGGCGGACGAGCGCCTCCCACAGCGTGGGATGGCAGAGGGGCTCGAGCTGACGGCCGGGCCGGGCGCCGGCCTCGACCTCGAGCAGAGCTGCCGCGATCCTGGCGACGGTTCGGGCTGGGCAGGGCATGGTGGCCCGCCGCAGTGGGCGCGCGGCGTCGCGCTCGTCGGCTTCGTGATACTCGAAGCGGGCGCGGATCGGCGGAGGTGTGACGGGGAGCATGCCGGGCACTCCTTGCCGAGGGGGCAGGCCCGGCTGGCCTGCCGGTCGGCGGCGCCCAGTGCCGGGGTCCCCGGGCCCGGAAAGGCCGCCGCAGGCGGCCGCGCAGCGGCGCGAGTACCGACCGGGAGGGAGGGCGGAGCGGCCTTGCAGGGCCCGGGGTGGCACTACGCTGGGAGGCGCCGGCGGGCAGCCCCACCGCGGGCTGGCAGGTCGAGCGGGCAACGGGCCGCCCTGCGCACCCAGCCCGAGACGAGCACCATGGATGGCGTGCCTCAGATCGACCCCGAACAGCTCGCGGCGCTGCGCCGGCTCAAGGCGGCGTTCGGGGAAGTCAAGGTCTTGGAGGTCATCGACATGCCCGTCGCCGCTGCGCCGGCGGCGCAGGGCTGGCTGTTCGACGAAGAAGGCGATGACGACGGACCCTGGCCGAATGAGTCCCCAGGAGCACGCTGAGGCCCGCGAGCTGCTCGCCAAGGCCGCCAACACTCCGGACTGGCCGGCTAGCGACGCCCTCGACGCCTCAGATCGGCGGCAAGAACCGTGGCCGGCTGGACCCTTGGGGAGTGGAGCGCGTTTGGTGGGCCTTCGGTCCGTGGCGCCTCACGGCAGTCTGGGCCTGCCAGGCTGCCACGCGGTGTGGTACCCAGCGAGCGGCGCGTTGCTGGCTCCCGGCATTCGGCCGATCACGTCGCTTGGCCGGGGTGCCGTGCTTCCGCCCACTCGCGCCGAGACACCCGGCTGGGCAGGAACGCCGCGGCGAGCCTGGCACCGAGCACCGCGATGGTCGTGCAGGTGGCCGGCACGAGCATCATGGACGTCGGCCTGAGACCTCCACCGTCGGCGTGGTGCTGAGCGCTGTCATTGGCGACCATGCCGGTGCTGACCAGCAGGAAGCAGCGCACCGGCGGCGAGATCGGCAGCCGGGCGCCGCTGGTGGTCGACTCGGTGGAGGCCTGGGTGTGCTCTCGCCTGTCGCTCGCGCTGCTGGACGGCGTCGGGTTGCACGAGCTGTTCGGCGGGGTGGTGGGCTGACCCGGCCGGCGCCCTGGCGATGCTGCCTGTCATCTGGCGGGGCTGGGAACCCTTGGCGAGGCCCGCGAACACGGAGGGTGGACACGCCGAGTGAGGCGGCGGCTGGCGATGGCCGGCGTGATCTGGTTGTGCCGCGCTCGACCTTCTCGGACTGTGACGCCAGGCTTGATATCTTCCTCCACCACTCCGTTGCCGGCGCGGATTCTCCTGATCCAGGCGGGCCGCGGGATAGCGGGCTCGGTCCTGTTGCTGACACACCCCCTGCGTATGGTGATGATGTGAAACGATTCCAGGTCGAGGTCGACGTCGATCAGTTCGAGGAGCTGTGCAGGCCCTCGCAACCGCTTCCGGCGATTGCCGAGCTGATCTGGAACGGCCTCGATGCCGAGGCCGACACCGTCGACGTTGTGATCACCCGGACAGAGATGGACGCCGTCGAGGCCGTCCGGGTGGTGGACTCCGGCCATGGGATGACGAATAACGAGGCCCTGCGGGACTTCCGGAAGCTCGGTGGCTCGTGGAAGAAGGACCGCAAGCGCTCTAAGAGCAACCTCCGCGCACTCCACGGTCAGAAGGGGCAGGGTCGGTTCCGAGCGTTCGCGCTTGGCACCGACGCTGAGTGGTCCACCGTTGCCGAGGGCATGAACGGCTTGGAGCGGACCGTGATCGCCGGGTCGCTGAGGTCCTCGGAGTTCACTGTCAGCGACCCTGAGCTGCTCGCAACCGGCACCACGAGCACCACCGTAACCATCACCGGGGCGCGGGACACGACCGGCCCGCTGCTCGGACCCGGTGCCCGAAACTCACTCATCATCAGACTCGCCCACTACCTCGCCACGTATCCCCAGGTCACCGTAACGTATGACGGTGAACCACTCGACCCCGCCAGCATCACCGAACGCGATGTCAAGGTCGTCCTCGACGCATCGCTCGGTGGGGACCATGGCGCTCCCATCGTCCGAATCATGGAGTGGAAGCCCGATATCGTCGGCCTCAAGCCGGCGCTCATCCTCTGCGACGAGGACGGTGTCGCGCTCCACGAGATCACCGACGCGATCCAGTGCGGCAGCCTGAAGGTTACGGTCTACATCATGTGGGCGGGGTTCGCCCAGCATGTCAACGACCTGCTCCTGGGTGAGACGGGCCATCCCATTCTCAGTCCCATCATCTCCGCTGCGCGCCAGGCCCTGGCCGAGTACGTCGAACAGCGATCTGTTGAGGAACGCCAGGGGATCATCGACCGGTGGAAAGCCCGCAGGGTCTACCCATATGCGAAGGCCCCCTCGACACCGGCCGAGTTGCGGGAACGGCAGGTGTTCGACGTGGTGGCCGCCACTGCGGCGAGCGCCGTGCCGGACGACCCCAGGGCAGCCCGCCTGTCACTGCGGTTGCTGAAGCAGGCCCTGGAAGAGTCCCCCGGCGCCCTGCACCGGGTCCTTCAAGAGGTCCTTGATCTCACCGCGGAGCAGGTCGCCGACTTCGACCGGCTTCTTCGAACCACCAGCCTGTCCGCGGTCATTTCGGCAACCACGAAGGTGACTGACAGGCTTATCTTCCTCGACGACCTGCACCGGCTGCTCTCCGACGCCGACGGCAAGAAGGCCGTCCGGGAGCGAGACCAGCTCCACGAGATCCTCGCCAATGGTCGAACCTGGGTGTTTGGGGAAGAATATGCCTTGGTCGTCTCCGATAAGACGCTCACAAAAGTGCTGGAGGCGCACCTTCACCTGCTGGGCGACGATCGGCCAGTCATGGGCCCCGTGCGAGACGTTGGGGGCAACAAGGGACGGCGCGTTGACCTGATGCTGTCGAAGGCGGTGCAGGGACCGACCGGACTTCGGCATCTCATCGTTGAACTGAAGCGGCCCTCACTCATACTCGGGCAAGCTGAACTGAACCAGATCACCAACTACGCCTTCTCCGTCGCAAGGGATCCTGCCTTCAAGGCACCCGCGGTAACCTGGGACTTCTGGCTAGTAGGTGACGACTACGACGACTATGTCGCGGAAGTGATCCACCAAGACAACCTCCCCGTCGGAGTCGCCGTCCAGAAGCAGCCCTACACGGTGCGAGTTCGCCGGTGGGCGGAGATCATCGAGGAGAACCGGCAGCGGCTCCACTTCTACCGTGAGCGCCTCGACTACGACGCCGAGGGCGATCTCTCCATCCAAGAAACCCTCGCCAAGTACCTTCCGTCGGTCCAGGGCCAAGACGGCGAGGCTGACAGACCCGAAGGCGATGAGGCCGCCTGAGCGGTCAACTGGATCGACGGAGCACGCTACGTGAGCCAGCCAGATCCGATCGGTGCTGTCCAGTCCGGCCGCAACCCTCTGTCTCGTGATCGAAGGTTGTCAGCCATAGCATCGCGGGCATGAGGTGCGTCGACCTGGCCGCTGACGAAAGTGCAATCGGACGATCATGGCGCAGAACGGGGCCCTAGCGGTTCGGGTCGTTCCTGATCCTCGCTCGCTCGCCATGCGGCCTTCCGGTCCGCTCCTCATACGCCTGACGCTCAATCTGCTGGCGCACGAGCGCGTTCGCCTCCAGCATCCAGAGGTTGGCCTCGCTCATCAACTCGTTCGCCCGCTCTGCCGCCTGTGCCGACTTGGCCGCCGCCCTGTAGGCGTATATCGCGGCCACTGCCGCCACAGCGACCGCGAGTAGCGTCCCGATCGCGGTAATGATGTCGGCCACTTCGCCTCCCTTCCTCGACTGGCGGCGGCATTCTTACGCCAGGGAGACAAGGACGCACACCCTCGCAGCGATTCCTGAGCCTGGGCGGCGTAGGAGCGCGACGGTAGTCGAGAGCACGTGCTCGGTCCTGCCGATTGCGACTGCCTGGGGCAACGTGCCGTTAGACAGTGGCGTGACCCTCGGTCACGCACGAATCACCGGAGGCTTCGGTTAGGTAGGTAGCCGGTAGCTCAACTGGTTCTCGGGCCCAGGCATGGCCGTGCCTACGACTCGACCCCGACCATGTCCACCATACCGACGATCCGCTTGCCCGGCGGGACGACGTAGATGAGCAGCCCGCCGCGGAACGGCACGGTGTAGGTGTTCGGCACCGCCGAATACGGCTCGACAGCGAGCAGCGACTGGCCAGGCAGCGGCCCGCGGGCAAGCGCCCGGTAGACGGCGGCGAGCTCCGCCTGGGCCTGCTCGGGCAGGGTGGCGACGAGCTGAGAGAACTCGGGGCTGTGCCTAATGGAGTACGACCGGGCCACCAGGGAGGGTCAGGTGAGGTAGCGGCTGATCGCGTCCTCGACGTCCAATGGTTCGCTCTCCCACTCGGGCTCTTCACCGCGGCGCAGTCGCGCCTCGGTGGCCGCCCACCGCTCACCGCCGTGCTGGCGGGCGAACACCACCCGCCACCACGCCTCGACAACGTGGCCGAGCGGCCGCAGGTCCCGGGTCGACCGGGCCGTGTCCAGCGCCTGGTCCAGTTCCTGCTCGAAGCGGGCACGGTCGGCGTCGGGCAGGGCTGCACGGACCAGCTCGACCCGCTCCGGCAGGTCCGGGCCGGTAGCCCGCTCGGCCACGCTCACGGCACGCCTCCTCACCGTCCACACCGATCTGTCCCCACCAGTGTGACACAGCCTGCTTGCGGCAACCCCTAGCATGCCAGTCCTTGCCATAGCTCGGCAGGCCGGCGAGCGACCGGGTTCCCGGCAAGGAGACGGCCGCCTCGCTGAGGTCATTCCGCCGGAATACTCCGACGACATCCAGTTCGCTGCGCTATTGGGCCGTCATAAGCAGCCGAAATTGATCCATTTCGCGCCGATCGCGCAGCTGAGCTGGAGCACAGCTATGTGTCGCCGTCGTTAGCCTCCTGCTCCCATCGGGCGCAGACGCCAGGCTGCGGGCCGACGCCTACGCGCAGCCGAAACGAGCGGCCTTCGAGCGCCCGAGTCGCATAGTCGCGCAGATGCTCGACCTCGCGCTGGGTAAACCCGTTCGCCAGGGCCCACGCGCAGAGTGCGTCAACCTCGTAGCGGTGGCCGCAGCGGACCAGTTCCTGGAGGGTCCGTACCGCGTAGGCCTTGTCGTAAGCCTGCACGAGCCCGTTGTTGTGATTGACCGCGTCGGACAGGCGCCGCATCGCAACCTCGATGACTGGGTCCAGCAGTGGCCGGCGCGCGCCGCGGACCTGGCCAGTGACGAGGTCGACCGCGCCGTGGGCGGCAAGCCATGCCTCCTGGTAGTCGAAGTCGCCCCATTCGATGACGCACACTGCGGTGGTCCTCTGTGCCAGGGTGTCGGACAGGGCGGCGAGGACGTCTTCGCTCGGCCAGGGAGCAAGCACGGGACCGCCACGCCAGCCGGACCGCCACACCGTCGCCGGCTTCTCGACGGCCGCGCCTGCGGTCAGGCGCGGCAGCAGCTCGTTGTTGCCGTACATCTTCTTGGCGTGCAGGAGCACGAGCGGCGCGCCGGGCTGCTGTTGCAGCCATGCCGCCCCGATGCGGACGGCGTCATCCGGGTCGACGCCGCGCCAGGGCACGTAGACCACGTCGAGGTCTGGTGTGCGTTCGAACATCAGACTCCTTCGGTTGCCGATCCGCCGGCCGGCGCGACGGTGTGCCTGGCTACGAGCTGCGCGGTGGGTGCTCCTCGAGGAACCGGACGATCCTGGGATCCTCGAACCCCGTCCACCCGGAGAACGCGAACCCTTCCCGCTGGGCCTGCTCATCCAGCGCCCGCAGCACGTCGGCGAGGTCCTGGTCGTCGTCTGGGAACAGGGCCGCCCGGGCCGAAGGGTCGTCCAACAGCGCCCGCACAGCCGGCTCGCTGCGGCGGGCGAAGTAGCGGGCGAAGTTCGGGTAGAAGAACGCGGATCCGACGCGCTTGCCCTGGCTGATCCCGGCCACGCAGGCAAGCAGGTCGAACTGGCAGATGCTGCTGAGCAGCCGATCGTCCTCGGCCGCGAGGTCAGGCCGGAGGCAGTCGAGCCGGCTGACATGGGCCAGCGCCCGGCCCAGCAGGGAGACCGTGACCTGGCGACCTTGGTGGGTCTCGGACAGCAGGTTGGCGCGGGCCGCCTGGGTGAGCGCGTGCCGCAACCAGTTGCCGTAGTGGCCCTCGATGCGGCCGTTGGGGTGGTCCTCGCCGCGCGGCGCCTGCAGCGCCAGGTCGCGGACCGCCGTCCAGTCGCGCCGGCGGACGGCCAGGGCGCCGACCGCCAGCACCCGCTCGATCACCGCCAGCCATAGCTGCTGGGCCGGGATCCGCGGCGGCGCCACCGACAACAGCGGCACCCCGTTGGCGTCGAAGCCCTGCTCGTAGACCCTGGTGAACGCCCACACCGCGCGCTCGAAGACCGGATGCCGCTCCAGCTCCAGGCCGATGGCGGCCAGGCAGGCCAGCCGGCCAAGCAGCACGCCCACTTCGTCGTTCTCGCCGGCCTCCACGAGGGTGGCCGCGTCCTTCCACATCTCCTCGCTGAGCAGCCGGACCGGGATGTCGTCGCCCCGCCGGAGCTGCTCGACCACCAAGCGGGCAAAGGTCGTACCGTCCACCTTCCAGGTGAGGGCAGCGGCCGGGCCGGTCGTGGCCGTCTGGGTAATCTGCGCGGCCGCCAGCGCGCGCTGCAGGTCGGACGCGAACCGCCCCCGCGCCCGCTCAGCCCAGGCCTGCTCCGCCCTGGCGAAGATGCGGTCCAGATCGTGCTGCTGGGCCCGCTCGCTGGCGGTGCCGTGCCGGACGAAGATGTCGCCTAAGCGGAAGGCGGTCGCCTCCTTGCCGTTCTTCACGTACTGGCCGTCGGCCTGGAAGATGCAGCACCCCCTGGGGTTCGGCCCGACGTAGACGACGGCGAACAGGTTCCCGCCCTGGCGGTGCACGGCGACCTTCAGCTCCAAGGGTGCAGGGACCCACTTGGCCAGCTTGGCCCGCAGGGTGGCCTCATCGAACAGCTTCGCCTGGGCCTCGGTGAACCGGCCGGTCGGGCGGCCCTGGCTGTCGGCCCCGATGACGATGAACCCGCCCTCGACCTGCATGGCGCCGACGTCCTTGGCGGCCTCCACGCGGTCCTCCCTGAAGGACAAATCGCAGGTCTCCTTGAAATCCAGCATCTCGGACTCCGCTCCCTCGTCCAGGAGCTGGAGGAGCTTGTCCTTGGTGACGTTGGGCTCAATGACCGGCATGCCTTGCTCGCCTCGCTTGCCTGCGCGGAGACGCCCTGGGGGTGGGCGTCGCCACGCAGGATACGCCCAATCGACCACGTAACAGCGACAAGGCGGCCATCTCGATCTGGCGGGAGTGGTCCGCGAGCGCTCCTACGACGGCTCGCTGGGTGTCGACATGCCGATCACGGTGCCGGACCGTTGGCACGTGCGCTTTTCAACTCAGAGACGAGCCGGCTAGTTTGTCAGATTCTTGCCCCGAAACTCATCAAGATTGGTCGCCAGCCGGTGCCACTTGCTGCTATTCGCTGCTACTTGATCCACATGCTACGATGACATTGACCTGCACAAATGGCTGTTCCTGCTGGTCACCGGATGAGGAGAATAGGCCCGGGTTTTTCCTTACCATGGATGCGCTCTACCGACTGAGCTAGGGGGGCAAGTTACCGTTTCTGCAGTTGAACGCCGATATTCTATCTGTAGATGCTGGTAAAAGAACCTACACATCGGACACTCGTTAGCTTACAGCGCCGCTGATGATACCGGATCGCTGCGGCACCGTGCCGCCTCACGCTCTCGGCAACGGCTCAGGTGAGGTAGCGGCTGATCGCGTCCTCCACGTCCAGCGGTTCACTGTCCCACTCCGGCTCCTCGCCGCGGCGCAGCCGCGCCTCGGTCGCCGCCCACCGCCGGCCACCATGCTGGCGCGCAACCACCACTCGCCACCAGCCCTCGACCACATGGCCGAGCGGCCCCAGATCCCGGGTCGACCGAGCCATGTCCAACGCCTGGTCCAGGTCCTGCTCGAACCGGATCCGGTCAGCGTCAGGCAAGGTGGCACGGACCTGCTCGACCCGCTCGGACAGCTCCGGACCGATCGCCGGCTCGGCACCGCCCACGCCATGGTTCCTCGCGTCCGGACTCGTCTTCCGCGCAGCAGTGTGACAGCGTCTGCTCGGGCGAGCCTACCTGCCCATCCTCGCCGCGCTCGACAAGCCCCATCATCGAGCGACTGCTCTTACCGAAGCAGATGGCCGTTTCGCCGATGGTGATTCCGCCGGAATACCGCCCAACACCATTCAACACTTCGGTGACTGGCACGACCCTCCCACGGCCAAGCCGACGCTGCACCCAAGGTGCCTTGCGTCCTCGGACAATTTCGGGTCGAGAATAGATGGACGGCGAAGCTTCATCCGTTATGGCGAGGCGTGGATACGGGCGGTTCTCGTTGGAGGAGGCGAGGGCGGTGGGGGATGGCCGGCGGGCGCGCTTATGGTTTGGTCTGCCGGAGGGCCAGGATGCCGCCGAGTAGCAGGGGCAGCTCGACGGCTTCCGGGGGGCCGTCGCCGAAGACGATGACGGCGATGGCCACCAGCAGCCCGCTGGCGACAAACGTCCAGCCCAGCCAGCGGGCCAACTGCCCACTCGCGAGCAGCGCGGCGCCGAAGCTGGCCAGGCCGATGCCGGTGAGGGCGATGAACACCGCCAGGGCCCAGTTGGGGCTGCCCCACAGGAATCCCTCCAGCAGCTGGTAGGCGGGAGGCACGGTGCCGCTGTGGGTGGTCTGGTGGGCGGCGGTGACGGTGACGGTGGCCGCGAAGATCGTCTGCAGCACCCGGATGGGGGTGGCCAGCAGGAACAGGGCCAGGGCGACACCAGCAAGGACCCGGCCGCGGCCGGAGGCCAGGGCGCTGGTGAGGGCAGCCAACCCGAGGGTAGTGAGCACCGCGCCGGCCAGAAAGGCCAGGTGCACGCCGACCCAGGTGTTGCTGCGGTCGGCGACCAGCTGGAGGAACTGCTGTGGTGTCTGGCTGGTGTAGATGGCGTACATGCTTGGGGTGGCGCCGGCGCCGAGGCTGATCAGCGCCCCGGCGACCAGCAGCCAGCCGGCCAGCCGCAGCCACACCCGGTCGGTTGAACATTGCTGGTGGGGTGGGCCTGGACG
>WNFV01010632.1_pt1 | contig 10011 bp, 4 predicted proteins | sample 5400101 | NCBI WGS metagenome assembly WNFV01 (sample SAMN13153361, study PRJNA577476) | soil metagenome | isolation source: 115 cm soil or saprolite under grassland replicate 1 | place: USA:California | collected 2016-06-15 | reverse complement strand
TCCGCATTCCGGCTCTCGACCTCCTCGACGATCGCACGGCCGGCGCTTCGCGCTCGCTTCAGACGCGTGACGGCGCGCACGCCGTACTGCTCGAGGAAGGCCTGCGCCTCGTCGAGCACCTGCTCGGCCTCGGCCTCCAGGTCACCGAGGTCTGCGTCGAGCGGCAGGTCCATCGGCACCTCGACGACGGTCACGACGGCGATCGTGGCGCCCCGCTCGGCTGCGAGGCGCGCCGCCGCGACGAGCGCCTCCTCCGACTCCGTCGTGCGGAGCACGGGGACGACGATCGTCCGATAGTCGACGGTCAATGCCGGCCCGAGCACGACGACCGGAGCTCGCACCGTCTCGAGCAGGCCGACGCGAAGGACGCGCCGGCGGTAGACGGCGTACGCGATGAAGCCGATCGCCATCCAGGCAAGGCCCGCGTAGCGGGTGTTCGGGGTCTGCCAGACGACGACGATCCAGGCGAGCCCGGTGGCGAGCGCGCCGACGAAGGCGAACAGCGGCCAGTCGACGCCGCCCAGCCGCAGGTTCGGCCGGCCGCGGAAGACGAGCTCCTCGTCCCGCCGCCGGTAACGGAGCGCGATCACCGAGAGGTGGGCGATCGCAAAGGAGAGCATCGCCCCGAACGAGTACATCGTGCCGAGGAAGTCCACCTTCCCGGGGAGCAGGGTCAGGATCGAGATAAGCCCCGCGAAGACGACGAGCGCGATCCAGGGCGTCTTGAACGTCGGGTGCAGCCGGCGGAAGACCCCCGGCAGCTGGCGGTACCCGGACATCGCGTACGTGATGCGCGAGGCGCCGATCACTCCCGCGTTCGTGGCGATGAAGAGGATCGTCGCCGCGAGGATGCCGACGTAGATCCGCAGGACGTCGAGGAGGACGCCGGAGACGCCGAGGTTGTCGACGACGCCGAGCACCGGGTCGTTCGCGAACCCGCCCTCGTCGGGTGGCAGGCCGAGCAGCGTCTTGAAATCGCCGCCGACCTCCTTGACCGGGAGCGCGGAGAGCGCGATGGAGGGGAGCGTGAAGAAGATCGCGAAGACGGCGATCGCCGTCATCAGGTACGCGCGGGGGACGTTTCGGGCGGGATCGCGCGCCTCCTCGGCGAGGTTCGAGACGGTCTCGATCCCGGTGTAGGCGATCATCCCGACCGGGATCGCGAGGAAGAAGTCGCCCCAGGTGGGGGCCGAGCCGAAGTGGACGTTGTCGACGAGGATGCTCGGGCTGAGGACGAGGAAGAGGCCCAGCAGCACGAGCAGGAGCTGCGTCGCGAAGTCGATGACGGCGAGGAAGATGTTCAGGCCCGCCGCCTCCCTGATCCCGACGATGTTCAACCCGACGAGGATCACGATCACGATCGCCCCCCCGAGGATGTCCCACGGGTTCGTCCTCAGCGGCTCCCAGAAGATCGACAGGTAGTGCGGGACGAAGAACGCCGAGATCGAGATCGTGATGATGTAATTGAGCATCTGCGCCCAGGCAGCCCCGAAGCTCACGAGCTCGTTGAAGGCGTGGCGCGCGAAGCTCGACGAGCCCCCGGCCTCGGGGTACCGGACGGTTCCTTCGGCGTAGGTGAGCGTGGTCGCGGCGAAGATGAGCCCGGCGATGAGGAAGACGAGCGGTGTCAGCCCGAGCGCGAAGACGGCGGTGACGCCCAGCGCGTAGTAGATCGAGGAGCCGACGTTCCCGTAGACGGTGGCGAAGAGGGCGGGCGCCCCGAGGACGCGCTCCAGTCTTTGCTCTCGCCGACGGCGCCGACGCGGCGCCAAGGAGGCGGTCGGCTCAGGCTCCGCGCTCGTCACGCGAGCAGGCTAAGCCCTCGACCGTCTAGGGGCGATACCCTTCGCCGGCGGCCACTCGCAGCGGTCCCTAGATGGTCTTGTTTAGCCGTGAATCGAGACTATTAGTGGGATGATCAAGATGGCGACTATGTTCGCGATCTTGATCATCGGGTTGATCGCCGGGCCGGCGGTGTCCTTGTAGGGGTCGCCGACCGTGTCGCCGGTGACAGCCGCGGCGTGGGCCTCTGAGCCCTTGCCGCCGTAGAGCCCGTCCTCGATCAGCTTCTTCGCGTTGTCCCAGGCGCCGCCGCCCGAGGTCATCGCAATCGCGAGAAAGATGCCCGTCACGATCGTCCCAATGAGCAGGCCGCCGAGCAGTTGAGGCTTGATGATCCCGGCCGCGATCGGGAAGGCGATGGGGATCATTGCCGGCAGCATCATCTGCTTGATCGCCGAGCCGGTGACGATGTCGATCGCGCGCCCGTATTCGGGCCGAGCCGTGCCCTCCATGATCCCGGGGATCTCGCGGAACTGCCTCCGCACCTCCTGTACGACCTGCCCGCCGACGCGGCCGACGGCCTGCATGGCGAGCGACGCGAACAGGAACGGCATCAGCCCGCCGACGAAGAGGCCGGCGATCACCCAGGGGTCGGAGAGAGCGGGATCGAAGCTGGCTCTCTCGAGGCCCCGGTCGCGAAGGCCGCTGGTGTACTCGTCGAAGAGGACGAGAGCCGCGAGCCCGGCCGAGCCGATCGCGTAGCCCTTCGTCACCGCCTTCGTCGTGTTCCCCACCGCGTCGAGCGGATCCGTGATCGCCCGCACCGACTCGTCCAGGTTCGCCATCTCCGCGATTCCGCCTGCGTTGTCGGTGACCGGCCCGTAGGCGTCGAGCGCGACGATGAGGCCGGTCATCGAGAGCTGCGCCATCACGGCTACGCCCACACCGAGCAGCTGCTGCCCGGCCACGTAGTACGCACCGACGATGCCGGTGGCGATCACGAGCACGGGCGCTGCGGTCGCCTGCATGCCGACGGCGAGGCCCGAGATGATGTTCGTCGCATGGCCCGTCTGGGAGGCGCGGGAGATGGAGCGGACGGGGCCCCAGCGCGTGCCGGTGTAGTACTCCGTGATCGCGACGAGCGCGAACGTGACCCCGAGCCCCACGAGGGCTGAGCCGTAGAGGTTCCAGAAGCTGAAGGTCTGGCCGTCGAACGGGAGCGTGATCGGGATGAAGCCGAGCGCCGAGAGCCCAGTCGCCACCAGGACGGCCTTGTAGAGCGCGTTCATGATCGAGCCGTTCCGGCCGACGCGGGCGAAGAAGGTGCCGACCACCGAGGCGAGGATCGAGACGCCGCCGATGCTGAGCGGGTAGAGCCAGAGCTTGGAAGCCGGGAACGCGGTCGCCAGCAGCATCACCGCGACGGCGGTGACCGCGTAGGTCTCGAACAGGTCGGCGGCCATGCCCGCGCAGTCGCCTACGTTGTCGCCGACGTTGTCCGCGATCACCGCAGGGTTGCGCGGGTCGTCCTCGGGGATCCCGGCCTCGATCTTGCCGACGAGGTCGGCGCCGACGTCGGCCGCCTTCGTGTAGATGCCGCCGCCGAGACGCGCGAAGACGGAGATCAGCGAGCCGCCGAACGCGAGCCCCACGAGGTCGTCGATCGCCGACTCATGCGAATGGTCGAACCACACGGTGAGCACCCCGTAGTAGCCGGCGACGCCGAGCAGGCCGAGCCCGACGACGAGGAGCCCGGTGACCGAGCCGGCGCGGAAGGCGACGTTGAGCGCCGGCTTCAGCCCCCGCTTCGCTGCCTCGGCCGTCCGCGCGTTCGAGCGGACGGCGACGTTCATCCCGATAAAGCCGGCCCCGGCCGAGAGGCTCGCGCCGATCAGGAACCCGATTGCCGTTCCCCAGCCCAGCTTGTTGTAGAAGCCGATGACGAGAAACGGGACGACCGCGACGGCCGCAATCGTCGTGTACTGGCGACGCAGGTATGCAGAGGCACCTTCCTGCACCGCCCGCGAGATCTCACGCATGCGCTCGCTTCCTGCCGGCTGGCGCAGGAGCCAGGTCGTCAGGCCGACCCCGAAAGCGATGGCGACCCCCGAGCAGACGAGCGCGAAGAGAACGGCGTGATTCTGGAAGAAGCTCAGCGCACCTGCCCCTAGGAAGTGAGCGCCGAGACTCTCCCGGCGCGGCAGGTTTCTAACACACCCGCCGCGTAGGGGTTGCCTAAGCCGTTAGCGGCCCGCCTACCGGCGGCCGACGACCAGGTTGACCGGGAAGCCGCGCCGGCGGACCACGCCGGGCCGTGGCCTCTGCGAGATCACGCGGCCGGGTCGGCTGGAGCGAGCGCGCCGGATTCGGCCGACCGAGCAGTGGGCGCGGCGAATCCGCACGCGGGCCCTTCCGAGCGTGAGCCCGATCACCCTCGGCACACGGCAGCGCACTGCGGCAGGCGGCGGGGGTGGTGGAGGCGGAGGCGGTGGAGGCGGAGGCGGTGGAGGCGGAGGCGGAGGCGGCGGGGGTGGTGGAGGCGGTGGCGGCGGAGGCGGCGGGGGTGGTGGCGGCGGAGGCGGTGGCGGAGGACCAGAGATCTTCTGCAGGTGGTACCAGCGGGAGCCCGCCCGGTCTCCGCCGGCATCGACCGAGTGACTGACGACGATCGTCTGCCAGTTGCCGAAGTTTCGGTACTGGGCGCGGAACATCAGGCGATCCGACAGCGTCGCGAGCCGGCGGGTCGTTCCCGGCTGCGGGATGCAGGCCGAGTAGTCGCAGAGGTTCGTGTCGAAGGGGGCGGATTGAACGTCGCCCTCGTGCGTGACCGACATGGATGGAGTCGCCCAGTCGACCGTCGCGTTCCAGATCTGGAGCTGGTCCTCGGGGAGGCCCGTGCCGTCGAAGTTCATGGCGACAAGCGGAGCCGGCTCGCCGGTAGGAGGCGGCAACGCGCCGTCGGCGTCGCCCGGGAGGGTCGACGGGAGATACGGCTCGATGGCCTCCATGTCCTGGTAGACGAAGCGTGCGGTATCGCAGTTGAGCATCTTGTCGCGCTCGAAGGCCCAGACCCCGACGCCGCCGTAGCTCGCCCCGAGCAAGAACTGGTTGGCGGTCATCATGTAGGCGTTCTGGGCCGGCCAGACGCCGAACTTCGGGTAGTCGTTGAACTTCGTCTGGTGGACCGTGAACTCGTAGGCGCACCAAGTGCCGGTCGGATCGCTCGTGCTCGAGACGGCGATGCACTGGTAGTACGGCGGCGTCCCGCCGAAGCCTGTGAAGGCGAACTGCGACGCGACCCAGCGACCCGCGTACGAGTCGTAGTTGACTGTCGGGTCGCCGCGGTTCAGGACCGCGCAGTTCGGCGTTCCCGGGAAGAGCGAGTTGATCGGCGTCGGCGGCACTACCTGAGTGCCGGTCTTCGTCCAGACCGCGTAGTGGATGTTGACGATCTGCATGTAGTGGTTCGGCCCGACGTCCCCGTTCGTGTCGGGCGGATAGCAGCTGCACATGTTGTTGATGCCCTCGAAGTTTTGAATGGGGGGCGGGATCTTGGGCGCCGGGGTCTCCCCGCGCACAGAGCTCTTGTGCCGTCGAGTCAGCGGCGGGACGTACGTGTAATCGACGGCGAGGCCGGGAGTGATCGTCCCCGCCGTGTTGCAGGCGAACTCGTTGGCCGGCCCGGTCCCGGAGGCCTGTAGACCCTCGGTCGAGGAGGTGCCGGTCTGCGTGTCGGACCCGTACACGACGCGGATGTCGTCGCTGCCCTCGGTGAAGATCACCTCGAAGTTGGCGCTCCCTCCGCCTGCGAGAAATCCAACCCGCCACTCGATGATGAACTGGCGGTTCGGAGGACTGCCGATGGTCGTCGTGAAGACGCCCTGGTTAGGAGCCGACCCCCGGGTATCCAGATCGTCCCAGAGGGCGACGACAGCGCGGCCCTCGATTCGCGAGGGCAGGCAGGTATTCGCCCACCAGAGGTTTGCACCCGTGAAGTTGACGATCCCGTTCGAGCTGATGTTCGCCGATGTGAAGGAGTCGTTGTAGATCCTGACGGGGAATGGGAAGGTGATCGGGTGGTAGCAGTCGTCGCAGTGGATGCCGAGGTCGTCCACGCCCGGAGTGATCGTCTGCCCGGTCTGAGTAGAGATCGTGTAGTCACCGGGTGGCGGGGGAGGAGGCGGCGGCGGAGGAGGAGGCGGTGGTGGAGGCGGTGGGGGCGGCTGCGGAGGAGGCGGCCCGCAGGATGGGAACTGGAACGAGGCGACCTTCGTCCGCCAGCTCGTCGCGCCTGTGGTCTGGATGTACTCCTGCGTGTACCAGAAGGTGCAGTCGTCGACCGGGTCGACGGTCATGTCCGAGTAGTCGCCCCAGCGGCTCTGGGTGCCTGTCTGCACCCCGGAGCCGACGACGATCGAGTTCTCACCCTGTGACAGCTCTCCCGGCGGATCGGAGTAGAGCCGCCCGGCGTAGCGGATGCTCGGGAACGTGTCCGTCCCGTTCGAGACGGAGTAGCCGACCGCGATGTCGCCGCTCTTGTCCATCGCAGCGCTCGGCATCCACCGGTGGAGGCCGTCGTTAGGCGCGTATGTGCCCTGGTCGTGCATGTCCCAGCTGCTGACCTGGGGGGCGCTGAAGGAGCGCCCGTGCGCAACTCCCAGCGGGAGGCCTCCCTCTTGCTCCTCCTCCTGGGGGGGACCGCTCCACTTGGCGCGGGCAGGCTTGAGATCGCGGAGCGGTGGTGTCAGGTGTCCACGCGCGACGCCGACTGTGTGTGAAGGTGACGCCGTCTTCGCGGCAGCCAGCTGCTCGGCGCTCACGCCGTGCGCGTCTGTTGCGCCTGCCAATGCGAGTGGGCCGGCAGTCTCTGCGGCTTCTCGCGCTTGACCCTGCCGGACGCCGCCCGTCGAAACGAGCGCGATGCCGACAAGTACCGCCGCAGTCGCAAGGGCCAGCCAGACCCTGAAGTGCCCTCCCCTCACCAGCGGGATTGTTGCACCTCTTTACAAAGAATACAAATAGGCCGAACGGCCTATTCGCGCCGACCGAACGTCCTAGTCAGCGACGGCCGACGACGAGGTTCACGCGGGCACCGCGCGGCCGCACCCTGCCGGCTCTCGGGCTCTGGGCGATCACGCGCCCGGCCCGCCTCGAGCGGGCTCGCCTGACGCGGCCGACCGAGCAATGCGCCCTGCGGATCCGGGTCCGCGCCGCGGCGAGCCGCATGCCGATCACCCTCGGGACGACGCAGCGCACCGGAGGAGGCGGTGGTGGAGGCGGTGGCGGTGGTGGAGGCGGTGGCGGTGGAGGAGGCGGCGGTGGAGGTGGAGGTGGAGGTGGAGGTGGAGGTGGAGGTGGTGGAGGCGGTGGTGGTGGAGGTGGTGGAGGCGGTGGTGGTGGAGGCGGCGGTGGTGGAGGCGGTGGAGGAGGCTGTCCGCTCGTTCCTCTCAGCCGAAAGACCTCGTCGGGCGCTGCCGGCTCCAGCATGCAGGTCGAGCGCCGAGTCCAAGTCGTGCAGCCGGTTCCGAAGCCGTCGCCCTCGTTGCGGAAGACTGCACCGGCGTTCGACTGCTCCGTCCGGGAAGCCCAGCCCCACTGGCCGTCTGGGGTGAAGTCCTCGTTCGCCTGGACCGAGACCCAGTACGTCCCCGCCGCGACCTCTACGGAGGGGGCGAGGTCGATCTGGAAGTTGGCGTCTTCCCCGACGTACGTCTGGTTCAGTCGTTGCGCGGCAAGCTCACCCGGAAGATCGCCCTCGCCGTTCGCATAGAAGCGCACGTTGACCGAAGCGGCCGGGCCCGGCCCGCTCCAGTACAGGCCCGCGGCATCGACGCCGGAGATCGTCCACAAGGCCCCGCCGGGCACGACGAAGTCGTCGGCGAGCTCGCTGTCGTACGAGTCGAGTCCCGTCTCGAAGTTCTGCGACGTGACCGCGCCGCCGCTCGAGTTGTTGTACTGGTCGTAGAGAGGAGGCGGCGGAGGCGGCGGCGGAGGCGGGGGAGGCGGCGGAGGCGGTGGCGGCGGGCCGCACTCAGGGAACCTGAAGGCCCCGATCCTCGTGCGCCAGCTGGCCACGTTCGTCGTCGCGTAGTACTCGGTCGTGTACCAGAACGTGCAGTCGTCCGTGGGATCGATCGTCATCGCCGAGTAATCGCCCCACCGGTTCGAGGAAGAGGTCTGCGAGCCGCTGCCGGCGAACAGCGTCGCCTCACCCTGGGCGAGCTCTCCCGGCGGATCGGCAGCGAGCCGGCCCGCGTAACGGATGCTCGGGTAGGTGTCCGTCCCGTTCGAGACGGAGTAGCCGGCCGAGATGTCGCCGCTGCGGTCCATCGCAACGCTTCCCATCCAGCGGTGCAGGCCGTCGGCGGGCGCGTAGGTGCCCTGCTGCTGGATGCCCCAGACGCCGCCCTGCCTCGTCAGCTCGTACCAGCGGACCCCCGCGCGGTTGCCGCCGGCGTTCACGGTGTGGTCGACGACCATCGACTGCCAGCCGCCGAAGTTGCGGTAGGCCAGCCGGTGCATCAGGCGATCGGACAGCGGCTCGAGACCGACGGTCGTCCCGGGCTGGGGGATGCAGTTCCACGAGTAGTTGCAGAGGTTCGAGCTGAAGGTCGAGGTGGCCAGATCCGTGTCGTGCGTCATCGTCAGCGACGGAGCCGCCCAGTCGATCGTGCCGTCCCAGAGAATGAGCTCGTCGGGCGCGCCGTCCCTGACCGTGACGAACGGAATGGGATCACCGGCGGGCGGCGGCGTCGAGCCGTCGGCGTCCGCCGGAAGAAATGAGCCCAGGCTCGGGTCGATCGAGTACATGTCCTGGTAGACGAAGCGTGCGGGCTGGCAGGCGAGCATCTGGTCTCGCTCGAACCCCCAGACCCCGATTCCTCCCCACCCCGTGTCGAACTGGTTCGCGGTCATGAAGTACGCGTTCTGGCCCGGCCAGACCCCGAACTTCGGGTAGTCGCCGAACTTCGTCGGGTGGGTCAGGAACTCGTACCCGCACCACGAGCCCGTCGGGTCGCCGGTCGACGAGATCGAGATGCACTCGTAGTTTCCGAGCGGGCCGGTGGCGAACTGCGACGCGAGCCAGCGGTCCGCGAACTGGTCGTAGAGGACGACCGGGTCGCCCTGGTTGTGGACGCCGCAGATCGGCGTGCCCGCGAAGAGCGTGTTGTTGTTCGCAGGGCCGTAGGCGACCGTGCCGTCTCGGTTGTAGACCGCGAACGAGACGTTCACGATCTGCATGTAGTGGTTCAGTCCGATGTCGCCGTTCGTGTCGGGGGGAAGAAGGCCGTTGCGGTTGGCGACTCCGTTGAAGGTCAAAAGCGGCGAAGGCATCGCGCGGCTCCCCGCGCTCGTCTGGAGAGCACCGTCCCTCCCCCGCGCGAGCTTGGGCGATCCCGTGAGCGGGTAGCCCTCCTCCTCACCCTTCTCCCCGCGCAGCTCCTCGACGGTCGTGTTGCCGTACCACTTGGGCCGGCCTGGATCGATCGTTCGAAGCGGCGGCGACGGGTGCGGCCGCGCGACACCGTGGCTCGCGCTCACGGCGCCCCAGTTGCCGCCGGCAGGAGCCTCGGCCGATACGGCGGCGGTGCGGAGCGGCGCGGTCGCTCGAACGGCCACGGTCTTCGAGCCGTCGGAACGGTCGCCTGACGGGGCGAGGACGACGACAGCGGCAACGAGGCCTGCGCTCGCAAGCGCCAGCGAAAGCCTGCCCTGACCCCTCCTCACGCGCCCGCCCTTACGCGCTCTAGCGGCGGCCGACGACCAGGTTGACCGGGAAGCCGCGCCGGCGGATCACGCCGGGCCTCGGCCGCTGAGCGATTACGCGGCCGGGTCGCCTGGAGCGAGCTCGCCGGATGGTTCCGACCGAGCAGTGCGCACGGCGGATCCGGACGCGGGCCCGGCCGAGCGTCAGCCCGATCACCCTCGGTACGTGGCAGCGCAGCGGTGCCGGCGGTGGAGGTGGCGGTGGTGGAGGCGGAGGTGGTGGCGGTGGCGGTGGTGGAGGCGGAGGTGGCGGTGGTGGAGGCGGGGGTGGGGGTGGAGGTGGAGGTGGAGGTGGAGGTGGAGGTGGTGGCGGAGGAGGCGGAGGTGGCGGTGCGCCGCAGGACGGGAACTTGAACGAGCCGATTCGCGTCCGCCACGGGTTCGCGCCCGTCGTCAGGAGGTACTCGGTCGTGTACCAGAACGTGCAGTCGTCGGTGGAGTCGACGCCCATCATCGAGTAAT
>WNFV01032204.1_pt1 | contig 10013 bp, 7 predicted proteins | sample 5400101 | NCBI WGS metagenome assembly WNFV01 (sample SAMN13153361, study PRJNA577476) | soil metagenome | isolation source: 115 cm soil or saprolite under grassland replicate 1 | place: USA:California | collected 2016-06-15 | reverse complement strand
CTCGCTCCCCGGCCACCTGCTCGCCGACCTCCGCCGCGACCTGCGGGAGGCGTTCCTGCGCGAGGGGCTGTCCGAGGACGACGTCGACCTGGTGATGCGCGACTTCCACCTGACCTTGAACGCCTGACCACAGGGGACCGACCGACATGCCGGACTACAAGGGACGAATCTTCGGCCGCTCCGTGCTCGACGTCCGCTTCCGGGCGTATTACGGCGAGGACCTGTTCCTCGGCGAGCTGCTGGCCGGCGACGACCCCGAGCGGGGCCGCCGCTACCTGTTCCGGGTCACCGACGTCGCCTACGGCTCGGAGTCCTCCGACGAGGGCTGGGCGGAGCGCACCGCCGGCGGGCTCATGGCCATGGACCAGGTCGGCGAGGCCACCACCCTGCGCGACTTCGAGAAGCGCCTCTACAAGGTCGCCAAGGTGATCCCCCTCGGCTACGTCGACGACGCCGGCGGCTTCCACAAGCCCAAGAGCCTGCCGGCCCAGTTCGCCGAGGTGTCGGCGCCGACCGACGCCGACCTGGCCTTCCTGCGCGAACGGATGGGCGACGTCGAGGTCGGACGGCTGCGCTCCGGCGAGGACACCATCGACCTGCCGGTCGGCATCCGCGGCGAGACCCTCCCCAGCCACGTCGGCGTCTTCGCCACCACCGGCATGGGCAAGAGCAACCTGATGAAGGTGCTGGCCGGCCAGCTCCTGGCCGCCGGCGGCCGCTACGCGATGCTGCTGTTCGACCCCCACGGCGAGTACCTGGAGGGCGGCACCGCCGGCCGCAGGGGCCTGGCGCACCACCCGTGGGCGGCCGAGCGGCTGCGGGTCTACTCGCCGGGCGCCCGCGCCGGCCAGGCCAGCCTGCTGCGGCTGTCGCTGGCCGAGCTGACCGTCGACGACCTGCGCACCGCGTGGAAGTTCACCGGCCCCCAGTCGGAGGCGCTGGAGAGCGCCTACGCGTTGCTGGGGGACAAGGGGGTGTGGCTGACCCGGTTGGCCGAGGAGGACCCGGAGGTCCTCAAGGACGCCGAGCTCGGCCGGCACGCGCTCGCCACCATCCAGGTGCTCAGCCGCCGGGCCAAGCGGATCGTGCGGCTGCCGCTGATGACCGACGACCCCAGCCAGTCGCTCACCGGCAAGGTCCTCGACGACCTGGCCGGCGGCAAGGTCGTGCTGGTCGACACCTCGGGGCTCGAGGGGGTCGAGGAGACCCTGGTCGCCTCGCTGCTCACCCGCAGCCTGCTGGACGAGCGGGCGCTGTCGTACCGCAACGACCGGGAGCGGTTCGGGCGGCTGCCGCGGACCCTGGTCGCGCTGGAGGAGGCCCAGCGGGTCCTGACCCGGCTGGAGGACGCCGAGTTCAACGTCTTCCCGCGGCTGGCCAGGGAGGGACGCAAGTTCAACGTCGGCCTCTGCGCCGTCTCCCAGCAGCCCAAGCTGATCGACCCGGAGCTGCTCAGCCAGTTCAACACCTATAGGGTCCACCTGTACGAGGACTGGCTGGCCACGGTGCCGGCGCCCGAGGCCGCCCGCGCCCGCCCCGCCGACGCCCTGGCGGGCTTCTTCGACTGATGGCCCGACTCGTCGCGATCTCGGACGCCCACCTGGGGCGCGCCCACTACCAGGCGGTCGACGAGCACGGGCTGAACCAGCGGGAGGCCGACTTCACCGCCGCCTGGCACCGCGCCGTGCAGGCCGCCCTCGGCCTCGACCCGGACGGGGTGCTGCTCCTCGGCGACCTGTTCGACGCGCCGCGGCCCACCTACCGGGCGTTCCGGGAGGGCGCCAAGGGGCTGCGGCGGCTGGCCGAGGCTGCCGTGCCGACCCTGGCCATCTCCGGCAACCACGACACCCCCCGGCTGCGCGAGTCCGGGTCGCCCTACGCGGTGCTGGCCGACGCCTTCCCTGGCCTGCGGTTCGTCTACCGCGGCGGCTACGAGCCGGTCGACCTGCTGCCGGGCATGCGCGTCCACGCCGTGCCGCAGTGCACCGACGACCAGGGGCTCAAGGAGCAGATCGACGCCGCGGCGCAGGGCCGCTCCACCGACCACCTGAACCTGCTGGTCACCCACGCGGCCGTCACGGTGCTCGCGCGCCGCTACACCTACGGCGACGTCAACGAGCTCGAGGTCGACCTGGCCACCCTGGATGCCGGCTTCGACCGGATCCTGCTCGGCCACTTCCACAACTTCGCCAGGGTCGCGCCCAACGCCTGGTACCCGGGCTCCACCGACACCTTCACGTTCAAGGACCTTCCCCAGGAGGGGGAGCCGCCGGTCAAGGGCGTGCTGAGCCTGGACACCGACTCGGGCAAGGTCGCCCACCACCCGGTCCCGGGCGGCCGCCCGCTGCGCAGCTACCGGCTGGACGCCTTCGACCTGTCGGCGCCCGAGGTCTACGAGGCCGCCGCCGGTCTGGCCGCGCCGGAGGAGACCGCCGGCGCGGTGGTGCGGCTGTTCGTCAACCGCGCCCGGCCGGAGGTCCGCCGGCTGGTCGACCGCCGCCAGGTCGCCGAGGTGTTCCCCGGCGCGCTGGTCGTGACCGTCCTGGTGGAGGCCGCCGAGGAGGAGCAGACCGCCCAGCTCGCCGCCCAGCCGGTCGCCAGCCTCGCCGACGAGTGGGACCGCTACCTGACCAGCGTCCCGATCGAGGGCTACGACCGGGAGCGGCTGGCCGGCATGGGCCGCGCCTTCCTGCAGCAGGTCGAGGAGGAGGCGCGCTAGCGGATGCACCTGCGCTCCCTCAGCCTGCGCAACTACCGCGTCTACCGGTCGGTGGACCTGGAGTTCCCCGACGGCCTGGTCGGCATCTACGGCGCGAACGGTTCAGGGAAGACCACCCTCATCGAGGCCGTCCGCTATGCCTGCTACGGGGACGCGCGGACCGACAAGTGGGAGCTGCGCACGGTCGGGGTCGGCGAGGACGTCCGCGTCGAGCTGGTGTTCGAGCACGAGGGCAACACCTACGACGTGCGCCGCCGGCTCAAGGGCCGCAACCTCACCCCAGAGGTCGAGGTGTTCCTCAACGGGCAGCTCGCCGCCCAGTCGGTCCGCGAGGCCAACGCCTACCTGGCGCGGGTGCTCGGCATGGACCAGCGCGCCTTCCTTGCCTCGGTCTGCGCCCAGCAGAAGGAGCTGACCGCCTTCGCGACCATGGTGCCGGGCGAGCGCCGGCGCCTGGTCCTGGACCTGCTCGGGGTCAGCCCGGTCGAGCGGGCCCTGGCGAACGTGCGCGAGCGGGCCCGCGACGCCAAGGCCGCATCCCAGGGCGCCCGGGCCGGCCTGCCCGACCTGGCCGAGCTGGAGGCGGCCGCGGCCGGCGCCGCCGCCGAGCAGGCCACCGCCGAGCAGGCCGACCTTCAGGCCGCCGCCGCCGAGCAGGCCGCGCGGCAGCGCCAGGCCGAGGCCGAGCAGGCCGCCGCCGCCGCCGAGCAGACCGCCAAGGCCCTGGAGGAGCTCCGCGGCCGGGCCCGCCTGGCCCGCACCGAGGCGGCCGGCCACCGCGAGCAGGCCGACCGCCACGAGGAACGGGCCGCGCAGGCCGACCGGCTCGGCCCCGACATCGAGACCGCGGCGGCCAGGGTCGCCGAGCTGGCCGCCGCGGCCGAGTCGCTGGACGCGCTGGAGCAGGCCAGGGAGCAGGCGGCCAGGCGCGCGCACCTGGCCCAGGCGCTGGAGGAGGCCCACGGCCGGCGGCGGACCAGCGAGCGCGCCCTCGCCATGGCCGAGCGGGACGCCAAAGGCGCCGAGGAACGGGAACGCGCCCGTGCCGCCGCCGACGGGGCCGTGGAGGCGGCCGACGCCGAGCTGGCCACCGCCCGCGAGCGGCACGCCGAGCTGAGCGAGGCCGCCGGGGCGGCCGCGGCGCGGCTGGAGGCCGCCAGGACCGCCGCCGAGCTGGTCGCCGCCCTCGACCCCGAGGCGCCCTGCCCGACCTGCGGCCAGCCGCTCGGCGACAGCCACGCCGAGGTGCGGCACAGGCACGCCGAGGAGCTGCAGCGCGTCGAGCGGCGCCACACCGAGGCCATCGAGGCCAGGCGGGCCGCCGTCGCCGAGGGCAAGCGCCTGGCCGAGCGCCGCGCCGTCCTGGTCGGCGAGCGAGAGCAGGCAGCGGCGGCCGAGGCCAAGGCCGCCAAGGCGGCGGCGCTCGCCGAGGCGGCCGCCGCCGCCCTCGAGCTGGCCACCGCCGACGTCGCCGCCCGCCAGACCGCCCTGGACGAGACGCCGGACCCCGGCTTCGACGCGGACGCCTGGCGGCGCGCCAAGCAGGCGGCCGAGGCCCGCCAGGAGGCCGCCATCGCCCTGGCCGAGCTGGAGCGCCGGCTCGCCCAGGCCGAGGAGGAGCGGGGGCTTGCCAAGGAGGCGCTCGCCAGGGCCGACCTGGCCGACGGACGGGCGCTCGCCGTGGACGCGGAGGCGGCCAGGCTCGGGCCGGCCGACGCCGAGCTGGCCGCCGCCAGGGAGCGGCGGCGGGCGGCCGCCGAGGCCGCCACCGCCGCCCACGGCGAGCGGCGGCAGACCGCCGAGGCGCTCGCCGCGGCCCGCCGCCGCTCCCTGGACCGGGCGCAGGCGCTGGAGACCGCCCGTGCCCAGCACGAGCGGGTCGCCGGCCTGGAGGAGGAGGCCGCCTACCTGCACCGCCTCGCCGACCTGGTGGCGGGCTTCCGGCTGCACCTGGTCTCCAGGCTCGGCCGGCGGCTGTCGGTGGAGGCGGCCGGGCTGTTCGCCGAGCTGACCGACCACGAGTACCAGGACCTGGTCGTCGACCCGGAGGACTACGCCATCCGCATCGCCGACGCCGGCACCGAGCACGAGCTGGCCCGCTTCTCCGGGTCCGAGAACGACCTGGCCAGCCTGTCGCTGCGGGTGGCGGTCAGCCTGGTGATCGCCGAGGCCGCCGGCGAGCTCGGCCTGCTGGTGCTCGACGAGGTCCTCGGCGCGCTCGACCGGGAACGCCGCGAGCTGATGCTGAACGCCCTCACCCGCCTGCAGGGCCGCTTCCGTCAGGTCCTGCTGGTCACCCACAACGACGAGGTGAAGGACCTGCTGCCGGCCGCGATCGAGGTCCGCAGGAGCGCCGACCGCATCTCCACCGCCACCCTGCGGGAATGAGGGATCGGGCCCCTTGACTCGTTGACGTCCGCGGAGCGGCTATCCCATACTGCGCCGACCTGCGTGCGTGTCGCGTGTGACGCCTCAGCTCGGGAACATCCGCCCGGCGGCCAACGTTACCCGGGGAACGCCACGCACGAATCGACAAGGAGATGCATCGCTGTGGCAGACCCAGAGGAAGAGGAGGAGGGCCAGGTCGAGGCCTCCCTCGAAGAGCTGATCGCGAAGAAGGCCGACCGGCCCACCATCACCGACGACGACGACGAGGACGAGTCGCTGCTGGCGCTCGGCCGCGACGAGGCGCGGGAGTCGCTGACCACCAAGGTGCTGCCCGTGCAGCAGAATGAGTTCGTGTGCAAGAGCTGCTTCCTGGTGAAGCACCGCAGCCAGCTCGCCGACCGTCGCCGCCAGCTTTGTCGCGACTGCGCCTGACCGGTGCCGGGCCCGCCCCCCCGCAGCGGGGGTGGCGGGCCGCCGCCTTCCGGCTCGCCGTCGCCGTCACCACCGGCGCCGCGCTGGCGGCCGCCTTCCCGGCCCCCGACATCGGGCCGCTCGCCCTGGTCGCCCTGGTCCCGCTGCTGCTGGTCGTGGAGACGACACGGCCGCGGTTGGCCGGGGCGCTCGGCTACGTGGCCGGGCTCACCTTCTTCGGGCTGCACCTGCTGTGGATCGCCGAGTTCCTGTCGTGGACGGGCGGGGTCGCCTGGCTGGCGTGGGGTGCCCTGAGCGCGACCCAGGCGGTCTTCGTGGCCGCGTTCTTCGCGCTGGTCCCGGCGACCAGGCGCCTGGGCCCGCTGCGGCTGCTGGTGCTGCCGGCCCAGGGTGGTCGGCGGCTACGGGATCGCGGCGGTGATCGTCGCCGTCAACCTGGCGGCCGCGTTCTGGCTGCGCGCCATGGTCGCCGCCCCCGCCCCGGCGGCGCCAGCGCCCGCCGCCGACGGCTCCACGGCGGCCGGGGCGGTGGACAAGGTGGCCGGGGCGGCCGGGGCGGTGACCAAGGCGGCCACGGCGGCCGGGGCAGCCGGGGCGGCCGGGGCGGTGACCAGGCGGCGCGGCGGCGGGCGGGCCTGGGAGGGTGGCGGCGGCTGGCGGTGCTGGTCGGCCTGCCGGTGCTGGTCGCCGGCCTGATCCCGGCCCGGGTGCTGGCGCCGGCGGCCCCGCCGCCGTCGGGACCGCCGCTGGACCTGGTGGTCGTCCAGGGCGGGCTGCGTGGCGGCCGCGGGCTCGCCCTCGGCCAGACCAGCGAGGCGGTGTTCGCCAACCACGTCCGCCTCACCGAACGGCTCGCCCTGACGCCCGGGCCTCCCGCCGACCTGGTCGTCTGGGGCGAAGGGGCGGCCGACCGCGACCCGCTGGCCAGCGCGGACCGGCTCGCCGAGGTGGCCAGGGCGGCCGGCGCCGCGGCGGCGCCGATCCTGCTCGGCGCGACCACCAGGGTCGACCAGCGCCACCTCGCCACCGAGGCGCTGCTGTTCACCCAGGGCGGGCAGCTCGCCGACCGCTACCGCAAGCGCCGGCTGGTCCCCTTCGGGGAGTACGTACCCTTCGGCGGGTTCATCGGCCGGCTGATCCCGGCCACCCGCGAGGGCGTCCCCACCGACAAGGTGCCCGGCGAGCGCCTGGAGCCCCTGATCGTCGACGGCGTCGGCGTCGGCGTGCTGATCTGCTGGGAGTCGGCCTACGCCGAGGACGCCCGCCAGGCCACCCGCGACGGCGCCGGGATGCTGCTGGTCATGACCAACAACGCCTCCTTCGGGGACGGGCCCGGCTCCCGCCAGCACCTCGCCAGCAGCCAGCTCCGGGCGGTCGAGGAGGGCCGCAGCGTGGTCCACGCCGCCGTGACCGGGATCACCGCGGTGATCGGGCCCGACGGGCGGACCAGCTCCCGGACCGGGCTGTACCAGCAGACGACGGTGCGCGCCGGGGTCTCGCCCAGCCAGGGCCTCACACCCTATACACGGTTCGGGAGGATGATCGAGGCCGGGTTGCTCGGACTCGCGGTCGCGGGGGTGCTGGCGGTGGCGTTCCTGTGGTGGTTGGGGCGGCGGCGGTCGCGTCTCGCCGTGGTGGGCGGGCGGCGGGGACCCTCGCCCTCCCTCCGGGAGCTACAGTCGGTCGGGCGAGGGTCCCCGCCGCCCGCCGCCGACGGTGGTGCCGCCGCTCAACCCGATCGGGAGGTTGGAGGTCGATGAAGGCACTTGTGGTCATGCCGACCTATAACGAGGCGGAGTCGGTGGTCGGGGTCATCGACCAGGTGCTGGCCGCCGATCCGCGGGTGGACGTGCTGATCGTGGACGACGGCAGCCCGGACGGGACGGCGAGGCTGGTCGCCGAGCGCGCGGCGGGGGAGCCGCGGGTGCGGTTGCTGGAGCGGTCCGCCAAGCAGGGGCTGGGGGCGGCCTACCGGGCCGGGTTCGCGTGGGGCCTGCAACGCGGGTACGAGGCGCTGGTGGAGATGGACGCCGACCTGTCCCATCCGCCGGAGCGGCTCCCGGCGCTATTGGACGGGCTCGCCGGGGCGGACCTGGTGATCGGGTCGCGGTATGTCCCGGGCGGGAGGACGGTCAACTGGAGCCGGCTGCGGGAGGCGTACCGGCGGCAGGTGCTGGAGGCGCTGCCGGTGTCGGCGGTGCAGTCCAACGGCTACTGCTTCCAGGTCGAGATGGCCCACCGCACCTGGCAGGAGGGCTTCCGGGTGGTGGAGGTCCCGATCGCCTTCACCGAGCGGGCCACCGGCGTCTCCAAGATGAGCAAGCAGATCGTGGCGGAGGCGCTCTGGCGGGTCACCGTGTGGGCGCTGACCGGCGGGCGCCACCGTGCCCGCCGCCACCACCCCCTCAGCGTCGCCTCCGTCCAGCCGGACTGATGCCTTGTCGGGCCGCTACCTAGCGAAGCCGGATACGGGCGGACTCGGTGTCGTTGGGAGCACAGGTGAACGCATCGCAGGCGAAGGCGGTCGCGGTCAGGACCGCCCTGCCACGGACGAAGGTGCCAGTCAGTACCTGCACAGTCGTCTGCCAGTGCAGCGGCGTCGTGGGGCAACCGACCGCCGAGTGGAACGGGACGAGCCAGCCGCTCGCGCTGCCCTGCGTGAGCGTTCCCTGGACGACGACCTCAGAACCGGGCGGCAGCGGGCGGCTGCAGCGCAGCGTACCGCCGACGGTGATCACCCCGTCGGCGATGCGCCCCGTCGGGTCCAAGCCAAGCGTGACGGTGATCGGCTCCACCTGCACAACGCTAAAGTTGATGAGGCCGCCGGGATCGGTTCCAGCCGAGGCGAGCTGGATGTAGTAGGTGGTGCCGGCCTTGGCATCCAGCGTCTGTGTCGTGGCGAAGCTGCACTGGAGGAAGCTGAGCGATCCAGGTGAGCCCGAGGCGACCGATGTGGAGACCTCGGCGGCGAACTGGGGCGCGGTGCGCAGGCCAAGCAGCATATCCGTTGTCGGCGTGATCGTGTACCAGACCGTATGGGTGTCCTCGAGCCCGCTGCAATCCAGGTCGCCGGCTGCCGCCGTCGCTTCGGATGTGTCCACCGTGTCCGCGAAGGGCGGCGCAGAGATCACAGTGGCGGCGGTGACATCGTCGTTTGCGGGCGCGGCGGCGAGCGCCGAGGCCGGCAGCAGCAGCAAGCTCGCGAACAACGCAAGCACCATGCTCAGTCGTCTTCTCATGTCCTCCCCCCTTCGTCCACGTCGCGAAAGAGCGTCGGGGACACGACGGGCTAGTGGCAGCTGCCGCTGCCGGAGTCGGAGTAGGGCGTGCTGGGATCCGCGACGTAGGCCCAGTCGTAGCCGCCCGGGTGCAGGGTCAGCTTGAGGACGCCGAAGATCCTCGACTTGTGCACCTCGCTGTTCGGCAAGATGGTGCTGAAGCCGGTGAAGAAGGAGCCACCGGTACCCACCACGAACTGGCGGACGCCGGCCACGTCGTCACGCTGCCCGGTCGGGGCCTGGGGCGCGAAGCGCTCGTAGGTGTGGGAGTGCCCGGCCAGGAACAGGTCGACGCCCGCGTTGTACATGTCGTCGACCAGCGGTCCGATAGCCGTGCTGGCGGCGCTGTTGGAGGCCCAGCGCGGCCGATGCCCCATCACCAGCGTGCAGGTGTTCGGGTGGGCGGCCAGGTCGCTCTCGAGCCACTGGTCCTGCGGCGATCCCGGCACGCAGCCGTTGCCGCCGTTGAGGCGGGTGCACTCGGTGTTGATGACCGCCACGTGCCAGGTCGCGACGTCGAAGCTGTAGTAGCCCTCGCAGTTCTGTCGGCACCCTGGCTGGCGCGGCGTGGCGGCGTCACCGAAGTAGGAGAAGTAGCCGCCCGCTCCGCTGGTGCCGTACTCGTGGTTGCCGACCGTGGGGCGGGTGATGCCCTTGACCCGACCCCATGACGGATCGTAGGAGGCCATGAAGTCTGCGAGCCTGCCGCTGTTGTACTGCGCGTCGCCGAGCATCAGCACGGTGCCCGGGCTCATGCCGAGGATCAGGTCGGAGGTCGCCTTCATGTGGCAGAAGCCGGGCACACCGTCGCCGCCGTTGAAGTTCGGGTCGGTCGGACTGCAGGCGATGTCGCCCGCGGCGGCAACGACCGGATCGTCGCTCGGCGGGACAGGGTCTTCGAGGACGAGCTGGGGTGGATTGGCGCCCTCACGGCTGTCGAGCGTCTTGGAGCTCGTGCTCGTCGTCGTGAGGGCGAAGCTCACCGGTCCGTTGCCCTGGACCTGTGCGGTAACGTCGACCGAGAACCACGTATTTGCGGAGATCGACCCGGATGCACCAATGGGGGCGCCGAGCGCCGGCCGGTTGTTGTAGGTGATGGTCGTCTCGCCCCAGGAGGTGTCGCTCACGGCCGCCACCGTGATCCCGGTGGTGCTGCTCGAGCGGGTGAAGACCCTCAGTGTGGCCCTGGCCGGGGG
>WNFV01013675.1_pt1 | contig 10019 bp, 8 predicted proteins | sample 5400101 | NCBI WGS metagenome assembly WNFV01 (sample SAMN13153361, study PRJNA577476) | soil metagenome | isolation source: 115 cm soil or saprolite under grassland replicate 1 | place: USA:California | collected 2016-06-15 | reverse complement strand
ATTCCAATCTATTCAGGAGTCTAGCCATGACCCAGAACCCGGCACAGGCGGCCGCCCTGCGCGTCTTCGAGGCCATCAACTCGGGTGACCTGGACTGCCTCGACGAGGTGGTCACCGACGATTTCGTCGACAACGGCTCACCGTTCCCGCTGCCGCCGGGCCCGGACGGCTACCGGCAAATCCTCACCTTCGTCACCCAGGTGCTGCGGATCCGGTACGACGTCGAGGACGTGTTCTCGACCGAGAATCGGGTTGTGCTGCGAGCGGTCGCGCACGGCGTCGGCGTGGACGCCGTGCACGGGCCGGGTGCCGAGGGTGGCAGCTATTCGATGACCACCGCGCACATCTACCGGACCGAGGGCGCTCGGCTCGCCGAGCACTGGGGTGTCCGCGACGAGTACGGCGCCCGCATCCAGCTCGGCACGATCGCCGCACCGGACCCGGTGGCGCTGAGCCGATGACACATGTCGGTGGTTTGCGGAGACGACGGTGCGAGGAGTGCTAGCGCAGTACCACGCCTGTCACGATCACGGCTGAACGCACTCACCTAACCGTTCTCGGGGTGCGTCATATCGCCGCTCAGGTTCGGTCAGCGACAGCGGCAGCGATGACCTCGGCAACCTGACGCGGCTCCTCGTCGGGCAACAGGAAGGCAGCCCCGGGGATGGTCACCAGCGTGACGTTCGGAGCTGCCTCGAGCGTGGCGCGCTCAGCGGCGGTGAGGCCACCGTCGCCGCCCTTCTCGACGTGGACCACCCACACCCGGTTGCTCACAGCGGCGACTCTGGCGGCGGGGTCTGTATCGGCGGCGATGTAGTTCAGATACTCGACACAGACCCGCACCGCATCCCTGGCGTTGTTCATCTTGAAGTCCTCGATGAGTTCCTGCTTGTGCAGCTCCGGGGTCTTCGCGGACTTGGCCATCATCGGCATCAGTCGGAACAACAGAGCCATCGGCCAGGCCCCGACCTTCTCGGAGGCACGTACGACGCTCCGGAACATCCTGGATTCATCCGGAGGCGTCAGGCTGATCCCGAGGAGTACGACGGGACCGTGGAAGGCTCCGGACAGTGCCATCTCCAGGGCCACCGTTGCGCCGTGCGAGAAGCCGACCACCACGCTGCAGTCATGCTGCTTCGCGAACTCGGCAGCCTGACGGGCGAGGCCCGGGATCGATACGTCGTCGGTCAGGGGCGCCCCGGCCATGCCAGGCAATGTCGTGGCCACCAGGCGCACGTCGGAGAGCGCTGGTTCGGCCATCACGAGATTGAACGACCGAGCCGCATTCGCCCCACCGGGCAACAGCAGCACCGACCGCGCTGCATCCGGCGGGCCCGCGGACAGGACCTCCCACGCTTCCGTCATGGCCACCTCCTGGCTTCCTGAGTGAAACGTACGACCCCAGCAGGCGGCCGGGAACCCCAGTCAGGTGACGGAACCATGACCGCGGTCACCCGTTCGGGCTTTGGCGTCGGCGACGAGAAGTCGAGACAGTGACACGTGAACGTGGATCACTCGGGCGACGGCACGGCGCTCGGGTATCGGGCAAAGGGGCCCGCCGGAGGTGTGAATCCGCCTCGGCTCACCGTCAGCCAGGCAAGTATCTGGCGAGGAAGGGCCAACCGAACGCAAAGACGCAGGTCATCGGCTCGGCGACCACCGACTCATAAGCCTTGGGTCGTGGGTTCGAGCCCCACCCGCCCACCAGCGTGAACATCCCCTCTCACCTGCGGAAACGCGGCGAGAGGCGGTGTCGCATCGTGCGACTGTGGGCGGGTCCGGCGGAGCTGTGCGAGGCGGGTTCGCGGCGTCTGACGTGGAGGCGCGATCGGCGTTAAAGTGTGGCATGGGCCGGCATCGACCTGACGACGCGGGATCTGGGCCCGACGTTGCCCATGGGCCGCGACCGCCTGAGGACGCCGACGACGCGCTAGTGCTGGCCGGACCGGCCAAGGGCGATGCGCGGTACACCAAGAAGGGAAAGCTCAAGGCCTCCGTCTATGAGGTGGAGATGGAGCGCCTCCAGGAGCAGCTGGTGTTGCTGCAGTACTGGGTGCAGTCCCATGGGCTCAAGGTCCTCGTGATTTTCGAAGGACGCGGTTCCGCGGGCAAGGGCGGGGTGATCAAGTGCATCACCGAGCGCACCAGCCCCCGCACGGTCCGCGTTGTGGCGTTGCCCAAGCCGACCGAGCGGGAGCGCACCCAGTGGTACTTCCAGCGATACGTGGAGCACCTTCCGGCGGCCGGCGAGATGGCGTTGTTCGACCGCAGCTGGTACAACCGCGCGAACGTCGAGTGGGTGATGGGTTTCTGCACGCCTGCCGAGCACGAGGAGTTCCTCCGGAGCTGTCCGGAGTTCGAGCGGATGCTGGTTCGCTCGGGGATCGTGCTGCTCAAGTACTGGTTCTCAGTCAGCTACGAGGAGCAGGCCAGGCGCTTCGAGGCCCGTAACGCGGAGCCGCTGAAGCGGTGGAAGCTCTCCGACATGGACCTCGCCGAGCACGAGCTGTACATGAAGTACTCGATGGCCAAAGACACCACCTTCCAGTACACCGACACCAAGCAGGCTCCCTGGTGGGTGGTGCCCTCCGACGACAAGAGGGCCGCCCGCCTGAACTGCATCAACCACCTGCTATCGCAGTTCGAGTACGAGAATGTGGCTCCGGAGCCCGTCAAGCTGCCGGACATGCGCGACATCCCCTACCTCCGGCCGCCGATGCATGAGCAGACCTTCGTTCCCCAACACTTCTGAGCCAGCTAGTACACGTCCGATGGACGGTCACCCTGACGGCTGCTCCGCGGTGGCGAGGACCCATCCGTCGTACACGGAGGTCTTGCACTGCCATCCAGCCTCGTGGAACTGACTCTGCAGTACGCCGGGGTCGACGTACACCTTGACGAGCCGATGATCGGAACCGTCGCGGAGGGTTCGGACGGCGGTGTCGCGTCGGAGCGGGTCATAGCGTTCCTTGGCCTGGTTGCCCGGATGCTCGTCGACGATCAGGATGCGGCCGTGCGGCAGCAGCCATGAGCCGATCCGCTCGAGGAACCCGGGCACCCGCGCACGGGGAACATGCGAGAGCCAGAACGCCATGAAGACCGCATCGAACCGGACGTCGGGTTGCCAGTCGAAGACGTCGGCGACCAGCAGGTGTACGTCGGTCGGAACTCGGTCCCGGGCGAGTGCGAGCGCCTCGGGTGCGGCGTCGATCCCGGTCAACGCATCAGCGCGCCGAGCCAGCTCCTGCGTCCACATGCCAGTGCCGCACGCGATCTCCAGAACCTTGCCTCTGGGCGCGAGCCATCGCACGGCGTCCACGATCCGGTCCCGGGCCGCGTCGAGGTCGTCACCGTAGGCGGTGGCGTCGTACTCGGCGGCCCGGCGGCGGTAGTAGGCGACTTGGCTCGCGAGCAGGGAGCGGTCGTCCTCGGCCGGGTCCACGCCGCGAACCTACCCCGTTACGACGTCTTGGGACCGCCGCGCGAGACGGCACGCAGCGGCAGGGTGACGAGCAGGACCCCGACGAGAAGGCCGGCCGCGGCGAGCGTGAACAGGATTCCGACGACCCACGGCACGGCGGGAATCTCTGCGCCCGCCGTCAGCTTCACGTTCACGCCTCGGCTGGCGTCGTCGTTCATCACCACGACGACCCAGTTGCCGTTCTCCGGCGTCCAGGTGACCTCCTGGGTGCCGGTCCCCGAACTCGAAGCTGCCCAGAAGTCCGCCTCTCCCGGCGCGGTTGCGGGCTGTCCACCCGCGGTGAACCGGTAGGTGGGCTCGCCGTTGTTCAGGTCCACGAGCGTGACGTGCTCGACGTCGGTGAGGTAGGCGCGTACGTCGGCGGCCGGGCCGATGCCGACGAAGATCGCACTGCCGTCCGTCGCTGTGGCGGTCAGCTTGGTGTCGCCCAGCAGAGCACTGGGCGTGAGAGCAGGCGGCGCGTCGCCGTACAGCCGTACGTCGTCGGAGGAGATCGCGTACGTCGACGTCTCGAAGGTCTGCGCCGGGCTCATCAGGAAGCCGGCGTCGTCGCGGGCCGTCTGGTCGGCGGCCAGCAACGCGACAGCCGGTACGGCGAGCCCGAGCGCGCCCAGTCCAAGCACGCACCCGACGACCAGGGACACGATGCGACCCGCCGTCCAGCCCGACCTCTTCGACGGCTCCGGCGGTGCACCACCCGATGGCGGAGCGGGGGGCGGCTCGGGCCGGTCCTTGACAGCGAGCGTCCCCGGATCGCCACTCTCGTGGCCACCCTGGTCGAGCCGGAACGGCGGATAGGTGTCGGTCATCAGGCCGGCGTACCCGGCGACCCGGAGTACCCACCGGTTCAGTCCGAGGACCAGGTCGAAGAGAGGCTGGGGATACCGACCGGTGAAGAGCAGCAGGACCCCGGCAACCAGGACGAGCAGCGGGATCAGGCCGGCGCTGCCCGACCGGTGGTCGGCGCTGCTGAAGTAGTAGCCCGTGCCGCCCACCAGCAGCGCCACGACCAGGTAGTGCGGGATCGCCAGCAGCCACCACTTGACCAGGACGAGACCGCGCGAGAGGTGCTCGGGGTAGTCGATCTCGAGGTGAGCCGGGTAGCTCTCGACCTCGTGCAACGAGAACGGCGGATAGCGGTCGGTCCCGAGGGCGCCGTACGCGTAGTAGGAGACCCGCCAGTGCCACCGCAGCACGCCGACGTTGAAGTCGAAGATGCTCCTGGGATAGCGCCCGGTGAACAGGATGGCGAAGAAGGCCACCACGCTGAGTACCACGAAGGCCACCCACAAGAACGCCAGCAGGATGTAGTGCGGCAGCGCCAACAGCCACTTGACCAGCCACAGCCAGCGGCTGACGTGGGTATCAAGCTGAGCATCCACATGGACCGGGTACGTCACTGCACTCATCACTGACCAACTCCTTCGGGCGTCACCTCCATCGTTGCGACGCGGGCGGAGCCGGTCCCAGGGGCATTCGGTCCTGCCGCGGAGGACGTACGACGCGTCCGGACGTGTGGGAGATGCCGGGCCGGACCCATCAGTCTGCTGCTCGTCTCGCTGGACCTGCCCGACCATCCAGGCGGCCACCGACCCCGTGACCGCCCCGACGACCGCGATGCCGACCACCATGAGGGCCACGGCGATGAGTCGCCCCCCGGTGGTGACCGGAAAGCGGTCGCCGTAGCCGACGGTCGTCACGGTGGTGGTCGACCACCAGAGCGCATCGCCGAAGGTCGTTATGTTGGCGCCGTCCGCGTCCTGTTTCCGCATCGAGCACTGCGACCGCTCCGAGCCCGACGGTCATGATCGCGACGCCGAGGATGCAGGTGGTGACCTTCCCGACTAGATCAGTAATTCCAAGGGGTCTGAGCGGCGTGGAGGCTATTTTTCACGGCGAAAGGTGTCCAGAGTCGGCGTTGTCTACCCATCTCAAGCCTGGAGGCCTTCGTGGACGCCGATCTGGACACCCTTGCCACCGCACTCTATGTGACCACCGACGATTTGTTGCGCGCCCATCCCGAGCGTGTCCCAGCCCGACCACAGATCGGGTTCACACCGAAGATCACCGACGCCGAGTTGATCACCCTGGCGGTGATCCAGGCGCTGAAGGGCTACACCAGCGAGGACCAGTTCCTGCGCTATGCCCGCAAACACCTGATCGGCATGTTCCCCAAGCTGCCCCGGCAGTCGGGCTACAACAAGCGACTACGCAAGCTGGCCGAGACGATGTCCTGGCTGATCGGCACCCTGGCCGCCCAGACCAGCATCGCCAACGACGACGTGTGGCTGGTCGACTCCTCACCTGTCGAATGCGGACGGTCTCGGGAGACCCAGAAGCGCTCTGACCTGGCCGGATGGGCCGAGTACGGGTACTGCGCGTCTCACTCCAGGTTCTTCTGGGGTCTGCGACTGCATCTGGTCACCACCGTGCACGGCCTCCCGCTCGGCTGGGCGTTGACCGGCGCGAAGGCCGACGAACGTCAGGTGCTCGCCGAGATCCTCGCTCACACCCCAGCACTGGCCAACGGGTTGATCACCAACCCAGCGCGACAGATCGTGATCGGTGACAAGAACTACTTCGGCCGTTCCTTCGAGGCCGACCTCGACTCCGCCGGCATCGAGTTGCTGCGCCCTGCTCGTAAGGGCGAGAGACCACGACCCGGGCAACGGTTCTTCAAGCCGCTGCGCCAGATCATCGAATCGGTCTTCGACACCTTCAAAGGACAACTCGACCTCGAGCACCATGGCGGCAAGACCCCCGCCGGGGTCTGCACCCGCGTCGCTCAACGCGTCCTGGCCCTGACCGCCGCGATCTGGCACAACGACCGCATCGACGCGCCAGTCCTACGCTCCCTGACCGCCTACGACCACTGAGGACCCCTTGGAATTTGTCATCTAGTGATGTTCGCCGAAGGTTCGTCGGTGGTGGCGCGGGCGCGGGTGGCCACGGAGACTTGACCCGGTGATCGGGCCTCGCTGACGAACGTCCTCACGATTGCCCGTCGTCACCTACTGGTCGACGGGTGACGTGCGGCCCGTGGGCTGGTCGCCCTGTTTCCCGGCTCGCCCTACCTGAAGGTCACCCGACGAGCTCCCGGAAAGGGCGCTCGGTCAGCTGCCGTCATGATGGTCACCGGCAGGGCTCAGGACGACCACGTCACCACTGCTGCGCCCCTGGCGCAGGCGGCCAGCGGCCGCTGGCGTTCCGGAACGGCTTCTGCCGGCGTCTATCTCTGATCCGCCTGGTCCTGCGGCCCGGTCCCACCCGGTGACCGCTGTCGGCAACCCGGACTTTAGTCGTCGTGACGAACAGGGCCGGCACCTCGGCCCGCTGGGCGGCGTCCGCGCGTAACGGCATGCAGTTCGCGCGACTCGCCCGCAGATCATCACCGTTTCGCTGGTGTGTCGTCCGAACTGCATGCCGTTCGGCACGTTCGCCAGCATCCGGTCTATGGCTGGACCATGGGGCCAGGCGCTAGGCCGGAGAACGTCGGCGTGCGCTTCTCGGCGCAGATCCGGGCACTCGCCTTCAGCGACGTGGGCATAGGCGCACCGAAGTCGTCGACGCGATGTTCCGGCGGCCGAGGGCCGAAGTCCTTGGGTGAGCCGAACCGGAGTCGCCCCGCGCAACCTCAGCGGCCGGTGAACTCCGGCTTCCGATTCTCCGCGAAGGCCCGCGGCCCCTCCTTGGCGTCGGCGGAGGCGAAGACGGCGGCCCCGATCGCGGCGTCGTCCTTCCAGCACTCGTCCTCGTGCTTGCCTTCGGACATCCGGATGGTGCGCAGCACCGACTGCACGGCGAGGGGGCCGTTGGCGGCGATCTGGGCGGCCAGCTCGTGCGCCTTCGCGAGCGCCTCCCCATCGGGTACGACGTGTCCCACCAGGCCGATCTCCTTGGCCTCGGCCGCGCGGATGTGCCGACCGGTGAGCAGCAGGTCGGCCGCCACGGTGTACGGGATCTGGCGGGGGAGCCGGACCGCCGAGCCGCCGAGCGGGTAGAGACCCCACTTCACCTCGGAGACGCCGAACCGGGCCGACTCGCCGGCCACCCGGATGTCGGTGCCCTGCAGGATCTCGGTGCCCCCCGCGATGGCCGGACCTTCCACCGCGGCGATCAACGGCTTGGTCACCCGGAAGCCCTTGAGCAGCGACTTGATCACCGACGGGTCGAACTCGCCCGACTCGAACTTGTCCGACGGCGCCGAGGCCGACATCGCCTTGAGGTCGGCGCCAGCGCAGAAGTAGCCGCCCGCTCCGGTCAGGATCACCACGCGTATGTCGTCATCGGCGTTGGCGCGCTCCCACGCCTCGGTGAGGAGCGCCAGCATCTCGCCGGACAGGGCGTTGCGGGCCTCGGGCCGGTTCATGGTCACGACCAGCGTGTGGTCGACCAGCTCGGTCAGGCAGTGCGGTTCGGAGGCCGACTTGGTGGGAGACACGTTGGGAGACACGTTGGAAGACATGGGCACGAGCGTAGTCAAGAACGAGAACGTGTTCTAGTCTTGCGGTCATGGCCAGGAACATTGCCGATCTCTTCGAACACGCCGTCGACGTCGTACCGGACCGCCTCGCGCTGCAGGTCGGTGACCGGAAGCTGAGCTTCGCGGAGCTCGAGTCCGAGTCCAACAAGCTCGCCCACTTCCTGGCCGGCCAGGGGATCGGTGCGGGCGACCATGTCGGGATCTTCGCCAGGAACGGCGTCGAGCACGTCGTGGCGATGCTGGCGATCTACAAGCTGCGGGCGGTGTCGATCAACGTCAACTACCGCTACGTCGAGCGCGAGCTCGACCACATCGTCGACAACTCCGACATGGTCGCGCTGGTGGTCGAGCGCGGCTACTCCGACCTGGTCGCGCGTGTCGCCCCCAAGCACGAGCGGCTGCGCGTGATCGTGGTCGCCGAGGACGGCTCGGACGCCGACATCACGGCGTACGACGGGGTGGCGTGGGCCGATGCGGTGGCCGGCCAGAGCGCCGAGCGCGACTTCGAGGAGCGCTCCGACGACGACCTCTACATCGTCTACACCGGCGGCACCACCGGCTTCCCCAAGGGCGTGATGTGGCGCCACGAGGACTGGTGGCGGGTGCTCGGCGGCGGCATCGACTTCATGAGCGGCGAGGCGCTGGAGGAGTTCGACCAGTCGAGCAAGGCGCTGGAGGGCGCCCCGATGATCACGCTGCCGATCAGCCCGATCATGCACGGCGGCGCGCAGGCCGGCCTGCTGATGCACCTGTTCGGCGGGCACGCCACGATCCTGGTCCCCACCTTCGACCCGGACGAGGTCTGGCAGATCATCGACCGCGACGGCGTACAGCTGATCTTCATCACCGGCGACGCGATGGCGCGGCCGCTGATCGAGGCCTACGAGTCCGGCGAGTACGACGGGTCGTCGCTCGTCGCGGTCGCCAGCAGCGCCGCGATCTTCAGCAGGCCGATCAAGGAGCGCTGGATGAAGGCGTTCCCCAACACCTTCTTCACCGACTCGGTGGGGGCGTCCGAGACCGGCTTCCAGGGCACAGCGCTGCTGGACGCCAGCACCATCGGGAGCGACGGGCCGATGGTGGCGATGGGGCCCGGGACCGTCGTACTCGACGAGTGGGGCAAGGTCCTCGACCCCGCCACCAACGTGGGCAAGGTCGGCCGGACCGCCCGGTCCGGCCACGTGCCGCTGGGCTACTACAAGGACCCGGAGAAGTCGGCGGCGACCTTCGTCGAGATCGACGGGGTGCGCTACTCGGTGCCGGGTGACTTCGCCCGGGTCGAGGAGGGCAACCGGATCACGCTGCTGGGCCGCGGCTCCAACTGCATCAACACCGGCGGCGAGAATGTGTACCCCGAAGAGGTCGAGGCCGCCCTGAAGGGTCACCCCGACGTGTTCGACGCGCTCGTGGTCGGCGTACCGGACGAGCGCTTCGGCCAGGCGGTCGCCGCCGTCGTCGAGCCCCGCGAGGGGACGGCCCCGACGCTGGAGTCGCTCCAGGGCTTCCTGCGCAGCGAGCTGTCCGGCTACAAGCTGCCGCGCTCCCTGGTGCTCGCCGAGCGGATCCCACGCCACGTCACCGGCAAGGCCAACTATCCAGAGGCCAAGCGGTTGGCCGCGAGCGCACTCGAGAGGGCCTGAGCGATGCGTACCGATCTGTGTGACGTCTTCGGGATCGACTACCCGATCTTCGCCTTCACCCCGTCTGAGCACGTGGCGGCGGCGGTCTCGCGGGCAGGCGGGCTGGGGGTGCTCGGCGCGGTCCGGTTCAACGACCCGGCCGACCTCGACGCGACCCTCGACTGGCTCGACGACAACACCGACGGCAAGCCGTACGGCGTCGACGTCGTGATGCCGATGAAGGTGCCGACCGAGGGCACCCCGACCGACCTCAAGGCGATGATCCCGCCCGAGCACCTGAGCTTCGTCGAGCGGACGCTGCAGCAGCTCGGCGTACCGCCGCTGCCGGAGGGCGAGGGACGGGAGGGGGTGCTCGGCTGGCTGCACTCGGTGGCCCGCTCGCACGTCGACATCGCGCTCGCACACCGGCCGGTGC
>WNFV01028482.1_pt1 | contig 10022 bp, 8 predicted proteins | sample 5400101 | NCBI WGS metagenome assembly WNFV01 (sample SAMN13153361, study PRJNA577476) | soil metagenome | isolation source: 115 cm soil or saprolite under grassland replicate 1 | place: USA:California | collected 2016-06-15 | reverse complement strand
AAGGGACGGAAGCGGTCGACGACCTCGAGCCGGGTGAGCAGGAGCAGGCGGTGGGTGGCGGCGTGCCGGCTGGGGAAGCACAGGCTGGTGAGCTGGTCGGTGGTCAGCACGCGGTGCTCCCACAGCAGGCGGCACAGCCGCCGGTCCCGGTCGGTGAGGCGCCGGGCGAGCGCGGCGAGCCGGTCGGCGGCGCTGCTCGCGCGTGACGGGCGTCGCGGCGGCCTGGTCACGGCTGGGTGTGGAGGCCGGTGTTGGCGGCGCTGCCGGGGTGTTGGCGGGCGGTGGCCTCGTCGGCGCCGATGCGGATGGTCTGTTGGTGGCGCTGTTGGTCGGTGCGGCCGAAGTGTTGGCGGGCCTGCCGGCGCAGGACCTCGGCGCGGCCGGGGATGGGCGGGGGCGCCGGCCGGGTCCGCAGGGTGCAGGCGGGCTGCTCGGCGCCGCCGGCGACCAGGCGGGCGGCGGCCTGGAAGGCGCCGAGGTTGGTCAGGTCGTGGGCGGACAGCTCGGGCGCGAAGTGGCGCTCCAGCTCACGGGCGTCCTGGGGCGAGACCGCGAACACCAGCTTGTTGCGGGCGTTGGTGCTGATCGCCTCGCGCAACTCCTTGGGGAGCTGGCCCAGGTACTGGTGGGCCAGGCACAGCGACAGGCGGTACTTGCGCGCCTCGGCGAGCGCCTCGTCGAAGCGGATCGGCAGGCTGAGGAAGTTGTGGGCCTCGTCGGCGTAGCAGCAGGTGTCGCGGCGGGCGGCCTGGCCGATGCGGGCGCGGTGGGTGGCGGCCTGCCAGACCTTGGAGAGCACGAACGAGCCGAGCAGCCGGCTGGTCTCCTCGCCGAGCAGGCCCTTGGGGACGCGGGCGAGCAGCACGCCGCCCTCCAGGACCGCGTCGAGGTCGAAGCTGGAGGCGCCGCCGGCGGCGACCCGGTGCACGAACGGGCGCAGGAAGAACGCGCGGAGCTTGTTGAGCACCGGACCGACGGCCTGCGCGCGACCCCAGCCGCTGAGCTGCTCGTACCAGCTCCAGAATCCGCCCAGCCCGACCGGGTCGTCGCGCACCGCGGCGAGGTAGGGCCGGCGGAACGCCGGGTCGGACAGCAGCCTGGGCACGTGGGCCAGGGTGGCGTTCCCGTCGGGGCTGCGGAGCAGGGTCAGGCAGGCGGCGCGGAGGATGTCGTCGGTACGCGGTCCCCAGTGGGCGGTGAAGATCCGGCTGAAGATCCCCACGACATGGTCGACGGCCAGGTCCGGGTCTGGCCCGTCGAGCATGTTGAGGATCGGTGGGGCGTCGCCGTCTTGGGCGTCCAGCAGCACCAGCCGCTCACCGACGTCGGTGGGGAGCCGGTCGAGCAGGTCAGTGATCAGGTCACCGTTGGGGTCGACCACGACCGTGCCGCGACCCGCGGCGACGTCGTCCAGCACCATGTTGGCGATCAGGGTGGTCTTGCCGACGCCGGTCGAGCCAAGGAGATGCAGGTGGTAGCGGGCGTCCTCCGGTGTGAGCGCGACTGGTCGGGCAGGGCCGCCGTCGGCGTCGCCGAGGACCTTGCCGATGGCACGCAGCCACGGTACCGGGGCGACCGTCCGGGCTGCCGCTCGGGCCAGGCCCGGGATAGCCGCGTCGGTGGGCAGGTGCGCGAGCGCGGCGAGCTCGGCGGTGGACAGCAGGTTCCCGCGGCCCAGCCTGCGCCCGGCCAGCACCTTGCTGGGATGGCGCAGGCGGTGCCGCTGGAGCCGGTTGCGAGCGTCGTAGAGCGCGAACGCCGCGGCCAGCACGTGCGCACGGCCCCGCAGCCGCTTGCGGGTGGCCGGTCCTCGGGCGGGCGTGGAGACCCCGTAGCGGACCACGGTCTCCCAGCCCTGCCCGGCGGCCTTGCTGATGATCGCGCGGACATCGCCGGCGAGGGTCGGGTCGTCGTGGTAGCGCTGGCGGTTGGCGGCCGGCCCTGGGGTGAGCAGGTCCAGCAGGCGGCCGGTTGGGCTGGTGGCACGGCCGGTGCGAAGCGCCCGAGCCGCGCGGCGGCAGCGCTCCAGACGACGGGCGCCGACCGGCCGGGCCAGCACCTGCACGCAGGCCGCCTCGCCCTCCCGCAGCACACCGACCGCCCCGAGCACGGCGCGCAGCGGATCGGTCACGTGGTCGCTGGCCAGCGGGTACCACTCCGGCTGCGCCAGCCGCAGCGTCCCGCCCGCCGCTTGGCTGTCGAGCGGCAGGGGCGTCTCCGGAGGGCGCGTGGCGGTCTGCGCACCAGGCCATGCGGACGCGACCGCTCGCTCGACCAGCTCGGGCGGGACCGTGCCGGGCACCCACATGCCGACCTCGACCTGCCTGGTCGTCTGGGTCAGCTCGAAGACCAGATGCGGCTGGCCGCTCCAGCGAACCCGCAAGGACGGGCGGATGAGCCCGTGCAGATTCGACCACAGCGCTTGCGCGCCGGCCGGGTCCACCGTGGGCGGCGCGAGGATGGCGACGTAGCGGGCGCCGTCGCGCAGCCGCCGCGTGTGCCAACGGCGGCGTGCCACCATCGCTGCCAGCGTGACCAGCGCGAGCGTGAGCAGCACCGGCCAGGTCAGCTGCAGCGTCTCGCCCGCCACCACGCGGAGCTGCTGGACGACGTCATGCAGCACCTTGCCCGGGTGGAGCAGGAAGCGCCCAAGCGGGGAGTCCATCGGGTCGCCAGGCGGTGGGATCGGAGCCGGCTTCACTGGGTCACCCCCTTGGCGGTCGCCTCCAGGCGCGTAGCGGCAAGCTCGCACCAGCGCTGCTTGACCTCGATCCCGATCGCGCGGCGGCCGAGCTGCTTGGCGGCGACCAGGGTGGAGCCAGAGCCAGCGAAGGGATCCAGGGTCAGCCCGGCGCCGCTGATTCCGATCAGGTGGCGCAGCAGCGGTACCGGCTTCTCCGCCGGGTGGCCGGTCGGCTTGCGGCCAGCCGGCCAGCGGCAGGTGTGGATGTCGGTGAGTCTGCGGTCGCCGATGGCGAAGCGCCGATGGGCGAGCAACGCCACGACCTCGTAGCGTGGCCGCAGTCCGCGCCAGCCCGGGCCGATGCTCTGCTTGTCCCACACCAGTAGCGAGGCGACCGGCCAGGTGAGCTCGTCGGCGGCGCGGGCCAGCGCCGGGAAGCTGCGCCAGGAGTTGAAGACCCAGGTGGCGCCGCTGGGCGCGGTGAGCCTTTGGCAGTGGGTGAGCCAGGAGCTGTACCAGGTGGCCGCGTTCATCAGGTCTGCCCAGCCACCGACCTTGGGCTCGGTGATGGTGGAGGCCAGGCCGACGACGTAGGGCGGGTCGGTCACGACCAGGTCGACCACGGCAAGGGCCGGGAGGACCTCGCGCATGTCGCCGTGGTAGAGCGTGATCCCCCCGGCGTCGTAGTAGGGGATTATTCGATTCGAATAGTGCCGACCGCTGGGTCGATTGTTCGCTGACAGGGTGGCCTCCTTCGTCAGCGCGGAGTCGCAGGTTCGCGCGACCTGTCGGCGCGCTGTCGGCTTCGGGCGGTTCCCTGGTCGGGCCACGATGGCTGTGGCTTGTCACAAGAGCGGGCACCCTCCGCGATTCATCGCGTGCTGACATGGACGTGGTCGGAGTGCTCGGTCGCGCAGCTGCTGGTCGGGTCACGGCACGCATGCCAGCTGGGAACAGGCTCGCGAACGTCGATGATCTCGCCTGCGAAGAGCACGTATTTGACGTGCAAGGCAGCGGCGTTGGCCGCGGCCCACTCGGCGACCTGCCAGCCCAGCGCGGTGTCGGCGCCAACCATCACGTCGATCGCGTGGGCTTGGCCGTTGGCGTCTGGGTAGTGGTCGGAGTTGGGGATGTGGCCAGTAAAGAGGGCGCAGGTGCCGATGTCGGTGATGCCGAACAGCTCGGTGACCAGGTGGCGGATGTAGTCGGCGGCCGGGGCCAGCCCGCACCGTCCCGGCGTGCCGTAGCCAGACGGGATGCCGCCGACCGTGCTGGCGGCATCCAGCGTGGCGATGGCGCCGACGGCGGCGGCGAGCTGGGCCCGCCACGCACCGCTGGTGAAGGTGGTCCACGGGGTCCAGTCCGCGCCGCCTGCTGAGATGCGGTAGGTCTCGCGAGCAGCACAGACCAGGTGATAGGCGCAGGCGTCGGTGACCTCGGCGTGGTAACAGTCGTTGAGCTGCCAGCCGCCCCGATCCAGCGAGCCGGTGGGGCAGCCCGGGGTTGGCGGGTTGCGGCGCTTGGCGGTGGGGTCGCCGCCGGACTCGGCCAACCCGACCGCGACCGCGACGCGGAGCGCTTGGCCGTGGAAGCCGGCTTGCCGGGCGGCGGCGGTGAGCCCGACGGGCCCGGTAATTCCAAGCGCACCTGATGAGATTCCTGGGCTGCTGCCGCTGAGGGCACCGAACGCGCCCGCGATGACGACGGGCACCAACAGAAGGACGACGCCGAGTCCAAGGACGCTCCCCCGAGTGGTCACCGGCCATCGACCTCGGGGTTCTCGCCAGAGCGCTCCAGCGAGGCCAGGAACTCCGGGCTTGTCGTCACCAGGCGATGCTCGGTAGGGCTGGCCTCGGCGCGGAATGCGACGCGCTGGTTGCCGGCGGCGAGGATGGCTTCGCCGCGGCGGGCGGCCAGCAGGAAGGCCCGTTCGCCCTCGGAGAGATGGAACGCCTCGGTGAGCGCGCTGATCGCCTGAGGTGCCTGGGCGAGCAGGAGTTGGGTGGCCGCGTTGGCGATGACGGCCTTGCCGAGGTTGCTGGCAAGCAGGTCGTCGATGTCCTGGGTGATGGTGGTCAGGCCGCACCAGTACTTGCGGCCGGCCTTGGCGAGCCGGTAGAGGAACTGCGCGCCGGCCTGGGAGCGCATGAGCAGCCATGCCTCGTCCACGACCACCAGCCGTGGACTGCGGCGGGTGGGGCGGGTGACCTGCCGCCAGATAGTGTCCAGTGCCAGCAGCATCCCAGCGGCGGTCAGGCGCCGATGAGTGCGGGGGTCGACGCTGATCCCGCGGGCCGCGTAGGCCGCGATGATCGCCCGGTCCAGCGCCGCGGTGGCCGCTGGGTCGAGCGGTTGGGCGAGCAGGACCGCGACCAGGGTGTGGATGAACAGCGCGCGGCGGGTCAGCGCGTCGGGTTCGGCGCCGAGGTCGAAGGGGTTGAGTCGCACCCCCGGGCTGCCCAGGGCGATCCGAGTGCCGCCGACCGCGTCGGCGAGCCGCGCGTACTCGTCTTGGGGGTCGATGACGGCGGCCTGGACGCCGGTGTACAGCCAGCGGAGCAGCTCCAGCTTGGCCATGTAGGACTTGCCCGCGCCGCTGCGGGCCAGCACCACGCTGTTGTAGTTGTCACAGGCGAAGCGGTCCCAGACGACCAGCCCTTGGCTTTGCAGGTTGTGGCCGTAGAGCACACCGCTGCTGGAGGGCAGCTCGGCGCTGGCGAAGGGGAACGCTGCCGCCAGCGCCCGCGTGTCGAAGGTGCGCCGCATCGACAGCACGTCCATGCCCAATGGCAGGGTCGTGATCCAGCCTTGCAGGCTGCGGAAGGTCGCCGGCTGGGCGTCCAGCAGCATCGAGCCGAGCAGCGCTTTGAGCGTTGCCGCTTCGGCCTCGAGCTCGCGCTGGCTGTCTGCCCGGATGGTGACGTACAGGCCCACCCGGAACAGTCGACCCTGCCCGCGCGCCAGTTGCTGAGCCAGATCGCGGGCGTCTTCGGCGGCGGCGTCGACCTGGAAGTCCTCCAGCCGGCCACGGTCGGATGCGAGCAGGCGGGAGGACTCCAGCCGGGCGAGCTGGCGGCGGAGCCGCTGCGCGGCGATCGCAGTGGGGATCGGCTCGACGTGCAGCGCGATGTCGGCGTCGCCGGGGTAGGTGAGCAGCGGCTCCAGCCATGCCGGCCCAACCTCGCGGGGATAGCCCACCACCGCGACGGTGCGGCAGCGTGTCGTGCCGACCCGCACCGATCGCGGCGCGACCTCGACGGCGTCGGGTCCGGGGTAGCCGACCGGCGCGGGCACAGGCTGGCTGGTGCGACGAGCCACGCGCACCCTCATGTGGTCCCCCTGGTGATCGTCTGGCCGGGTGGAGCCAGCCCGGGCGGGCGTGGGGAGCTGTTGGGATTGGCCGCGTTCGCCAGGACGTCCGCGGCCGCCTCGTGGTCCAGTGGGGTCACGGCGATGCCGGCGCCTGCCAGCAGCGAGGCTGCCTGCTCGGCGCGGCGTGGCAGGACGCTGTCGGGGTCGGTGTTGGCGGCTGGCTCGCGGAAGACCAGCAGTAGCTCACGGCGCAGCACGTCGCGTCTGGCGACGACGCTCTGCAGGAACTGGGCGTGCTGGTTGGCGGCCGCCTCCAGCGCGGGATGGGGCAGGCCGCCAGCGTGCTGGTGAAGCTTGGTGATCGCGGCGTGCAGGTCGGCGCGCTCGGAGCGGATGACGATCTGGACGGGCGCGCTCACGCCATGGAGGAAGCGCGCGAACGTGGCGATCAGCGCCTCTTGCTCTTGCTCGGTCCGCAGCCGGAAGTTGACCGCTGAGGCCCGACAGACCAAGCTCGCACCGTCCGGGCCGAGGTCGAGTATCCCGTTCGAAGACAGGTCCTGTGCCGGCAGTGTCAGGGGAGTCGGGAGGTCGGCGTTGGCGGTCGCCCAGGCAGGCGGTGGGGTGACGCCTTCGGGAGCCGGCACCCGGCGACGCGATGCCAGGTGGTAGCTGAGCATCGCCAGCGCGAACCGGTCCCCGGGCAGCCCGTTCACGCGGGCCAGCGCCAGCATCAGCCCGGCCACGGCGACCGGTCCGGCCAGCGCCACGGCGAGCGGCAGCGGCAGTAGGCGCCGGGCGAGCGTGACGATGAACCCGGCTGCCAGGCCGGCGACGGCGAGTACCGCCAGTTGCCGCGCGGTCAGCCCGGCCAGCAGCCGGTCCTCTCTGTCCACGTCGGCGGGGATGCGGGCGTGGCTCATGAGGCGGTCTCCTCCTCTGCGGGGTGACGCTGTCCAGATGCGGAGCGTCGCTGTGCGGCGGGGTTGCGCCACAGCGACTCGACCCGATGGGTCGCCGCGTCGGTGAGGGCTTGGTGGTCGATCCGCTGCCAGTCGGGGTACAGCTCCTGGTATAGCTCGCTCGGGTAGCCCGACAGCACCACCATGCCCTCGACCTGGTGCAGCAGCTCGGCCATGGCGCCGTGGTCGGCGTCGGCGAGGTCGTGCGCGTAGCGGCCCGAGCTGCCAGGGGACCGGGTGGCGTGCACGTAGGGCGGATCGACGTAGTGCAGCGTCGCCGGGGAGTCGTAGCGGGCGATCACGGCCAGCGCGTCGGCGTGCTCGATCTGCACGTGCTTGAGCCGCCCTGCGATGGCGCCAAGATGCGCGGCGGTGAACTGGCGCGGCGGCACCTGGTTATGGGCGGGGTTGTGCTGAGTCCGCCAGCTCGCCCGGGTCCGGCCACTGGCGCCACCGGCGCGGCCCTGGTTGGCGAGCACGTACAGGCGGCGGGCCTCCTCCAGCGGGTCAGCGGCCATCTCGTAGGCGAGCTGGAACTCGGCGCGGGCGTACGGGGTCAGCTCGATCGCGTGGGCCAGTTCGTCGGGCCGCTCCCGCAGGACGGTGAAGAAGTTGACCAGCCGGCCGTGCAGGTCGTTGAAGGTCTCAAGCCTCGCGGGCGACTTGCGTAGCAGCACCGAGGCCGCGCCGCCATAGGCTTCGGTGTAGGCGTCGTGGGGTGGCAGGTGCCCGATGATCCATGGCGCGAGGCGCCACTTGCCGCCATACCAGCGCAGAGCCGGGCGGCTGACCGGGCTCACCTGGCGGCCCTGCGGATGAGGCGGTAGATGACATAGGACTTGGCCAGCCGTACCAGCATGCTCGGGCGGGTGCTGATCGCCGCGCGGCCCGCCCACACCGGGAAGCGGGCCAGCAGCCACAGCAGGCAGGCCGCGACCACCAGGTCGACGAGCTGGCTGGAGCGGTCGAGCCCGAGCACCTGGGCGCGGTCGGCGGCGAAGACGGTCCGCAGTGCGGTCACCAGCAGCAGCGCCTGGCCGACCTGCACGCCCAGGCAGGCCGCCAACGCGCGCCACCAGCCACGCGCCAGCCCCTCGGTCTGCGGCAGCGCATGGCAGACCAGCGCCAGCGGCGCGCCGGCGACCAGCACCATCACCACCGCCACCCGGATGACGTAGGTCGCCACGATCGCCAGCGCCAGCGCCGCGACCACCCCGGCGACCAGGACCAGGAAGATCCCGCCGGCGTCCAGCGGTGCCAGGGTGAGCTGGCGGAGCTGGTCGGTGACGTGGCCGGGGTCCACGCCCTGGCCGAGGAGCGCCCGCGACAGCGCGTTGGCCAGGGCGATGCCCCGACCGGCCAGCAGCAGGCTGGTATTGGCGGCGACAAACCCCAGCACCAGGCGCGGGGCGATCTCCTTGACGCTGTAGCTGGTCTGCACTGTCTCGTGGCCCATCACCACGGCCCCGCCGAGCAGGACCAGGACCACGAACATGGTGTTGGCCAGCCCGGCGGAGACCCACCACAGCTGGCGGGCACGGCTTCCGGGCGCGGTCACGTCGGGGGTGGCGAGCACGGTGCGGCCCAGCAGGTCCAGGGTCGGGGTCAGCGCCGAGGCGACCAGGTCACGGAACCAGTCGTTGACGGCCTGACGGACTCGCCCCGCGATGTCGAACAGCCCCGGGCTGCCAGGCGGTTGCGCTGGCGCGGTCGTGGTTGTCGTCGGTGAAGGAGGCGGGAGCGTCGTGGTCGGCGCCGCCGTGGCGGGCGCGGGCAGGCTGACCGCGAGCACGACCGCGGCGACCATGAGCAGCCCCCAGCGGCGGAGCATGGTTGGCATGCGGCTCACACTCCGACGATGGCCTTGAGCGCGGCGACCAGGACCGGCGCGAGCGCGGCGATCGCGTAGCCGACCAGCGCGCTACGGAAGGCGGTCTTGGCCTTCTCGATCTGCTCGGGATCGCCGGCGCCGGCGACATAGCGAATCCCGCCGATCGTCAGCGCCAGCGTTGCTGCGGCGGCCAGCAGCCCGACCAGCCAGTTGCGCAGGTTGTCCAGCACCGTGCCAAGGTCCGGCGCCGCCGCCTGCGCGAACGCCGGCGCGCTGGCGGCCAGCACCAGCGCGGTCGCCGCCGCTGCCGCCAGCGCTACCCGTCTGCGAAGCGATGACTTGCTCAGAGCTCGACCTCCTTGTGTCCGAGACCGGTCGGGGAGGCCACCGGCGCAGTGCGGGGAATGGCGCACCTCCTGGGTCGGTGATCCCGAGCCTGTCCGGTGGCGCTCCCACGGGCCGGCGCTGCGGTCGTGCAGCGTCCGCGGTTCCGGTTTGCGCCTCCACAGACAACCGGCCATCAACCCGGCCCGGATGCGACAGGCGAGTCCGGACGCTTGTCGCGCCCTCGGTGAGACAAGCGCAGCGGCGAGGGCCGGCGTCCGGATGCGCTGCGGTCACCGCAGGGCCGAGGATCGGCGCCTGAGATCGAAATATTCGATCCGAATATCCGATCGCTGCCGCCAACGTCGATACCTTCAAGCCCAGGTGTTGGCGGACGTCCACCGATCACACCAGCGCGTCCGGCGGGCGCAACGGCTCGGCAAAGCAGTGCCGAACAAGCAGCGGCCCCCAGAGATCTGCTGCTCGCCAGGCCAACAGCACCACCAACACCCGGTCACGCACCGCCGACCAGGACGACCTCACCCGCAAGATCCCTGCCGCCCTTTGACCGATCCGCAACCGCCCGAACGGGGCGTTGCGCCGGCCGCCAACAACGACCAACAGGCCATTCTCAGGCCGTCAACACCGCCCAACACTCCGCCAACACCCGTGTTGGCCAGCGCAGCTGTTCACCAACCGTTGGCACGCCCTGCGCGTGATGCAGGGGCCCCGTCCCCGCATTACCAAGGAGCTGCCGATGGGCCAGCACTCCACCGTCTTCGACGACCTCGACGCCAAGTTCGGCTACCTGATCACCGGCCCCAAGCCGCTGGCGCTGCACGGCCGCACCCTCGGCCACGGCGCCCCCAAACGCCAGATCCCCCTCGCCGAGCTGCGCAGCCTGCTCACC
>WNFV01024495.1_pt1 | contig 10022 bp, 12 predicted proteins | sample 5400101 | NCBI WGS metagenome assembly WNFV01 (sample SAMN13153361, study PRJNA577476) | soil metagenome | isolation source: 115 cm soil or saprolite under grassland replicate 1 | place: USA:California | collected 2016-06-15 | reverse complement strand
GCCGCTGGCCGACTTCTGCCCGCCGGCCCGGACCCTGTTCGACGCCGGGGCGAAGTACTGCTACGCGCAGGGGACCTCGATGGCCGGACCGCACGTGGTCGGCGTGGCGGCGCTGATCGCCAGCCGGTACGGGCCGCTCGCGCCGGGGGAGCTGGCGGCGTTCGTCGAGCAGTCGGCGGAGTCCCTGGCCTGCCCGGACTCCTACCCGCAGGGGACCGACTTCCCGCGGCTGGACGGGAGCCCACAGGAGTGCCAGGGCGGCACCGGGAACAACTCGTTCTACGGCGCCGGCGAGGTGAACGCCTACAACGCGGTCACCCTCTGACGCTCCGGCGCGCCTTCGGAGGGGCCGGTTCGCCGGCCCCTCCGGCACGTTCGGGGCCGCTAGACTCGCCCGCGTGAAGAAGCTCGACCTCGACGAATCGTTGGTCCAGGAGGCGCGCGACCTGGCCCGAAGCATCGCCCGGCCCGTCGAGGAGTACATCGCCGGACACACCACCGTGGCGATCGAGCGCGCCGTGCTGCGCCTGCTCGGGCTCGATGGCGCCGTGGGCGAGGGGATGGAGAGCCGTCCGTTCCCGAACCTCGTCGTCGACGCGGTGCGCGAGCAGCTCGGGCTGGGGCGCGGGGTGGCGATCCCGGTATTCGACGCGATGGCGCGGGAGAGCCTCTCGATCCACCAGGTCGGCGCCGCGGTCGCGGTCGGAGAGCTGACGTTCCGCCTCCCACCCGACGAGACCGAGGTACGGGAGACGATCGCCGCCGCCGCGCGGGAGGCGGACGGGCGCATCCTGGCTCGTCGCCGGGAGCGCGACGAGCTCGTCCACCACCTCGGCGACCCCGAGAAGCCGTGGATCTACCTGATCGTCGCCACCGGGAACATCCACGAGGACATCCCGCAGGCGCAGGCCGCCGCCCGTGCCGGCGCCGACGTGATCGCGGTGATCCGGTCGACCGGGCAGTCGCTGCTCGACTACGTGCCGTACGGGGCGACCATGGAGGGCTTCGCCGGGACGTTCGCGACGCAGGAGAACTTCCGGCTGATGCGCCGGGCGCTCGACGAGACATCGCAGGAGATCGGGCGCTACGTCCGGCTGACGAACTACGCCAGCGGCCTGTGCATGCCGGAGATCGCGGCGATGGCCGGGCTCGAGCGCCTGGACATGATGCTGAACGACTGCATGTACGGGATCATCTTCCGCGACATCAACATGCGCCGGACCTTCGTGGACCAGCGCTTCTCGCGGATGCTCCACGCCCGCGCCGGGATCATCATCAACACCGGCGAGGACAACTACCTGACCACACAGGACCCCGTGGAGGGAGCGCGCGCCGTCGTCGCGTCGCAGCTGCTGAACGAGCGATTCGCGCTGGACGCCGGCCTGGAGCCGTGGCAGCTCGGGCTGGGCCATGCCTTCGAGATCGACCCCGACCGGCCGGACGCCTGGCTGTTCGAGCTGGCGCACGCCCAGCTGGTGCGCGAGCTGTTCCCCGAGGCGCCGCTGAAGTACATGCCCCCGACGAAGCACATGACCGGCGACGTGTTCATGGGCTACCTCCTCGACGGCATGTTCCACCTGACGGGCGTGCTGACCGAGCAGGACATCCTGCTGATCGGCATGATGACCGAGGGCATCCACACGCCGTTCCTGTCCGACCGCGACCTGGCGATCCAGAACGCGCGCTACATGGTGCGCACGGCGAGGAACGTCGCCGCGGAGTGGTGGCCGCCGCACGAGGGGCGTATCCGGGCCCGGGCGCGGCAGGTGCTCGAGGAGACGGTCGCCCACCTGCGCCGGGTGGACGACCTCGGCATGTTCGAGGCGATCCAGGCCGGCGAGTTCGCCGACACCAGCCGTCCGATCGACGGCGGCCACGGCCTTGACGGCGTGGTCCGAAAGGACGAGGGCTACCTGAACCCGTTCCTCGAGATCTGGGAGGCGCCGTGACCGAAGCCGACGTGCGGCACGTCGTGCGGCCGTACGGGGACGACACCGACGACGGCAAGGTGCAGGTGTCGTTCACGCTGCCGATCCCGTCGGACGCGAAGGCCGAGGCGGCGGCCCGGGAGCTCGCCGGGAAGATGGGGATGCGTTCCCCGCTCGTCGTGCACCGGAAGGCGATCGGGCGCCTGTTCACGTTCTTCATCGTCTACGGGACCGTGGACCACGCGGTGGACCTGGACGCCATCCGGATCGAGGAGCGGCCGTTCCCGCTGCTCGACCACACGGACGTGCGGCGGAGGATCCGGCAGGCGCTCGGTCGCGAGGCGGTGGTGGTCGGCGCCGCCCTGGGCACCGACGCGCACACCGTCGGTCTCGACGCGATCCTGTCGCTGAAGGGGATCGCCGGGGACAAGGGCCTCGAGTCCTACGCCGCCTTCCGCGTGGTCAACCTCCGCTCTCAGGTCCGGCCGGAGGACCTGGTCCGCCGGTCCCTGCAGGAGGGCGCCGACGCAGTTCTGATCAGCCAGACCGTCACCCAGAAGGACGCGCACCTCCATCACCTGCGCGAGTTCGCCGACGAGGTGGACCGCGAGGGAGCCCGCGGCCGGTTCCTGATGATCGCCGGCGGGCCGCGCCTGACCCCGGACATGGCCGCCGACCTCGGGTACGACCGGGTGTTCGGCAAGGGGACCACCCCGACCGAGGTGGCGAGCTACCTGGCCTGGGCTCTACCCTCCGCAGGGGGAGGCGTTCATGAGCGATGAGTTCCCGCAGGCGGTGCTGCGCATCCGGCTCTCGCAGACCGACGCGCACTACGGCGGCAACCTGGTGCCCGGGTCGCGGATCGTCGAGCTGTTCGGCGACCTGGCCACGGAGCTGTGCGTCCGGATGGACGGCGACGAGGGCCTCTTCGCCGCGTACGAGGAGATCTCGTTCACGGCGCCGGTCCACGCCGGAGACTTCCTGGAGGTGCGCGGGCGGATCATCGGCGCCGGGCAGACCAGCCGGCGGATGGCGTTCGAGGCCCGCAAGTACGTCATCCCCCGGCCGGAGATCTCCGAGTCGGCGGCCGAGGTGCTCGAGGAGCCGCTCGTCGTCGCCCGGGCCATCGGGACCTGCGTCGTGCAGACGACCCGCCAGCGCGGCAGGGCCGCCACCCGTCTGGCCCGCGACGTCGAGCACCTCTTCGACGAGGGCTAAGGCGAACCTTGCCGGAGGACATCCCCGGGTACCTGGCCTCCAACCGCGCGCTGTGGGACGAGTGGACCGCGATCCACGAGACCTCGTCCTTCTACGACCTCGAGGGGTTCAAGGCCGGCGGCGTCCGCCTGCGCCCGTACGAGGTCGAGGAGGTCGGCGACGTCGCCGGCAAGGACCTGCTGCACCTGCAGTGCCACTTCGGGATCGACACGATCTCCTGGGCCCGGCTCGGCGCCCGGGTGACCGGCGCCGACTTCTCCGAGCGTGGGATCGCGCTCGCGCGACGGGTGGCCGAGGAAATCGGGATCGCGGCACGGTTCGTCCACTCGAACGTGTACGACCTCCCCGACGCTCCCGAGCTGCGGGACGAGCGCTTCGACGTCGTCTACACGTCGCGCGGCGTGATCGGCTGGCTCCCGGACCTGTTCCCGTGGGCGCGCGTCGTGGCGCACTTCCTGAAGCCCGGCGGCGTCTTCTACGTCACCGAGGGCCACCCGACGATGTGGGTGTTCGACGACGCCGAGGACGTGGAGGGCCTGCAGGTGGCATACCCCTACTACGCGCGGCCGGAGCCGCTGGCGTTCGAGGTGCAGGGCTCGTACGCGGAGCCGACCGCCGCCGTGAAGAGCGCGATGGAGTACTCGTGGCCGCACTCGATGGGGGAGATCGTCACGGCGATCGCCGAGGCCGGCCTGGTGATCGAGTTCCTGCACGAGTTCCCGTTCCTGGACTGGCCGATGCCGTTCCTGCAGGACCAGGGCGACGGCACCTGGCGCCTGCCGGCCTCCCAGGCGGGCGAGATCCCGCTGACGTTCTCCCTGCGGGCGCACAAGCCGTGGGAGTGAGCCGAGACCGGCGGCGACGGCCGGTCAGGACGCCAGCTGCTCGGCGAGGGCGGCCGGGTCGGTGACCGGCCGGCGGCAGGCGAATCGCGCGCAGACGTAGGCCGTCGCCCGCCCGTCGCGAGCCTCGCGGCCCTCGAGGAGCGGGGCGACCTTCGCCGCATCCGGATCGCCGGGTCGCGCGACCGCGAGCACCACGTTCGGCAGGAAACGCCGCCACACCTCGGCGGCCAGGGCGTGGGTGTCGGCCGCCGCCGGCTCGCCGACCACGGCGACCTCGCGGGCGGGGGAGAGGTACAGGTCGAGGGCCTGCAGCGCGTGGCCCGCGGCGCCGGAGGCGCGCTCCATCAGCGGCCGCGCGACGCGCAGGGCCGAGACGGCGGCCCGCTCGTACTCCGCCTCCCCGCTCAGCAGATGCAGGCGCAGCAGCACCTCGGCGGCGACCGAGTTCCCGGACGGGACGGCGTTGTCGAACAGGTCCTTCGGCCGCACGACCAGCGCCTCGGCGTCGGCGCCGGTCTGGAAGAACCCGCCCCCGTCCCGGTCGCGGAACAAGCGCACCAGCTCGTCGGCCAGGGCACGCGCCTCGGCGAGCCAGCGCAGGTCGAACGTCGTCTCGTGCAGGACCAGCAGGGCCGCCGCGAGGATGGCGTGGTCCTCGGCGTAGGCCGGCCCGCTGGTCCGGCCGTCGCGCCAGGCGCGCAGCAGGCGGCCGTCCTCGCGGCGCATCCGCTCCAGGACGAAGCCCGCCGCCGCCCCGGCCGCCTCCACGTACCGCGGCTCCCCGAGCGCCCGCCCGGCCTCGGCCAGCGCCTGGATCGCCAGGCCGTTCCAGCCGGCCAGCACCTTGTCGTCCGTGGCCGGCCGGACGCGCTCCTCCCGCGCCGCGTACAGCCGCTCCCGCGCGGCGGGCCAGTCCGCCGGCGAGGGGTCGCCGCCGGCCCGCCACAGGATGTTCGTCCCCTCCCGGTTCCCGTCGGGGAGAGCGCCGAGCCAGCGAGCCACGTCCTCCCCGGCCACCGCGCGCAGCTCGTCGTACGGCCAGAGGTAGAACTTCCCCTCGACGCCCTCGGAATCCGCGTCCTGCGCGGAGTACAGGCCGCCCTCCGGCGCCCGCATCTCGCGCAACAGGTAGTCGAGCGTCTCGCGGACGACCGCCGCGTACCACCCCGTCCCGGTGACCTGCCAGGCGTGCAGGTACAGCCGCGCGAGCTGCGCGTTGTCGTAGAGCATCTTCTCGAAGTGGGGCACGAGCCACATCCGGTCGGTCGAGTAGCGCGCGAACCCGCCGCCGACCTGGTCGTACATCCCGCCCGAGGCCATCCGCTCCAGCGTGCGCGTCGCCATGTCCAGGGCGCCGGGATACCCGCGGAGGTGCGTCCGCAGCAGCAGCTCGAGGTTCATCGGCTGCGGGAACTTGGGGGCCGATCGCCGACACGACGCGTTCGCCCTGGGCGACCACGCGCTCGCGGTCGTCGCGCCACGCCTCCGCGAGGGCCGTCAGCACCCGCGAGAGGGCCGGCATCCCGTGGCGGTCCTCGTTGGGGAAGTAGGTCCCGGCGTAGAACGGGGTGCCCCCGGGGGTCAGGAACACCGTCATCGGCCAGCCGCCCCCGCCGGTCATCGCCTGCACGGCCTCCATGTAGATCGCGTCGACGTCGGGCCGCTCCTCACGGTCCACCTTGATCGAGACGAAGTGCTCGTTCATCAGGCGGGCGGTCGGGGGGTCCTCGAACGACTCACGCTCCATGACGTGGCACCAGTGACAGGCGGCGTAGCCCACCGACAGGAGCACGGGCTTGTCCTCGGCGCGCGCCTTCGCGAACGCCTCCTCGCCCCATGGGTACCAGTCCACGGGGTTGGCGGCGTGCTGGAGGAGGTACGGGCTGGTCGCGTCGGCGAGACGGTTCGGCACGCCTCCACGCTAGCAGGGCAGGTGAGATGCCCCGTTGCCGAAGGGGGTGGGCAGCCTCCCTGGAAACGACCCTTGCCGCTGGAAGGGGGGCGGGTTTAGGCTGACGCCGTCCCCGACCACAGGGAGGTGGCTCGTGATGGATACGCCGCTGATGGCGATGTTGCCGGCGTCCGACTACGAACGGGCGAAGGCGTGGTACCGCGACAAGCTGGGGCTCACCCCGGTCCGCGATGAGCCCGAGGGCGCCGACTACGAGATCGGCGGGGTCAGGTTCGGCGTCTATCCCAGCCAGTTCGCCGGAACGAACCAGGCCACGGCCGCTGGGTTCTACGTCGACGACATCGAGAAGACCATCGACGAGCTCACCGCCAAGGGAGTGGTGTTCGAGCAGTACGACATGCCCGGGCTGAAGACCGACGAGAAGGGGATCGCCGAGTTGGGGCCCTTCAAGGGCGCCTGGTTCAAGGACAGCGAGGGGAACATCCTGGTGGTGTCCGAGGAGGCCCCGCCCTCCTAGGCGCTCCCGCCGACTCCCCCTGAGTCGACGGCCGCTCGAAGCTCACCGAACAGCCGGACCAGGTCCGGCACCTGGTAGGCGGCCGTCCGGCCGCTCGGGTTGGGCAGGACCCAGACGGGCGCGCCGGCCAGGCGTTCGGGCTGGGCACCGACCGCGGCGCGCGGCCTGCCGAACGCGGCGCGGTAGGCCCCGACGCCCAGGAACGCCACCGCGGCCGGGCGGTAGCGCCCGACGAGCCGCTCGACCCTCCGCGCCCCCGCGCGGAGCTCCTGTCGCGTGATCTCGTCCGCGTTCCCGCTCGGCCGCGCCACGAGGTTCGTGATCCCGATCCCCCACGCCGGGAGTGACCCGTCCTCGGCCGGGCCGAGTACGCGATCGGTGAACCCCGCCCCGTGCAGGGCCTTCCAGAACCGGTTCCCCGGCCGGGCGAAGTGGTGGCCGACCTCGGCCGAGCGCAGCCCGGGATTGATCCCGACGAACAGGACCCGCAGCCCCGGCTCCAGGACGTCGGGGACGGTCGTCAGTGCGTCGGGGCCGGGTTCGGCGGCTCGAACGGGCCAACCCACACCATCGACTTGGCGCCGGGCTGGTTGCAGGGCGGCGTGGAGTCGATCGCCGGGATCCTCCGGGCACCTCCCCACGGGAGCACCATGCGCCACCGGTCCGGCGGGTTCATGAAGCACCAGTTCGCCCAGGCGAACCGAACCCAGGCCCTTCCGTCCGGCACGAGCACCACGTTGGGCCACCCCGGGGGAGGCGGTTGGCCGAGCGACCGCCAGTAGGGCGGCACCGAGTTCTGTTCGACCGGGTAGGCCTCCCCGTTCGCGTTCACGGGGATCAGCCTCGAGCGACCCTTCACGGTGCACTCGGAATAGCTGGCATTCTTGACGACGATCTGACCGACCAGCGACCCGGCGGCACCCGTCAGGTCGAACCTCCCTCGCAGCATGTCCGGCGTACAGAACGGGGGAACCCCGGCGTGTGCCGTGGGGGCGGCTCCCGCCAGCGTCGACACGGCCAGCAGCGCTGCCACGATGGCCGCCGATCGGCGGCCGCTCCGACCACGCATGGCTCGCACCTCCTTCCGCCGGGACCAGCCCCGGCTCCAGGGCGCTCGCAGAACGGACAATAGGACACTTTGCTCCGGCGGTGAGTTCCACAGCCCCCTAGGCTGTCCCTCGTGACGCGCCGCGTGCTGCTGGACACCTCCAGCCTGATGTACCGGGCGTTCTTTGCGCTGCCGCCGCAGATCCGCGCGGCCGACGGCACGCCGGCGAACGCCGTCCACGGCTACCTGAACTGGACCGCAGCGCTGATCCAGTCGCGCGCGACCGGCGACCTGATCCACTGCTACGACCACGACTGGCGCCCGGCGTCGCGCGTGGCCGAGTACGACGGCTACAAGGCGACGCGGCAGGTCGATCCGGGAAACCTGCCGGATCAGTTCGCCTGGCTCCGCGAGGTTCTCGACGCGATCGGCATGGCACAGGCCGAGGCGGAGGGCTGGGAGGCCGAGGACGCCATCGGCTCCATCGCCGCCCGCGCCCGCGGTCGCGACCGGATCGACATCGTCACCGGCGACCGCGACCTCCTCCAGCTCGTGCGCGACCCCGCCGTCACGCTCTGGTTCACCCGCAAGGGCGTGACGGAGATGGATCGCTACGACGCGGCCGCCGTGCTGGCGAAGTACGGCATCCCGCCCTCCCGCTACGCGGAGTTCGCCATCCTGCGCGGCGACCCGAGCGACGAGCTGCCCGGCGTGAAGGGGATCGGGGAGAAGACGGCGCGCGAGCTGGTCAACGCCTATCCCGACCTCGACGCCCTCCTGGCGGCCGCGCGATCCGATCCCCGCGCGAAGCTCACCCCGCGGATCCGGTCGGCCCTGATCGACAGCGCAGGGTACGTGGCGGCGATGCAACGGATCGTCCCGATCCGCACCGACCTCGAGGTGCGGGTGTGGACGCCGGTGCCGGACCCGGACCGTGCCGAGGAGCTCGCCGATCGCTACCGGGTGGGCGGCCCGCTGCGGCGGATCCGCGAGGCGCTCGACGCCGTCGGGCGCTGAGTCGCGCCCCGCCGCGCTCAGCGAGGCATGCGCAGCCGCATGAAGCGGTGCGGGCCGATCCCGGCCAGGTCGAACTCGTCGCCCTCGACGCCGAACCCGGCCCGTTCGTAGAACGGGACCGCCCGAACCCGGGCGTGGCACCACACCTGGCTCGCGCCGCGCTCGCGCGCGTGCTCGAGCAGTGCGTCGAGGACGGCGCGGCCCGCGCCGCGGTTGCGGTGCTCGGGGAGCGTGGCCATGCTCCGCACGCGCCAGGCGGCGTCATCGTGCTCCCCCTTCGGTGCTTCACGCGAGAGCCTCCCGACGGCCACCAGCGTCCCGGCCACGAACGCCCCGGCGTGGAACGTCGCCGGATCGTCGTCGCCCCTGAAGATCAGCTCGTCGCGGGGACGGCCGGGGCGCAGCACCGCCAGGCGGATGCCACGGGTCTCCTCGGCCCGCACCGCCCGGACGTCGATCGCATCCTCCACGACCGCGAAGGCTACCCGGACGTCCGGGGCTCACGCCGGTGCGCGCGGGCGGAGGCTACCGGTGCAGGATGCGGATCGCGCCCTCCGGCCACACCAGGCCGCCGATCAGGCCCTGCAGCCGCTCGAGCATCCTGGTCTCGTCCACCGAGCCCACGTCCTCCGGCACGAACCCCAGGTCGCGGGCCAGCTCGGCCACCGTGGCCTTGGCGATCTCGTCGTTGCCGGCCAGGAAGACGGTCGGCGCGATCCCGCCGTAGGACGGGTCCTGCAGCGTCTTGGACAGCACGGTGTTCCACCCCTTCACCACGCGCGCGCTGGTGCGCTTCTGGACCTCTTCAGCCGTCGAGCTGCCCTCCAGCGGCCGCAGCTCCCCGTCGATGTAGGGGTTCGTCACGTCCACCAGGATCTTCCCGGCCAGGGCCGGGAGCGCCTCGACGACGTGGATGGCCGCGGTCCACGGAACGGTCAGGAAGACGACGTCGGCGTCCCGAGCGGCCTCCTCGTAGGTCCCGACCCCGGCCGCGCCGGTCTCCTCCGCGACCGCCCGCGCCCCCGCCGGGTCGCGCGACCCGAGGATCACGTCATGCTTCACGGAGAGCCCGCGGGCGAACCCCCGCGCCATGTTCCCGGTCCCGATGATCCCGATCCGCATCTCGGCCACCTCGCGCTCCTCGGACCAACGCTTTCCCGCGCAACCACTCGTGGCGGGGAACCGGGGGGGCGGGCCGGCTATTCCCGGTGCCCCGCACGTGGACGGTATCCCCGCTCGGGGGTTCCTACGCGGCGAGTGGCTCGGCCGCGCAGGCCGTCCCAACCCGCTCGAAGCCGGTCCGGGCGTACACGCCGGCGATCTCCTCGTCGCCCGCGGTCAGGAAGATCGTCTCGATGCCCCGCGCCAGCGCGTCCTGCACCAGGAACGACGTCAGCGCGGCACCGATCCCGCGGCGCCGGTAGGCCGGCAGCGTCCCCACGCCGGTGATCTCCGTGATCCGGCCCACGGGCTGGTGGCTGCCGACGGCGACGGGGGCGTCGTCGGCGATCGCCACCGCGGTGATCGGCAGTTACCG
>WNFV01016239.1_pt1 | contig 10022 bp, 8 predicted proteins | sample 5400101 | NCBI WGS metagenome assembly WNFV01 (sample SAMN13153361, study PRJNA577476) | soil metagenome | isolation source: 115 cm soil or saprolite under grassland replicate 1 | place: USA:California | collected 2016-06-15 | reverse complement strand
ACTACCGACAGGTGCGTCAGGTGCGACGGATGCGCTCAGGTACACAGGTGCGGTGCGGTGCGCGGGTGCGGTGCACCTGAGCGCACCTGACGCACCTAGGCGTATGTCTCGTCGAGCCAGCGCTGCTCGATTGCGTAGCGCACGAGATCCGCGCGGCCGCGGAGGCCGAGCTTTTCAACCGCGCGATAGCGATACGTCTCGACCGTCTTGACGCTCACCTGCAGCTTGTTCGCGATCTCCTTGTTGCTGTAGCCACGCGCGACGAGACGAACCACTTCGGTCTCTCTATCGCTCAAGCCCGGCGCCGGACCAATATGAGGCGCATTCCGAACGAGGCGTCCGGCCAGGTGGCCTTCCATAGCGGGATCGAGATAGGTGCCGCCATCGGCCACCGCATACAACGCGCGAACCAGTTCGCTTGCTGCGGAGCGTTTCAGCACGTAACCGGCCGCGCCGGCGTCGAGCAGGCTTCTGAGATAGCCGCCTTCCTCGTGAACAGTCAACGCAACGACGCGTGTATCGGGCAGTTGTCCTCTCAACTGCCGAGTGGCCTGGACGCCGTTCACACCCGGCAGCGAGACATCCATCACGACGATATCCGGGCGAAGCGCATTCGCTTGCGCAATGGCGCTCTCGCCATCCGTTGCTTCGCCAACGATTTCAAAACGGGGATCGCTCGCGAGCAGGGCTCGTAACCCTTCGCGGACGACGGCATGATCATCAACGAGCAACAGTCGAACTTTGTTCATGTGGATCTGCTTCTGATTCGAAAATGGGAATGCGGGCGTACACGGTGGTGCCGCTCCCGGGACTCGACTCAATCGTGAGTGTACCGCGAAGAAGGGTCGCGCGCTCGCGCATTCCGGCGAGGCCGAGTTTCGAGTCAGGCGTTTTCCCGACATGAGTGGGTGTGAACCCCTGCCCATCGTCCTCGACGATGAGCTGCAACACTTTCCCTTTCCGCTCGAGAATGACGCTCGCGCGTCGCGCATCCGCGTGTTTGATGACGTTCGTCAGCGCCTCCTGCGCGATGCGATAGATGCCTGTCTGGACCGCAGGATCGAGCTGCAGGTCGTCGATCGGATCGCAGTGCACATCCATTTCGATCTTCGTGCGTTGGGCGATCTCTTCGGCGTAGCTCGAAAGCGCCACACAAAGCCCGAGATGATCGAGCGCCGACGGCCGCAATTCGAGCGCGAGCGTGTGTACATCGCGACCCAGGAGATCCGCCAGGCGTCGCAGATCGAAAATGAGCGGCTGAACATCCTCGACATGGCTGGTCGCCGCAGCAAGCCGCGCCAGGCCCAGCGACAATCCGACGATGTGCTGACCCATCTGGTCGTGCAATTCACGCGCGACGCGCTGGCGTTCGCGCTCTTGCGCGTCAACGAGCTGGCGCATGAGCACGTCGCGGGCTTCAGCGAGCTCGTGCCGCACCGTCACGTCCGTGTACATGCGGATCATTCCGGTAAAAGAGCCATTCTCATCGTGGGTGAGCGCCGTTGAGACGTTGGTCCACACAGTGGATCCGTCAAGGCGCCGCAGCCGCGTTTCCATCTGTCCCCCGCTGCCGGTGTCGCGGGCGTCGAACGCGCGCCGAGCCGCATCGACCTCGTCGTCGGCAACGAGCTCATACGCCGAGTGTCCGACGATGTCGGCGGCCAGACACCCGAGCAGGATTCCGAGCCGCCGGTTCGCAAACACAATTGTGTTAGTCGCATCGACAATGCAGACGCCTTCGTGCGCCGTCTCGACAATCTCGCGATAGCGCCGTTCGCTCCGTCGTAGCGTCTGCTCGCTCTTGCGGCGCTCGCTGATGTCGCCAATCGCCGTGATCAGGACGAGTCCTTTGAACCCTGGCAGCCATACCGGCCTGCTCTGGAGCTCCACTGGCTTCGGGGGAGAGCCGCGCAGTGACAACTGCGTTGCCGCCGCCGCTTTCGCGCTTCTGGTGAGATGCGTCAGAAGTGTTGTCGCGAATGGTCGATCCACCATCACGAGAAATGGTTTGCCTTCGAGCTGCTCGCGCGACGTGCCGAGTACTTCCGCCGCCTTTTGATTCAGTTCGAGGATGAGGCCGCGCTTATCGAGAGCCATCAGACCCACGGGCGCGGAGTCATAGAAGGCTATGTACCGGTCCTGAGTTTCTTCGATGGCGGCGAGCCGATCCAGCCAGCGCTCGGCCTCGAGACGCAGGTCCTGCGAATCCTCTTCCAGCGCACTGTTCGGTTGTGACTGGGAAGAACTGAACGGCAACACCCCCGCCCCCTTGCGTTTGCCGCGTTGTGGCGCGGAGCGTTTACTGCCGCGATTCGCTGGCATTGCCGCTATTCGGCGGTGTCCACGCGCCGCCATCGGTCAGCGCGAGCACCGCTCCGTCGATCCGATTCTCGTGATTCTTGTACGGGCGAACCCGAAGCAGGTGCACGCGACCGCTGCGATCGCGAACTTCGAGCTCGCGCGGAGAGACGCTGTCGATCACTTCACGCGTGAGCTCTTCGAGATCGGGTACGTCGATATTATCGGTGGGGATCAGGTTCAGCACCTGTTCGGCGAGCGGTGTAAACCGCCGGATGCGCAAGTCGTTGGCGACGATGATCACGGCGGCGGGCACCGCACTGAGCAGATTCATCAAATCGGCATTCACGTGCCTCAGCTCCTCGTTGCGGGCGTTGAGCTCGTCGTTCACGGTGTTCAGTTCTTCGTTCGTTGACTGGAGCTCCTCCTTGGCGGTGTCGAGCTCCTCGTTGGTGCTCTGCAGTTCCTCGTTACTGGAGAGAACCTCTTCGTTGGCCGACTGCAGCTCCTCGTTGGCCGCCTCGAGATCCTGAATAATCGACTGCAGATACTCTCGCGTCGAGCTGAGCTCCTGCTGAAGACGCGCAACCTGCACGCTCCGTTTGGTTTTGACGCGGCTGGTTGCGCGACCGCCCGCATCCGCGGGCTGCGCGACCGAGGGATCCTCGAAGAGCACGAGGAAAAAACCGGCATCGGCGGGGTCGCCAAACGGGAACACCTGAACGGTGACCTCACGAGATGTGCCATCGAGCTTCACGGTCAGTCGTTCGCGGCGGGCTGGTTTGCCGGTTTTGCGTGACTCTCGAATGGCGGTTCGAACCCCGTGGAGCAGACCTTCGCGCGCCATCTTCAGCAGATTGAGGCTCGCATCGCCAGTTGCGAGCTCGAGGTACGGTCCGGTCTTACCGCGAGTTTGGATGATCATGCCGTCGCGGTCAATGACGACACCCGGCGGGCTATAGCGGTTGAGCAGCAGCCGGCTGACTTCAGTCTGGATGTCGCTTCCGCGGCCTGGCGCGCGAGGCGCGATCGGCGGACGATCGTCTGCAACACGCGTGAATGGCGCATCCACCATGGGCGCGAGCTCCAGTTGTGCGCGGCTCAACAAGTTTCGCTTGATGTAAATCTTGTGGCGCTTGTCGACGATGTCGAAGAGCTCGCCATCGGGACCGATGGATTCGGTCGCGCCAAGAACGAGAAAACCCGACGGCTTCAGCGCATAGTGGAACACGCTCACGAGCTTTCGCTGCAGTCGCGGTCCGAGGTAGATGAGGACGTTCCTGCAGACGATCAGATCGAGCTTCGAAAAGGGCGGGTCCCGTGTGAGATCCTGGCGCGCAAAGATGCAGACATCACGCAGGCTCCGGTTGATGCGGTATTGTCCGTTGGTGCGCGTAAAGAAACGCCGGAGCCGCGCCGCTGACACGTCTGCGCTGATGCTCTGGGGATACGTACCGGCGCGCGCTCGTGCGATGGCTTCCTCGCTGACGTCGGTGCCAAACACTTGCAGCGCAACGGTCGTCGAATCGTTGCTCGCGTACTCGAGCAGTGCCATCGCCACCGAGTACGCTTCCTCACCCGTTGCACAGCCTGGCACCCACACACGCACCGGACGCTTGGATTTGACGTCTTCGAGAATGCGCGGGAACACGAGTTTCCTGAGCGCCGCGAACGAGTCCGGATCGCGAAAGAAACGGGTGACGTGAATCAGGATGTCGCGGTAGAGGCTTTGAACCTCGGGGCCATCGCGTTCGAGCAGTTTCAGATACTCCTCGACATCGGTCATCTTGTGCAGCGCCATTCGTCGTTGGAGACGCCGCTTGATGGTCGGCATCTTGTAGTGCGTGAAGTCGACCCCGCTGGCCATCCGGAGGAGCGCGAACAACCGCTCCCGTTGCGGATCCGTGACGGCGAGCTGGCCGGGTGCTCCTTCCTCCACCGCAGAAAACGGGTGGGTGCCAAGCTTGACGAGCTCGTGTGCGATGCGCTCCGGCGCCAGGATCATATCGACGGCGCCCGTTGCAATCGCCGCCCTGGGCATCCCGTCGTACCGGGCTGTCTTCGGATCCTGAACGATCGTGAGGCCGCCGGCGCCCTTGATCTCCCGCAGGCCTGCCGCACCATCCGATGAAGACCCGGAGAGTATGACCGCGACCGCGCGATGTTCGGCGGATCCGGCGAGACTCTGAAAGAACGAATCGATTGCGTTGTACTGCGTGCGATCAGACGGGCGCGGTGCGAGATGCAGATGATCGCCGACAATCGTCATGTGCACGTTTGGAGGAATCACGTGCAGGCGGTCCGGGAGAATCGGCATTCGCTCGACGGCTTGTATGACTGGTATGCGCGAGCTGTTGTTGAGAAGCTCGGCGAGGAAACTCTGGTGATCCGGCGCAAGGTGCTGCACCAGCACGTAGCCGAGTCCGGTGTCCGGCGTCAGGTGCTGCATCAGTGTGGTCACCGCCTCCAGACCACCCGCCGACGCTCCGATGGCGACGATCGCCTGCGCCTGCGGCAGCGATGCTGAGATGTGATACGAGGGCGCGGTTGCCTCGCTCATCGGTGGCGCCGCCGCGACACGGCCGCGGCGCTTCGCGATACTGCCGCGGCGCTTCGTGACACTGCCTCGACGACCCCGTCGTGGCACCGATGGGGAGGAAGGCTTCTTCTTGGCCAATTGAACCCCTGCGAACGCCCATTTTACTGGAATGCGAGCGAGACAGAGCCTCTCAGGGTGACGAAAACGCCGCTACCGTGTAGCGCATCTGCGCGGCGCTGCTTACGTTGGTCTTCGTCCGCGCTTGCCAGCTGCCGCCACGCCAGTTGCTGCAACTTTGCGATCGGACTCGCGGCTTTCGCTCATCAACAGGCGTCGCATCCACTCCGCACGTTCTTCGGCGACGCGCGCCTGACTCTCGAGCTGACGGGCGCTCACCACCCGGCCGACGCGTTCCGCGTGCTGCGCCATGCGTCGCCGCAGCGCGCTTTGTTCTTCGAGCGCGCGAAACGCGATCCAGAGCGTATGCTCCAGCTCTTCGCCTTGCTGCATGTGCAGGCTCTCGGCTGTGAAGCCGTGGCCGACATGGCAGCGAAATCGCAGGAGCGTACCGTCCTCGAGCTCCCAGAGCGATCCGCCGCAGTCCGGGCACGTGTACGGCGATGGCGGTCCCGGCATCTGTCCGGTTTCGAGGTTATCGCGTCTCCCCTCTGCCACATCAACACCCTCCGGTACTTCAGTGGCCTCGTCGGGCACGTCCTGTTGCACGAGCATCGGCAGCTTCTCTCCGATCGCCGACGGACTCAATATGTAGTCGACCTCGACATTTTGAATGGCGCTGAGCGGCATATTCGGCGCAATCGCGTCTTCCGGGTCCTGCGCGATGGCGAGGCCGCCGTGACGCTTGATCACCTCGAGGCCATGCGTGCCGTCATCGAGCCCGCCGGAAAGCACGATGCCGATGACACGCGGACCGTACGCTCGGGCGGCCGTTCGAAACAACGGATCGACGGCGGGCCGGAACAGGTTCTCGCGCGGCCCGCGAGTGACCGAGACACGTCCGCGTTTGACGAGCAGATGATGATCAGGCGGTGCGACATAAATGCAGCCGCGTGCGATGGTTTCCGAGTCCCTGGCATACGCCGCCCTGAACGCGGCGGTGCGCTCGAGAATCTCCGGAAGCATGCTCGATCCATCGGGCGCCGTGTGAACGGTCACGAAGAACGAGGCGGGTAGATCGGGTGGCAAAGGCGCCAGCAACGCCAGCAACGCCGGCAGTCCGCCGGCGGACGCGCCGATGACGATGACGTCTCGGTTTGCCATGCGATCAATTCTGTGTGCATAAACGCCGCCGGAGGACGAGTGTTCACTCTGAAGAGCGCGCTTGTCGGGACGTTCTGTTTTCGCTGCGGTCCTTCCGGCGCTCGTAATACCGCCTCAACCAGCGGCAGAGCCCATCCAGCCCTGGGTACATCACGCGCTCGGTGACGTTCGCCTGGTCGAGCTTGTCACGAATTTCGAGCTTCGCTGACACGGGAATAACCACCTTGCGGCACATCCACTCGTGCCGCGCGACCCAGTCGTTCATCTCCGCTTCGACCATGTCGAGTGCCGAGTGCCGAGTGCCCACGTGCCGAGTGCCCACGTGCCGAGTGCCCACGTGCCGAGTGTCAGATGCTCAGCACTCAGCACTTGGCACCCAGCACATGGCACTCAGCACTTGGCACTCAGCACTTGGCACTCAGCACATGGCACTTGTCCGAGGCTCTTATCGGCGGCGGCGATCGGCAGCTCGCGCGCGGCTCGTCGTCGCGGAGCTCGATTGCCGACGTGAGGCGCTTCGGGAACGTCCGCTGCTGGGGCCTGTCGAACGTGAAGAGGAAACCGTTTCCTCTTCCTCCATTTCCTGTTCTTCGCCCATGCCCTCGGAAGCAGCGCTCAGGTTCACTTCCTGTTCGGCAAGCGCGGTGAGCTTCTTGTCGGCGGCCTTTTCTTCTTCGAGCGTCTGCTCGAGCAGAGTGACGACATCGTCGAGTCGGAGCAGGCGCGCCCAGGCCGCGCACGTGCCGTACGCGCCGATTTCGTAGTGCTCGACTCGCTGCGCCGCGGAGATGATGGCGGCGTCGAGGACGGATCCGGGTTCGCCCTCCTGCATCATCTCGGAGCCCTCCTGGATGATTCCGGCCATGCCCGGACAAGGTTTCGCGCGGACTTTCTCGTCCATCGCGGCGAACGCTTCTTCGAGGCGCGTGACGTGCTCGCGCGTTTCTTCGAGATGGCTCTCGAACGCGTCGCGAAGGTCCTCATGTGTCGAGGCTTTCGCCATCTTGGGTAGTGCTTTTACGAGTTGCTTTTCGGCGTGGTACAGGTCGCGTAGTTCTTCCAGCAGCTTGTCCTGCAAAGTCATACATCACTCCACGGAGACGTGTTGGTCTAATGCCTGGTTAGCGGGATGTAATGTGGTGATGTCGATCACCACATCACCAGACGTCGGAGGTCATCGATTGCTCTCATCGTCGAGATCGCTGTCGTCGATATCGGATTCAACGTCGCTCTCGCTGCCAAGGTCCTGATCCTGACGACCGAGCCCGCTGCGATCGCCCGTTGAGCGATCGTGAGCTGTCGACATTGGCTCCCGGGTCGACCGCTCGCGCTGCGACTGGCCCATGCCCGTCGCCTCGTCATCGCGATCGCGGTTCTGCTTGCCCGTGCTGCTCTGGGAGCCCTGGGTGCCCTGTGTTTGCTGCTTCTGAGAACCCTGCTGCCCCTGTCCCTGCTGACCGCGTGACGTCTTCTGGTTTGACTGCTGGTTGCGATTCTGATCAGCCATCATTTCCTCCGTACGAGCGGGTCTACGGCAGACCCGGGTATCGGCGCGCACCAACCGCGTGAGCGCCTGACCAAGAAGTGCAAGACACGCGCCCGCTGCGGCAGGAGCGGCTGAGTCGACGCACGCACGTCTGTCTCCAACGATCTGATCTGAAACTCCGCAACGAAACACGATGTCGCGTTGGACCTGAACGACGGCCTTTCGAGCCGCAGTCACTTATGGCGTTGCTGAACGTGTTCTACAGATGACGCTGCGTGATGGAAAAGCCAACAGGAAAACCCGTACGCGCCCGACGGTCAACAATCGACGTTCAATGGGCGATGGTCACAAAATTCTGTGTCGAGTGGTCTTTTCCTTGCACCCGCATTCTTCACCATGGAACGAAAAGTTGGGATCAGCAATCGCGAATCGCCAGAAGAAGAAAGCCGGGAACGGCAGGAGCATCCGCCAATCGATCGCGGATCACCACCGCCCGAAGACGCGGCGGGACGGATAGGTGAGCAGCCGATGACGGAAGTGCCGAACCGGCATACGTCACACAAGGCCGGCAGCCGGTCAATTGCGCAAAAAGAAGATCGCGCGCGCTATCCGGATCGCTCCGCGCCACCCTCGCGAAAAGTTGCGGGAGCGTTTGGGAAAGAAAGACAAACCAGGTAACACGTCGCGCGCGGGAGGTGCGCTGGGTGAGGCTTCAGCGGCCTACAATTTCGGCGTGCGCATTGGGATCGATCTCGGCGGCACCAAGATCGAAGCAATCGCGCTGGATGCTGGCGGCATCGCCGTCGTTCGCCGGCGCGTGCCGACGCCGCGCGACGATTACGAGGGCACGCTCCGCGCCGTTGAAAGGCTCGTTCGCGAGACCGAAGAGATCATCGGTGCGCCCTGCACCGTCGGGATCGGCATGCCAGGTGCGATCTCGCCCGCTACTCGCCTCGTCAAGAACGCAAACTCCACGTGGCTGAACGGCAGATCCCTCGACAGCGATCTTCAGGAACTTCTCGGGCGCCCGTTGCGTTTTGCGAACGATGCAAACTGTTTCGCGCTCTCCGAAGCAGTCGATGGAGCTGGCGCAGGATTCGAGGTGGTGTTTGGTGTCATCGTCGGTACAGGCTGCGGTGGAGGCCTCGTCGTTCGCGGACAGGTGGTCACCGGGGTGAATGCGATTGCGGGCGAGTGGGGCCACAATCCGATGCCGTGGCCGCGGCCGGAAGAATGGCCGGGTCCGCGCTGCTATTGCGGCCGCTCGGGATGCATCGAGACATTCCTCTCAGGCCCTGGCCTCGCCTTGGATTACGCGAGCGCCGACGCCTCGGTACCCGCGACAGAGATAGTGGAGCGCGCAGCAGAGGGCGAAGCGCTCGCAGTCGCCTGCCTCGAGCGCTACGAAAATCGGATGGCACGCGCGCTCGCCGCAGTTATCAACCTCGTCGATCCCGATGTCGTCGTACTCGGCGGCGGCCTCTCGAATGTCGAGCGCCTCTATACAAACGTGCCGCAGCTATGGTCGCCCTACGTCTTCTCCGATGGTGTCGCCACGCGGCTCATCCGCGCGGCACACGGCGACTCGAGCGGCGTCCGCGGCGCAGCTTGGCTCTGGCCCGCGTCATGCACGTCAGCCGCTGGAGGTTGACGATGCAGCGTGTGCTCATGTTTCCGGTTCTGCTGATATGCCTCGCGATCGGGTCCAGCGCGTGCTCGACCAATCGTGTGGGAGGAAATGAAGCAACGTACAAAGACAACGCCGCACGTGCGCTTCCCGACAGGGATCAAGTCGAGGTTACCGGCTGCTTGACGGCGAATACTGACCTCAACCAGTTCGTGTTGACGGCGAACTCAACGGCGTTGACGTCGCTGACAAACCGCGCGGGAGGTGGTCAGGCCGAGACGTTCCACTATCAACTCGTTGGCGGCACCAATCTGGAGCAGTACGTCGGCAAGGAAGTGGCGGTCAAGGGCTCCGTGGAAGGCAAGACCAAAGACGTTGATATCGAATCCAAGGAAGGCACGACAAAAGACAAGAGCCGCGGCGAGGAAGCCACTCCGGCCATTCAATCGAAGTCCGAGATCGACATGCAGGTTCAACGGCTCAACGTCGCGTCAATCACGCCGACCGGATCTGCTTGTCAGATTGGAAACCGCTAGCCACACAGACGGCTGCGGACGCACGCAGAGCGACGGACAGAACGCAGGCAGTCGGCGGAGGCGCAGCGTGCCTCCGCTGACCCTGCGGCAAGACTCGCGCGGATTCGCACGTCGCACCTTCGCACGTCGCACGTCGCACGTCGCACCTTCGCACGTCGCACCCTCGCACGTCGCACCCTCGCACGTCGCACCCTCGCACGTCGCACCCTCGCACGTTGCACCCTCGCACGTCGCACCTTCGCACGTTGCACCCTC
>WNFV01015967.1_pt1 | contig 10023 bp, 6 predicted proteins | sample 5400101 | NCBI WGS metagenome assembly WNFV01 (sample SAMN13153361, study PRJNA577476) | soil metagenome | isolation source: 115 cm soil or saprolite under grassland replicate 1 | place: USA:California | collected 2016-06-15 | reverse complement strand
GCGATAGTTAATCATTCCAAAATCGCTACGCGACAACACCGCCACCGAGCCGCTATCCTGTTGTGACGCATACAACCGATAGGGAAACTCGTTATCCGAAATTACGTGGTACATCTCGCCCGTCGGTTGATTGAACCATTCACTCCAAGTGTTGCCACCGTCGAGCGTAATCACCGCGCCTTGGTCAGTGCCTTCCAGGATTCGCTGCGGATCGTTTGGATCGATCCAGAGCACGTGATCGTCTTCGCCGCTTGGCTCGCCTTTCCATGCGGCGAATGTCTTGCCGCCATCGAGGGAGCGATACGTCGAAGTTTGCATCACGTAAACCACGTCGGCGTTTTTCGGATCGACATACGTACGACTGAAATAGCCGCTGCCAACCACTCTTGGATCTTTGTTGCTTTGCTGCCAGGTCGCGCCGCCGTCTTCCGAGCGAAAGAAACCCTGATTCAAGATCGCGTAGACACGCTTGCCTTCGGTGCTCGGCGCGACTGCCACGCCGATGCGGCCGCGCGGATTGTTGGGCAAGCCCGCGCCGGCGACCTGTTGCCATGTCGTTCCCTCATCGGTCGATTTGTAAACTTGGGACTCACTCGCCATTGGCCGTCTGCTGGCCGGATCGAATTGAAAGCTAAAAGTCGCCGCATAAACGATTCGAGCGTCGTCAGGCGCCGCGCACATATCGACGATGGCGGTCTTGTCATCCTTAAAGAACGCTCGGTTCCAAGTCTTGCCGCCGTCGATCGTTTTGAACAAACCCCGCTGCGGACGTGCGGCGAAGACATCATAACTACCAACCAGAACAATGTTCGGATCGCGCGGATCGACGATCATCGAAGAGATGTGATGGACATCTTTCAATCCGACATTCGCCCAGGTCGAGCCACCGTCAGTTGATTTGTAAACGCCATTGCCTTCCAGATACTCACCCGTGCCGACATAGATCACATTGGAATCGGAAGCCGCCACCGCCAACGCACTGATCGATGGCACATGCGCATCATCAAAGATCGGTTTCCACACGCGTCCACCATCCGTCGTCTTCCACAATCCGCCGCCCGGCGTGCCGAAGTAATAGATCGCCGGCTTGCTGGGTATCCCTGCGACCGTCGTGACTCGACCCGCGCGATGTGGGCCAACCAGACGCCATTGCATGGCGGAGAAGAGATTGGGATCGTACTGCTGAGCGCGAGTGACGCTTGTCACTATGACGATTGAAAGGATGATTAGAGCGAGACGTGCGAAACGAATCATACCGAGCCTCCGACAATGGCGGGCAGTTTACCATCGGATGGCGCGGGATAGTAGAGCAACGGCTCAGGGGTACTGATTCAGTTTGAAGTCCAAAGATTGAAGGGCGCGAAACGCGCCCTTCCCATGCCAAGCCTTACATCGCCGTGCCACGCCTATTCCACTCCGAGCCATGCCTTGTCAGGCTTGTCACGTCGAGGTCTGAATTGCAACACACACACACGCATTGACCGATGTTATACAAGCTGTTAAGGTTTATTGTCTCACGAACGAAACAAGGGGGGGAAGAAAGGAGAGGCAAACTATGGCCTATGATGCCAGAAGTGTCGCCAACGAGTTCATAAAACAAGCTCGGAATGATGGGCGAACATTGACTAATATGCAGCTTCAGAAGCTGGTCTATATCGCCCACGGATACTCTCTTGCGATTCTCCACAGGCCGTTAGTTAAGCAAAGTGTCGAAGCTTGGCGCTATGGCCCGGTAATACCTGATCTGTATCATGCTTTAAGGCAATACAAATCCGGGAATGTTACAGAACCCATCAACTTATTACCGTCTGAAGAACTGTCGGAGACGGATCATGCGCTGGTAGCTTCTGTGTTGAATGCTTACGGGCAATTCAGCGGGACTCAACTCTCAACAATGACCCATAAAGAAGGTACTCCGTGGCGAGAGATTTATCGGCCAAACGCTTTCTTTAATAACGATGACATTCCCGATCCGTTAATCGCAGAGCATTACCTCAAACTACTAAATGAGCGACCCGGAATCAAAGCCGCCTAAAGAATCTCACGCTGAAGACCCTAAACTGTTTGAGGCTATCAGTGATGTAGCGAATTCTCAGGCGGTTGAGGCGAGAGAACCCGATCAGCTTGCGCTCAGCGACGAACAAGACCTTGGTCGAGATTATCCTGAGGCGTTATCGCGTGTTCAGCAAGCACGTGAAGATGCGGAAATTGAGCAGCTAACCGAGCGCACACGCCAAAGAAGACGTGTCAACGTCGCAAGGCTTATCATTCTTGGATCGCTGTTTTTCTTGATCGTGTTATGGATTGTTTCCGTGGTACTTCTTACGGTAGCCTGCGGATTTAACTGGCGAGGGTTTACCTTATCCGACAAGGTAATCATGACCTACATTACAACTACCACAGTAAGCGTGTTTGGCCTATTCCACATCGCGTTACGATATCTTCTATTGACCAAAGATGTTCAGTAACGCCAGCGGCCGTGGCTGGTGAGCATCGGAGCGTCGTATGAATTTTCGCAAAGTTGAAGATTCAAAATGCATTAGTACCCGCTCAGGAGAGTTTCGTGTCGCCGCAGGCGGCCAACGGGCATAGTGTTCCGTCCTTTATCCAGAGCGGCAAAGAGGGCGTCTAGATCGCTAGTCACTGGATGTCGATCTGCAGTGACCGACTCAACCAACTCTTCGACCAAGTCGCTTATCGTAATGTTTCTCGCGCTGGCGATGTCTCCGGCGCGACGATAAGCTTCGTCATTGACTCGGATTTCTTTCAGATGTCCAAAGTAATCTCGCTGGTCTTAATCGTCAAGGCTGACTGATGAAGGGAATGACTTTCATATCTTCGGTTGCTATTTTTCGTGGTAGCTGGTGCAACCAGAATCACAAGTTACCCAGCGGGAGCCAACTTCGGGAAGATCGGTGACGACTAGCCGATGATCGCATGTGGGACATAGGGTGCTTATCTCGCGCCCCTCGCTGTATTCGATCAAGGCCTCGAAGACTGGGACCATCTCGGGATGTTCTGCCAGAACTCGATCGGGAATAGTTTGAACTGACATGAAACTGTTACTCCTTAATTCCGTCCACACCACGTCCAATAAAACCCGCTGGACCAATCGACTCGATTAGCTCTGAAGTCCATCGTTCCCTTAATCGTCTGGCCATCGGCTTCGAGGAATAGCCAAGGGCCTTGAAGATATCCGCTTTCGGGTGTGCCGTCTTCCATAGTCATGCTCAGCTCGCCGCGCGCGTTGTGAGTGACGGTGCGGATGCGACTGCGACTGCCGCCGAAACACCATTTGCCTTCGACGCGCATGAGCGTCCAGGAACCATCGCGGACCTTTTCGTTGTGCCACGGGCCGCCCAGAAAATTATTCCAACTTAGTTCCAGCCAACCGGTTCCGCCTTCACCGGTCGAATTCGTCCAGGTGTGCTGCAGCCGTTTGCCGACCATCGTGCCGTTGACTGTGCCGGTGCGTCCGTCGGCATAACGAATCACGCCGGACACATTGGAACCGTTTTGGGTAAATACAACTTCCGAATCGCCGAAACCATTGCCCGACGTCCACCACTTGCCGTCGATTGAGGCCACTGCTCCAGGAGTCGATTTGTTTGCAGCCTTTGCAGTATTAGGCGTGGCGACCTTGGTCGTCGTCTTGGCCGGTGATGTCGTCTTTTTTGTACTGGTTTTTTCGGTAGGTTTACTATTTGCCGATTCTGACGTCTTCCCGCCGGAAGGTTGGGCCCACGCGTGCGTCGCAAAAGCGGCAATGAGCGCTCCCGCGATGGGAAGCGCTTTGAATCGAAAAGTTGTTTGCTTCATATCTGTGACCTGGCCAGACCTTATGTGAATTTTGCTGCGCGATTGTATCACTGACACTTCACGAAGGAAGTCTGGAGAGGCGAACGATGACTAGGGGCCTGTGACCAGATCCACGCCAAGAATCGCAGACTGAAGTCTACGCTACCATGAAACGTCCTTTCATTTGTGCTACCCTTTTCCAACCTAATCTTTCAGTTGTATGTTACAGGTTCTAATTTAACGGTCGAATTCTGGCTTTATTCGTTATGCCCTGGTTCCGAAAAAAGAAAGGTAAGATCGAGCCGGTCAGCGATAAAGATCGCGTGGTTCGCACTGAGAATGTATTCGTCCGCTGCGAAGAATGCGGCGAGCACCTCTACAAGCGCGAACTGGAGGACAACCTGCAGGTTTGCTTGCATTGTAATTACCATTTTCGCATGGGCGCGTACGAACGACTGGAGAAGTTATTTGACGATGGTTACTGCGAAGAGCTGGACGCGGAGATCGTCTCGACCGATCCGCTCGAATTCGTCGACAGCAAGCCTTACACAAAACGAATCGAGCAAGCGCAACGCGCCACTGGGCTGCCCGAAGCGGTTATTACCGCGCGGGGCAAGGTTGGCGGACATCGAGTCTTTGCCGGCGCGATGGACATGAATTTCATTGGCGGCTCGATGGGATCGGCAGTCGGCGAAAAAGTTACGCGACTGATCGAACGGGCCATCGAAGAACGCGGCGCGGTGATTATCTTTTCCGCGTCGGGCGGTGCGCGCATGCAGGAAGGCGTGCTGTCGCTGATGCAAATGGCCAAGATATCCGCGGCGCTGGCTGCTTTGGAAGAGCGACATCTCCCATTCATCTCGGTATTGACCGATCCAACCACCGGTGGCGTGACCGCGAGTTTTGCAATGCTCGGCGATTTGATCCTGGCGGAGCCCAAAGCCCTGATTGGTTTCGCCGGCCCAAGAGTCATTGAACAGACGATCCGGCAGAAGCTGCCAAAAGATTTTCAGCGATCGGAGTTTCTCTTGGAGCACGGCATGGTGGACGCCATCATCGATCGCCGCGAGATGCGGCCTTTCATCGTCAAGTCGCTCGATTTCATGGTGAATCCGGACATCACGCGCGAGAGCACGGAAAAGTTTTCCGGCCTGAAGTTCCAGGTTTCGAGTCCTTAAATCTCTCTGTGGTCCTCTGTGGATCCTCCGTGTCTCTGTGGTTAACGATCCATGAGAAGGCATTCACCACAGAGACACAGAGAACCACAGAGATTCACTGAGAAAACATCTCTCGGATGACGTTTGAGCAATCTTTATCCTATCTCCTAAGCCTCGGGCACGAGACGCTGGCCATTAAGCTTGGCCTGACGAACACTAAACAACTTCTCAAAGCGCTCGGAAATCCGCAAACATTCTTTCCTTCAGTTCAGATAGCTGGCACCAATGGCAAGGGCTCGACGGCTGTCGTGCTCGATTCCATTTGTCGCGCGGCCGGAATCCGCAGCGGTCTATTCACTTCACCGCATCTCATTTCCATCACGGAGCGCATTTCGATCAATGGCGAGCAAATCTCGCGCGATCAATTTGCGCGCTTAACTTCAAAAGTGAAGACTGTAGCGGAAGAGTTGCTGAACGAGGGGCGTTTAGAAACGCTGCCAACTTTCTTCGAACACGTAACCGCGATTGCTTTGCTTGCTTTTTGTGAAGCGAAGCTTGATGTGGCCATTTTGGAAACCGGGCTTGGAGGGCGACTGGATTCAACCACTGCGGCCGGCGCTGAGATCGTCGCGATTACACCAATCGCAATGGATCATGAAGAATATTTGGGCGATACGCTTGCCAAGATCGCTGCAGAAAAAGCTGCCATTATTCGACCCGAGGTGATAGCGGTCATTGCGCCACAGCCGCGGGAAGCTCTCGAACTGATTCTCCAGAAGTGTGAGAGCGCTGGAGTAGAACCCAGGCTGATTGCGCAGAGTAGCATAAACTTTAGTTTGTGTCCTGCTCATGAAAAATGCTCCGCTGATTCACAGACAATCCTCCAGACGACCGACGATTGCCGATTCCTGGTAACCTTTCAAACGTCGCATGACCGTTACGAAAACGTTCGCCTCGGTCTGCGCGGACGACATCAAGTGACAAACGCGGCGGTTGCAGTCGCCTTGGCCGAAGCGTTACGTGAACGCGGCTTTGTAATCTCAAGCGACGCAGTCAAGTACGGAATCGAAACGGCCACGCATCCGGGACGATTGGAGTTCTGGCAAGGTCCACCATCTATCCTCTTCGACGGCGCGCACAATCCTGCGGCTGCAAGAGTGTTGCGCGAATATCTCGATGAGTTCGTTACCGAGCCGATCACGATGGTTTTTAGCGCAATGCAGGACAAGGCACTCAGCAAACTGGCCTCGATTCTTTTTAACGCAGCAGATACCTTAATTCTGACAGAACTAGACAATCCTCGCGGCGCATCGCTTGAGTCACTGAAGCACGCAGTGCCCAGGAATATCGACGGCGCGAAAGTTCAGAGCGCAAGGTCAGTTGATGAGGCAATGCTGCTGGCAGAAAGAGTAGCGTCACCAACCGGTTTGATTTGTGTCACCGGATCGTTGTATCTCGTGGGAGCCGTCCAGAAAGTTCTCAGGCATCAAAGCGGCACTTCGCCTCATTAGTAACCAGACTGCCACTTCAATGCTTAACGGAACCTTGAGTGACTATAAGCCGACACTGAGGATTTGTGCGAGGTGTTTCCACGACCAATGGCTTATCGAGATCGCGCGTATCGAGTATCGACCGCCGGTGTTCAAGATCATCCCATCCGTTCCTCGACCGCCCCAGACAATCATCTCGCTGCCGGTCCAAATTGCCGTGCCCTTTCCAACCGGCGCGTTCTGGTCACAGGTCGCTACCCAACTATCGGTGGTGGGTCTATATCGCCCGCCATTGAAATACGAAGTGCCGTTGCTGCCTCCTCCTCCCCAAATGATCATTTCACTGCCGGTCCAAACCGCAAAGTGACCGGCACGTGGAGCAGGTGCATTCGTTGTGCCTGTGGCGGTCCAACTGTCAGTGCTGGGATTGTACCTGCCGCCAGTGTTTATCACGTTGGCAGACGATCCGCCCCAAACAATCATTTCACTCCCGGTCCAGACTGCGCTGGGACTGTAGGCGGTAGGTGCGTTCGTTGTGCTCGTGGCGGTCCAAGTGTCAGTGCTGGGATCGTATCTGCCGCCCAGGCTACCCCCGCTGATCTTTACAATCATTTCACTGCCAGTCCAGACTGCGGAATAATATGAAGTTCTTGGAGGGGGGGCATTAGTGGTGCTGATGGCCGTCCAGGTGTCCGTCCTGGCGTTGTATTTGCCGCCAGTGTTCAGAATGCCGGTAATGTTATTGTGCCCACCCCAAACAATCATTTCGCTGCCGTCCCAACATGCGAAGTGTACACTACGCTGGTCAGGTGCATTCACAATGCTGATGGGGGTCCATGTGTCAGTGCTGGGATTATATCTGGCGCCATCGGAAAGATAGGCGCCGTTGCTCGTTCCGCCCCAGACGATCATCTCACTGCCGGTCCAGACTGCGGAGTGATTAACACGCGGCGTAGGCGCATTCACGGTGCTGATTGCCGTCCACGTGTCTGTGGTTGGATTGTATTTAGCGCCGGTGTTCATCAGGTCCTTAAAAGGGTCTGTTTGGTAGCCACCCCAAATGATCATTTCCGTTCCGGTCCACACTGCGGAGTGACCGCCGCGCGCGGTGGGTGCATTCGCAGTGCTGGTGGCTGTCCAACTATCATCGAGGCACGGTGGCGAAGGCACCGGCGTTGGCGTCGCGGTAGGCGATGCTGTTGGTGTCGGTGTAGGAGTTGGGGTAGGACTGAGCGTCGGAGTGGGACTGGGGCCGGGCGTTTGCAGTTCGAACGCGCCGATATCAACCGTGCCGTTGAAGACTCGGCTGAAGCCGGGACCGCGTTGGTCGGTTGTCAAAGGATTACCGTTTTGGTCCACGGCCAAAGCGTTCCTGCCAGCGTCGATCGCCGGACTGCCGGGCAAGAGGGCGTGAGTTTGTGTGGGTCCGCCGTTGTTTGCAAGTGCAGCAAGGCCGGCGCCGACGTTCGTTAGGTTGTGTGCGGTAGCGCCGGTGAAACTCGCGCCAGAAGTATTACCGATCAAGTTGTAGTCCTGCGAGTTGAATGTGCCGAACAAGTCCGGGCCACTGACGTTTCCTGCGTTGCCCGCGACGATCGTATTACTGAGGTTGACGAGGGCCACGCCTTCGTAGATGCCTCCGCCATTGCCGGCTCGGTTGCCTGTCATAGTGCTGTTCGTAATCGTGACCGTTGCGCCGTCGTTATTGAAGATGCCTCCACCACGACCGCCAAAACTATTGACGGTATTTCCGCTCACCGTGCTGTTCGTGACTCTCATCGTGCCATTGTTAAAAATACCGCCGCCACCGATGGTGTTGCTGTTATCGCTCACTGTGCTGTTCGTTATCGTGAGGCCGCCGCTGTTAAGAACGCCACCGCCGCTATTGCCAATCACCGTGTCATTCAACAGCGTGAGTGCTCCGCCAATAGCGTTGAAGACGGCGAAGCCGTTGACGGTCGTATTCCCGCTCACTGTGCTGTTCGTCAGTGTGAGCGTGCCGCTGTTAAGCAGTGCTGCGCCATTCGTTCCGAAGGGCAGATTGCCGTTTGAAATCGTGATCCCGGAGATATTCGCCGTTACACCGCTCTGAATCGTGAAGATGCGGAAATTCGACGTTCCGCTCGCAGTGCTGCGCTGCACAGTTAACTGATTCGCGCCGGGTCCATTGATGTTGACCTTGTGGATGATGTCGGGCAGTGGACTGACTAAACTGATCGGGCTCGCAACATTGCTGAAGTTGATGTTGATCGCGCCGCAATGAAGTAGAGCGTTTGCTTCCTGAATCGCAGCCCGCAAGGTGCAAGCGCCTCCCGCGGAAGCGCACACACCGTCGGCAGGCGTCGCGTCACTCGCGTCGCGGTTATCGTTTACTGTCAATGTAGTTGGACAAGGCGCCCGGGGCGTAGGCGTTGGTGTCGGCGTGGGCGTCGGTGTCGGCGTGGGCAGAGGCGGCACTGGACCAATGCCCAAGGTGATGGCGTCAATCTGGAATTGCCCCGGTCCGGTGTAAAACTCGGGGATTACCTCCAAAAAGTAGAGGCGGACTGTCTGTCCTGCATACGCAGAGAGATCGCTGCCACGAATCCGCCAGCCGGTGTCGTGTCTGCCGACAGTCGTCCCCGTCGAGAACGTGTAGAGCGTCGTAAGCACGGAGTTGGTGTTCGGATCGCGCAACTGTAGACTGAAGGTCTTCGCGAGTGTCGGGCCGCCAGTTGAGTAACACGGGCACGTCGGGCAGCAGAAGATCCATTGGATTCGATCCTTCCAGGTGATGTAGCTCGTCCCGTTGGGAACAGTTATATCCTGGTACATCCGATACTCCATCGGTCCTGCGCCATCAAAGCCGTTCCATGCGTCGTAGAGTCCGTCTGGGGGAGAAATAGGTTCAAACCAGGTGTCATAAAGGTCCCCCAAGTGACTCACCTTCCAGTCCTTGTATGGAGTCCCAATTCCGCCCGTCGACGCGGTTGAAACGTTCCACGCGGCGAAGTCACCTGACTCGAAGCTCCCGTTCATTCCACAGAGTACCCTGAAGTTCCACGATTGCGACGCGTTTTCTCCGCCGTTGTTGTAATTGACTGTCAGCGTGAAATTGACATCCGTCGCGGGAGCCATACCTGAGGCCAGGGTGATCGCAAATGGAGTGTTGTTTGCAGCTCGGACACCGAAACCACTCAGGTCAGGATATGAGGACGACCCGTTCATGATCGAGACCCCTGACGTTGAAGTCTTCAGCGTAGCGGTAATACCGGTTGCCGCTGACATCCCGGTATTAACCAAAGTGATAGTGAGATTGCCGCCTTCGCCGGGCTCAATCACTCCATTTCCATTGCCGCCATAGTCAGTTTTCGAGATCGATCCAATTTCGAGAAGTGCCGTTGCTACTGCCGGCCCGAAGCGCTTTCGGTATTCAGGCGAGGTGATGAATGCCTTGACCATTTCGGCCTTCTGGTAATCGCCGTTGAATTGATTCAGCTTTTGCAGCCAGAAATCGTAGCCAGTGTAGTCGCTGTCCGGCGTATCGTTTGGGTTGCGGCGCAGGTATCCGAAGTACTGCATCAACACAAACGCGCGGT
>WNFV01020233.1_pt1 | contig 10025 bp, 8 predicted proteins | sample 5400101 | NCBI WGS metagenome assembly WNFV01 (sample SAMN13153361, study PRJNA577476) | soil metagenome | isolation source: 115 cm soil or saprolite under grassland replicate 1 | place: USA:California | collected 2016-06-15 | reverse complement strand
CGAGCCGGGCAGGTGCGGGTACCCGATCTGCGCGAACGGCATCGACCCCGAGTCGTACCAGGCGTCGATCACCTCCGGCACCCGGCGCATCTCGGCCCCGCACGCGGTGCAGGCGAAGGTGACCTCGTCCACGAACGGGCGGTGCGGGTCCAGGCCGGACAGGTCGCGGCCGGCCAGCTCGCCGAGCTCCGCCCGGGAGCCCACCGCGACCAGGTGCCCGGACTCGCAGCGCCACAGCGGCAGCGGGGTGCCCCAGTACCGGCTGCGGGACAGCGCCCAGTCGACGTTGTTGTGCAGCCAGTCGCCGTACCGGCCGTGCTTGATGTGCTCGGGGTACCAGTTGGTGCGCTCGTTCTCGGCGAGCAGCTTGTCCTTGATCGCGGTGGTGCGGATGTACCAGGACGGCTGCGCGTAGTACATCAGCGGCGTGTGGCAGCGCCAGCAGTGCGGGTAGCTGTGCTCGTAGGGCAGGTGCCGGAACAGCAGCCCGCGCGCGCCCAGGTCGGCGACCAGCGCCTCGTCGGCCTTCTTGAAGAACACCCCGCCGACCAGCGGCAGGTCCGCCCGGAACCGCCCGTCCGGCCCGACCGGGTTCACCACCGGCAGCCCGTACGCGCGGCACACCGCGAGGTCGTCGGCGCCGAACGCGGGGGACTGGTGCACCAGCCCGGTGCCGTCCTCGGTGGTGACGTAGTCGGCCAGCACCACGTAGTGCGCGACCGGACCGAACTCGGCGGCGGGCACCAGGTCGAACGGCCGGGCGTAGCTGGTCCGCTCCAGGGCCCGTCCCGGCATGCGGGCCAGCACCTCGGCGCCCGGCCCGAGCACGGCGGTCAGCAGCGGCTCGGCCACCACGAAGGTGCCCTCGCCGGTCCTGGCTACCACGTAGGTCACGTCCGGGTGCACCGCCACCGCGGTGTTGGAGACCAGGGTCCACGGGGTGGTCGTCCAGACCAGCAGGTCAGCCTCGGTGGCCGCGGCCTCCGCCGGGACGGCCGGCCCCCAGGACGTGACCGGCAGGCGGACGTACACCGACGGGTCCACCACCGTCTCGTAGCCCTGCGCGACCTCGTGGTCGGACAGGCCGGTGCCGCAGCGCGGGCAGTACGGCGCGACCCGGTGGTCGGAGACCAGCAGGCCGGCGTCGAAGATCTGCTTGAGCGACCACCAGACGCTGTCCACGTATTCCGGCGCCATCGTCCAGTACGCCTGGGACAGGTCGACCCAGTAGCCCATCCGCGTCGTCAGCTCGGTGAACTCGCCCACGTGCCGGGTCACCGAGGCGCGGCACCGGGCGTTGAACTCCGCGATGCCGTACCGCTCGATGTCGTTCTTGCCGGAGAACCCCAGCTCCTTCTCCACCGCGAGCTCCACCGGCAGCCCGTGGCAGTCCCACCCGGCGCGCCGCTCGACGTGGTACCCCTTCATGGTCTTGAACCGGGGGAACACGTCCTTGAACACGCGTGCCTCGACGTGGTGCGTGCCGGGCGTGCCGTTCGCGGTCGGCGGCCCCTCGTAGAACACCCAGGGCGGCTCGTTCGCGGTCTGCTCCAGGCTGCGCTGGAACACCTTGCGCTGGGCCCAGCGCTCCAGCACCTCGTGGTCCAGCCGAGGCAGGTCGACGTGCGCGGGCAGCGGGGTGAGCGCTCGGGGACGGTCGGGCTCGGTCACTTCTCTCCTCCGGCAAAGTCAGGTCGCCCAAGTAGGGCTGCCTTGCGCGGAGGGACGACGGTGGCCGCCGCGGTACCACCCTCCTTGGCGGCCGGTGGTGGCGCCGCCCTCTCGTGTGTGCGTCCGGTTCTACTGAGGCGGGCCAGCCGCCCGTTCTTCCGGGGCTCAGGGGTGATCTTCACGCCGGCCAGGCCCACCGGGCTTCCACCGTCCCCGGCTCGCTCTCGGCTGCGTCCCGCGCTACTCGTCCCGTCAACGCCGTCCCGCGATGGTACCGTGCTTTCCCTAGCGCCTGGACCTACGGTCGGCGCACCGCCTCCGGCTGGGGGAGGGCTGGGCCTGCTGCGGCTGGGGACGCCGGCGGCCTTCAAAGGCTCGTGTCCCGACCCGCCGCCCGGACGCTGCCGACGTGCGGCGCCTCCCGCGGCCCCGCCCGGCCACCGCGTGCGCGACCTGCGCATGCCTGACCTGCGGCGTTCCCGGCCTGCGGCAGCGCCACCCTGGGAGGATGGCGCGGTGCAGGGGCTGCGCGTGCCGATCCGGGTCCGGCCGGGCTCCGCCCACCCGCGGGTGGGTGGGGCGTACGACGGGCCGCGGGGGCGCGCTCTGGTGGTGGCGGTGGCGGCGCGCGCGGTGGACGGGAAGGCCACCGAGGCGGCGCTGCGGGCGGTGGCCGAGGCGCTGGAGGTACCCCGCCGGGCGGTCACCCTGGTGGCCGGCGCCGCCAGCCGGGACAAGCTCGTCGCGGTCGCCGGCCCGCCGGGGGCCGTGTCCGCGCGGCTGGCCGGCCTGCTGGACAGCCCCCGGTGATGGATGTCCCGCCGGAGGCGGCCCTGCTGGTGGGCGCCGTGGTGGTGCTGGTCGGTGCGCTCGCGGTGCGGTTGGCGTACCGGTTCGGGCTGCCCAGCCTGCTGCTGTACCTGGCCATCGGCGTGCTGCTCGGCGAGGACGTCATCGGGCTGCGGTTCGACGACGCCGACCTGGCCCGGCTGCTCGGCCTGTGGGCGCTGGTGCTGATCCTGGCCGAGGGCGGCCTGACCACCCGCTGGTCGGCGGTCCGCGACGCGGTACCGCTCGCGGTGGTGGCCGCCACGGTCGGCGTCGCGATCTCGACCGCGGTGGTCGGCGCGGCGGCGGTGGTGCTGCTGCACCTGGACTGGCGGACGGCGCTGCTGCTCGGCGCGGTGGTGTCCTCCACCGACGCGGCGGCGGTGTTCTCCACGCTGCGCCGGCTCACCCTGAGCCGCCGGCTGATCGCCACGCTGGAGTTGGAGTCCGGCTTCAACGACGCGCCCGCGGTGATCATGGTCGTGCTGCTGTCCGGCAGCACCGCGTTCGACGGGCCGGGGCCGGTGTTCGCGGCGCTGGCGCTGATGGGCTACGAACTGGCCGCGGGCGCGGTGGTCGGGGTGGCCACCGGCTGGCTGGGCGTGCAGGTGCTGCGCCGCTCCGCCCTGCCGGTGGCGGGGCTGTACCCGCTGGCCACGGTCGCGTTCACCGTTGTCTCATTCTCGGTCGCGACGTTGGTGCATGCGTCCGGGTTCATCGCGGTCTACCTGGCCGGCCTGGTGCTCGGCAACTCGCACCTGCCGCACCGGCAGGCCACCCTGGGGTTCGCCGAAGGGCTGGCCTGGCTGGCCCAGATCGGCCTGTTCGTGCTGCTCGGGCTGCTGGTCACCCCGCACAGCCTGGGGGCGGCGGTGGTGCCCGCGCTGGTGATCGGGGCGGCGCTGCTGCTGCTGGCCCGACCGGCCTCGGTGCTGGTCTCGGCGGTCTGGTTCCGGATGTCGTGGCGGGAGCAGGCGTTCCTGTCCTGGGCCGGGCTGCGCGGCGCGGTACCCATCGTGCTGGCCACCATCCCGGTGACCGCCGGACTGCCGGGCGGGCGCCGGCTGTTCGACATCGTCTTCGTACTGGTCGTGGTGTTCACCCTGGTGCAGGGCACCTCGCTGCCGCTGGTGGCGCGGCCGCTCGGCCTGGTCGAGTCGGACCAGACCACCGAGATCGACGTGGAGTCGGCGCCGCTGGAGGAGCTCGGCGCGGACCTGCTGCAGCTCCGGATCCCACCCGGCTCGCGGCTGCACGGGGTGTACGTGGACGAGCTGCGGCTGCCACCGGAGGCGGTGGTGTCGCTGCTGGTCCGCGACGGGCACGCCCTGGTGCCCGGGTCCAACACCCGGCTGGTGCGCGGCGACCAGTTGCTGGTGGTGGCCGGCGGACGTTGCCGGGACGCGGTCGAGCGGCGGCTGCGGGCGGTCAGCCGGGCCGGCCGGCTGGCCCGGTGGTACGGCGAGACGGGGGAGCCGCTCGGGCACTGACCGCCGCGGTGCCGCTGTGGGCACGTTTTGTCGTTGCCGCGCGTTACGGTGGCGCGGCATTGTGTCGGAACGTATCCTGTGCGCCACCTCAGATCTTGTCCAAAGGGCGGGTCGGACCTCATGGGTCCGGTCCGCTCGCGGATTCGAACGCCGAGGTCGAGCGCAGCGGGGCGGCGGGGGCGTTGAGGCGAGGGGGCTGTCAGTGCCGCGAGCTGTGCGGCCGTGACCGGGGGGCGAAGGGCGGTGGACAACCATGGCGAAGAGTGCCTCGGCAACCCCGGCGAAGGCGGCCGCCCCGGCCAAGGCCACCGGAGCGAACCAGTCGGCCAAGGCCGCCCCGGGCTCGGCGGCCAAGAAGGCGGCGCCCGCCAAGCGGCCGCCACCGGCCGCGGGCAAGGACGCCGCGAAGGCGCCGGCCAAGGTGACCGCCGACAAGGCCGCTCCCGCCGGGACGGCGTCCGCCAAGGCCACCCCCGCAGGGGGCGCTCCCGCCAGGACGGCGTCCGCCAAGGCGACCCCGGCAAGGGCCGCTCCCGCCAGGACGGCGTCCGCCAAGGCGACCCCCGCAAGGGCCGCTCCCGACAAGGCCCATCCCGACAAGGCCCATCCCGACAAGGCCGCTCCCGCCGGGACGGCGGCGAGGAAGGCCCCACCCGCCACAACCCGAGGGCCGGCCAAGACCGAGCCGGCCGCCGCCAGGAAGACGACCGCAAGAAAGGCCAGCGCTGTGACCAAGACCACTTCCCCACCGGTGCCGGCCGGGACGGACTGGAGCGCCAGCGAGCTGGCCGAGGTCCGCACCGAGCTGCAGGCTCAGCTCGCCGACCTGCGAGCGGAGTACGACCACGCCATCGCCGAGCTGAACGACATGCAGAACTTCAGCCGGGACGGTGCCGGCGACGACCAGGCGGACACCGGGACGAAGACCTTCGAGCGCGAGCAGGAGCTGTCCATCGCGCACAACCGGCTGGACCTGATGACGCAGGTCGAGCACGCCATAGACCGGATCAACTCGGGCACGTACGGCGTGTGCGAGGGCTGCGGCAAGCCGATCGCCAAGGCCCGCCTGCAGGCGTTCCCGAGCGCAACGCTGTGCGTGGAGTGCAAGCAGCGGGAGGAGCGGCGCTGACCGGCCCGGCCGGCCGGCCGTCCCTGGCGTGCGGAGCCCGGTCCGCCATCCACGCGGACCGGGCTCGGTGCGGGTGCCGGCCAGGAAGGACAATGGCCGGGTGACAGACACCGCCAAGGGCAGCTCCGCCGCCGACGCCACCACCGACACCGCCGCGGCGGCCGCTCCGGACGGGGCCGTCCGCGCGCAGACAGTCGCCGACAGGGCCGCCTCCGCGCAGGCCGTCTCCGGGGACGCCGTCTCCGCGCAGGCCGTAGCGCAGGCTGTCTCCGGGCAGGCTGTCTCCGGGCAGGCTGTCTCCGGGCAGGCTGTCTCCGGGCAGGCCGCCGCCGCGGACGCCGCGCCCGCGGACGCGGCGGACCGGGCGGCCACCGACCCGGGCGCCGGGCCCGGGGATGCCGGGGTCGGGGCGGCCGGGCTCGGGGAGGCCGGGCCCGGGGAGGCCGCGCCCGGCGCCGGCGGGCCGGCCGGCCGGCGCCGGATCGGGCTGCTGGCCGCCGTGGCCGCGCTCGTGCTGACCGCCGACCTGGTGTCGAAGATCATCGTGGTGGCCACCTTGTCCGACCGCCCCCCGGCCAGGCTGCTCGGCGGGCTGGTGTACCTGGTCGAGGCGCGCAACGCCGGGGCCGCCTTCTCCTTCGCGCAGGGTGCCACCGTGCTGTTCACCGCCATCGCGGCACTGGTCATCGTGGTCATCCTGCGCACCGCGTCCCAGCTCCGCTCGCTGCCCTGGGCGGTGTGCCTCGGGCTGATCCTCGGCGGCGCCGCGGGCAACCTGGCCGACCGGGTGTTCCGCTCGCCCGGGCCGCTGCGCGGGCGGGTGGTGGACTGGATCAGCGTGCTCGACCCGGCCGGCCAGGTGTGGCCGGTGTTCAACCTGGCCGACTCCTCGATCGTGGTCGGCGGGGTGCTGGCCGTCCTGCTGGCGTCCGCCGGGTTCGAGCTGACCGGCACCCGGGCCCGCCGCGGGCGATGACCGGAGGCGACTACCGCGGGCTGCCGGTGCCCGACGGGCTGGACGGGCTGCGCGCCGACGCCGCGCTGGCCCGGCTGTTCGGGTTCTCCCGCGCACCCGAGCCCCGGCTGGGACGGCCCGACCGTGATCGGCGGGCTGGCCGCGATGGGGCACCGGGTCTCCACCTCCGGCGCGGCCGAGCGGCAGGGCGTGGTGCACCGGCTGGACGCGGGCACCACCGGGCTGATGGTGGTGGCCAAGAGCGAGCGGGCGTACACCGACCTGAAGGAGCAGTTCCGGGAGCGGGCGGTGGACAAGCGGTACCACGCGCTGGTGCAGGGCCACCCGGACCCGTCCCGGGGCACCATCGACGCGCCGATCGACCGGCACCCCCGGCACGACTGGAGGTTCGCCGTCGTGGCCGGCGGCAAGCCGAGCGTCACCCACTACGACACCGTGGAGGCGTTCCGCGCGGCCAGCCTGCTGGACGTGAAGCTGGAGACCGGCCGTACCCACCAGATCCGGGTGCACATGTCCGCGGTCCGGCACCCGTGCGTCGGCGACCTGACCTACGGCGCGGACCCGACGCTGGCCGCCCGGCTGGGCCTGACCCGGCAGTGGCTGCACGCCCGCGCGCTCGGCTTCCGGCGCCCCGACGGCCGGTGGCTGGAGCTGGTCAGCGAGTACCCGGACGACCTGGCCGCCGCGCTGGAGCGGGTGCGGGCGGAGTCGTGACCAACCCCGCGGCCGGTGCCGAGCTGCACGGTCCGGCGCTGCTGGCCGGCGTGCTGCTGCTGGCGCACCTGGTGGTCGGCCAGCCGCTGATCGGGCGGTGGAGCCAGCGGCGGTTCGCGCGGGCGCTGCGCCGCGACCCGGACGCCCGGCTGCGGCGGTACCGCCGGACCGCGGCGCTGGAGTGGCTGCTGGCCGCGCTGGCCCTGCTGCTGGTCGCCGCCGCGCCGGGGCTCACCCTGGCGCAGCTCGGCGTGCGGCCGCCCGGGCTGGACGGCTCGGCCGGTGCGTTCACGGTGGGCAGCGTGTCCGGGCTGGTGGCCACCGTGGCGGTGTTCGCGGTGGTGCGCCGCCGGCTGCACCTGGCCCCGTCGGCACAGCCCGTGGCACCCGAACCGGTGCTGGCGCTGCTGCCGCGCACCCTCCGTGAGCGGCGGTCGTTCGCCGCGCTGGCCCTGACGGCGGGCTGCTGCGAGGAGGTGCTGTACCGCGGGCTGTTCGTCGCGGTCGGCACCGCGCTGGTGTCCGGGCTCGGGCCACTGACCGCGGTGGCCGCCTCGGCGGTGGCGTTCGGGGTGGCGCACCTGTACCAGGGCCCGTGGGGCATGCTCAGCACCGGCGTGCTCGGCGGCTGCCTGGCCGTCCTCTACGTCGGCACCGGGAGCCTGCTGCTGCCGGTGTGCTACCACGTGCTGCTCGACCTGCGGGTGCTGCTGCTGCCGATCCCGGGTGCCTCCGGCCGGCACGCGGCCGGTGGCCGGACAGGAGGAGACGGTGCCCGGCACAGAGCCTGATTTCGCGCCCGCGGCGCCTGGGCCTGACTTCGCGCCCGCGGCGCCGGGGCCTGAGTCCGCGCCCGCGGCGCCGGGGCCTGAGTCCGCGCCCGGGGCGCCTGGCCCTGATTTCGCGCCCGCGGCGCCGGGGTCTGAGTCCGTGCCCGGGGCGCGGAGGCATGACGTGGGACCCCACCTGGTCCGCCGGCCGGTCCGCGACGAGGACTCCGCGGCCCTGATCGCCCTGATCGCCGGGTGCTGGTCCGAGTATCCCGGCTGCGTGCTCGACGTCGACGCCGAGGAGCCCTGGCTGCGCTCGCCGGCGACCGCGTACGCCGGCACCGGCGGCGCGATGTGGGTGGTGCAGCGCGACGGCGCGGGGGACGGCACCGTGCTGGCCTGCGTCGGGCTGATGCCGCACGGCGGGCACGCCGAGCTGAAGAGCCTGTACGTGGCCAGGGCGGGGCGCCGGCAGGGCCTCGGCGGGCGGCTGGTGGCGCTGGTGGAGGCCGAGGCGGTGGCCCGCGGCGCAACGACGGTCGAGCTGTGGTCGGACACCCGGTTCGCCGACGCGCACCGGCTGTACGAGCGGCTCGGCTACCTGCGCACAGGCCGGCGGCGGGAGCTGCACGACCTGTCGAACACCACCGAGTACCACTTCGCCAAGCCGGTCGGCTGACCGGACCATCGGCCGCTGGCCCGCACAGACCAGTGACTACGCCATGGCAGGATCGTCGGGTTGCGGCCGCCGGCGTCCGGGGAGCAAGGTCCCGCGGCCAGTTCCGACCCGGTGGGCGCGGCGGGTCGGGAACTGTCAGACTCGGTTGGTACAACTGAGGCCGACCTTCCCCCCGCGCCCGAACCAACCGGAGGTTGCGCCGTGCCCGACTCGTTCGTGCACCTGCACGTGCACACCGAGTACTCGATGCTCGACGGGGCGGCCCGGCTGAAGGACCTGTTCGCCGAGACCGGGCGGCTGGGCATGCCGGCGCTGGCGATGACCGACCACGGCAACCTGTTCGGTGCGTTCGACTTCCACACCCAGGCCACCGCGGCCGGGATCACCCCGATCATCGGCATCGAGGCGTACGTCGCGCCCGACTCGCGGTTCCGGCGCGAGCCGGTGTTCTGGGGGGACCCGGGGCAGCGCGAGGACGACGTGTCCGCCACCGGCTCGTACACCCACCTCACGCTGCTGGCGATGGACGCCGAAGGCCTGCGCAACCTGTTCACCCTCGCCTCCCGGGCGAGCCTGGAGGGCAACTACCGCAAATGGGCCCGGATGGACCGCGAGTCCTCCTCGGCCAGCCCGAACAGGCGCGCCAGGCCGCGGCGGACCTGCGGGACATCTTCGGCCCGGACAACTTCTTCTGCGAGGTGATGGACCACGGCCTGTCCATCGAGCAGCGGGTGCGTGCCGGGCTGGCCGACCTCGCCGCCGACCTCGCTCTGCCGTACCTGGCCACCAACGACCTGCACTACACCTCGGCGGCCGACGCCAAGGCGCACGAGGTGCTGCTCTGTGTGCAGACCGGCGCCACCATGGCCGACCCGAAGCGGTTCAGGCTGGACGGGGAGGACTACTACCTCAAGTCGCCGGCCGAGATGCGGCAGGTCTGGCGGGAGCTGCCGCAGGCGTGCGACAACACCCTGGCGGTCGCCGAACGGGTCGGTTCGTACGCGGAGGTCTTCGCCGACCGGAACCTGATGCCGCGATTCCCGGTGCCGGCCGGGCACACCGAGGAGTCCTGGCTGCGGGCCGAGGTGGACCGCGGCCTGGCCCGCCGGTTCCCCGCCGGGGTGCCCGAGCGGCACGCCCGGCAGGCGGCGTACGAGCTTGACGTGATCTGCCAGATGGGATTCCCCGGGTACTTCCTGGTGGTCGCCGACCTGGTGCGGTACGCGCAGGAGAACGGGATCCGGGTGGGGCCGGGGCGCGGCTCGGCGGCCGGGGCGGTGATCGCCTGGGCGCTGGGCATCACCGAGCTGGACCCGCTGGCGCACGGGCTGGTGTTCGAGCGGTTCCTCAACCCCGATCGCATCTCGATGCCCGACATCGACATGGACTTCGACGAGCGCCGGCGCGGCGACATGATCCGGTACGCCACGGAGAAGTACGGCGAGGAGCGGGTCGCGCAGATCATCACCTACGGCACGATCAAGGCCAAGCAGGCGGTCAAAGACTCGGCCCGGGTGCTCGGCTTCCCGTTCTCGGTCGGGGCGCAGATCACCAAGGCCATGCCGGCCGCGGTGATGGGCAAGGACGTCCCGCTGTCCGCGATCTTCGACCCCGAGCACAGGAGGTACGGCGAAGCGGTGGAGTTCCGCACGCTGTACGAGGCCGACCGCGAGGTCAAGCAGGTGGTGGACACCGCCCGCGGGCTGGAGGGGCTCAAGCGGCAGTGGGGCGTGCATGCGGCCGGGGTGATCCTGTCCGCGCGCCCGCT
>WNFV01025937.1_pt1 | contig 10026 bp, 9 predicted proteins | sample 5400101 | NCBI WGS metagenome assembly WNFV01 (sample SAMN13153361, study PRJNA577476) | soil metagenome | isolation source: 115 cm soil or saprolite under grassland replicate 1 | place: USA:California | collected 2016-06-15 | reverse complement strand
ACGGTGCGCTCTCGTCGGCTTCCCGAACCACGACAACGCAGGCGACAGCGCGATCTGGATCGGCGAGAAGGCCCTCCTCGAGCGCCTCGGAGCAAGCGTCGTCTATGCCTGCGACGTCCGAACGTACTCACGCGAGTCGCTCGCACGGGCGCTCGGCGACGGGGTCATCCTGCTTCATGGGGGAGGGAACTTCGGCGACCTCTGGGAGCGGCAGCAACAGCTGCGGGAGCGCGTGCTCGAGGACTTCCGGCGAGTTCCGGTCATTCAGCTGGCCCAGAGCATCCACTTCGCGAAAGCGTCCAGCTTCGCGAGGTGCAGGGCGATCGTGCGACGGCACGGCGACGTCACCGTTCTTGCCCGGGAGCTACAGTCGCTCGCGCGCGCGCGGACGCTCGGCGCCACCGCCGTCCCGTGCCCGGACCTGGCGTTCATGCTCGGGCCGCTCGACGTTCGCGAGACCCCGCTCGCCCCGATCGTGTGGCTCGCGCGCACCGACCGCGAGTCGCTCTTTCCGAACGAGTGCAGGAGCGAGCCGGGGACAATCACGCTCGACTGGATCCGGCCGGTCGAGAACGAGCCGGCCTGGCCGCCGGTGGCGAGTGAGGCCCTAACCCTCATCCAAGCGTTGACGCGGCAAATCGAGGAGCAGCCGGAAGCCGAGCCCGAGTCGGGCCAGTTGCTCGCGGCGTACGATCTCGTCGCCGCCCAGCGACTCGAGCGGGGCTGCCGGATCCTGTCGCGCGGCCGGGTCGTCGTCACCGATCGGCTGCACGGGCACATTCTCGCACTCCTTCTCGGGCTGCCCAACGTCGTGATGGACAACAGCTACGGCAAGATCCGGAGCGTGTATCAGAGCTGGACCCGTCCCTGCCCGCTCGGTGTGTGGGCCGAGTCACCGAACGAAGCGCTCGCCGCCGCCAGGCGACTCCTCCGCTAGCGAGAATGCGCCCATGGAGCGCTCGAGCTGGCCGATCGTCGTCGGCGGCTGCCACCGCTCGGGCACGAGCCTACTGCGGCGGATGCTCGATGCGCACCCCAACATCCACTGCGGCCCCGAGGTGACGTTCTTCCGGGACCTGTACGGCGCCTACCGCGACGATCCGCTCCGTCACCTCCGGTTCACGACGACGGCGCGGACGCTTCTCCCCGTGGACGAGCTGCTCGAACTGCTCGGCACGGCGTTCCTCGAGGCTCACGAACGCGCCGCGCGGCGGGCGGGAAAGGCGCGCTGGGCGGACAAGTCGCCCGACAACGTGCTCTACACCGCAGGATGGCAGCGTCTCCTCGGAGACGAGTGGCTGTTGATCCACGTCGTCCGCAACCCCCTCGACACGATCGCCTCGATGGTGGAGGTGCCGTTTCCCCTCACGCTGCCTGCCGACCTGGACGGTCGCGTCGACTTCTACCGCCGCTACACGGAAGCCGGCCTCGGCTTCGGCGAGGCGCACCCTGATCGGTACCTGCCCGTCGTGTACGAAGCTCTGGTCGCAGCGCCGGAGCCCGTTCTCGGCCCAGTGATGGCGTGGCTCGGGGAAAGCCTCGACCCTCGCCAGCTCGCGTTCAATGCCGTCCCGCACGACGAGGGCCTCGAAGATCCCAAAATCGCTGCGACGACTACCGTGCACGCCGAGAGCGTCGGCCGCTGGCGAACGCTGCTGACCGAGCGGGAAGCAGCCGCCGTTTGGAATCGAACCCGGGACCTGTGGCGATGCCTCGACCCCGACGCGCTCTACGAGCCTGGAAAGCCCCCGTTCGAGGCTGGCGCAATGCGCGCGGGGTGACGATACTTCCTTCAGTCCTTACGCCACTGTCATGCCTTCGAGGAAGCTCATCTGGATCCTGGTGCTTGGACTTGCCGCAGCCGGGGCAGGGGCAGGCACCGCCGCTCGACTCGACCGGCCACCCGTCAAGAGGCCGCACGCGAAGGAGAAGCAGGTGCGAGCAAGAAACCACAAGTCCAGCATGAGAACGCCACCGGTATCACACAAGATGCAGGGGAGCGACCCTGTCCAGTACTGGACGCCGGAGCGGATGCGCGACGCACAGCCTGCGCCGATGGGACGTCCTGGTGGGGCAACCCCGTCTGCTCCCTCGACCCCGCCGACTCCGGGTAGAACCGCCGGCGGCACCTCGGAGGGATCCGCCACGGTCCCCGACGGGCCCTGAGTCCGGCTCCGTCGCTCGCTGCGCCTGAGGTCCTCGCGCGCGGGCCGAGCCTGGTGGGTGCGACCGGTGGTTCCGGGACGCGCACCGTCGCGCGCATCCTGCGCAGGGCAGGCCTCTACATCGGCACGAACCTGAACGAGTCAAACGACGCCGTCGAGTTCGGCGATTATTCCGATCGGTGGATCAACCGCTTTACGCCGTTTCGCGACCGCGGGCTGCCGTCCGATCTCGAGGGGGAGATGCTGGAGGAGCTCGCCGCGGTCCTCGACCGCCACCTCGATCCGCTTCGGCGGGAGCCGCGTCGCTGGGGCTGGAAGGAGCCCCGGAGCATCTACCTGCTCCCTTTCTTCCACCACCACCTCCCGGAGCTCCGCTTCCTCCATGTCGTCCGGGACGGCCGTGACATTGCGCTGTCGTCGAACCAGAACCAGCTGCGCAAGCACGGCGCTGCCGTCGGCGTGACGAATACCGAGCGCGGCGTACCGGAGCGATCGATTGCGCTCTGGAGCTGGGTCAACCTCGAGGCAGCGCGCTTCGGCAGCAGCGTTCTCGGAGAGCGCTATCTCCGCATCCGCTTCGAGGATCTCTGCCGCGAGCCCGTCGCCATCACCGCCGCGATGCTCGAGTTCTTTGGGCTACACGCCGCTCCCGCGAGCCTCGCAGAGGAGATCGTGCCGCCGCCGTCACTCGGACGGTGGCGCAGCGCAGATCCGGCGCTCGTCGACCGACTGCTGGAGATCGGCGCCGGGGCGCTCGGCGAGCTGGGCTACTGACCGTCGGCGAGGTCGCCGAACGACACGAGCTCGATCACGAGCTCGTCGAGCGCCTGGCGAACGCGAGGATCGGTCAGGGTCTCGACCTCGCGTTCGCGCTCAGCGAGATACGTCGTCTCGAGCCCGCCGGCATAGCCGGGGTGGCAGCCAAGCTCCGTGACGCCGGGCGGCAGCGACCTCAAGATCCCGAGCAGGTGCTCGTAGCCGACGCCCTCCGGAAAGGGGTCGCCTCGCACCTGCCCGTGGAACTCGGAGGTGTAGTGGACGCGATCCGAGAACGACCGGAGCGGAACGCGAAGCTGGCCGGCGAGGGCGACCATGATCGCCTTGACGGGCTCGTCGTGGTGGACGTGCTGATGAGAGTCCAGATGCGTCGGCTCCAGGCCGACGAGCTCCCGGAACCGCTCGAGCTGACGGGGGATCTCGACGGCAGGATCCGCGTCGACCTCGTAGAGCGGCTCCCAGCGGCCGTCGCGGTAGGCAAGCTCGCGGAGGTCGACATGAAGGCCCACGCTCAGGCCCGGGTGCGACCGCGCATAGGCGGCAGCCTCCTCTGCCGCCGGCCAGCGGACCATCAGGCTCACGCTCGTCACGATCCCTCGCTCGTGCGTCTCGATGACGCCGCGATTGATCCCGACGCTCTGCCCGAAGTCGTCGGCGTTCACGACTAGGCGGCGCTCCGTCACGGGACTGTTGGTGAACGTGTCCTGGATGCCTCGGTCTGAGGGAGCCGCTCTCCGGGGGGACGGCCGACCGCGCCCATTCTTGCCTCTCCCTCGCACCGCCGAGCGAAGTTCACTCGCGCGAGGGATGGCAGAAGGGCCGAGCAGGCGTATGTTCGCGCTCTACGGAATCCTGGGAGGGGTGGTGGTCGATCTTTCGGAAAGGCGGATTCCCGCCCTGTAGGTGCGCGGACGAAGAGCTCTGCGGGCTAGGTAGGACACTTCGACGCGGGGGCAAGCAAACGTGACCGAGCGGATGCCTCCGACGGGTCAGGCGTACGCCCCGAGCGTACGCCGCCACAGCCGCGCCGTCGCTGCGAATGGAGCACGCGATACGCGTTAGGGCGTACGGGCCTCGGCGGGGCACCCAGCGGTGCTGGCGTATGCCGTCGCCAATGAGATTCCAGCGCCGATCGTAGTGGCGTTCCACCGCGACGCCGACTGGGCTGCCGGTCGGGTCGCGGCCCTGGGGCCCGGGTCGGTGCTGCAGATCGCGACGGCGTGTGCCTCCGCGCTGGGCAGCTGCGCTGCCGCGATCGCAAGCGAGGTGGAAGCACCCACGGTCGGTCTCGGCGTCGTGCTGGAGCGTCGGGCTCAGCGGAGATCGGCGAGCGGGCAGGGCTCGAACTGACATGACGCGTAGTCTCGTATCTGCCCTCGCGCTGCCAGGATCAACCACTCGCCGCTGAGGCCGAGCTGTTTCGACGTCTAGACAAGCTGAGCGACGAGGAACTCGCCGAGCTCGCCTATGGGAGTTCAACCTGATGAAGGCCCTACAGAACAGGTCGTCAGCGAGTGGGGCGATCTGTTGCCGGTTTCTCATCCACCGGGCGCGATCCCTTCCCCCAGCGCTGACGACCCTCACCGAATGCTTACGGTCTTTTGATCGCATTTTCACGAGGTGTGCCTACACTAAGGAGAGCAGTATCGGGAATGCGCGAGGATCGGAGAATCTGGAGGAGGGGTCGCGAAGAAGTTCCTCACACCGCTCGGGCTCGCTGTCGGCTTTTCGCTGAGTCTGGCGGCACCAACGCTCGCTTCGCATCCCGAGGCTACGAGCTGCGACGACACGGGTTGGGCAACTACGGTCGAGGGGCGACCCGTGGCCCTTGCCCGTGGACGCCTTGGGGGCGTCTACCTTTGGCACGACACCGAGGGATGGCATCTGCGCGTCGTGCGTCTCGGCCGCGTGCGGCAGGTCTTCTCAGGCCATCTCCGGACGGACGCGTCCCTTCGGCTCCTGGCAAAGGACAGCATCGAGCGCGACGATTTGGTGGCCGTCGGGGAGCGCTCGCTGCAGTTTCGGCTGCACCCGGGCGGGGACAGCGATGGATTCGACTTCGAGGCGACCTGCGCCAGGGAGTTGACCTTCTTCCTCCAGCCGAGCCGCGCCAGGTCACCTACGCCGACGATCTACCTCGGCTCCGCCGCACGCGCCCCCTCGAGCTGGTTCACGATCGCCAGGGCGCCCGCCGTTTCGGGTATCGCAGGGAGGCTCACCCTCGGCCCGGCCTGTCCGGTCGAGCCGTGTCCGAACACCGACCGTGGGCGGCCGGCGGAGTATGAGGTCAAGACTGTGAGGGGACGAAGGGTCGCTACCTTCGTGACGGACGCCGAGGGGCGCTCGCCCGGCGTTTACCTGATTGCGCCGCTCGGCCTCTCCAGTGACGGCGCCGACGTTCCGGCGACCCCGCGGATCGTCGTTCGCGCCGGGATCCTGACTCGCGTCACGCTCACGTTCGACACGGGTATCCGGTAGCCCTTGCCGTTTCGCGGGGGCGCCGCAGGCGGAATCCCGGTATCTTTCGCGCGTGCCGAGGCTCGGCCCCGTTCTTGCCATGGTCCTCGCGCTTGCCGCCGGTTGCTCTGCCGGTGGGGGAAAACGCGCCGGCAGCGAGCCGTCGACGGCGCACCCCCCCGGCCGGAGTTGCGCTCTTTCGGGCGACGCGAGCCTCCGCTGCGCGTACGTCATCGTGCTTGCGAGCGGCGAGGGTGTCGTCACCATCAACGACTACGTGCTTGGAGAGGGCCGCTTCCGTGCGCTGCGGCGGGCGAAGGCGGAGGAGCTCGGTGCCGCCGCCGTGCGTGACCTGAAGGGCCTCGGCGATGAGGCTTTCGCTGCCGGCGAGCGCTACCTCGCCTTCCGCAGCGGCCGCAGGCTCCACGCCCTCGAAGGACTGTTCGGCGGTGCGGGCCGGCCGCTCGGGATCGAGGCGCTGCAGGTGTTGGCGAAGGAGATCATCCGCCGCGAGGGGCCGGCTCGCTGATTGAAGAGGGGCCGCCTCGCGGCGGCCCCTCACACAACCAGTGGTCGTTTCCGCTTCGACTAGCAGAAGCCGACGCGGCCCCAGCGCGTGCCCCAGACCGCCTGGGCGTTGACCTTCTCGTTGAAGAACCACGCTCGCCGGTTCGGGGCGCAGACGGCCCCCCCGATGGGCAGTGGGTCGAGAGCGACGTAGGAGTAGTCGCCCCAGCGATCGACCGCAGCCGCGGTCGGGTTGTAGAAGGTCGGGCTCGTGAAGAGGGAGAAGCCCGCTCCGATCACGCCCAGAGGGTCAGCCGGCTGGCGGCCCGAGCACCGAATGCGCGCCTGGTGCGCGCCGATCCCGGAGGGCAGGGTCGAGTTCCAACAGAGGAAGACCTCCTTCGAGGCGTTCGCCGCGATTCCCGGGTTCCAGTCGTGTGAAGACCCGCTCTCGAAGACGAACCCCTGCTGGATGACCGTGTTCGCTGCCGTGTTGATCTCGTACCACCTCGGCGTCGGCAGACCGGTAGTAGCACCGAACGTGCGCGTGTGCACCTGGAAGAGCGAGTTGCCGATCTGGGTGCTCCGGTTCTGGAAGCGCGCGTCGAGAGCGTCGAGGCGGCTTAGCGTCCCCGGCTGCCCCGCAGACGGCGGGATCGAGTAGGTCGGCACGGCGATGAGCGCCGGCCCGCCGAACGTCATCGCGAAGCCCTTGCTCGTGTTCGTGGCCGTGTACTTGCCCAGGTTCGACGCGGTCGCCACTCCGGCCGGGCGCGAGGTCACGAAGTACGAGTTCGGGTTCTGGTCCAGGACGACGGGCGGCTGGATCGTGATGCGCCCCAACGGCTGAAAGACCGGCACGCTGAAGCCGAGGCAGTTGTACATGCGCGCCTTCGCGATGGCGAACACGAAGGCCCTCTTGAACGACGTTCCGGCGGCGTTGAAGATGTTCGCCGAGAAGAGGAGCGCGTCCTGATCGTGCCCGAGCATCGGAAAGTCGAAGAAGAAGTCCGGGTCGTTCTGGAAGTTGACATCGATGCTGTAGTTGCAGAACGACCCGAGCGGGTTTGAGGTCGTGGAGACGCCCACGAAGTAGCGCTGTACCGTGGATGACTCAGGGAAGGCCTCGAATGCGATCACCCAGCGATCCCAGGTCTGGTCGTAGATCACCCGCGGGTCGAAGAGGGTTCTCGCCGTGTAGCCAAAGAAGCTCGCCGCCGAGACGCTCTTCGAGGGTGCCGTGCAGAATGACGTCTTCACGTACATATCGACGTGCGTATTCGTGACGGTCACGATGTGACCGTTACCTGCGGCAACATCGGGGTCCGGTGGACGGAGGCCGCCCGCGGTCGTCTGGTTCACGCCCTCGCAGCTGAGTTGGGGGGCGGGCGGGGCGTTCGGGCCGGACGGGTCGGACAAGCCGGACGGTCGTGCTTGGCTCCCGCGCGCCGCCCGCTCCCGAGCCGCGGCATATTCCGCGTCTGGAAGGTCGATCCTCGGCGCTAGCGCATCCTCCGAGGGCGGTGCGGGGCCAAGAGCGTTGCCCTCCGGCACCAGTACAGTTCCCGGCTCCGCGGAGAGCACACCATCAACACCAACAGGCGCGTCAATCTCGTCCGCTGATCCGGCGGCCGGAACGGTCAGAAGCGCGACTATCCCGAGAATCACGAGCCAAGGAAGTCTGCGTGCACTCTTGCCTCGTTCCTTCATGTGAATCCCCCCTTCTGTTCACTGGCCTTGTGTGGTGGTCTTGGCTGGGACCCTGGCGTTGCTTCGCCTGCCGGTCCCCCTCGATCGCCGCAAGCCGGTGCCGAGCACATGAGCTTTGCCCTCTTTACACCTCCCTTGGTCCGGTTACGGTCGTCGGGCAGCCCGCTAGCGGCCCGTCGGCCCTCAGCGAGCACCAACGGCGGGTAGAACGCCCCGAAAGCGAAGGTAGCGGCGGCTGCAGCCACCACCACCACGCCAATTTGCTGGGCATCGTTCTACCCCTCTGGGGTTTTTTGAGCTCTCAGCTCTCCGCTGTGTAGCGAGAGAGCCAGAGAAAAACCCCCCGATAGGTCACCTTTCAGACGGCACGACGCTAACACGTCTCCGGTGCTAATTCATCAATCGAATGAGTGATTTTGGCAGTTAGCGATTTGGATTCATATTCTCCTGAATTTGAAGCCATATTCTCCTGCAGATAGACGGCAGATCGAATGAGAACTGACGCAGCTTTTCGGTGGAGGCGCGGCAGCCCTCGCAGTCGTGCCAATACTCGGCGCGAATTGGGAGCGAAGACGTGGCCCGCGAGGCGCCTATCGAGCCTGGTGCGGGTCCAGGGACCGACTACGTCGTCGGTCGAATGGCTGCGTCGTGTACCGGTGGAAGGAACAGGTCCAGGCCGCGCGTGAAGAATCCTTCGAGGTCGAGGAGCGACGGCTTGATGACCTCGAACACGTCGCGGTCGAGTTCGCCGGACACTTCGAGGCTCTCCGTCAGGCAACGGACATCCTGGACGAGCTCTCGCATCGTGAGCAGGAACGCCGACAGCGAACCCTCGAGCGAGGAAACGCGATCTTCCAGATCCCGGCCGGTCTGCACTGACTGACCCTGATGCAACTTCGTCACGCAGTCATCCCCCGTTTGGTGGAGCGCGAGCCAAGGCCCGTTCGTAGACTGAGCCTGTGCCGCGACCGCTGAGGGTCGGGATCCAGCTGCCCGAGGTAGAGCGGGAGGTGCGGTGGCCGGAGATGGCGGCGATCGCTCGTGCTGCCGAGGAGGTCGGCTTCGACTCGCTCTGGGTCGGCGACCACCTGCTGTACCGCGGCGACGGGCGGCCCGAGCGAGCACCGTGGGACGCCTGGGTGATCCTCGCAGGGCTGGCAACCGTCACGGAGCGAGTCACTATCGGGCCGCTCGTCGCCTGCACTGCGTTCCATCGGCCGGCCATGCTGGCGCGGACGGCGGCCGCAGTCGACGAGCTTTCCGGCGGCCGCCTCGTCCTCGGTCTCGGCGCCGGTTGGAACGCGGTCGAGTTCCGTGCGTTCGGCGTCCCGTTCGACCGCCGCGTCTCGCGCTTCGCGGAGTCGTTCGAGATCATCCGTCGCCTGCTCTCGGGCGAGCGCGTCACCCATGCCGGCCGGTTCCACCGCGTCGTGGACGCGTTGCTGCTTCCGCCGCCTGCCCGCCGGCCACCGCTGATGATCGGCTCGAACGGCCCGCGCATGCTGGCGATCACGCTGCCGCACGTGGACGCCTGGAACACGTGGTACGAGTCGTACGGCAACACACCGGCCGGCTTTGCGGCGCTCAACCGTCGCATCGACGAGGCGGCTGCCGATTCGGGTCGCGATCCTGCGGCAATCACCCGCAGCGCGTGTGTGTTCGTCGCGCTCGACCCGAGCCCACCAGAGCGGCCCATCGGTGAGGGCGCGCGCCCGGTCCAGGGACCGGCGGAGCGGATCGCGGCGCATCTGCGGGAGCTAGCGGAAGCAGGCGCGGACGAGGCAATCGTCGTCGTCAATCCGATTACCGAGCGCTCGGTCAGAGAGCTCAGCCAAATGCTCGCGGACCTCGACAGCCGAGCCTGAAAGTTGACCTATCTAGTGGCCTGAAATGAGAACGGGTCAAACATCGCCACGCGCCCGGCTGCTCGAGTCGCGAGGGGCGTGGGCTCGCGCGAGGTGTGAATCGACGATCCGGCAGCGTCTCGGCCAGTTGTAAGCGTTCTATTCGCAGGTGTAAGCGTTCTATTCGCAGGCGTTTTGCTTTCGGATCCCGTGGAAAGGAGGCGCACGCAACGCTCCACAACGGGAGGAACCTGATATGGGCACCGCCGAACCGCACAGACATCGACTGCTCCGCCGTGTCGCCACCGGAGGCCTCCTCGCTACCACAGTCGTGTTCGCCGCTGCGGTGGTCGCGGGGTCCGGCGTCGCGGCTGCCACGGCGAAGCCCGTAAACACATCTCCGCCGACGATCTCCGGCCCCGCCGTTCAGGAGGGCAAGTGGCTCACGGGGATTCGAGGGACGTGGTCGAACAATCCGACCAGGTACGACTATTCCTGGCTGCGCTGCGATAAGAACGGCGGGTCCTGCGCCTCGATCATCGGCGCCAAGGGCACGGCGTACAGGC
>WNFV01026028.1_pt1 | contig 10029 bp, 9 predicted proteins | sample 5400101 | NCBI WGS metagenome assembly WNFV01 (sample SAMN13153361, study PRJNA577476) | soil metagenome | isolation source: 115 cm soil or saprolite under grassland replicate 1 | place: USA:California | collected 2016-06-15 | reverse complement strand
TCGCCGAGGGCATTGCCGCGGCCGGTCTCTATATCTGGGTTCAACGTGTCGCACCCGGAGGCGCCGTTGCCGGGCCGCTCGATACGCGCTGGATGGCCTGGCTGACTTTAGCAACCGTGGTCGCCTGGCTCGTGATCACTCAGAAGTTACAAGTGCAAATTAGAAAAGAGCCGGCAATAAGCCGGGCTCAGCGGACACCCGAGATCGACTGCGAACGTTTCCCCGATCAGTGCCCCTGTACAACCGAACTGGGCAAAGGCATAGCATAACTGTTAGGCTAAGCTTATGGCGAATCTAGAAATCTATCGCCACAATCGCGTCACGCGTTTTACCCACTGGATCAATGCGATCGCGCTGATGATTCTTTTCATGAGCGGTCTGATGATCTTTAATGCTCATTCTCATCTTTATTGGGGCAGCACTTCGGAACCGGAAAAGGCTTTCTTTTCGATCGGCGCGACCAATGAAGATAGCAATTTGCGCGGTTACGTCCGCCTTTACGGCCAACAGCTCGACACGACGGGATTCCTGGGCGTCCAGCAAGGCGCGCTCGGCCCCACCCCACGCGCTTTTCCGAATTGGCTGACCGTCCCCGGTTATTACTCCCTCGCGAGCGGGCGCCGCTGGCACTTCTTTTTCGGCTGGCTGTTCGCTTTAAACGGATTCCTCTACGTCGTCTACAATCTTGTCATCGGACACATGCGCAAATTCTTTTTTACGTTTGATGACGCCAAAAAAGTTCCGGCAATGATCGCTTATTACCTCCATCTGAAAAAGAATTCTCCGCAGGAGGGAGAATACAATCCGCTGCAAAAAATGGCCTACACCAGCGTATTCGTGATTTTGACGCCGTTGGTTTTACTCAGCGGCATGGCCATGTCGCCGCAGTTGAATGTCGCGTTCAATTGGCTGCCGGCGGCGTTCGGCGGACGGCAGTCGGCTCGCGCGATCCATTTTATTCTCGCCTTTGGATTTCTGTCTTTCACTTTCGGCCACGTGTTCATGGTCCTGACCCAGGGATTTATTAATAACATGCGCTCTATGATCACGGGTTGGTATCGAGACAAAATCCCGAGCCTTGAGGAACCGCCGCGGCCGGCGGGCGAGCGAAGACCCGACATCGCCAGGGCGCTTAAAGAAGAAAACGCGTCGTCCCGAACGTATGTGCCAGCCCCGCCGGCGGCGACGGCTGTTGAGGTTCAGAAGGCGCAAGCCGTCCCCACAGTTTCGCCAGAAGCTTTGGCTACCACCTCTTCGACGGAAAAGGAGGGAGAGAAAGATGGCGAACCGAAATCCTAAATTGTCTCGCCGTAATTTGCTCCTCGGTGCTCTCCATGGCACGGGCTTGTTGGTTTTGAGCGGATGCGAGAGGGTCTTTGACAGTCTCAGCCGCAACGACACTGTCCAGGCGATTCTCGAAGCCGCCGAAAGCGCCAATCGCCGTGTGCAGCGTTTGCTCACGGGTCGCGCCAAGCTCGCTCAAGAATTTACCGATAAGGAGATCTCGCCTACGTTTCGCGCCAACGGCAATCCGCCGCCGATTACGATGGACTATACTGCCGATGCGCAGAATCAGTGGACCAAATGGCGCCTCGAGGTCTCCGGCTTGGTTAAACAGCCGACGAGTTTCTCTCTCACCGATCTGAAAGCCATGCCTTCGCGCACCCAGATCACGCGCCACGATTGCGTCGAAGGTTGGAGCGTCATCGGCAAATGGAAAGGCGTGCGCCTGGAAGAGATTATGAATAGAGTCCAACTGATGCCCGAGGCTAAGTATGTCGTTTTTCGCTGCATGGACACCGACAGCGACGGCAACAACTATTACGAAAGTATCGATCTCATCGACGCCGTTCATCCGCAGACGATCCTCGCCTACGAGTTGAACGACCGGCCCGTGCCGATCGACAACGGCGCGCCGCTCCGTCTGCGCATTGAAAATCAACTTGGCTACAAGCACGCCAAATATATCCGCGCGCTCGAGTTTGTTGCGACCTTGGAGAAAATCGGTCAGGGCAAGGGCGGTTACTGGGAAGATCAGGGCTATGAGTGGTACGCCGGCATTTGACCCTCACGCTCGCATACCCGTGTCTTAGATTTTGGGTTGACGAGCCGGCATATCAAATATTCCTTCCCTCCAGATTAGCCCGGTTTCGGCCAGAGGCCAAATCGATTGGCTCATCCCCTTCTCAACGATCTTTTGACCTCTGGTCGCTCCGCGACTTGAGTCGCGAACCGCTTCTCGGCTCCCGGTACCGAGCTTTATGAAAAGGAGGCGATTACGATGAAATCAAAAAGGAAATTTTGTTTTCTCCGAGTCGCCATCGTCCTGTTTGTGGCGGCCATGGTGTCGGAATCGCTTGCCCAGTCGCAGGAGCCTGTATTGTCACTGGCCAAAAAAGAAAAGCCCGCCTTGCTCGAAACATTGAAAGCGCTCGTATCGATCGAAACCGGCAGTCGGGACTTCGAGGGGCTCGGTAAACTCGCCGGCCTCATTGCCGATCGACTGAAAGCACTCGGCGGCAAGATCGAGCTGGTGGAGCCGAGCAACATCTACAAGATGGATGACACGCCAGAGAAGATCGGCCAGATGGTGCGCGCGACATTCGTTGGCAAAGGAACCAAAAAGATTCTGCTCATCGCGCATATGGATACCGTTTACCCGCGCGGCATGCTCGCTAAGCAGCCATTCCGCGTCGAAGGCGAGCGCGCCTACGGCCTGGGAATTGCCGATGACAAGCAGGGAATCGCCGTGATCCTGCACACTCTGGCAATTCTCAAGGCGATGAGTTTTCAGCAATACGGCATCCTCACCGTGCTCATTAACGCCGATGAGGAGCTGAGCTCGCCGGGCTCGCGCAGCTTGATCTCCAAGCTCGGTGCCGAGCACGATGCGACCTTTTCCGTCGAATCCTCGCGCGCGGAATCCGACAAGTTATCGCTCGCCACCAGCGGTATCGCCTCCGTCACGCTCACGATCAAAGGCCGCGCATCGCATTCAGGCAATGCGCCGGAAAAGGGGATTAACGCGCTTTATGAGCTTGCACATCAGGTGCTGCAAACTCGCAATTTTTCCGATCCCGCGGTTGGACTGAAAATGAACTGGACCCTGGCGAACGCGGGTACTACACGCAACATGATTCCACCCGGCGCCCAAGCCGTCGCGGACGTGCGGGTGCTGCGCGTCGCCGACTATGATGAGATCGAAAGAAAGGTGCGAGAAGCAATCAAGAAGCAACTCCTACCCGAAGCAAAGGTGGAGATGAATTTTGAGCGCCGGCGCCCGCCGCTTGAGGCAACGGCGGCCTCACGCGCGCTTGCCAAGCATGCGCAGGAAATTTACAGCGAGCTTGGCAAGAAACTTGTTGTCGATGATGTGGCGGAAGGTGGCGGCACGGATGCCGCGTTCGCGGCGCTTAACACCAAAGCGCCGGTCATCGAGCGTTTCGGGTTGCAGGGCTTCGGCGCCCATTCCGCCGATGCGGAATACGTCCTGCTCGACTCCATCGAGCCGCGCTTGTATCTGCTCGCGCGCATGATCATGGACGTTTCGCAGAGCAAAATTCCGCCGGCGCAGTGAATCTCGCCGTGCTAGAATCGCGGCTTTCGCGCTGGCATAAAGACCGCACTTGGGCTAAGCATGAACCATGCGTATCTGTTCTCTACTTCCCGGAGCGACGGAAATTGCTTACGCTCTCGGACTGGGCGATCAAATCGTCGGGGTCACTCACGAGTGCGATTATCCGCACGAGGCAAAACAAAAGCGAGTTGTCGTTCGAAGCGGTATTGATTCGACCCGCATGAGCGGGTTGGAAATCGATCGTAAGGTCGGAGAGCTTCTGCAGACCGGTAAAGGTCTCTACACCATCGATGAGCAAGCACTAATCGACTCGTCCCCCGATGTTATTTTGACTCAGGGTCTCTGCGATGTCTGTGCGCTGGACTATAACGAAGTGGTGAAAGCCGCGCGATTGCTGCCACATGCACCGATTATCGTGTCGTTGAATCCGCATACATTGACCGATGTCGTCGACGATATTTCTCGGGTCGGCGCGGCTACGAACCGTGAAGCAGCCGCCGACGCCTTGATGAGCGACCTGCGCACGCGCATCGAGCGCGTCGGTTTTCGCGAACCCGACTACCGCCCGCGCGTCGTCTGCCTAGAATGGTTCGAACCACTCTATGTCGCCGGCCATTGGGTGCCTGAGATGGTCGCGCTGGCAGGCGGCTACGATGTGTTGGGGCGTAAAGGCGAACCGTCGTTTAAAGTGGAGTGGCAACCGATTCTTGACGCAAAACCTGAAGTGATTTTACTCATGGCCTGCGGCTTCGATGTGCGCCGCACGGTAAAAGAATCAACGCCGCTTCGGCACCTCGAAGGTTGGAACGACCTACCCGCAGTAAAAGCGGACAACGTTTACGCACTCAATGGTAGCGCCTACTTCAGCCGCCCCGGCCCGCGACTGGTGAACGGATTGGAAATCCTGGCCCATCTGATTCATCCGCAGCAGATCACAGAGTCGTTGTCACCTTCTGATGCTACTAGACTAAACTGATTCTTCGCGCCCTGCACCAGCAAGCTAAACTCTGACCTGACTCGTTCGAAAAAGCATCCCCACGTTCACGCACAGATTTGACGACAGGCAAGCGCCGGTGGTAGCGTCGTCGAGATGCTGAACGAGAAAGAGGAGATTAGATCATGAGCAAAAGTATCGTCGTCACCGGCGGCGCCGGCGGAATCTGTTCTGACATCTGCCGTGGCCTCGCAGTCGATGGTTTGAAGGTGGTCGTCGCCGATTTCGCCAGAGATGCGGCGGAAAAAGTTGCGGCCGAGATTCGCGACAACAAGGGCGACGCCATCGCCGTCAAGGTCGACGTCGGCGATCCGCAGAGCGTCGCCGAGATGATGAATCAGGCTGTCGCAAAGTACGGCCAAGTCGATTACGCATTCTGCGGCGCGGGAGTCATGGATCGCGTCCCGGTCGTCGACATGCCGGAAGAAGTCTGGGACCGGCTGATGCGAATCAATCTCAAAGGCGTATTTCTGTCAGCGCAAGCGGCTGCTAAACACATGATTCCGAGAAAAGAAGGACGCATCCTGAGCATCGCTTCCGGGCGCGGCGTCGCCGGCGCGCCACGTTCGGCCCATTATGCCGCCTCAAAGGCCGGCGTCATCGCCTTCACCAAATCTCTGGCCGTCGAACTGGCGCCTCATAATATCAAAACGCGCGAAGAGATTCCCCCGCTCATGGATGGGCTCACCCATAAATTCGAAATCGTCGGTCTCGTACGCTATTTGCTTTCCGACGCAACAAAATTCGTCACCGGCCAGACCTTTTTCCTTCGCACACCCAAGTAGCGGGAAGGCTTCGACTGCCTCCGTCCACTAGGAAAACGAATTCGATGCCGAAGATAGAGGAGTAATTCATCTTGGTGGCCCGGCGCCGCTTTTCAGCAACATCTCGGCGAGAGAGATTCTTCGCTGCGCTCAGAATGACAGTTGATCGGAGTTGTCATCCTGAACCCTTCGGCTTCGCTCAGGATAAACTCCGTGAAGGATCTGGTGTTAAAATTGCGTCCACCACCAAATCATGTCCCGAACATCGCCCTCCGCCCTTCTTCACGTCCTCGCCAGTATCCTTGAGGTCCTCGACCGCGAACTTGAATCCCCAGGGCTTGAGCGCGAGATATCGGGCGGCTTCGGGTCCAGGATTGAAATGCTGGTGCCACCACTGCATCGGTGGCACGAACATGCTCATCCGCCCCCACTCCACCCGTTTCTTCGTTCCATATTCACCTTCAGGCCACAAGAACGAATAGCCCGCCCCGGTCAACATGACGATATGGGCGCCGGCGCCATGGCGATGGGCTTTTTTGTATTTGCCGACGGGAAATTCCGTGAGATGCGCGCTCATCGTATTATCGACAAATTCGAACAGTGTGGTGCGATTGTCTCCTCCCCGCTCTTTGTAATCGATCGGCTGAAAGCCCCAGAGGTCGGCGATGAAGTTGGACTCCCAGATTCGACCTCTTTTCACTTCGGGAATATAGCGCCCCCCTTTGCCCCATTCATCGGCGCCGCCGCTATAGCGATCGGCGAACACGAAATTGTTATTGAAGATGTAATCCAGATTGCGGTACCGGTTGATGATCACCGGCGCATCCGTCAGGGAGATCATTCGCACCGGCGCGCTTCCCTGCGCGTTGAAGTGCTGATGCCAGGTATTGAGGGGTGTCGAAAACAGACTTCCCTTTTGCCATTCGAGCGTGTGTTTTTTGCCGCCTTCGTTCCAGATCGTCGTCGCTCCTTGCCCCTCCAGGACGAAAATCGCCTTCTCAAACATATGGCGCATGGGCTTGAGTTGCCCACCCGGCGCGACCTCCTCGACAACGGTGTCGCAAGTGCCTCCCGCACCGTCCATGTTGACGAACGCCGCTTTGCCGCCGCTTCGCGCCCAGCCGCCGAGTTTCAGCTCCAACAGATCCGGGATAATGAAATCTTTATAAACCGGAATCTCTTCCCGTTCCTGATAAATTTCATACGGACTCTTCTGCGAGTACGCCGAAGCTTCATTGAGATTTTTCATTGTGTTTCCTTTCGCTTCTACTTGATCTGCTCCATGTAATAACCCAGCGCGCCGCGATAAGCACGGTCGATCGACATAGATTCTTGTGCTCCTTTGAGCACCAGATCGCGATCCTCGGCGCTCTTCACGTAGCGCTCAAACATCTCGGAAATATTTTCCGAATGCTCGGTATCCGCCACCACGTGCACGTCGAGCGATATCATTTTCTTCAGATTGATCCCCAGCTCGTTCTCGAATTTCTTGCCGACTCGAAACGACATCCCCCCACCTTTCACGATCTTGCCGTTGTTGCGGCGCTCGAGCATGTGCGACGCCGTATAAGCCGTCAGCCAATGGTTATGCATGGCGATGTGATGCCATGCATAAAAGCAAGCCCGCACCATCGACGGGATTTCCGCGTTTTCGAAATCTTCCGGCTTCAGTCCGATCACTTCGCCTTGTTTGACTGTGAGCGCGTAATGATCCATGCCGCAGCGTGGGTCGTTGATCAGCTCGTCGCTCTCGTGTTCCCAAATGACGCGCTTCACTTCCAACGGCGCGCCGCCTTGAACATAAGCCCAGCAATCGCGCCGATTGCTGGTGTAAAGCGCGTTCTGCACCACGTAAAAGCGCCCGCGCTCCATCGTCAGCGGCACGGCGAGAAAATTCTTGAACTCGATGCTGTCAAACTGCTCGTTGACCATTTGGTCCAGCGTCGTCAACAAATCGTCTCCCAGATTCATGACTCCTCCCAATAAGGTAGTGGCGACCGGCCGGTCGCCCTTACATCGCCTTTTTAACGATGGTGCGCCAAAGCATTACGGCAATGCCGCCAGCATATCCGCCAAGTGGCCGCGGTAAACTCGGTCGATCATCAGGCTCTCTTCGGCGCCGCGCAGAATCGCTCGGCGCGCTGATTCCGTATTGGCATACTTGCTTGCCACCTGCATCAACAGGTGCGCATGTTCCACATCCATGACCACGTGCTCGGCATTATTAATCTGTTTTTTCATCGGAACACCGAGATCGCGCTCAAACAATTCGGCGATGCGACGTGACAAAGAGCCGCCTTTGATCAGCTCCCCGGAATTGCGCATCTCGAGTATTGCCGATCCGGCGATCGCTTCCAACCAGGACCTCTGCGCCAAGCGAATCCAGGCACTGAAGCAGACTTCGCCGCCCTCGAGACGCGCCGTATGCTCAAAGGCATCGGCGCACAGGCCGAACACTTCGCCCTCCTTGATCGCCAAAGTCATATGGTCTACTTTGCCTTCGGTTTTTCTCCCGATCAGCTCGTCTTCCTCGTGCTGCCAAATCAGTTTCTTGATTTCGAACGGCGCCGAGCCTTGAACGTAACCCCAACAGTCACGCCGGTTTTGCACGTAATAGGCCATTTGAATGGAATACTGCTGTGCTCTTTCCTCGGTAAACGTTGCGCCGAGCAAGCGCCGAAACGGCGGTGTATTGAATTGCGCATTGCAAAGCCGAACCAATTCTTCCCACATGGCTTCCGTGCTATTTATGCCAGCGCCCATCGGTCAAAACCTCCCTGCGGTCCATCGGATGCCGAAGACTTCGTTGCACACCTTCCTGCAACGGTTCGATTCACCTTCGTTCTTAACACATGAAAGTTTGCGCTGTCCAACAACGGATTCACTAGGACCTCACACGCCGAAGGCGAGACTCTTGATCACCACGGGGACGAAGCCTTCCCCGGGCACGACTTCGCCGATATCGATGAAATCCAACTCGGACAAACTCACCTCGTCAATACACGGCATGTTCCACTTGGCCGATAGTATGCCACCGACCACTTGTCCTACGTTCGAGACGAAAACCAATGCCATGGGCCGATCCTCGGCTGGCAGCATTTCCAGCGCACGATCGATGCCCTTCGCCATATCTTGCACGGCGCCATAACCGGCAAAAGGCGGCGTCGAAAACGCCAACACAAATGGAACTCCGCGGACTTCCATGTCGCGGCCGCCAAGAATGTTACCCACCGCCGCTGCCGTCTTATCGGCAACCGGAGCCTCCCAATCGACGTCGACGACAAACACGCGCAGATTGCGCACGGGCAGATTGATACTTTCGGGAATGAAAATCGTCTCGCCGCTCAACTGCACGGTATACTGTGAGGCGCCAATTACGGTCGCGCGGATGCCCTCGTCGGCTTCGAGAATATTGAAGCCGCGTTTTTCCGCTTCATGACGAATCGCTCGACCCAAACATGGACCTAGATCACCAAAAGCTTTGGCTTCGCGCGAGTAGATGTATTCAGAAACGCCACCGGAAAAAAGAATGCCGTCTATGGACGGTAATTGACCTAGCCCTTGCGTGACGTAAAAATCCTCCCACGGTGGCACGTTCGTCGTGAGCGCGTCGAAAAGAGTCTGAGCCATCCGGGTCGCAAGGCGCGCGCGTAAATCGTCAGAGACCTTGGCGCCAAAGTCGAGATGCTCACCTAGATCGCGGAGAAAACGCCGGCCGCCTTTTTCCAATCGGACCATCGCAGCCGCGTCGTCATGCGCCACCAGCCGCGCCCCAATGTTCAGCGCGGCCGTCGCACGAATCTTGCCGTTGTCAATCAGGCTAACTTTCGTCGTGCCGCCGCCGACGTCGATATTCAGCAGAACCAGGCCCTCATCACGACTCTGCCTAACGGCGCCCGAGCCATGCGCTGCCATTATCGTCTCCAGCGCCGGTCCGGCGGTGGCGCAGACAAATCGACCGGCATCGTCGGAAAACAGCTCGGCGATCTTCTGCGCGTTGTCCCGCCGCGCGGCCTCGCCGGTGATAATCACCGCGCCCGTGTCGATATCCTCGCGCGTCAATCCCGCATCTTGGAACGTGGCGTCGACGAGCTCTTTGAGCGGATCGGCTTCGATGTTCCAATCGCCGCTGAACGGCGTTAGCAAAATCGCTGAGCGGGCAATGACATTGCGCTCGAGCACAATCGGCTTTCGCTGCAGCACGGACGGATAGCCGATCAATAACCGAGAAAACATTAAATGCGACGTGGAGGAACCGATATCGATGCCGACGCTGGTCAAGTGCGTGTGCGGGCCGACAGCGCCCTCGTGATCATGTCCATGGTCGCCGTGCCCCTGGTGTTCGTGCCTGATGATCGCCATGTCGAGAATGCTTCCTTGATTATTCCTGTGGTTCGTCGATTTGAATAAACAGATCTGCAATTGTCATTTTTTTCGCCAGCAGTCCTTGCTCGTCGGCGTAACGAATCAACGTATTGAGCACCTTTTCGTTGCCCTTGATGCCGAATTTCCAAGGGTCGGAACCCATCACCGACTGCTGCTCTTCCCAGACTTGGCGGTTCCAAACGAAATTGGAATAAGTAGCGTCGCCATCATCGCGCACGGCTAGGTTCTTTGCTGCCACACAAACGGTGAACATTTCCTGGGCGGCCCCGGGATACTTCTCCAAATACGACGAGTGAAAAGTAATCGCG
>WNFV01012099.1_pt1 | contig 10029 bp, 9 predicted proteins | sample 5400101 | NCBI WGS metagenome assembly WNFV01 (sample SAMN13153361, study PRJNA577476) | soil metagenome | isolation source: 115 cm soil or saprolite under grassland replicate 1 | place: USA:California | collected 2016-06-15 | reverse complement strand
CTGCGGTTCAGCCCGCGAGCGGTCGAGGTCGACACCTCGGCTGCACTCATGGTCCTCAACGATCTGCAGCTTCAGATCGAGCCGGTGAACTGGGACCTGCTGCGCAAAGCCACCGCCATCGCATGGGCATATCGCACGTCCGTATACGACGCGGTTTACGTCGCGCTGGCCGAGCGTCTCGGGTTCCCGCTTCTCACCTCCGATGAGGAGCTCGTCAAGCGAATGAGAGGGCACAGCATCGTGGTGAGGTTGCGAGAGCTCGAGTTCCAGTAATGGCTGGCCCATAGCCCTGAAGGTTTCCATGATCAGGTTCTTTGCTCATTCCGAGAACGCTCTGGGCGTCAAGCACGACCTCGTCGCGCATCTCGTGCGTGTGGCGGACTTGGCGCGCGGGCACGCTGAAAAGCTCGGGGCTCCTGACCTCGGGTACTGGGCGGGCCTCTGGCATGACCTCGGGAAGTTCCATCCTGATTTCCAGTCTTACATCTCCCATCCCGAAGCCCGGAGAGGGCCGGATCATTCGAGCGCAGGGGCGGTCCATGCCGCCCGGTGGCTCGAGGGTCTCGCGTTTCTGGTCGCGGGACATCACGGGGGCCTGCCCGCGTCCGACGAATTGAAGCGGCGTTTGAAGGAAAAGGCGCGCGCGCTCCCCGTCGCGGGCGCATTGGACATCGCGAACACGCAGTTGCCGGGTATTGTCCCCGGCGAGCAGCTCGCCACGAAGTGTCCCTCGTTCCTGGCTTCGGCCGAGTCGGCTGGCGGCCGCCGCGGGCAACTTGAGCGCGATACGGAGCTGTTCCTGCGGATGCTCTTCAGCGCGCTGGTGGACGCGGACTTCCCTGTGGGCACGATTCGAAGCGAATCAGGCCGGCGTTACCGGACGGCAAGATGACGCGCTGAACCTGATCCGTCACGAGATCTACCAGGCTTGCGTAGTGGCGGGCGACGGGCGATCCGGCATCTTCAGTCTCACGGTTCCGACTGGGGGAGGCAAAACCCGATCCGGAATGGCGTTCGCCCTGCGTCACGCGCTCCGGCATCGTTTGGATCGGGTGATCGTCGCCATCCCCTATACCAGCATCATTGAGCAGACCGCCGACGTGTACCGCCAGATCTTCGGGAACGCTGGAGTCCTGGAGCATCACAGCGCCGTGACGTCCGGCGACGACGCCTCTGATCCGGTTTCCCGGCAGGATCTGTGGGCGCGCCTGGCAAGCGAAAACTGGGCCGCTCCCATCGTGGTCACGACGACGGTCCAGCTCTTCGAGAGCCTGTTCGCACGCAGGCCTTCCAATTGCCGGAAACTGCATAACATCGCGCGCAGCGTGCTGATCCTCGATGAGGTGCAGACTCTTCCAACCCACCTCCTGAGTCCGATCCTGGACGCGCTCCAGCACCTCGTCGATCACTACGGTGTGACGGTCGTCCTCTGCACGGCCACCCAGCCCGCACTCCGCGACGGACCCTATGTCCAGGGCCTGCGGGACGTCCGGGAGATCATTCCGGACCCGGCGAGGTACTTCCAGGCCCTCCGCAGGGTTCGGTACGAGTGCCAGTCGCCCGCCGACCGGTGGAGCTGGGGGCGGGTTGCCGAAGAGATGCGGAGCCAGTCTCAAGCGCTGGCCGTTGTCAACACCAAGCGTGACGCGTTCGCGCTTCTCGACGCTCTGGACGATCCGGTGGCCCTCCATCTCTCCACCCAGATGTGCGGAGTCCGTCGTCGAGACACTCTGATCGAAGTGCGAAAAAGACTGGCGGTTGGCGAACCCTGCCGGCTGGTGTCCACGCAGGTTATCGAGGCCGGCGTGGACGTGGACTTCCCGCTCGTGCTTCGGGCAATCGGCCCGCTCGATCGAATAGTCCAGGCCGCCGGGCGGTGCAACCGTGAAGGAAGACTGCCCGTCGGCCGGGTCGTGGTGTTCCATCCTGCGAGCGGAGGATCGCCTCGGGGCGTGTACACGACAGGAGCGGACACGGCGGCGAGTCTGCTCGCGGCCGGTGCGGATCTCCACGCGCCGCTCACACATGAAACTTACTTCACGCGGCTCTACCAGGCCACCGACCTGGATGGTCGGCACATTCAGGCCTGCCGCGAAACGCTTGACTATCCCGAAGTCGCCGCGAGGTTTCGGATGATCGAAGACGACTCGAGCCCGGCTGTTGTGCGGGCGGTGGGACATGAGACGGAAGTGGAGGTACTCATCGCCCTGGTAAGGAGCCGGCAGGAAGCGCCACGGTGGGCGTTTCGCCAGCTACAGCCCTACCTGGTGAGCATCCGCTCCCGGCTCATTCCAGAGTACGAGAGGAAGGGTCTTCTCCAGGAGATCGTCCCTGGCCTGTGGGAGTGGCTTGGCCGGTACGATCCGGTGCGCGGCCTCGTGGAGGGGGCCCGATCTCCCGAGGAACTTGTGATCTGACGCACCCGGATGAAAGAGGAGGATACGCATGGGTAGTGGCCCGGCGCTCGAAGTCAAGGTATGGGGCGAATTCGCCTGCTTTACGCGTCCGGAGATGAAGGCCGAGCGAGTGAGCTACCCGGTCATCACTCCGTCGGCGGCACGTGGGGTGCTCGAGGCGATCTTCTGGAAGCCGGAATTCGCCTGGCAGGTGCGCGAAATCTGGGTCCTCAACCAGATCCGGCACTTCTCCATTCTCCGCAATGAGGTAAACAGCAAGGCGGTGCTCGCCAGCGTGATGGGATGGGCAGAACATGGCGGCCACTATTTCGCCGAGGAAGACCGGGCACAGCGCCACACCCTGGCCCTCCGCGACGTCGCCTACGTCATCAAGGCCGACATCGTCTTGGCCGCTCATGCGAGCGAGGACATCGCCAAGTACCGGGACCAGTTTCGCCGGCGGGTCAACCGGGGACACTGCTACCACCGGCCCTATCTCGGCTGCCGAGAGTTTGCAGCGATGTTCGCCCCGCCCGACGGCACCGAGCGTCCCATTGGCCTCGAGGACGACCTTGGCCGGATGCTCTTCGACCTGAGCTATCTCTCCGATGGCTCGGGAAGGGGGACGCCCCGGTTTTTCCCGGCCCGGATCGAGAAGGGCATTCTGCGGATCCCGCCCGAACTGTACCAACAGGAGGGATGAGCATGCTCCTTCAGCGCCTGCGGGACTACTCGGATTTCGACCGCCCGCCCACGATGTACGACAGGATGCGGATCAAGTGGCTGATCGCCCTTGATCGGCAGGGACGATTTCTCGGTTTCGTCAGGACAGAGAGCGAGGGGAAGAGAGGCGAGCGCGGCAAGGAATTCTTCGCTCCTCACATAGGGAAGACCTCGGGGGTCGAGGCGCGGCTACTCGCCGAGAACGCAGAGTACGTGCTGGGGATCGCCCGAGATCGCCAGAAGCAAGCGCGGGCTCGCCGGTGCCACGAAGCATTCGTAAAGCGCGTCCGGGACTGCGGTGTCGCCACGACGGAGCCATCGGTTAATGCCGTCCTGCGATTCTTGGAAGGCCTCGATTTGGACAAGCTGCCCCTGCCTGAAGGTTTCAAGCCCGGCGACAACGTCACGTTCCAAGTGGACGGCGTCCTGCCGATGCACCTGAAGCCCGTGGAGGAGTACTGGGCCTCGACCGCTGCGAAGTCGCGGGAGGACGAGGCGAAGCCCGGCGAGGGCCTCATGGAGTGCCTGGTCTGCGGGGAATACCGCAAGCCAGTGAGGCGACTTCAGTTCAAGATCAAGGGGATCCCGGGCGGGCAGGGATCGGGAGTCGCGCTGATCTCTGCCAATGAGCAGGCCTTCGAGTCCTATGGTCTCGAGGAATCCCTGATCGCCCCAACCTGCGCAGACTGTGGCGAGCGATTCAGCAAGGCCGCCAACGCGTTGATCAGCGGGGAGAGGACTCACATCAGGATCGGCCCCCTCGTGTACCTCTTCTGGGCGAAAGAGGACAGGGGCTTCTCCGTTGCCTCGCTATTGTCCCGCCCCGAGCCTGAGGAGGTTCGCGCACTGCTTTCCTCGGCTTTCAGCGGAGCGCGCTCAGCAGCCGAAATCGACGCGACTCCCTTCTACGCCACCGCCTTGTCGGCGAATCCCGGACGTGCAGTGGTACGGGACTGGCTCGACACGACGGTGGCGCAAGTGAAACGTAACCTCCGCAAATACTTTGTCCTCCAGAGCATCGTCGATCGCGATGGCACAGAGGGCAGGCCGCTTGGGCTGTATGCGCTGGCCGCCTCCACTGTGCGGGACGCGAGCAAAGAGCTTCCGCCCGACGTGGCCAAGGCGCTGTTGCGCACGGCCCTCGGGGGCGGCCCGCTGCCCAGTGGGCTGCTGTTTCAGGCGGTCAAGCGCATCCGTGCAGAGCAGGCGATCACGCGCGCCCGGGCGGCGCTCATCAAGATGGTCTTGCTATCCCAGCTCCCCACGCTTGTAAGGGAGGACGCCATGGTCCAGCTCGACCCACAGAATCAGGAGCCCGCGTATCTGTGCGGACGCCTCCTGGCCGTGCTTGAGGCGGTGCAGCGCGCAGCGATACCCGGCGCAAAGGCCACGATCACCGATCGCTTCTTCGGCACCGCGTCCTCCGCCCCGGCCTCGGTCTTCGGGCGGCTAATTCGGGGCAGTCAGCCACATCTGGCCAGGCTCCGCAAAGAGAGACGGGCCACCTACGAAGCGTTGCAGAGGAGGCTGGAGGAAGTCCAGTCGGGTCTGCCTTCCTTCCCTAAGATCCTGACCCTGCAAGACCAGGGGCTCTTCGGCCTGGGCTACTACCACCAGCGGGCAGCAGACCGCGCGGCGGCCATCGCGCACAAGCAATCCCGAGAGTCGGGAGCGGACGCTTCCGGCACGGAACCAACGGAGTAGGGAACGTCATTGAAAGGGAGGCTGTCATGACTGACGCGATTCACATCGATCCCGCCCGCCGCCACGACTTCGTCTTGCTCTTCGATGTGACCGACGGAAACCCCAACGGCGACCCCGACGCCGGAAACCTTCCGCGTGTGGATCCGGAGACGATGCAGGGTCTTGTGACGGACGTGTGCCTCAAGCGGAAGGTCCGAAACTGGGTGGACGTGACCTGCGAGAGCCGGTCCCGGATGAGGATATACGTCCAGAACAAGGGCATAGCTTTGAACACGCTGCACAGGGAGGCCTACACGGACCTGAAGATCAAGTCGACGGGGAGCAAGCAGAAGCGCGAGGACGCGGAGAAGGCGCGGAGCTGGATGTGCAGGAACTTCTACGATATCCGACTGTTTGGCGCGGTCATGACCACGGACGTCAACTGCGGGCAGGTGCGGGGCCCCGTCCAGATGACGTTCGCGAGATCCATTGATCCGGTCGTGCCGCTAGACCTCTCCATCACCCGGATCGCCGTGACGCGCCCTGAAGACGCGAGTGTCGTCGAAGGCGAAGGGGGTGAGGGAGAAGGGGGTAAGACGACCGAGATGGGACGGAAAGCCGTTCTCCCATACGGTCTGTACCGAGGTTTCGGGTTCGTGAACCCCCATTTTGCGAAAGACACCGGCGTCACGGTCGAGGACCTAGCGACCTTCTGGGACTCCCTGCGTGGGATGTGGGACCTCGACCGCTCTGCGAGCCGGGGCTTCATGGCCATCCGAGGCCTGTACGTTTTCAGCCACGAGGATTCGGTTGGCAATGCCCCCGCAGATGTTCTATTCGATCGGATTGAGGTTCGGCGCAGGGACGGTGTGGAGGCCCCGCGGAAGTTCACTGACTACTCAGTGGCCGTGAATGGCTCGGCTCTTCCTGACAAGGTCACACTCACCCGGTTGGTGGGATAGGAATGGCCGGCCAAGGCGTCGAGGGATGGGACGATGACGATCTCGTCATGATCTCGGCCCTCGAGCACTGGAGCTACTGTCCGCGCCAGTGTGCCTTGATCCATCTGGAGCAGACCTTTGACGAGAATCTCTATACGCTGAAAGGCCGCATGATGCATGAGCACGCGGACGAGCCAAGGGCGGACGTTCACGATGGCGTCCGCATCGAGCGAGCCCTGCCGCTTTGGTCGAACAGGCTTGGCTTGGTCGGCAAGGCCGATGTCGTCGAGTTTCACGGAGCCACGCCGTATCCGATCGAGTACAAGCACGGACCCCGGCGCCAATGGGGTCACGATGACCTGCAACTATGCGCGCAGGCCATCTGCCTCGAGGAGATGACGGGGACCACGGTACCCACCGGCGCTGTGTATCACCACGGTTCGCGGCGCCGGCGGGAGGTCTTGTTCGGCGATCTGCTGCGTATCGAAGTCACGGAGGCTATCGAGGCGGTTCGGCGGATGTTGGCGCAGTCTCATCTCCCGCCGCCTGTCAATGACGCGCGATGCCGTCACTGCTCCCTCAAAGAGTCTTGCCTCCCTTCAGTCGTCGGGGATCGCGATCGGGTTCGTACCTTCTGCACATCATTACTCTCAGTGGGAGATACCTGATGCATCAGATTTTGAACACGCTCTATGTGATCAGCCAGGGCGCCTACGTTCACCTCGACCACGAGACTCTTCGGGTGGAACGCGAGGGCAAGACGCAGCTTCAGGTGCCATTGCACCATCTGAGCGGTGTATTCTGCTTCGGCGATGTGATGCCGAGCCCGGCATTGATGCACCGGTGTGCCGAGGACGGGCGAGCATTCGTGCTCATGGACAGAAGCGGGCAGTTCAAGGCACGGCTGGAGGGGCCGGTAGCGGGAAACGTGCTGCTGCGGCGGGCTCAGCATCTTGCGCTCTCCGACGAAGCTCGACCCATTGCCATCGCGAGGAACATCGTCGCGGGAAAGGTCCAGAATGCTCGCCAAGTGCTGCTTAGGGGAGGCCGCGAGGCGGTAGATCCTGAGGACGCCTCGCGACTGGAGGCGACGGCTCGGTGGCTGGCGGGATCCCTGTCGCGGCTTGACGCGGCGCCGGGCCTCGATGAGATCCGGGGGGTGGAGGGGGATGCGGCGCGCTGTTACTTCGGTGTGTTCGATCGGATGGTCAGGGAGGACAGGGAGGCATTTCGGATGAATGGACGGAGCCGGCGGCCTCCCCGCGACCGCGTGAATGCTCTTCTGTCCTTCCTCTACGCCCTGTTGCTGAGCGACTGTGTGGCTGCGGCCGAGGGAGTGGGCCTAGATCCGCAGGTGGGCTTCCTGCACGCCCTGCGTCCCGGTCGCCCCGCTCTGGGCTTGGATCTCATGGAAGAGCTGCGCTCCGTGCTGGCGGATCGCCTGGCACTGACTCTGCTGAACCGCCGTCAGATCACACCGAAGGACTTCGAGGAGCGGCCCGGGGGTGCCGTGCACCTCAGCGAGGATGGTCGGAAGGAGGTGGTGATCGCGTACCAGAAGCGGAAGCAGGACGAGGTCCATCACTCCGTCGTGGACCAGAAGATCCCCTTCGGCCTGATCCCGCACATTCAGGCGCGGCTGCTTGCGCGGCACCTCAGGGATGACCTCGAACAGTATCCGCCGTTCCTCTACCGTTGAGAATAGGCGCGATGGAGATTCTGGTGGCATACGACGTGTCGACGGAGACTCCGGAGGGGCAGCGACGCCTCCGGAAAGTGGCCCGGGTGTGCCTGGATTTCGGCCAGAGGGTACAGAAGTCCGTCTTCGAGTGTTCGGTTTCGGACATGGCCTACGAGAGGATGAAGCAGCGGTTGCTCAGGTGTATCGATGAGGAGCAGGACAGCCTCAGGATCTACAAGCTCCATGGGCCAAAGGAAGGCGTTGTGGAACACTTCGGTGTGACGATCGCAGTGGACTTCCACGGGCCCTTGGTGGTGTAGGGCTTGGTTGCGCGAACCTGGAGCGACTCCGGTCGCCGTGAGAGGATCGCGCCATGGGCAAACCGTCTGAGATCGCAGACGTAACAGGTGGACACCGTCGGGGCCGCACGATGAGAATCGTCTGCGCTAGGCACGATTCGCGCAGCATGCACGCGAAGTCCGGAGATTTTCAGGCCTGGACATGCAGGCCGTAGCGCCCGACCTTCGGGTCGGGCGAGGATTGAAACAGCACTCCGACTGCGGTAGAGCCGCTCGCCCGCGTAGCGCCCGACCTTCGGGTCGGGCGAGGATTGAAACTTCAAGAACCAGAACAACACGAGCGACACGAGAATGTAGCGCCCGACCTTCGGGTCGGGCGAGGATTGAAACTGGGCTCGGCCATGTGAGACGTCCTCCCTCTGGCCGTAGCGCCCGACCTTCGGGTCGGGCGAGGATTGAAACCACGAGACGCTTCTCGCTCCAACCCGCGCAGCACGTAGCGCCCGACCTTCGGGTCGGGCGAGGATTGAAACCGTCACGAGGCTGGCGTAGATACGGATAAATCCAGTAGCGCCCGACCTTCGGGTCGGGCGAGGATTGAAACCTCGAGATGGTCAACAAGTTGGGCGGGCTGCCCCGTAGCGCCCGACCTTCGGGTCGGGCGAGGATTGAAACATCCAGCGAATCTCGTTCACCTCCGAGGCCGCCAGCGTGTAGCGCCCGACCTTCGGGTCGGGCGAGGATTGAAACAGAACCAGGGGAAGCACCGTCACCAGCAGGAAGAAGTAGCGCCCGACCTTCGGGTCGGGCGAGGATTGAAACAGCTGCACTCCGCCCCCAACCAAACTCGCCCAATACGTAGCGCCCGACCTTCGGGTCGGGCGAGGATTGAAACTCGTGGACTGGCTCGCCCGTCATATGGCCCCGGCGGTAGCGCCCGACCTTCGGGTCGGGCGAGGATTGAAACGTCATCTCATAGCCCGGGTGCGGCTGGCGGCACCAGGTAGCGCCCGACCTTCGGGTCGGGCGAGGATTGAAACAGCAGGATAAGGCCGAGCTCAACGTACTGGATCGGTAGCGCCCGACCTTCGGGTCGGGCGAGGATTGAAACCATGCGGCCTTGCTGTCGTGCGCCGCCTCCGCGTGTAGCGCCCGACCTTCGGGTCGGGCGAGGATTGAAACCGGATCCACCTGACCGCACGCGGGCGGAAGCCTCGTGTAGCGCCCGACCTTCGGGTCGGGCGAGGATTGAAACCGGTCCGTGATCGTGAGCGCCGGGAACCCATGGTGTAGTAGCGCCCGACCTTCGGGTCGGGCGAGGATTGAAACCGGGAGGCCTGGCCCGAGTAGTCCACGCTCAGGATCGTAGCGCCCGACCTTCGGGTCGGGCGAGGATTGAAACACCAAATGCTGAACAGCATAGTAAGTCTGGCTCTTCCGGCTTTCGTGCGGGCAGCACTTTCCCCTTGACAGCTTCGTCCGAGGGGACTCGGCGCGTGTCGGCGGCGGCCTCCGGATGCCGTCCCAGCGGCCCGCGGGATTCCGGTGATGGGCGTCGAGGCACGACGACAGCAAAACTCATCGCTTGTCCTTCAATCGCCGTCCTGGACGCTCCCCAGGCGGCTCCGAAAGCCGGGTGTACAGTCGCCCCAAGGGAGATCGCCATGGACATCCACGCGCCAGTCACCTCCGTCCCCTTCGAGCGCGCCGCCGAGCTGGACCGGCTGGGCGACGCGATCGCCGAGCTGTCGGCGCAGCTCGAGGCCGCCACCGCGCGCCTGCTGGACCTGATCCGCGAGTTCGACGCGCGCGGGGGCTGGCACACCGGGTTCCGCTCCTGCGCCGCCTGGCTGAGCTGGCGGGTGGGACTCGACCTAGGGGCGGCCCGGGAACGGGTCCGGGTGGCGCGCGCCCTGGGGGCCCTGCCGCTCCTGGCCCAGGCCCTCGCGCGCGGGGAACTCTCGTACGCCAAGCTCCGGGCCCTGACTCGCGTCGCCACCCCGGAGACCGAAGAGCGCCTGCTGGGCGTGGGGCGGGCCGGCACGGCCGCCCAAGTCGAGCGGATCGTGCGGGGCTGGCGCCAGGTGGACCGGCAGGCGGAGGCCCGCGAGACGGCGCGGCAGCACGCGAGCCGGGCGCTTCACGTCTACGAGGACGAGGACGGCACCGTGGTGCTCCGCGGGCGGCTGGCGCCGGAAGTGGGCGCCCTCCTCCGGCAGGCCTTGGCCGCGGCCTGCGAGACGCTGTACCAGCAGAGGCGTCGTCAGGCGACCGCCACCTCACCGACTGACGCGTCCGCCGATACG
>WNFV01017947.1_pt1 | contig 10032 bp, 9 predicted proteins | sample 5400101 | NCBI WGS metagenome assembly WNFV01 (sample SAMN13153361, study PRJNA577476) | soil metagenome | isolation source: 115 cm soil or saprolite under grassland replicate 1 | place: USA:California | collected 2016-06-15 | reverse complement strand
CGGAGTGCGACTGGTCCGCGGCGGCGTGGTGGGCGCGGCGGTCACCAGCGGCGGAGGCGGCGGGGCCCCCCGCACCTGGGTCGAGTCGGGCAGCGACGCGGGCGGCTGGCCGGCCAGGTACGCGTCCATGAACGCCTTCCAGGTGGCACCCGGCAGGCCGCGGCCGTACAGCGGGTTGCCGTCGGCGTCCTTCAGCGCGCCGGGCCTGTCACTGCCGACCCACACCGCGGTGCTGATCTGCGGGGTGAAACCGACCATCCACGCGTCGGAGTTGTATGCCGTCTCGCCGAACTGCTGGGTACCCGTCTTCGCCGCCGACGGCCGCCCGTCGGCGAGGGCGTCGGCGGAGTAGCCGGCCACCGGCTCCATCGCGTACGTCACGTCGTTGGCCACCTTCGGGTCGATCACCTGCTGGCCGGCGTCCCGGTGCTGGTAGAGGATGTTGCCGGCCGCGTCGGTGACCTTCTGCACGAAGTACGCCGGCCGCCTGACCCCGCCGGCGGCCAGCGTGGCGAAGCCGACCGCCTGGTCGATCGGCCGCACCTCGTACTGGCCGATCCCGATGCCGCCGGCGGTGATGCCGTTCTGCTGCAGGGTCGGCTTGCCGTTGCGGGTGGCCGGGATGCCCATCTTCTGCGCGGTGGCGGCGACCCGCTGCGGCCCCACCTGGACGGCCAGGTCGTAGAAGACGGTGTTGATCGACCGCTTCATCGCCTGCAGCAGCGAGCAGTGCGGGCACTGCGCGCCCTCGGAGTTGTGCACCACGGTGCCCTGGAAGGTCCGCGGCGAACTGCCGTCGAAGGTCGAGTACACGCTCATCCCGGTGTCGGAGTGCAGCGACAGGTCCAGCGCGGTGGCCAGCACATACGGTTTGAACGACGACCCCGGCGGCCGCCACGCCTGCGCGTAGTCGAAGCCCGTGCCGGACGCGCCGCCGTAGTACGCCCGCACGGCGCCGCTCTTCGGGTCGATCGCCACCAGGGCCTGCCGCAGGCCGGCCGACTGCCCGGCGAACGTCCGTTTCACCGCTGCCACGGCGGCGACCTGGGCGCGGCGGTCCACGCTGGTCTGCACCCGCAGGCCCTCGCGGTTGAGCAGCGCCTCGTCGAACCCGAGGTTGGCCAACTCGTCCTTGACCTGGTCCACCACGTACCCGTTCGGGCCGGTGACCCGGTTCAGCGTGCTGGCCCGCTTGGTGGCCACCTTCGGGTACCTCAGCCGGTCCGCGGCCCGCCGGGTCAGCCAGCCCTCCTTCACCATGCCGTCGAGGACGAACCGCCACCGCGCGTGTGCGTTGTCCGGGTGCGCCTGCGGGTCGTACAGCGCGGGCGAGCGGATGCTGGCGGCGAGCACCGCGGCCTCGGCCGTGGTGAGCCGGTTGACCGGCTTGTTGAAGTACGTCTCCGCCGCGGCCTCGATGCCGTACGCGCCGCGCCCGTAGTAGATCGTGTTGAGGTACCACTCCAGGATCTGCCGCTTGGAGAACTCCCGGTTGAGCTTGACCGCGATGATCGCTTCTTTGAACTTCCGGGTGAACGTCCGCTCCTGCGTGAGGTAGGCGTTCTTCACGTACTGCTGGGTGATCGTCGAGCCGCCCTGGGTGTCCCGGCCGCGCAGGTTGTTGTACAGCGCCCGCCCGATGCCGCGCACCGAGACGCCCGGCTCGGACCAGTAGCCGCGGTCCTCGGCGGAGAGCACCGCGTTCTGCACGCCGACCGGCACCTTCGACAGCGGCACGTCGGTGCGGTTCTCCGCACCGACCCGGGCCATCTCCGAGCCGTCGGCGAAGGTGATGACCGAAACCTGGTTGGCCTGGATCTGGCCGGGCAGCGGGATCGTGGTGGCGGCGTACAGCACGCCGGCCGCCCCGACGATGAGCAGCAGGAAGAACGACGCCAGCCAGAGCAGCACCCGGCGCCGGCGGCGGATGCGGCGGCGCGGCGGGTTGCCGCTGCCGGTTCCGGTCCCCATTTGTCGGGCCGTCCGGCTCTGGTCGCGTTGGTACGCGCCCGTCGAGTCGGTGTTCACCCCACCCACACCTCTATGCATCGCTTGCCGCTCGCCCCGGGTCGGGAGTCACGTCCCCACCCTGGTGCGGGCCGGAGGCAACTTCTCGACGCTGCCTGTACAACGACGCGCGGCGGAGTCCGTTCGATCACACGGGCGGCTCGTGCCGTTCGTCACCCCCGTTGGGCGGCAGGCTGCCTACTCGTGCGCCGCCTCGCGCGGCTGCGAGCCGCGGGTCAGCCCCTTGCGGCCGAGCAGGTAGGACATCGACAGGTGGTTCCACCCGCAGGTGCGGCAGACCTCGACGACGTACACGGTGAACTCGCCGTAGTCCATCGCCATCCGGGGCAGGTCGGAGGTGGACCGCGCCTGCCCGTTGGCGTTCTTCAGTTCGTCCCCGTACACGTAGTTGACGTGGGTGAGCCGCTCCTTGCGGCAGACCGGGCAGACGATGTCGGACGCCTCGCCGTGGTACTTCGCGGCGCGCTGCAGGTACGGGTGCGCGTCGCACACCTCGTGCACACCCGCGCGGCCGGCGTACAGATCCGCGAGCAGCGCACGGCGCTGCAACGCGTAATCCACGACGGCCCGGCGAGTTTTCACGTCGGCCAGCGTACGCCGCAGGTCGAGACACCCAGATGGGCGATAGGGACCCTGCTCCGGTAACCGGCGGTAGCCGGCCAGACCGGCTGGGCTCACACCGGGCTCACTCTTGAACATGTTCAAGAACGTAGGGTACCGTCTGAGCCAGCGAGTTGAACGCGTTCAGGAGGCCGGTCGGGATGAACACGCAGATGTGGATGTACGTCAGTTACCTGGGCATCAGCGTCGGGCTGGCCGCGTGGGTGGCGAGCACGCTGTACCGCAACGGCGAGGTGTTCCTGGCCGGCGTCTTCGGCGACGACCGGGCCGCGTCGGTCAACCGGCTGCTCGTAGTCGGCTTCTACCTGATCAACTTCGGGATGGTCTCGCTCGCCCTGCGGATCGACAGCGACGCGCACACCGGGCAGCAGGTGGTCGAGCAGCTGTCGGTGAAGCTCGGCGCGGTGATGCTCATCCTGGGCGCCATGCACCTGGTCAACCTGTCGGTGCTCACCCGGATCGGCCGTGGTCGCCGGCTCGGCGCCGGCGGCGAAGTGCCGGACGAGCCGGCGTGGCCGGCGCGGTACTGAACACCCGGCCGGCCGCGGCGCTACCGTGACCTCGGTGACCGACCAGGGCGCGCCGAGCCGCGGCGAGCAGACCAGGCAGCTCATCGTCGACACCGCGCTTCGGTTGTTCCGGGAGCGCGGCTACGACGAGACGACCATGCGCGCCGTGGCCGGCGAGGCGGGCGTCTCGGTCGGCAACGCGTACTACTACTTCGACTCCAAGGAACACCTGGTCCAGGAGTTCTACGAGCGGCTGCAGGCCGACCACCGCGCCGCCGCCGAGCCGGTGCTGCGCCGGGAGACCGACTTCGGGGCCCGGCTGCGCGGCGTGCTCGATGCCTGGGTGGACGTGGCGGCGCCGTACCACGGCTTCGCCGCGAAGTTCTTCAAGGTGGCCGCCGAGCCGAGTTCGCCGCTGTCGCCGTTCTCCGCCGAGTCCAGCACCTCGCGGGAGGCCGCCGTGGGGGTGCTCCGTGAGGTGCTGGACGGGTCCACCGCCAAGGTGGACCCCGAACTGCGCGCCGACCTGCCCGAAGTGCTGTGGCTGCTGGAGCTCGGCATCGTCCTGTACTGGGTGCACGACTCCTCGCCGAACCAGGCCCGGACCCGGCTGCTGGTCGAGCGCGTGGTGCCGCTGGTGGACCGCCTGGTCGGGCTGTCCCGGCTTCGTGTCATGCGCTCGGTAACCCGCGACGTCATCTCGCTGGTCCGGGCGCTACGCGGCTGATCCGGGCCGTTCTCCGTTCACTTCATGTTGCGCAAACCGTCGACTGTTCGTATCGTCGCGATGTATCGGCTCGATACATCGGGGCGAGACGTCGACGGGAGGTGGGCGGTGCTCGAGTTCGCCATCCTCGGCCTGCTCCACGAGTCGCCGCTGCACGGGTACGAGCTGCGCAAACGGCTCAACGCGCTGCTCGGCACCTTCCGGGCGTTCTCCTACGGCTCGCTCTACCCCACCCTGCGCCGGATGAAGGCGGCGGGCTGGATCGGCGAGGACGGCGGTGGCGCCGAGACCCGGGCCAGCCGGCGCGCCCGGGTGGTCTACCGGCTGACCGCCGAGGGCAAGGAGCGGTTCGCCGAGCTACTCGCGGAGGTCGGTCCGGCGACCACCGACGAGGAGCAGTTCGGGGTGCACTTCGCGTTCTTCGCGCAGACCGACGCGGAGATCCGGCTGCGCATCCTGGAGGGCCGACGGCGCCGGGTGGAGGAGAAGCGCGACGGCCTGCGGGCGGTGCTGACCCGCACCCGGGAACGGCTCGACCGCTACACCCTCGAGCTGCAGGAACACGGCCTGGAGGCAGTGGACCGGGAGGTCCGCTGGCTGTCCGAGCTGATCGACAACGAACGCCGGGAGCAGCAGGCCGAGCGGGAAGACCGCTCCCGGTAGCCCCTTACCCCCGAAACCAAGGAGGCCCCCAATGGGATCCGTGCGCGTCGCCATCGTCGGCGTCGGCAACTGCGCTTCGTCCCTCGTGCAGGGCGTGCAGTACTACCGCGACGCCGACCCGAACGAGCGCGTACCCGGCCTGATGCACGTCCAGTTCGGCGACTACCACGTGCGCGACATCGAGTTCGTCGCCGCGGTCGACGTGGACGCGAAGAAGGTCGGACGCGACCTGGCCGAGGCGATCACCTCCAGCCAGAACAACACGATCAAGATCTGCGACGTGCCGCCGCTGGGCATCACGGTGCAGCGTGGGCACACCCTGGACGGGCTCGGCGAGTTCTACCGGCAGACCATCGAGGAGTCCGACGAGGAACCGGTGGACATCGTCCGGGTGCTGCGCGAGACGCGGGCCGACGTGCTGGTGTCGTACCTGCCGGTGGGCTCGGAGGAGGCGGACCGCTTCTACGCGCAATGCGCCCTGGACGCCAGGGTCGCGTTCGTGAACGCGCTGCCGGTCTTCATCGCCTCCGACCCGGAGTGGGCCGCGAAGTTCACCGAGGCGGGCGTGCCGATCATTGGCGACGACATCAAGTCGCAGGTCGGCGCCACCATCACGCACCGGGTGCTGGCCAAGCTGTTCGAGGACCGCGGGGTGCAGCTCGAGCGGACGTACCAGCTCAACTTCGGCGGCAACATGGACTTCATGAACATGCTGGAGCGCAGCCGGCTGCAGTCGAAGAAGGTCTCCAAGACGCAGTCGGTCACGTCCCAGATGTCGCACGACATCGGCAAGCGGAACGTGCATATCGGCCCCTCGGACCACGTGCCATGGCTGGACGACCGGAAGTGGGCCTACGTCCGGCTTGAGGGCCGCGCGTTCGGCGACGTGCCGCTGAACATGGAGTACAAGCTGGAGGTCTGGGACTCGCCCAACTCCGCCGGCATCATCATCGACGCCGTGCGTGCCGCGAAGATCGCCAAGGACCGCGGCATCGGTGGCCCGATCCTGTCCGCATCCAGTTACTTCATGAAGTCGCCGCCCGAGCAGTACCGCGACGACCACGCCCGCGAGGCCGTGGAGAAGTTCATCCGCGGTGAGCTCGACCGCTGACCTTCGGGCGTACCACGCAGGGCCGGCCCCCCTCCCGGGGCCGGTTGCGCGGGAGTGGGCGCCAACTCCTAGGGTCGGTGGCGTGGCGAGCGGGGCCGCCGGAAGGAGGACGCGTGAAGCAGGTACCACTCGGCAGTCAGGGCCTGGTGGTGTCCCGGCAGGGACTGGGCTGCATGGGCATGAGCGAGTTCTACGGGCGGACCGACGAGCGCGAGTCGATCGCCACCATCCACCGGGCGCTCGAGCTCGGCGTCACGCTCCTGGACACCGCGGACGTCTACGGGCAGGGCGCCAACGAGGAGCTGGTCGGCCGGGCGGTCAAGGGACGGCGGGACGAGGTGGTGCTGGCCTCCAAGTTCGGCATCGTGCGCCGGCCGGACGACCCGACGTACCGCGGGCTGCGCGGCGATCCGGAGTACGTGCGGTCCAGCGTGCGGGGCAGCCTACAGCGCCTCGGCGTGGACCATATCGACCTCTACTACCTGCACCGGCGCGACCCGGCCACCCCGATCGGGGACACCGTCGGGGCGATGGCCGAGCTGGTCGGGGCCGGCACGGTTCGGTACCTCGGCCTGTCCGAGGTGGACGCCGAGCAGCTCCGCCGGGCGCACGCGGTGCACCCGATCACCGCGGTGCAGAGCGAGTACTCGCTGTGGGAGCGCGGGATCGAGGCGGAGGTGCTGCCCACCGCGCGCGAGCTGGGCATCGGTCTGGTGCCGTACTCGCCGCTCGGCCGCGGCTTCCTGACCGGCACGGTCACCTCGGCCGAGTCGCTGGGCGAGGAAGACTTCCGCAAGAGCCTGCCGCGGTTCCAGCCGGAGAACGCCGACGCCAACCGGGTGATCGCCGAGACGGTCAGGCAGGTGGCGGCCGAGCGCGGGGTGACGCCGGCGCAGGCGGCGCTCGCCTGGGTGCACGCCCAGGGTGAGGACCTGGTGCCCATCCCGGGCACCAAGCGGCGCACGTACCTGGAGCAGAACGTGGCCGCCCTGGACGTGACGCTGACCGCCGACGACCTGGCCCGGCTGGACGGCCTGGCCGCGCAGGTCCGCGGTGAGCGGTACGGCGCGACCGCGGTCAACCCCGACCGGAGGCGCTAGCGGTACAACGCGGCGGACAGGTCCGTCCGGCGGTGCGCCGGTGTGGCGGGCCGGCGCAGCGCGGTCGCCGCCAGCAGCAGTGCGGCGCCCGCCATCCAGGCGGCGAGCACCAGTGTGCCGTGCCCGATGCCGTGGCCGCCGAAGTAGACGACCCGGGGGCCGGCCGGGCCGCCGGTGGCCGGCATGCCGAGCACCACCAGGACCAGCGCGGCGACCGGGGCGCCGGCCGGGCCGAGCAGCCGCACCAGGGCCAGCGCGGTGCCGGCGATCGCGGCGGAGGCCAGTGCGGCCACACCGAACAGCGCCACGCCGTGGCCGGGCAGCGCGCCCACCAGGCCGGCCGCGGTCAAGGTCGCGGTGCCGCCCACGGCGGCCGCGGCGAGCACCCAGCCGGCGGCCTGCTGCCAGCGCGGCGCGCCGCCGATGCCCAGCGCGACTCCGGCGACCAGGCTCGCCACCATCACGCCGACCACGAAGAAGAACGTCGACGCGCCGGATCGGTCGGCGTCCGGCAGCGGCACCAGATCCTGCACGGTGAGCGTGCCGCCCGTCCGCTGGGCGAGCGGCCCGAACGCCGCCTCGAGCACCTGGCGGGTTATGCCGCCATTCGCGCCGGCCACCAGCAGCAGCGGCCCGCCCGGGTCGGCCACGAACGCACCGGCCACCGTCCGCTCCCGCACCGCCCGCTCGGCCGCCGCGGCATCGCCGTACCGGGTGATCGTGAACGCGTCCGGTGCGCGGCTCGCCAGCGTCTGGCTGATCTGGGTGGCCACCGGGTCCGGCGCGACCAGCCCGACCGGCACCTCGTGCGGAGTCGGCCGGTGCAGCGCGAACAGCAGCGACCCGACCAGGCAGAACGCGACCACGACGCCGGCAACGACCCCACTCAGCATCCGCCTCATCGTCTTCTCCCTCCCGGCTGCGCCCCCATGAATTCCACAAGTGTAGAACTAAGCAGCCCATGCTGCGCTCCGCGGTGACGCGAGAGGAGGCGGCCTCGGCCCCGCCCTGCAGCGGTACCTGACCGGCTAGTTGAGCGTCGGGTCCTCGGTATAGGTGGCCAGCAGCGCCAGCTTGCCGCCCTGCCGGCGCAGCACCGAACGCCACAGGTCCACGCCCGGATCGGCGAAGACGTCGCCGGTACGGCCGGCCACCACCATCCACGCCCCCTCGGCGATCTCCTCGCCGAGCTGCCCGGCCCCCCAGCCCGCATATCCGGCGAACACCCGCAGCTGCGACAGCGCGGCGGCGATCCGGTCCGGGTCGCCGTCCAGGTCGGTCAGCCCGACCGGGCCGGCCACCGCGGTCCACCCGTCCGGGCGGGCACCCGGGTGAACCTCCGACAGGCAGAGCGCCGCGTTGGTCTCCACCGGTCCGCCGACGAACAGCGTGCGGGGCTGGGTGGCCAGGTCACACCACTGCGGCAGCACGTCGAGCAGGCCGACCTCGCTGGGCCGGTTCAGGACCACGCCGACCGAGCCCTGGCCGTGGTGGTCCAGCACGTAGATCACGGTCCGCACGAAGTTCGGGTCGCCGAGCATCGGCGACGCCACCAGCAGCACTCCCGGCTCGACACCGGCATCGGCACGCAGCGCACACATCGCATTAGATCTTGCCCCAGGAGGATGGCCTTCCGCATGGCGGGTCACCCTGATGGGACCACCCGTCAACGCGTCGTTACCGAGTCGACCGTTAGCCTGCCGGATGTGGCCGATCGCTGGATCCTGCGGGTGGTACTCGCCCGCGCCGACTTCCGGCGCCTGCTCGCCACCCGGCTGACCAGCCAGTGCGGCGACGGCGTGTTCCAGGCCAGTCTGGCCGGTGCCGTGCTGTTCAACCCCGAGCGGCAGGCCAACGCGGTCAGCATCGCGGCCGGGTTCACCGTGCTACTGCTGCCGTACTCCTTCGTCGGACCGTTCGCCGGGGTACTGCTGGACCGGTGGAGCCGGCAGCGGGTGCTGGTGGTGGCCAGCCTGGTGCGTTGCGCGCTGGTCGCGCTGGTGGCCGCCGAGACCGCCGCCGGGCTCGCGGGGGTGCCGTTCTACGCCTCGGCGCTGCTGGTCATCAGCGCGAACCGGTTCTTCCTGGCCGCGCTGTCCGCGGCGCTGCCGCACGTGGTGGACGGCGACGCGCAACTCGTCACGGCGAACGCCACCTCCACCATGTCGGGCAGCCTGGCGACCACGGCCGGGGCGACGGTCGCACTCGGGCTGCTGGGCCTCGTCGGGTCCAGCAACCACGCGTACGCCGGGGTCGCGCTGGCTGCCACGCTCGGGTACGGCGCCGCGGCGGCAGCGGGCCGGGGGTTCGGCCGGAACCAACTCGGGCCGGACGACGTGGAGCGGGCACAGCGCGAGACGCTGGCCGTGGTGGCCCGGGGCCTGGCAGCCGGCGGGCGGCACGTCGCCGAGCGGCGGGTGGCGCTGTACGCGCTGGCCGCGATCGGTGGTCACCGGCTGTTCTACGGAATGTCGTTCGTGGTGACCCTGTTGCTCTATCGCAACTACTTCCACGACGAGGGCCTCTTCCGCGCCGGCGTGACGGGGCTGGGACAAGCCGTCGTGGCCACCGCGCTGGGCGGGCTGCTCGCCGCGTCGGTCACCCCGCCGGGCGCGCGCCGGGTAGGCAAGCAGACCTGGATCGCCGGCAGCCTGGCACTGGCCGCCTTGGCACAACTCCTCGCCGGGCTGCCGTACTCGATGCAGGCCCTGCTGCCGGGCGCCTTCGTGCTCGGTTTCGCCGCGCAGGGCATCAAGATCTGCGTGGACACCATCGTCCAGGAGGAGGTCGCCGACGAGTACCGCGGCCGCGTCTTCTCGCTGTACGACACGCTCTTCAACGTGGCCTTCGTGGCGGCCTGCGTCTTCACCGCCTTCACCGTGCCCAGCACCGGCAGGTCGTACCCGATACTCTTCCTTGTCGTACTCGGCTACGGCACCACCTCCGCTGTCTACCTCCGCGCCGTCCGCCGGTTGCCGCGGAGCGCGGCGGCCGCCTTGCCCGCACCGCAGCGCTCGAGCTGAGTAGGGACGTCCTCCGGAGACTCGGGCGGACGCCGCCGTGACGTGGCGATCCGGTCGACGCAGTGCCAGACGGCCGCCGCGTCGGTGATGACCTGTTCGAGAAGGAAGTCGTCCGGCGACATCGCGGCGATCCGCCACTGGCGGAGAACCTCGTCCGGGAAGTCCGCCAGGTTCGCCGTGACGAGCACCTGCGCGCCCACTCCGATCGCGGCCGCGAGCACGTGGCGGTCTTCGAGGTCCGGGAGGGTCA
>WNFV01010601.1_pt1 | contig 10032 bp, 10 predicted proteins | sample 5400101 | NCBI WGS metagenome assembly WNFV01 (sample SAMN13153361, study PRJNA577476) | soil metagenome | isolation source: 115 cm soil or saprolite under grassland replicate 1 | place: USA:California | collected 2016-06-15 | reverse complement strand
CTCCTCGATGAGCATGGTCGAGTCGGAGAAGTCGAACAGGTCGCGCTGATCGGAGGGGCTCGGCAGGACCAGCACGTCGACGTCGGGCGGCGCGTGCCGGAGCTCGAGATCGAACCGCTGGTTGCGCGAGATCGCGAACGCTCGCACCGCCACGTCGAGCGGCGAGCGCAGGCGCCGCTCGATGAGCGCGCCCGTCACATTGCACACGTACACACGGTCGACCGGCCCGGACAGCGCGTGCGACAGTGGGACGCTGTTGGTCACCGCACCGTCGACGAGCAGCCGCCCATCGTGCTCGACGGGCGGGAAGAGCCCCGGGAGCGCGGCGCTGGCGAGCAGCGCGGGCTCCACCGGGCCCGATGCGAGCACAACCTCCTCGCCGCTGCCGAGGTCGGTGGCCACGACGCGCAGCGGCACCGCCAGCTCCCCGAACATGGCTGCGGTATGCGCCCGGTCGAGGACCGCCTGCAGGCCTTCGTTGGGGAACAGATGATCGTCCCGGCGGAGCACGTTCCACGCCCGGATGAGCTTGCTGCCCGGAAACACCTCGCCGGAGCGGATTGAGAGCCAGACGTCCGCCAGGTGCTCGACGGTGGCCGAGGTCGGGTCGGTTGCGATCACCGCTCCGTTGAGCGCGCCCGCCGAGCAGCCGATCACGATGTCGGGAACGATGTCGCGCTCGAGCAGCGCCCGCAGCATGCCGACCTGACTGACGGCTTGGTTGCCACCGCCGGACAGCACGAACGCCGTGCGCGGACGATCGAGCGACGGCAGGCTCAGGGATCTCGGGATCGTCGGCGGGCGAATGCTGCGCACGGGCGAACCTCTGGCGACATCTTGCTGGGGTCGGATACGGAAGCGCGGGACCATCATGGTGGAGAACGACCTCGGCGCAACCGCGATTCCCCTTGCGGACGCCGATTCGGGCTGGTCGCGCCGTTTGTAGGGGTCGAATTGCCCCGGTGTAGTGTCCGATCAGGTCCCATTCCCTTGGCGGGGAGGCCGCGTGTCGGACTACTACCAGACGTATCTCGCCGTCGCAGTGCTCGCCGGGGCGGCCATCCTCATGTTCGCCGCCATGCTCGGGGTCGGCCGTCTGCTGCGCCCCAACCGGGCCCAGCCCGAGAAATACCTCACCTACGAGGCCGGCTCCGACCCCGTGACCGGCTTCGGTCAGTCGAACATCCGCTACTACGTGTACGCGCTGCTGTTCGTGATGTTCGACGTCGAGGCCGTCTTCATCTTCCCGTGGGCGGTCCGCGTCGAGAGCCTGGGCACGTTCGCGCTGGTCGAGATGGTCGTCTTCGTCGTCATCCTCGCCCTCGGCCTTGTGTACGCGTGGCGCAAGGGAGTCCTGCGGTGGGCCTAGTCGAACGGGGCAGAGTGCCCAAGCCGCTCACGTGGCTCCTCAACTACAGCCGCAAGTACTCCTTGTGGATGTTCCAGTGGGGGCTTGCCTGTTGCGCCATCGAGATGGGCGCCGCACTCGCCAGTCCGCGCTACGACATGATGCGCCTCGGCGTCATCCCCTTCCCGGCCAGCCCCCGCCAGGCCGACCTCGTCGTGATCTCGGGGACGGTTACCGACAAGATGGCGCCGGCGATCAAGCGCCTGTACGAGCAGATGCCCGATCCCAAGTACGTGATCTCGATGGGCGCGTGCGCGAACTGCGGCGGGCCGTACTGGGACTCCTACTCGGTCACCAAGGGCGTCGACCAGATCATCCCGGTGGACGTGTACGTGCCGGGCTGCCCGCCGCGCCCGGAGGCGCTGCTCCAGGGGATCGTGCTGTTGCAGGAGCGCATCCAGAACGAGGGCCTGGGGAACGACGAGCTCAAGGCCCGGTGGACGGGGGAGCCGATCGTCGTTGGCTGACAACGTGGAGCGCGAGCAGAGCGGCGCCGCCGAGGAGGTGAGCGTCGAGCAGCAGCTCGCGCAGACCGACGAGCCGGCCGCGGCGGAACAGGCGCGCACCGACGCCGACGAGGCCGACGCGCCGCCCACCGAGGCGGTCGCCGAGGGCGAGACGCGCCCGCTCGACGAGACGGAGCTGGAGCTCCTGACGCGTCTCGAGCGCGAGCTGGGTGACGGGATCGTCGACTCGGCCGACGCGTTCGGCACGCTCGTGGTGCGCGTGAAGCCGGAGTCGTGGTTGCGGGCGGCCGAGGTCAGCAAGCAGGCGCTCGAGTGCGACTACCTCTCGTTCATCGCCGGGATCGACTGGCAGCCCGCGCCGCGTGAAGGCGAGGAGGCGGGCGGCGACACGTCGTCGCCGGTGCAGCCGACCGAGATGACGTTCGGCGTCGCCGGGTCGGCGGGCCGGCTGCAGGTGTTCGCGCACGTCGAGTCCACCTCGCGGCACTGGGGCGTCACGCTCAAGACAGACGTCGACGAGCGCGACCCGCGCGCCGAGTCCTGGGTGCCGGCCTACGCCGGCGCCGACTGGCACGAGCGCGAGTGCTGGGAGATGTTCGGCGTCGTCTTCGACGGCCACCCGAGCCTCCGGCACCTTTACCTGCCGTCGGAGTTCGAGGGTCACCCGCTCCGCAAGGACTACCCGCTGCTCGCCCGCGTCGTGAAGCCGTGGCCCGGCCTGGTCGACGTCGAGGCCATGCCCGGCGAAGACGCACCCGCGGCAGAGAACGGCGATGGCACGTCGGCGGAGGCCGACAAGGGTGATGGTGCGGACGCCGACGAGGGAGAGGGATCGTGAGCGTCGACTTCGCGGTCGATCGGCAGGCGTGGCGGCACCTCGCCGACGCGCAGGTGAACGTCGAGCTCGACACCGGCGACATGATCCTCAACCTCGGGCCGCAGCACCCAGCCACGCACGGCACGCTCCGCCTCGTCGTCCGCCTCGACGGCGAGCGAGTGGTCTCGGCCGACCCGGTCATCGGCTACATGCACCGCGGCTACGAGAAGCTCACCGAGTTCCGCACCTACCCGCAGGTCACCACGCTCATCAACCGGATCGACTGGCTGTCGAGCTTCGCCAACGAGGTGCCGTTCATGCACGGCGCCGAGCTGCTCATGGGCCTCGAGGCGCCGCCGCGCGCGCAGTACATCCGCACGATCCTCACCGAGCTCTCGCGCATCGCCACGTTCATGCTGTTCCTCGGCGAGATGGGCCTCCAGGTCGGCGCGCTCACGCCGCCGTTCTACGGGTTCCGCGACCGGGAGCACGTCCTCAACCTCATCGAGGCCGCCACCGGCGGTCGCTTCCACCCGAACTTCAACCGCATCGGCGGCCTCAAGGACGACCTGCCGTGGGGGTGGGTCAACGAGTGCCGCAACAGCATGAAGATCGTCCTCGACGCGTGTAACACGCTGGAGGAGCTCGTCGCCGAGAACGAGATCTTCGAGGCGCGCACGCGCTCGATCGGGATCATCCCGCCCGAGGTCGGCACGAGCTACGGGGTGTCGGGGTCGAACCTGCGCGCCTCGGGCGTCGACTGGGACCTGCGCCGTGACGGGAAGCCGTACCTCGTGTACCCCGACCTCGACTTCAAGGTGTGGACGCACCCCGACGGCGACTCGTACTCGCGCTACTGGGTGCGGCTCCAGGAGACGCGCGAGGCCGCGCGCATGGTCGTGCAGATGCTCGACCGGATCCCGACCGGGCCGATCATGGCCAAGGTCCCGCGCATCATCAAGGTTCCCGACGGCGAGGTCTGGGTCGAGACGGAGAACCCGCTCGGCCAGATGGCGTACTACGTGATCTCCAAGGGCGCGACGGGCCCGTTCCGGGTCAAGATCCGCTCAGCGTCGTTCAGCAACGTGTCGATCCTGCCGTGGCTGTTGCGCGGGGTGTACGTGCCCGACGTCATCACGGTGCTCGCGTCGCTCTACTTCATTCTGGGGGACATCGACCGGTGACCGGGCTCGCGCTCGACGTCGGATGGGGGACGATCCTGGCGATCAAGACGATCGTCGTCCTCGGGATCATCCCCGTCGGCGCCATCCTCCTCGGGTACGTGTTCCTGCTGAAGATGATGGCGCACATGCAGAGCCGGCTGGGTCCGATGGACCCGGGCGGGTTCCACGGGTGGTTCCAGCTCTTCGGCGACGGCATCAAGTTCATCCAGAAGGAGGACGTGATGCCGGCGCAGTCCGACCGGCGCATCTTCGCCGCCGCGCCGCTGGTCGTCGTGATCTCGACGTTCCTCGTGTTCCTGGTGCTGCCGACGGGGCCCGACCTCATCGTCAGCGACCTCGACGTGGGCGTGTTCTACGCGCTCGCGGTCTCGAGCCTGGCCGTCGTCGGCGTGCTGATGGCCGGGTGGGCGAGCGCCAACAAGTTCGCGCTTCTCGGCGCGTTGCGAGCTGCCGCCCAGCTCATCGCCTACGAGCTGCCGCTGCTGCTGGCGGTCGTCGGCGTCGTCGTGATGGCGGGCACGATGAGCCTGCAGGGCATCGTCGCGGCGCAGCAGAACGGGGCGATCTTCGGCTGGGACGGCATCGGCCTCCCATTCATCCTCCCGCAGATCGTCGGCTTCGCGCTGTTCCTCGTGGCCGCGCAAGCCGAGCTCACCCAGACCCCGTTCGACATGCCGGTGGCCGAGAGCGAGCTCGTCGCCGGATACATGGTCGAGTACACGGGCTTCCGCTTCCTCTTCTTCTTCATCGGTGAGTTCGGCACCGCATTCGCGTTCGCCGGTCTCGCCGCGACACTGTTTCTCGGTGGTTGGGCGATCCCGCACGTCACCGACACCGGGTGGTCCAACGTGCTCGGCCCGATCGTGCTGCTGACGAAGGTCATGCTCGTGGCGTTCCTCATGTTCTGGGTTCGATTCACGTACCCGCGCCTGCGCGAGGATCAGCTCCAAGCCGTGGCGTGGAAGTTCCTGATCCCGATCGGCCTCGCGAACATCCTCATCACCGGTGCACTGAAGGTGGCGTTCTGATGCCGAAGCTCCCCAAGAGACCGAAGTCCCCGGGCCTGATCGGAGGTCTGGGTGTCACGTTCAAGACGATGCTGAAGGGCGCCGTCACCGTGCAGTACCCGCACGAGCGGGAAGATCCGCCCCCGCGGGCGCGCGGCGTGATCGCGCTCAAGGAAGAGAACTGCACCGTCTGCATGCTCTGCGCGCGTCAGTGCCCCGACTGGTGCATCTACATCGAAGGCCACAAGGAGAAGCGCCCGCCGCGGCGCGAGGGTGGGCGGGAGCGCACCGTCAGCCTCCTCGACCGATTCGACATCGACTACGCCCTTTGCATGTACTGCGGCATCTGCGTCGAGGTCTGCCCGTTCGACGCGCTGTTCTGGAGTCCGGAATACGAGTACTCCGAGGCGAACATCGCCGACCTCCTCCACGACAAGGAGAAGCTCGGCGAGTGGATGGCCACCGTCCCCGAGCCGGAGCCGCTCGAAGTCGGCGCCGAGTCCGGCAAGAAGTAGCGAGCAGGGCGCCCGCATGACCGCTCAGAACGTCGCCTTCTGGGTCCTCGCGATCGCGATGGGAGGCGGGGCTATCGGCGTTGTCCGCTCCCGCAACATCGTGCACGCGGCGCTGTTCCTGATCGTGGTGCTCGTCGGCGCCGCCGCGCAGTACATCGTGCTCCTCGCCGAGTTCGTCGGCATCACACAGTTCTTCATCTACATCGGCGCCATCGCCGTGCTGTTCCTGTTCGGCATCATGCTGACCCGGGCGCCGATGACGGCGGCCAACTTCGACAACGACCAGCGCTGGCCGGCCGCGATCGTCGCCCTCTTTCTCCTCGGTGTCCTCATCGCGCTGCTCGTGAACGCCTTCGGGCACGACGAGATCAAGCTCACCGATTCGCTCCTGCGGGCCAGCCGGACCGGTCCCGTCGCCGACTCCATCTTCCGCACGTTCGTGGTCCCCTTCGAGGTCGTCTCGATGCTGCTCCTCGCCGCCCTGGTCGGCGCGGTCGTGATCGCTCGGAGGGACTGACCATGGCGCTGAACCAGTACCTCATCCTCAGCGCGTTCCTCTTCTGCACCGGGGTGTACGGCGTGCTCGCCCGCCGCAACGGCGTGCTCGTCCTGCTCTCCGTCGAGCTCATGCTCAACGCCGTCAACATCAACCTGGTCGCGTTCGCTGCCTTCACCAAGCAGATCTCGGGCCAGGTGTTCGCCCTCTTCGTCATCACGATCGCCGCCGCTGAGGTGGGGGTGGGCCTCGCGATCGTCCTGTTGATCTACCGGAACATGAACAGTCCCGACCTCGACCGAGTCGACCAGCTCAAGGGCTGACGGGAACATGCTGCGCAACGCCTGGATCGTCCCGCTCCTCCCCGCGCTCGGCTTCGCCGCGGTCCTGCTGTTCGGGAAGCGCCTGCCGCGCAAGGGCGCCGAGCTCGCGGTCGGCACCGTCGGCGCGTCGTTCGTGCTGTCGTGCATCGCGGCTGTCCAGTGGATCCAGCGCGTCGACGACCACAAGGGCAAGGAGGCCATCGGCGGGTTCGGTCGCGCACTCCTGCCGACGCAAGAGAGCGGCGTCACTTCGGTCGAGCGCGGCTTCACGTGGTGGCAGAACTCGAATGTGAAGTTCGACGTCGGCATCCACATCGACGGTCTCGCCGTGATGATGCTCTTCATGGTCACGCTGGTGTCGTTCCTCGTGCACGTGTACTCGACGAGGTACATGGCGGGGGACCGCCGGTACACGCACTACTTCGCGCTCCTCAACCTGTTCACCGCCTCGATGCTGCTGCTGGTCGTGGCGGACAACACGCTCCTGCTCCTCGTTGCCTGGGAGCTCGTCGGTGTGTGCTCGTTCGTTCTCATCGGTCATTGGTGGGAGGAAAAGCCCAACTCCGACGCCGCCGTCAAGGCGTTCCTCACGACGCGCACCGGGGATGTCGGGCTGATGATCGGCGTCATCGTCCTCTTCTTCGCGGCCGGGACGTTCGACATCTCGAGCATCAACGCCAAAGTTCTCGGCGGCGACATCGGTCACACGCTCCTCGTCGTGAGCGCGGTGTGCCTCCTCATCGGGATCATGGGCAAGAGCGGTCAGTTCCCGCTGCACACGTGGCTGCCCGACGCCATGGCCGGACCCACGCCCGTCTCCGCGCTCATCCACGCCGCCACCATGGTGGTGGCAGGCGTCTACCTCGGCGCGCGGCTGTTCCCCGTGCTGTACGAGGGCTTCTCCATCGGCGACGGCGGGCTCAACGCAATGGCGCTCACCGGCGGGATCACGATCCTGATCGGAGCCGCACTCGCCTTCGTCCAACGCGACATCAAGAAGGTGCTGGCTTACTCCACCATCAGCCAGATCGGGTACATGGTGATGGCCTTGGGGGTGGGCGCGTGGGTGGCGGCCGTCTTCCACCTCTTCACGCACGCGTTCTTCAAGTCACTCCTCTTCCTCGGGGCGGGATCGGTCAGCGAGTCCGGTTCTCATCACAGCTTCGACATGAAGGGCGACATGGGCGGGCTTCGCAAGTACATGCCCGTCACGTTCGTGACGTTCATCATCGGATCGCTCGCCCTCGCCGGGATCTTCCCGTTGGCCGGCTTTTGGTCGAAGGACGAGATCCTCGTCACCGCCGGCCAGACCGGCTTCGACTTCTTCCTGTACGTCGGGCTCCTCGGCGCGTTCCTCACCGCCGCGTACATGACACGCTGCGTCTACCTGACCTTCTTCGGCGAGTACCGCGGCCACGGTGAGCCGCACGAGTCCCCCCGCACGCTCACGGTTCCTCTCGTCGTGCTCGCCACGGCGTCGGTCGTGGCCGGACTCCTGAACGCCGAAGCGTTCGGCATCGAGAACTTCCGTGAGTGGGTCGAAGCGGGCGTGGCGTTGCCGGTGCTCGAGCACGCCGATTTCGAGGCTGTGAAAGCTGTCGTGTCGGTCGCGATCGCTCTCATCGGGATCGGGATCGCCGCCTACCTCTGGTTCCAGCGCGAGGAGCTCGGCCCGTTCCGCGGCTTTACGAAGCGGAACGCGGCCGCCCGCGCCGGCTACCAGTTCCTGGAGAAGAAGTACTACCTCGATGACCTGTACGAGAAGGTCATCGTGGGCGGGATCAAGGGCCCGATCGCACGCGTCAGCTACTGGGTCAACCAGCACGTCATCGACGGCGCGGTCAACGGCGTCGCGCGCGGCGCGGCCGTCGTGGCACGGGAGACGTACGACGTCGTCGACCAGAAGGTGGTCGACGGCGCGGTGAATGGCTTGGCGGAGACGACCGGCGACACGGGCGGTCTGCTCCGGTACCTGCAGTCCGGACGCGTGCAGCGCTACGCGCTCACGCTCTTTGCCGCCGTCGGTGCACTCAGCCTCGCGCTCTGGCTCGTCTACTAGTCGCCTATTAGCAGGAGAGGAACGTGGACTGGTTCGACTCGTGGGCGGTGACCCTGGCGGTCTTCCTCCCGGTCGTGGGGATGGCGCTCGTGCTCGTCATCCCGAAGGCGCAGGAGCGGGCCCTGAAGCTGACCGCGCTGGCGGCGACGCTGGCGACACTTGCCGTCGGCGTGGCGATGCTCGCACGGTTCGACTACGACCGGACCGGCGCCCTCCAGTTCCAGGTGAACAAGTCCTGGATCGACGTCATCCACAGCCGATACCACATGGGCGTCGACGGCATCTCGCTGCCGTTGCTCGTGATGACGATGCTCATCACGGTGATGTGCGTCGTGTACTCGTGGGACCACTTCCCCGACCCGCGCACGCCGAAGGCGTTCCTCGCGCTGATCCTGTTGCTCGAGACGGGCATGAACGGCACGTTCTGCGCCCAGGACCTGATCCTGTTCTTCATCTTCTTCGAGCTCGTCCTCCTGCCGATGTTCTTCATGATCGGCGTGTGGGGCGGGCCCAACCGCGAGTACGCGTCGATCAAGTTCTTCCTGTTCACGCTGTTCGGCTCGGCCCTGATGCTGCTGAGCTTCCTGGCCCTGTTCTTCCTCTCCGATCCGCAGACGTTCGACATCCCGCGCCTCGCCGCGCAGGGTGGCGTCGGCATCGTCGGGAGCACGCAGAACCTGATCTTCGTAGGGATGTTCCTGGGCTTCGCGATCAAGGTGCCGATGTTCCCGTTCCACACGTGGCTGCCCGATGCGCACACCGAGGCGCCGACGGTGGGCTCCGTGCTGCTGGCGGCGGTCCTCCTGAAGCTCGGCTCCTACGGGTTCATCCGGATCGCGCTGCCGATCCTGCCGCAGGCCGCGCACGACTGGGCGCCGTGGATCGGGCTCCTCGCCGTGATCGGGGTCATCTACGGCGCGTTGTGCTGCCTCGCGCAACGCGACATGAAGAGACTCATCGCGTTCTCGTCGGTGGCGCACATGGGTTTCATCATGCTCGGCATCGCAACGCTCACGAACTTCGGTATCAACGCCGCCATCTTCGGGATGGTCGCCCACGGGCTCATCACCGGGATGCTGTTCTTCCTCGCGGGGTCGGTGCAGGAGCGCTACGAGACGCGCGAGATCAGCCGGCTCGGCGGGCTGCTCGTCCAGGCGCCGAGGCTCGGGTGGATCCTCGGGTTCTGCGCGATGGCGTCGCTCGGGCTCCCCGGACTGGCCGGGTTCTGGGGCGAGTTCCCGGCGATCCTGTCCGCGTACAACCCGGCGGCAGGCGTGTCGGAGATCACGTTCCGCGTGTACATGGTGGTGGCCGCGGTCGGCACGGTGCTCGCCGCCGGCTACCTGCTGTGGATGTTCCAGCGGGTGGCGTTCGGCAAGGTGAAGACCGAGTTCGAGCACACGCACGTCCACGACGTGCACTGGCCCGAGTGGATCGCGTGGACCCCGCTGCTCCTCGCCATCGTGGTGCTCGGCATCTATCCGAACCTCATCTTCCGGATCACGGACGGCGCGGTCACCAACCTCGCGCACGGCATGGCGAGAGCACTCGGATGACCACCCGCCGGAAGGCGGCGCGCCCGTGAATCCCGTCTTCGACTACCACGCGCTCGCACCCGAGCTCATGCTGACGGTGACGATCCTCGTCGTGCTCGTCGCCGACTTCTTCTTCCGTGACCGCGAGCGGTTCCAGACGTCGCGCATCGCGACGGTCGGAGTGCTGGCGTCACTGGTGCCGATCCTGACGCTGGCCGCCG
>WNFV01016340.1_pt1 | contig 10034 bp, 10 predicted proteins | sample 5400101 | NCBI WGS metagenome assembly WNFV01 (sample SAMN13153361, study PRJNA577476) | soil metagenome | isolation source: 115 cm soil or saprolite under grassland replicate 1 | place: USA:California | collected 2016-06-15 | reverse complement strand
GGCTCCGCGGCTGGCGCTCCTCGTGCTCTTCTGGGCCGCGCTGGGCGCTGCGGCGCACGTACTCGCGGCCGCCGCCGTCGCCGCGGCACTGGGCGTCCCGCACCCGTTTCTCGCGGCGCTCGTGATCGTCCCGGCGATCGCCCTCGCGAGCATGATCCCGCTCACCCCCGGCAACATCGGGATCGCGAGCGGTGCAGTGGCCGTCGCGCTCGAGAGCCGCGGGATCGGGATGACCCAGGCGCTCTCGACCGGAATCGCCTTCCATGCCGTCGAGACCGTCGCCGGCCTGTCCGTCGGCGGGCTCGGAGCGCTCTGGCTCGGCCGCGAGGTGCCGTCGGTCCGGCGCTGGGCGCCACGCGTCGCAGTCGCCACCGCCAGCCTGGCCGTAGCGGCCGGCATGGGCGCGATGTTCCTGAACGTGGTGTAGGAGGGCTTAGCTCCGCAGGAAGCTCGGGGGCTCGAGCACTTCGTCGGAGCCGTTCTGCAGCGCGCTGACCACCGAGGGCTGGCGCCTGCGGGTGCCGAGCCCGGTCGCGACGACGGTCACCCATACCTGCCCGGCGAGGCGTTCGTCGACGGTGGCGCCGAAGATGATGTTCGTGTCGTCGGTCGCCGCCTGGCGGACGACCTCTGCAGCCTCGTTGACCTCGAAGAGCGACAGGTCGTCCCCGCCGGCGATCGAGAGCAGGATGCCCTTCGCCCCGACGAGCTCGGTGTCGATGAGTGGCGAGCGCAAGGCGCGCTCGGCTGCCTCGCGGGCACGGCTGTCGCCGCCCGAGGAGGAGAAGCCGATGCCCATCAGCGCCGAGCCGGCGTCCTTCATGATCGTCCGCACGTCGGCGAAGTCGAGGTTGATCAGGCCCGGGAGCGTGATCAGGTCGCAGATGCCCTGGACGCCTTGACGGAGCACGTCGTCTGCGATCCGGAACGCGTCGAGCATCGAGGTCGTCTTGTCCAGCACCTCGAGCAGCCGGTCGTTGGGGATCACGATCACCGTGTCGCAGGCCTCGCGGAGCGCGTCGACGCCCTCCTGGGCCGCGCGCGCGCGGCGCGTGCCTTCGAACTTGAACGGCGTCGTGACGATGCCGACGGTGAGCGCGCCCACCTCGCGTGCGATCCGCGCGACGATCGGCGCGGCGCCGGAACCGGTCCCGCCGCCCTCGCCTGCCGTGACGAAGACCATGTCCGAGCCGCGGAGCGCGCGCTTGATCTGGTCGTGACCCTCGAGCGCGGCCTCCTTGCCGACCGCCGGGTCCGCGCCGGATCCCAGCCCCTGTGTGAGCTCCTCGCCGATGTGGATCTTGACCGGTGCGTCCGACATCTGCAGCTGCTGCATGTCCGTGTTCACGGCGACGAACTCGACCTGCGAGATGCCCGCGTCGATCATGCGGTCGAGCGCGTTCAGCCCCGCCCCGCCCACGCCGACGACACGGATCACGGCGAGATACGGCGAGTCGGGTGCGCGCTCGAGTCGCGCCGGATGGTCGGGAAGCGGCTCGAGCCAGCGCGTGTCGCGCACGAGCTCTGTGGCGGGGGTCGGCTCGGCGAGCCGCGACGCGGGCTCGCCCGCGGGCACGGGCGTTTCGCCCATCAGCTCCTGGCGGTCCTGCTGGGTGTACTCGACGGTCTCTTCCGGAGGCTCGCTCAGTTGCGGCTGCTCGGCGGCGTTGCTGGACGCGGCGGAACCTCCCGGTTCCCCCGGGACCCCCTCCCCTGGTCCGCTGTCGCGGACAGGCGGCTCCGCCGCCGCCTTCTGCGCCGCCTCGGTCGCCCGGAAGAGCTCCGCGAGCGGGCCCTCACGCATGCTGGCGCGCTTTCGAGCCATTGAGAACCTCCTTCGCCAGGTCGCGGTAGGCCTTCGCGGCGTTGCCGCTCGGGTCGTACTTGAGGACGGACGTGCCCTTCACGGGCGCCTCCGCATACCGGATCGTCTTCTTGATCTTCGTGTTGAAGACGAGGTCGCCGAAGTTCTCCTCGAGGATCTCGACCGCCTCGCGCGCGTGCAGCGTACGGCGGTCGAACATCGTCGGCAGGATGCCCATGATCTCGACGTTCGGGTTCAGGTTCTCGCGGATCATCTCGAGCGTGTTCTCGAGCTGGACGAGCCCGCGGAGCGAGAGGTACTCGCACTGGACGGGGACGATCACGTGGTCGGCCGCGACGAGGGCGTTGATCGTCAGCAGTCCGAGCGACGGCGGAGTGTCGATGAGGATGTAGTCGTACTCGCTCTTCACGGCCATCAGGGCCTTCTCCAGCGCGCGCTCGCGGCCGATCATGCTCGAAAGAGCGAGCTCGGCCCCGGCGAGGTCGATCGACGAGACGGCGAGGTCGATCTCCGTGTTCTGGATCACGTGCTCGATCGGCAGCCGGTGGACGAGGACGTCGAACATCGAGCGCTCGATCGAGTCCGGGTTCAGGCCCTGGCTCATGGTCAGGTTGCCCTGCGGGTCCATGTCGACGCAGAGGACGCGATGGCCCTCCTCCGAGAGGGCGGCCGCGAGATTCAGCGTCGAGGTCGTCTTCGCGACGCCGCCCTTCTGGTTCGCGAACGCGATCACCCTGGCTTCCTCCTCAGGCTCCTCGGTCCGCGTATGCGGTCGCGAAAGAAGGCGTGTCAGCCCCATCACGGGTGAAACCTTCGACTGGAGTTCGTGCAGTCCTGCACGTCTCCATTGTGCAGGAAAACCCGAGCCGAGAATAGGAGTCGCCCGATTTTCCGGGCGTTTTCGGGCTCAGCGGGCGACGAGCGCCGGCGCGGAGGCTCGATCGCCCTCCGCGAGCGCGTCGCGGGAGCGCTCTAGCGCCTCCAGGGCGCGGACGGGGACGGACGGTTCCTCCCGCACCCACTCCTCGGCCTCGGAGAGCAGAGCCCGCACCTCCTCGAGCAGCACTGCCGCCGGAGCCTCGTCTCCCCGGAGCCCGTCGATCCGCTCCAGCCGTTCCAGAACCGCGCGTGCCTTCTCCACCGCGTCCACGCTAGCGGGCGGCCGGTGTCGAAACTGTGCCGAAACTGCGTCAGCTCGCGATCGCGTGCGCGACGCGGCGGTCGAGCCGGGGCCGGATCCCCAGCGCCGACTCGTCCAGCTCGGCGATCAGCTTCAGGCGGTCGCCGTGTCCGATCGTCTCCACCATCGCGCGCCGGACGAGATCGGCCGTATCGCTCCCGGACCCGCTTTCGCGGGACAGCGCCGCGAGGCACGCCGCGCGCTCGCGTCCCGTCTCGCCGAGCAGGAGCGAGGCGCGGAGCGCGGCAGCCCAGAGCCCGTCCCCGTTCCCGAGCAGGGCATCGAGCGCCGAGCGCAACTGCTCCGCCCGGAACGGCGCCTCCTGGAAGAGCGAGAGCTCCCAGCGGTCGAGCGCCTCGCCGAGCTCCCGGTCCCCATCCGCAGTCGCCAGCTTTTCGCACAGAGCACGGGCGATGCCGCCCCGAAAGGAGTCGAGCCGTGTCGCCTCGCCTGGAGGCGGCGTCGCGGAGATCGGCAGCACCGGCCGGACGCCAAAGGGTCGCCAGTCGAGCCGCTCGAACAGGACCGGCCCCGCCGCGATTGCGCCTGCGGTCGCAAGCCGGAGAGCCGTGACGGCGTCCGCGATCTCGCCCGGCGCGTCCGGCGGCTCGGCTCCCGCCGGCGGCAGGGCACGCTCGACCTCCAGCACGCACATCCGGTCCGGCTCCCGTCCGAAGCTCGGCGGTGCCAGACGGGCAGCGTCGGGCCAGTGCGCGCGGAGCTCGCCGTCGGCCGCGTGCCGCACCCGGAGCCCCTCGCCCAGCTCGACGATGCCGCCCGCCTCGAGCCCGACCAGCGGCGCGATCGCGGCGTAGGCGCGCTCCTCGCCGAAGAGCGAGCGCTCGAGGCCGGCGTAGGCCCGGTCGAAGGCCTCGTCGTCCCAGTCGAAGCCGCCGCAAGCCTCGGCGACGTCGGCGAGCAACGGGAGGAGCACCGTCCGGAAGAGCGCATGCTCGGCACGAGCCCCCGCGTGAGCCCGCGCGTAGATCGCAGCAGCGGGCTCCCGGCCCAGCGCCTCAAGTGCGATCGCCGTATCGGTCAGCGGCAGCAGCCTCCCGCCGCGCGCCTCGACGAAGCTGCGGACGAGGGGCCGGTACTCGTAGAGCGTCGGTCGCCCGGGCGCGTCATGCTCCTCAAAGAGGAACTGCACCTCGGCGCCTTCCTGAACCTCCCGCACGAAGAGCGCGAAGGCCCCGAGGCAGAACCTGCGCAGGGTGGACTGGAGCTGCGGCGCGCGCACCTCTCCGGTTACAAGGCGCCGGGCTTCTCTCCTTCCTGGCACTCCGGGCACCAGTAGGCAATCCGGTTCTGCTCGCCCTGGCCGTGGGAGCGGATCGCGGTGCCGCAGCGGGGGCAGGGACGTCCGGCCTTGTGGTAGACGGCGCGCACCTTGAGCCCGGAGTCCAGCGAGCGCCGCATCAGCTGCGCCGCCTCCCCCAGCACTGCGCGCAGCTCGTCCTCCGAGAGGTCGCTGAGAGGACGCCACGGAGAGATCTCGGCACGCCAGAGCGCCTCTGCCCGCCAGAGATTGCCGATTCCGGAGACGAGCCGCTGGTCGAGGAGTGCCTCACCGATCGCCGGGTCGGAATCGACGCCGCGGAGCTTCGCGACCATCGCGTCGAAATCCGGCGGATCCGCCAGGATATCCGGCCCGAGCCTGCGGACCTTGCTCTCGTCGAGCTCGAGCACCGGGCCGTTCCAGAGCACCGCCTCCGTGCTCGCTCCGCGCAGGACGAGCCACGGAGTCCCTCGTCGGGCCTCGGTTCGCGGCAGAACCTGCCAGCGCCCGTTCATCCGTAGGTGGCTGCGGAGGACGAGGCCGCCGTCGAAGCGAAGCAGCAGGTTCTTGCCGACGGCCTCGACGCCGACGAGCTTGCGCCCGTCGATACGCTCGGCGACGCGCTTGACGCGAGCCCGCGGATGAGGCGCTTCGACCTCGACGTGCTCGCCGACGAGGACTTCGAGCTCGCGGGCCGCGCGGTGAAGGGCGTCCCCTTCGGGCATGGTCCTAGCGTATGCCCCGCGATCGTGCCGTGGTCCCGCCCTCTAGACACCCACAGCCAAGTGGGCGAGTATGAAGACGGAACGCGGCCAGAGGCGTGTCCTGGGCGGCGAAGGATCCAACAGGATAAGGAGGGCCTCAGCAGCATGAGAAGGACTCTGACGATCGCCCTGACGGGCTTGCTGCTTGCTGTGTCGATCACGGCCTGCGGCGGCTCGAGCAAGAGCTCAAGCGTGGATCGAGCGACGCAGCGGCAGGCGGACCTGTACGCGATCGGTGAGATCGAGAAAACATGGCACAAGGCTTCGTCGACCCAAGACGTCGACCTGATGATGACCCTGTGGGCTGACGATGCCACCCTGAACCTCGGTACAGAGACTTTGACGGGGAAGGCGAAGATCCGGGACTTCTTCGTCCATAAGGCAGCCCCGTTCCAGCCCGGGAACAAGTGGGTTTCCGAAACGCCGGCCTACAAGATTCGTGCCACGGTCAACGGCGACAAGGGGACGCTGTACTTCGAGTGTCACTACGTGGACGTGAAGACGAGCAAGGTCGTGTCCGTCGTGGCCGCCGATCAAAACGTCCAGAAGATCGACGGCAAGTGGTTGATCACGAGCACCGCAGGTGCAACACCCACGCTCAGCCCCTGAGGCATTGCCGACGGCTCAGCCGGATCTGCTCGGCGGCCACCCGTCGCGGAGAGTCGGATGGCGCTGAATCGACCCGATAATCCCCTCGTCCGGGCTGTCGCCCGTGCGCCCTGGAGGGTGCGAACGAAGCTGCTCGTCGCCTTCGTGGGGATCGTCTGCCTCCTCGTCGTGGTCGGGATCCTCGGTCTCCGGGTCCTTGGCCAGTCGAACTCCCGGGTCGAGCGGCTTGGGACCTTGCAGCTGCGGGCCGCGACGTACCAGAGGATCCAGACGCAGGCCCAGCAACTTCGACAGCTGCTCGCAATCCGCGTCGCCGGGGACCCCAGTGTCAACACATATCTCGGAGGCGGCTCGATTACCTCCGGGGGCAGACGGTGGGTGCTCGTCGACAAGTCGATCGCCGCCGCGCTCTCACAGCTCGGGCCGGCGACGAACGAGAGTCGGTTCGGGTTCGTGCCCCCGTCCGACGACGCAGCTCTGCTCGACCGGATCCGACTCGACCATCGTCGCTTCTCAGGGGCGCTGGAGAAGATCATCGGCCTCGATCAGGCGGGGTCTTCGGGGAACGAGATCAAATCGTTCCTGACAGAGGCGATCAACGCCGATAACGACCTCGGAGCTCTGACGGACAGGCTTGCGACCACCACGCGGGCGCAGACCGATGGCCTGATCGCTCAAAACCGAAGCGCGTACACGAGCTCGCGAAACCTGTTCATCGGCGTTGGCGTCGCGAGCATCATGCTGGCGCTCGTCTTCGGCTTTGTGCTCTCGTGGTCACTGATCGTCCCCATCCAGCGAACGGAGGAGCGCCTGGCGGAGATCGCCTCGGGCGACTTCTCGAGGCACCTGGACGTGCCCAACCGCGACGAGCTCGGAGCTCTCGCCGCGAACCTCAATCGGATGAACGACGAGCTCGGCCGTCTGTACGAGGAGCTCGAGAACGTCAGCAAGCACAAGTCCGAGTTCCTCGCCAACATGTCGCACGACGTCCTGGACGCGGGCCGCCATCTGCTCTCGCTGATCAACGACATCCTCGACCTCTCGAAGGTCGAGGCCGGGAAGATGGAGCTCGACCTTGCCGATGTCTCGCTGCCCGAGACCCTTCAGAGTGGCCTGACCATGCACGGAGAGCGCGCGACGAAGGGCGGCATCACGCTCGGCTTGAACATCGAGCCGGACGAGATCGTGATCCGAGCCGACGAGCGGAAGGTACGCCAGGTCGTCTTCAACCTGCTCTCCAACGCGGTCAAGTTCACGCCCTCTGGTGGCAGGATCGACGTCTCGGCCCAGCTGACGGACGGCCTCGTAGAGGTCGCGGTGACCGACACGGGATCGGGGATCCCCCCGGAGGAGCAGGAGGTGATCTTCGAGGAGTTCGGGCAGGCACGTGGCGACGGGACCGGGCGCCCCGAAGGCACAGGCCTGGGGCTCCCGCTCTCTCGGAAGTTCATCGAGCTCCACGGAGGTCGCCTCTGGGTGGAGAGCGTCGAGGGGGAAGGCAGCACGTTCCGTTTCACGCTTCCCGTCAAAGAGGGATGAGGCCCTTGTCAGACGCGCTCGTTCTGATCGTCGACGACGACGAGATGAACGTGAAGCTCGCGCGGGACGTTCTTCAGTTCGCGGGCTTTCGCACGCTCGAGGCTGCAAGCGGCGGCGAAGGCGTCTCGCTAGCGGTCGAGCACCTACCCGATGTGATCTTGATGGACATCCGTCTGCCGGACATGGACGGGACCGATGCGGCGCGACAGCTCAAGCAGCAGGAGCGGACCTCCCGGATTCCCGTCGTCGCACTGACATCGTTCGCGATGAAGGGCGACCGCGAACGGTTCCTGGCGGAGGGCTTCGACGGGTACCTGGAGAAGCCGATCAGCGTGACGGAGTTCCCCGGCCAGGTGCGCGGCTACTGTCAGGCGCCGGAGGGGAAGTGAACGCGGACCGGCAACCGAGAATTCTCGTCGTCGACGACGTGCCCCAGAACGTCCGCCTGCTCGAGGCCGTGCTCACGTCGCACGGGTACTCCGTGACCTCGGCCTCCTCGGGGCCGGAAGCCCTGGAGAAGGTGACGGCGGAGCAGCCCGACCTCGTGCTCCTCGACATCCAGATGCCCGGGATGAACGGCTACGAGGTCTGTCGAAGGCTGCGGGCGGACCCGGCGACCCAATTCCTGCCCGTCGTGATGATCACCTCGAGCGACACCGAGGTCCGGGTCAACGCCCTCGAGGCCGACGCGGACGACTTCATCACGAAGCCGTTCGACCAGCAGGAGCTGCTGGCGCGCGTCCGCTCGCTCGTGCGGATCAAGCAGTACCACGACACGATCGAGTCGCAATCCAAGGAGCTGGCCGGCTGGAATCGGACTCTCGAGGCACGAGTTGAGGAACAGGTCGAGGAGCTGGAGAAGATGAACCAGTTGCGGCGGTTCCTGTCGCCCACGCTCGCCGAGCTGATCCTGGAGCAAGGCGAGAGCATCCTCGAGAGCCACCGGCGGGAGATTGCGGTCCTGTTCGCCGACCTGGCGGGCTGGACAGCCTTCAGCGCGACCACGGAGCCCGAGGAGGTCATGGGCGTCATCCGAGAGTTCCACGACGCGATGGGCAATCTCATCCGGCAGTTCGAGGCCACGGTCGGGTGGTTTGCCGGCGACGGCCTCATGGTCTGGTTCAACGACCCCATCCCTTGCCCCGATCCGGCGGCTCGTGCGGTGAGGATGGCCGTCGAAATGCGACGCGCCATGACAGATCTGACGGCAAAATGGCGGAAGCGCGGCCATGAGCTCGCCTTCTCGGTCGGGATCGCCCTCGGCTACGCCACTCTGGGGCGGATCGGATTCGACGGACGGTATGACTACGGTGCCGTGGGCAGCGTGATGAACCTCGCCGCCCGCCTCTGCGACGAGGCGGCGAGCGGCCAGATCCTGGTGAACGAGCGGGTCTTCGCCGAGGTCGAGGATCTCGTCAAGGCCGAACCGGTCGGCGAGCTTGCCCTCAAGGGGTTCGTCAAGCCGACGGCGGCCTTCAACGTCGTCGACGTCAAGGCTGAGGCGCACGGAGAAGCACCGACTGCATAGGCGAGCCTCTCAGCCAGACGCGGGCCGCTGGAAGGCGTTGCGCGCCGGGGCGATCGCGGCTGTGGTCTGGGGCGCGCTCGAACCGGTCGACCGGCGTCTGCTCCGCCACGACTACTCGGATCTGGCCGTCCTCGGGAAGGCGTTCACCCACGGACGGGGATGGCTTCCGCTCGGGCTCGCGATCCACTCGCTGAACGGGGCGGTGTTCGGGCTCGCCTTTCACGAGGTCCGCCGGCGGTTCCCGGTCGAGCCGCGGCGCCTCGCGCTGGGGATGGCTCTTGTGGAGCACGTCACGCTCTTTCCACTCGGCTATTTCGTCGACCGCTACCACCCCGCGCGCGGTGAGCCGGGAGTCGGACCGATCCTCCATCGGCGTGCGTTCGCACAGGCGACGATCCGCCACACGGTCTTCGGTCTCGTCCTCGGCAGTCTGGCGGATTAGGGACGCAGCACGGCCCGGCGTGGGCCCGCGACGAAGCCTGCTTCGACCAGGAGCGGCATCAGCTCCGTCTCCCCCACCGGCTCGCTGTCGAAGCGCTCGACTGCGAGGCGCTTTCCGCGCCGCGCCCTGACCTGCTCGACGAGGGCGGCCAGCGCGGGTCGCAGCCAGGACTCGTCCGGCTCCCGGAGCGACACGAGCGAGCGACCGCCGCGCTCGACGAAGAGGGCCGGCTCTCCGCCGAGCAGGACGACGTAGGCTCCCGCGACCCGGGCAGCGCGTCCCGCGGCGAGATTGGGCCACGGCAGCGCCGCACCGTACGGCTGCGCCGGATCGGCTGCGGCGAGCACGAGCGTCTCCGGCTCCTCGCCCTCCCGCGGCCTCAGCTCGCGCAGGCGCTCGACTGCTCCGCCCAGTGCAAACTGGGCGCCGCCGAGGCCCTCGACGAAGTAGCCGCGCCGGCACAGGCCGAGCGTCTCGAGCGCCTTCAGCTCGCCGTAGACCGCGCCGTAGCCGCCGACGATCCCCTCGGCCCGGACGCTGTCGCGGGTAACGATGCCCAGGCGCTCGAGCAGCAGCTCGGCGAGCGCCCGTCGATCCGGGACATGTCCGGTGCCTGGCACCGGACCTGGCTGGAAGAGACGGTCGGTCAGCGACCAGCGGCCCTGGGTGGCGGTGATCGCCGTCGAGCGCCGGCGAGAGAAGCGCCTCGGCCGCCGCTCGGGCTTCGGGATCCCGTAGCGGCGTCCCGCACGGAGCGGTGTCCAGGCGTCGTTCGTCACCTCGCCGGCCCAGACGAGATCCCAGAGCGCCGGCAGTGCCTGCTCGGCCTCCAGGCCCGTGGCGGAGAGGAGGTCGAACCAGAACTCGG